>Ga0194125_10002491_pt1 | contig 30410 bp, 26 predicted proteins | sample TA2KigC250mmetaG_FD_148626 | JGI IMG/M metagenome (GOLD analysis project Ga0194125, IMG submission 148626) | Freshwater microbial communities from Lake Tanganyika, Tanzania - TA2015034 Kigoma Deep Cast 250m | ecosystem: Environmental > Aquatic > Freshwater > Lake | place: Tanzania: Lake...
GTCCCGGGCACTCGTTGACGGCTCAAGCTGGGCGTTGAACTTCAACGCCTTCGCGCGGGATCCGGAACAAGAGGGAGAGCTTCGGCACCTCTTCTTCATGCCGAAGCAGGCGTAGGGACGAAGGCGGGGCCTTGACGGAACCGGAGATCCTTCTCTTCATGGGGTTGAACGGCTCGACGATGTTGATGCGACGGGGCTCGAAGTGACCCGAAGTGAACGACGAAGTAGGTCCTGAGGGCCTGCGGTTTCGCTCCCATTACTGGGACGATCGCGAGGCCAAGGAGGAGTTCAAGACCTTCCTGCTCGCGATCCACGGCCTCGATCTGTCCCTGTGGGAACGACGAGGCTTCTGGGACGACCTGTACGTTCCCTACTCCCTCTTCGATGGAAAGCGAATCGTCTCCAGCGTCTGTCTCTACACGATGGAGATGGTGATCGGCGGCAAGAGACGCCGACTGGCCCAGTTCTCCGGCGTCGGAACGCTTTTCTCCCACAGACGGCGGGGCTTGGGGAAGTGGTTGACGCTGCGAGCCATCGAACGGGGCAAGACGACGCACGACGGCTTCTTCCTCTTCGCGACCGAAGCGGCGCTTGTGTTCTACGGGGTCTGCGGCTTCAGGCCGGCGGATGAGCGCGCGGAGGTCGTGTCCGTAGAATGCCGTCCATCGAAGCGGACCCCGCGCCGGCTCGACCTCGATCTCGATCAGGATCTCCGGATGCTCTACGAGCTCGCCCGCGCGAGGAGCCCTGTGTCCGACTTGCTTGGCACGCTCAATCCGAAGCTCCTCATGTTCCACGCGCTGTACGGGCTCAGAGGAGACGCCTACCACATTCCCGATCTGGACGCGGTCGTCCTCTGCCGGGTCGATGGTCGCCGCCTCGTTCTCTTCGATGTCATTGGCGAGCGTGTTCCGAGCTTCGCGGAGATTCATCCCCATCTGAGCCATGACCCTCACGACGAGGTCATGTTCCGCTTCATGCCCGACAAGATGCGGATCCGCCCTGAGCGAGCGGAGCCGCTCTCCGAGAACCATCTCCACTTGTTGCCCCCTTTGGAACTTCCCCGACCCGGCTGCCCATTCCCGTTCGTCGCGCAGGCGTGACGGCCTGCTCCTCCCGGGCGCGTAGGCGACGGTCCGATGCCATCTTGGCCGTTTGCGGCCGCCGCGGTCCCTTCCCGCCGCCGCCGCCGTGTTGACCCGCATTCGCCGCATGTGGTTTCATTGAGCTTCTGGCCATCGAACGGGCACGGGCGCGCAAGGCGCCCGCGGGAAGGCGGGCAAGGGGCATGGAAAGCGTCATCGGCATCCGCAGAGAAGACAAGAACGACTGGGAGAGGAGGACGCCTCTGATCCCCAGCGATGTCCGGACCCTCGTGAACGAGGGCATTCGCGTCATCGTCCAGCCCTCCCGCATTCGGGTCTTCAGCGACGAAGAGTACGCCCGCGCGGGCGCGGTCGTGCAGGAGTCGCTCTCGCCCTGCCGCGTCGTCTTCGCCGTCAAGGAGATTCCAACCGGGCTGATCGAGGAGAAGAAGGCCTACGTCTTCTTCTCCCACGTCGTGAAGGGGCAGAAGCACAACATGCCGATGCTGCAGAGACTGCTCGATCTCAAGTGCAGTCTCATCGACTATGAGAAGGTGACGGACAACGACGGCAAGCGCCTGATCTTCTTCGGAACCCAGGCCGGACACGCCGGGACGATCGATACCCTCCACGCGCTTGGGCGACGCCTCGAAACCGAAGGGCTGCCATCCCCCTTCTCGGCGATCCGGATGGCTCACGCCTACTCGACCTTCGTGGAAGCGAAGGAAGCGATCGGCGAGGTCGGGAGCAGGATCGAAAGAGATGGACTCCCCGCCGCGATCTCCCCGCTCGTCATAGGGGTCGTCGGGTACGGCCATGTCGGGACTGGAGTTCTCGATGTGCTCGACTGCTTGCCGCTCGAGACCATAGCGCCGCGCGATCTCACCGCCTTGGATCTCTCGGGGCTCTCGAATCGCAAGATCTACAGAGTCCTCTTCAAGGAAGAGGACATGGTGGAGCCTGTGGAGCCGGGCGGCGTCTTCGAGCTGTACGATTACTACGCGAGGCCGGAGCGTTACAGGGGGATCTTCGCGCGTTATCTGCCGAGATTGAGCGTACTGGTGAACGCTGCCTACTGGGACAAACGCTACCCCAGGGTCATCACCCGCGAAGACGCCAGGAGACTCTACGGCGGCAAGGAGCCGCCGATGCTGCGCGTGATCGGAGACATCAGTTGCGATATCGATGGCGGAGTCGAGTTCACCGTGAAGGAGACAACGCCCGACCATCCGACCTTCGTCTACCTGCCGGCGGAGAACAAGATCGCGGATGGAGTTGAGGGGCGGGGGCCTGTAGTGATGTCGATCGACAATCTCCCATGCGAGCTGCCGCGCGAGGCCTCGGAGTTCTTCAGCAAGGTGCTCCTGCCCTTCGTGGAGTCGATCACTCACGCGGACCTGTCGAAGCCGTTCGAAGCCGACGGCCTGCCGGATGAGATCCAGAGGGCCGTGATCGCATATCACGGGGAGCTTGCCCCCGCCTTTGGCTACTTGAAGGGACACCTGTCCGGAAAGGAGACCTCCCGATGAAGAAGGTGCTAGTGCTCGGCGCGGGGCTCGTCGCGAAGCCGTTGGTCCGCTATCTGCTCGACCTCCCGGATTACCAGGTCATCGTGGCCACACGGACCGTGAGCAAGGCCCAGGATCTCATCTCCGGGCATCCGCGCGGCGTGGCGACCTCTCTGCTGGTCGACGACAGCGAGGGTCTCGAGAAGATGATCCGTGACGCGGATCTCGTGGTGAGCCTCGTTCCCTATACCTACCACGTCTCCATCGCGAAGATCTGCCTGAAGCACAAGAAGCATCTCATGACGACCTCCTATATCAGCGCGGCGATGCGGGAGCTTGACGGGCAGGCGAAGGCGGCCGGACTCGTCTTCATGAACGAGCTGGGCCTCGATCCGGGGATCGATCACATGTCCGCGATGAAGATCATCGACGAGGTCAAGAAAGGCGGAGGCGCCATCACGGGGTTCAAGTCCTACTGCGGCGGACTGCCCGCGCCGGAGGCCAACACGAATCCGTTCGGATACAAGTTCTCATGGAGCCCCAGGGGAGTGGTGATGGCCGGGCGCAACGAGGCCCACTTCCTCGATGACGGCAAGCGCGTCGACATCCCCGGCCCGGAGCTGTTCGACCATCACTGGAAGGTCGATGTCCCCGGTGTGGCGGTCTTCGAGGGCTACCCCAATCGCGACTCGTTCCCGTACATCGAGGTCTACGGAGTCCAGGGGACGCGGACGATGTTCCGTGGCACGCTCCGCAATGAGGGATGGTGCCGCGCCTGGAAGAAGATCGCCGACATGGGATACCTGAGCGAGGCGAAGCTCGATCCCGCCGGCCTCACCTACGGCGCGCTCACCGCGAAGCTCATCAGGAGCAAGGGCGCCGACGTCAAGAGCGAGACGGCGGCCTTCTGCGGCGTGCCGGTCGATTCCGATATCATCTCGCGGCTCGCGTGGCTGGGGCTGTTCGGGAGCGTGCCTGTCGCGCCGGGCAAGGACAACGCGATGGACATCCTCTGCGCGCGGCTCATCGAGAAGCTGAGCTACGAGCCGGGCGAGCGGGACATGATCGTCCTCTTCCACGAGTTCACCGCGGAGTACCCCGGAGGAAAGGCGCAGAGGATCACATCGACCCTGCTGGACTTCGGAATCCCGAATGGCGATTCGGCGATGTCCCGCACCGTCAGTCTTCCCGCGGCGATCGGAACGAAGCTCATCCTCGAGGGGAAGATCGCGCGTCCGGGGGTGCATGCCCCGACCCACTCGGAGGTCTATCTCCCGGTCCTGGCGGAGCTCGAGTCCCTCGGCGTCACATGCAAGGAAGAGTGGGGGCCGAAGGGCTGAGCATGGTCCCCGCCGCGGCGACAAGGTACCGCATAGGGCTCCTCTTCGGAGGGCGGTCGCCAGAGCACGAGATCTCCATCACGACGGCGGCGTCGATCGCGAAGGAGGCGGATCCCACGAGGATCGACGTCGTGCCCATCTACATCTCCCGCGAGGGGCGATGGCTCAGGCTGGCCGGCAGTGGGCCGCTCGCCCTTCTCGCGGGGCGTCTTGCGACCGAGCAGGACATCGCCGACCTGAAGCGGCAGGAAGTGATCCTGAGCGGCGCCGACCGGGCCTCTCTGGTGTCGGTCGAGGATCGACGGGCGGATCCGGAGCGGATCGATGCGCTCTTCCCGGCCCTGCACGGGCAGGGTGGAGAGGATGGGAGCGTGCAGGGCCTCGCCCGCCTCGCCGATCTGCCATGCGTGGGGGCGGGGATCCTGGGCAGCGCTCTCGGGATGGACAAGGTTTCGATGAAGCGGATCGCGGCGTCGGAAGGGATTCCGGTTCCTTCGTTCGTGGGATTCACGCGCGAGGAATGGGCAGGCAAGTCAGCCGCGATCCGCGATGCCATATGGGGCAAGCTCCAGCCCCCGGTCTTCGTGAAGCCCTCCGGGGCAGGCTCGTCGGTGGGAATAACGAAGGTCGGGCGGCCGTCGGATCTCGACGATGCGGTGCGCGAAGCCGGCCGCTATGACTATCGCCTGATCGTCGAGCAGGGAATCGACGGGCGCGAGATGGAAGTGGGTCTTCTCGGGAACGACGAGCCCGAGGCATCGGTCGTGGGGGAGATCATCCCCTCGCGGGAGTTCTACGACTACCGCGACAAGTACTACGAGGAGGCGAGCCGCGTCGTCATCCCCGCCGACATTCCGCGCGAGATCGCCGACCGGATCCGCGGCCACGCGATCGCAGCGTTCCGTGCGCTCGATCTGTCGGGGATGGCCCGCGCCGACTTCCTGCTCGAGCGGGAAACGGGAGCGATCTACTTCAACGAGGTGAACACGATTCCCGGCTTCACGCCGATCAGCATGTACCCGATGCTGTGGCGCGCATCCGGCGTCACTTATCGCGACCTGATCACGCGTCTCGTGGAGCTAGCCGTCGGGCGACACCGGAGCACGCGCGTGGAGGCGAAACCGCCTCCTCCGCGGTGAGGTTGGGACGGCTCCTAACGCAATCTCCTCCAGCCCAACTTCGCCAGTTCGAGGGGTCGTTTTGAGGTTTTGCAACGACTTACGGGCTCAAGTTGGCACTACATTCTGCTGAGTGTCGGCGGGATCTTCAGTCGCTCCGGCAATCTCAAACCCAGGCGGTCCAGCAGGACCGCCTGAGCTTTCTCGGGTCGCACGACGCAGCGGATGCGCAGCTCGCGCCCGGAGGAGTCAGCGAGGGGGACGACGACGTCTGTGCTTTGGATACGAGCGAGTTCATCGAGAATCGTGCGAGGGCTTTACCGAGCCCGGCGCGGCACTGCCATTGCTCCAGTGTCTTCCAGAGCACATAGGCGAGGAAGCAGACGAGGATGTGTGCCTGCACGCGCTCGGGCTTCTGGTGCCAGATGGGACGAAGCGAGAGATCGCTCTTGTGGATACGGAAAGCAGCCTCGGCGTCGGTCAGCTGGATGTAGGTCGACCAGAGCGTCTCGGGAGTCCAGTCACTGATATTGGTGCGCAGGATGTAGCAGCCCTCGCTGGAGCGAGCCCATTCCTCCCACTCGGCGTGCACGGTCCAGGCAAGTCGAAGCTTGGAAGAGCGCGAAGAATCTTTGAGCAAACGGATCTGGTTGCGGCCGGCGGCTCGGGAGTTTCTCTCCAACAACCGGCCGATCTGGCGTCCGATCATCTCCCGATCGAGAGGGCTTCGGGCGCGCTCGATGCGGCGCGCCAAGGAGTCGAGCCCGGCATCGATGCCGGCGATGAAGCGCTCGTGCATCGCCCGCTCTTTCTCGCGGCGCTCCGCTGAGCGGCACAGAAGAAAGGTCTCCGATCCATCGGGGCCGGGGCAGAGCTTGACCTCGATCCCCTCACGCACCGTCGTCCAGTCGCGGGCCTCGGCGATCTGGCGGCTCCACTTCTTGACGTCTCCTCGGTGAGTCCCGATGAGGTAGCGCCGGCCGCTCTGCTGGAGCCAGGCGATATTCTCGGCACTGGTCATCCCGCGGTCCATGACCCAGATCCTCTGCGCCAGGCCGTAGCGCGACTCCATCGCCGCCACGATCTCCTCGACGGTCGTGACATCAACGCGATTGCCGGGAAAGGCCTCGTAACCCAGGGGGATCCCCTCGCGCGTGACGACCAGAGCGATGCAGACCTGCTTGCAATCGGGACGGTGATCGCGGCTGTAGCCGCGCTGCGCCAGAGGGTTCGCCTCGGCCAACCCCTCGAAGTATGTGCTCGTCACATCGTAAAGCAGCAGGTCGTACTCGACTCCGAAGAGCTCCCCGAGTCGCTGCACGAGGTGTTGCTCGATCGCCCTCTTGTGCGGCAGCAGATGATCCAGAGCCCGGTAGAGCCGATGATCGTCGAGCTTCTCAGCCGGCAACCCCAGCAAGTCCTCGAGAGCCGTCTTCCGGTACCAATCCTCCGCAATGTGCAGCTCGCTTGACGGCTCGCACAACCGGGCGATCACCAGCACCTCGGCCATCGCAGACCACGGGATCGCTTCCCGCCCTTCCGGTAAGAGCCCCGCACAGATCTCCTCCAGCCGAAGGGCCCGCCACAGCGTCCACCCCAACCACACGTCACCGAAGGCGCGGCCTCTCTCCAGACGGATCTTGTTCAGACGAACCGGGACCGGCGCCTCGTCTCTGCCGCCATCCTCGAAAAGCTCGCGCTGGTCGCCGCGACCCGTGATCGTCCGAGCCAGCGCACGCGCCTTCGCGCGTCCCTGAGCATCCAGCTCCCCCAGCTGCGCCACCGTCTCCTGGACAACCTTGCCGTTGCGCCGCACGGAACGGACCAGACGCCAGTAGACGTGCCGCTTGCCGTCCTTGCGAACTGTCGAATGCCGAAGATACAAGACGGACTCCCTTCGCCGTGTTTATCGCAAGCCGGAGGAACTCCTTGCAAGAGGGTAGGTTGGCACTACATGGCGTTTCTGGAGTCGGTGAATTGAAATCAAAGAACTTACACCGCCAAACCGACTGAAAAAAAATCCGGCAGCACCACGAACTGGCGAAGTTAGGCTAGAGCCTCGCGCGCGGGAGACGATCTACCGCGCGGGCGGCTCGACCCACTCCCGCCACATCGGCGGAACCGATGGCTTCACGTCTGTTGTCGCCGTCCCTCGATTGAACACGAAGTGGAAAACCATCGAGCAGGGCACGCCGACGCCCATCTCTCCTCCGGGCGACATCGAGGTCCGGTAGACCGCCAGGAGGGCCGCTCGGTCGACATCCTGATTCCCGCTCCCCTTCAGACGGTTCACCTTGAGAAGGCGGCCGACCTCGTCGACCCGCGCCTCCATGATCACGTCGAGAGAGTCGTTCATCGCGGATGGAGGGACGGTCGGAACAGCGACGTTGCGGGCGACCGGCTGGCTGCGAGGGAGACGCGGGTGCTTGCCTCCCTCGACCTCGGCGATGAATCGGGCTCGGGCCGAGTCGAGGGCCGCGGAGCTGCGGGCGCAGAGGTAGATCTCCGAGAGTTGATCTTCCTTGGGAGTGAGCTGGATCGACCTTCCCTTCATGAAGTCCCCGACGCTGTCCGCGATTGTGGCCTGGATGAGCGGCGGCTTCGGGCAGTCGGGCCCCTTTGAGTAGGGCGTGCCGAACTCCCTCCCGGAAGTGAGCCGGCAGATCCTCTGGCGCGGGATGTAGTACATGACGGCGCTCCACGGTATCCAGAGCGGCTTCCCCTGATCGAAGACCAGGATGGCCTCGGTCCGGAAGCTCCCGCACTCGGGAATCAGCTCCCAGGTCACCTGCGTCGGCCGGGTCCGGACGCTCACATATGCCGTCTGCCAGCGCAGATCATCGTGTCCCAAAGTCAGCTCGCACGTCGGACAGGCGAGGCTGTCGGCGCCCTCGGGGCGCTCGATCCGCTCAGTCTGGCAGACAGGGCAGAGCCAGGTCTCGCTCTGGGCCCGCGAGATTCCCGAAGGGACAAGAAGAGCCGCGAGCAGCAGGATGAGAGGGATCAACGCTCCGAGGCTCGACGGGGTCTTCTGCGACAGCAGCAATGGGGAGGACTTGCTCAAGAGCCGCTCCTTTCCGGTTGGTCGACGATCTCTTCTGTGGAAACACGCGAACCAGCTCAACGTTCCCACAAAGGAAGGGCCTGGGTCCACGGCAAGCTCCAAGCTTGCGCATCCTCTCGATGTTCGCCCCGCTCCGTCCGGGGGCGTTTGCTTCTGTCCAGGATCGTCCTCTTCTGCCACCGCAGGCCTACCTTCCCCGCTTCCGGGCCCCGAGCCAGCGGTCGAACCAGTCCGCAATCCTCTCGAGACGCTCGATCCTGCGATCGGGGCGCCCCCCCCGGCTCATCCCGTGGGACTCCTCGGGGTATCGATGGAGGCAGACCGGCACCTTTCGGACTTTGAGGGCCGCGTACCATTGCTCCGCCTGCTCGACGGGGCAGCGCTGGTCGTTCTCCTGATGCTCGATCAGGGTCGGCGTGCGGACGGAATCGGCGTAGGAGATCGGGGACATCCTCAGGTAGTTCGCTGGATCCTGCCAGGCCTGCCTGCCGCCGAACACTCTCGACCAGGCGAATCCGAAGTCGCTCGACCCGCTGAAGCTCATGAGGTTCGAGATGCTGCGCTGGGTCACCGCCGCGGCGAAGCGGTCCGTATGCCCGATGATCCAGTTCGTCATGTACCCTCCGTAGCTTCCGCCGGCGACTCCCAGCCGGCGCCGGTCGATCGCCGGATAGCGGCGCAGCGCCTCATCGACGAAGAGCATGAGATCGGAGTAGTCGACCGAGCCCCAATTGTTGTGGATCGCCGCGAGGTGTTTCGCTCCGTATCCGGTCCCTCCGCGGGGGTTCGAGTAGAGGACCGTGTACCCGCGGGCCGCCAGACACTGGAACTCGTGGAAGTAGACCCTTCCGTATTGCATTCCGGGGCCGCCGTGGATGTAGAGGACCGCCGGTCTCTTGGCGCCGCTTCTTCTCCCTGCCGCGGCGCGTCCGGGGAGCGCCCACCCCTGGAGGCGATGGCGCCCCTTGCCCCTGAACCAGAACTCTTCGGGCATGGCGATCGTCTTCTTCTCAAGCCAGGCGTTCCATGTGGTCATGTGGCGCGCGACCTGGGATTCGCGCACCGAGAAGACATAGAGCTCGCCGGGGGAACGGGGATCCGAGAGCGCCGCGTAGACGTAGCCCGAGCCGAAGTCGATGTCGTAATCGATCACCGCGCCGCGGCGGGCGATCACCGGGACCGGCCTCCGTTCGCGGACATGCACGCGCCAGACCTCGGTGTTCCCCTCGTTGCTGATCAGGAAGTGGATCCACTGGCTGTCGGGAGACCAGATCGGCGGCTTCGTCTCGCCGAGGCCGTAGGTGTCGCTCAGCGTCGTGGCGCGGCAGCTTCGGTCCAGATGGGCGGTCAGCTCGACCGGCCTGCCGCCCCTGGTGGGGGCCAGCCAGAGCTTCGTGTGCCCCAAGTCCCATGACGCGTCCGGGTCCTCGCGGCCGAGGAACGCGATCCAGCGTCCATCGGGACTCAACGAGAAACTGCTCGAGGGACCGGCGAACGTCCTCACCTTCTCGATCGGTCCGCCCTTCCCCGGGACTCGCCAGATGTCCTCGCGCATGAAATCGATGTCCGGATCCTCGGCTCGATTGCTGCCGAAGAAGATCCACTTCCCATCAGGAGAGAACACGGGCTGGGTCTCGTCATAGCGGTCGTCGGACGTGATGGGCTTGCCGCGTCCCGTCTTGGCATCCACGACCCAGATGTGCGAGCGCCCCTTGGGCATGAAGCCCAGGCCGTCGAGCTTGAAGACGATTCGCTCGAAGCTTCGGACCTTCGGAGTCTCCTGGCCCGGCAGGCCGCGCTTCTTCTTCTCCTCGCGGTCCTTCGCCTCTTCGTCCTGTGGGACGAAAGTCAGGGCGATCTTCTTGCCGTTCGGGGAGAAGACGAAATCGGTCACGCTCCCTGCCAGCCTGGTGAGTTGGCTCGCCTCGCCTCCGTCGGTCGGGATCGTCCAGATCTCCGTCTTCCCGGATCGCGTTGAGAGGAACGCCAGGGTCTTGCCGTCGGGCGAGAAACGAGGGGACGTCTCGTTGTCCTTCCCGCGCGTGAACTGTCGCGGCTCCCCGCCGCGGGCGGGCACCATCCACAGATGGCTCTGGGCCTTGAGCGTCTCCTTGTCCGATCTGCTGACGGTGACCGCGATCTCCTGGCCGTCCGGCGACAGGCGGCACTCCGTGGGTTGCTGGATCTGGTATAGGTCCTGAGGAGTGATTCTCCTTGCCATCGTTTGCTCCCTTCGCTCGGCGGGGACGCCGGATCGCACGAACAAGAGGGAAGTCTACCCCTGCGAGTCGGCGGGGCCAAGGCCAACGGCGGGAAGAAGGCGCGTCGGATCGGGCCGCCGGACTCTTCAGCGGGCGCGCGCGGCGGGGACGCGCATGGGGCGGGCAGCCGGCACGCTCCTCCCATCCCCCCTTTCCAGCCCCGGACGGTCGAGCGATAATCGCCTCTGCCGGAGCTGATGGAGGTGTCGCATGCCGACCTACGACTATCGGTGCAAGGAGTGCGGAAAGAGCTTCTCGGTCTCCATGACGATCAAGGAGCACGATCGTCGGAGGCCGAAGTGCCCGAAATGCTCATCATCGAAGGTCCAGCAGAAGATCTCGATCTTCCACGCGATCACTTCGAAGAAGAGCTGAATCCGGTGGCCGGGGAGCTACGCGGACTGCGCGCCCTCGTGCTCGGAGGCACGGGCCTCATCGGCTCCCACATCGTGGCGTCCCTTCTCGAGAGGGGATGCTCCGTTCGGATTCTGAGCAGAGCGGGACAGGCGAAGAGGGCGCCCGCGCTTGATGGCCTCTCCCCGTTGGAGATGCTCGCCGGCTCCCTGGAGGACGCCGCCTCCCTCCGCGCCGCGCTCGATGGCATGGACCTTCTCTTTCACGCCGCCGGGCCTTATCCGACGAGGCATCTCGGGATGGGGAGGATGATCCGCCGGGCCGTGACGGAGATGGAGACTCTCCTCGACATCTGCCGGGACCTCGCGCCCTCCGAGCTTCTGGGCAATCGGGTGCCGCACTCAAGGCGGGTCGCGATCGAGCAGGCGGAGATGGCGGTCCATGTCGCTCGCGTGCAGCCGGAGCGCCGGGAAGAGATACGCGCGAGCGTGAGGGATCCTGAGCTTCTCAAGCTGGCGGAGGAGGGCCGTCTGAACGCGTCCCAGCATCCCAGCCTTGAGGAGTGTCGCCGCCTGCCGGGACTGAAGAGGGTGGTCTACACGAGCAGCGTGACGACTATCGGTCTCCCGCGCGGCACGGAGCCCGGGAGTCCGCGGCGCCGGCTCGCGACGGAGGCCGACCGCTATGACCTCGCCCCGCATCCCTCGCCCTACTTCGAGTGCAAGCATCTTCTCGAGGCTGTCGTCGCGCGCTCGGCGAACGAGGGGCTGCCCGCGGTGATCGTCAATCCGACTCTGGTCGTGGGAGCCCGGGACGCGCATCTGACGACGGGCCGCCTTCTCATCCCCGTCGCGCGGGGAAAGATGCCCTTCTATCTTCGCGGCCGGATCGACGCCGTGGCGGCGCGGGACGTGGGAGAGGCACACGTCCTGGCCGCGCTGCGGGGACGCACGGGGCAGCGCTACATCGTGGGCGGCGAGTCTCATTCCCTGCGGGGTTTCCTCGGGATGGTGGCGGAGGAAGCGGGCAGACGGCCGCCGTTTCTTCCCGTTCCGACCTTCGCGGCCGAACCCGTGGCTCTCTTGAGCGAGTGGCTGGCCCTGCGCGGGAAGAAAGAGTGGCCGCTCTTTCCGATGCACGGACTGAGAATGCTGCGCAACACGCCGGAGACGGACGACTCTCTCGCCAGGGTGGAGCTCGGCGTTCCGCGCTCATCGCTGCGCGAGGCCGTGCGATCCGCTCTCGAGTGGTACCGGAAGGAGAGACTTCTGTAGGGGCGCAATCCGATGCGCCGACCCCGCATCCGCTCGGGACGGTCAGCGGTCCATCTCGCCCAGCCGCCAGTGCATCGTTCGTTGCTGAAGAACGCACGCGTAAGCCGGGGCGAAGGCCATCAACCTCATCGTGCCCTTCATGGCTCTCCTCGATCCGGGCGAGGCCATCAGAAGCTCGCTTCCCAGGACCAGCTCGGCGATCCGGCGGGCGAGCGGGCGCGTCCTGAGGAAGGAGGCTTTCGGCGTGAACGGGCTCCTTCGGGCCAGGACGAGGTCGACCGTCTCGTCGACCTCCTGCACGAGTCCTCTGGGCGTCAGGTGTTCGGGGACGGCCCGGCAGACTCCGGCGAGGATGCTTCCCAGGAACTCTTGCGGCGTCGTGCCCGGCGCCACGGAATAGGCGCGCCCCACGCGCCCCGTGTGCGAGTCGGAGGCGGCGATCACGCTCTTGCCCAGCTTCTGCGCGAGTCGGGAGGTGCGCCCGTTGAGTTGCGGGATCCGTCCCGCGTTCAGCTCGATGACGGGAAACAGCCCGATGAGATCCTCGATCGTGGAGAGGTCGCCGCGCTCGCCCCGCTCGAACCAGAACGGATGGTTGTAGGCGTGGAAGAGACCCTCGCGCCGGCAGAACGCGGTGAACCGATCGATCGACCTCCGCCGCCGCGCCAGCTCGATCATCTGCGCCTGATCGAGCCCCAGGACGTTGACATGGACCGTGTGTCCGATGCGCGGATCGCGGACCTTGATCTCGATGCCCGCGATCAAGGGGATCGGCGGGCTCTCTCCGTACTCAACGGCCAGGTCCCGCTTCAGCTCCTCGACTCCACGCATCGTGTCGTGGTCGGTCAGCGTGAAGAACCCCATCCCCCTCTTGACGGCCTTGTCATACAGGGCTCGCGGAGAGAGGGCCGGGAGGTCGAGAACGTCGAAGGAGTGGCTCGAGTGAAGGTGGAGATCGGCCTTCTTCAGGTGGAGATCCGCCCATTGGGCTGGCTTTCGTGTGGCGCCGCCGGGCGCTGAGATCGGATCGGATCGCATGGATGTTCTTGCCTTCCGCTCGGCGCCGCTTGCTCCCGCCGGCCCCGCCCACAATTGAAAAACGGTCCGTCGGGTGATCCGCCCCGTCGGACCGCGCCGCTCACAACGTCTCACACTACCAGGAGCGAGGTCGCTGGGACAAGGGGCCGCATCGCGCCCTCCGGGATCTCGTCGGAGGCACGCGCCGCGCGTCACGGGGCTCTGTTTCCCTCAGCGTCCGCCTTCGCCCGATGAGGCGTCTCCCTTCGGAATCGCTCGATCTCCTCGAGGCTTCTCGGGATCCCTTCCCGCCCGCCGATGCGGCGGCATTTCATCGCCGCCGCTGCGTTGCTGAAGTCGATCGCATCCTGCAGGTCCAATCCGCGCAGGCAGGCGACCGCGAAGGCGCCGTGGAAGACGTCTCCCGCGCCCGTAGTGTCACGCGCCTCCACCGCGTAGGCCGGGAACTCCTCGAGGCGTCCGTCGATCCGGGCGACGGCGCCGCCGGCTCCCCGCGTGACGACGACCAGGCCGCCTTCCGTTCTCTCCTCCAGGATTCGAGTCGCTTCTGCCGGATTCCTCGAGCCCGTCGCCGTCTCGGGGAAGGAGGCCGAGACAATCAGAAAGTCGATCTTCGGGAGGAGCAGATCCATACCGGGGCGCACATCCTCTATGTCGACGAGGACCGGCATGCCCGCGGCGCGGGCGGGATCGGCCGCCCGCGCGGCGGCTCGGGGATCCTGCGCGTCGGTGTAGAAGAGGCGGCCGCAGGCGATCTCTTCGTCCGAGATCTCCTCGGCCCGGAGAGGGATCTCGGGGCCGCGTCCCCAGAGGATCGTCCGCTCGCCCGTGGGCTCGTGGACCAGGATGAACGCCCGCTGGGTCAGGGCGCCCGGCCGGACGCGGACGCCGCTCACATCCACGCCCTCGTCTTGTAGGCCGGCGAGGTTGGCAGTCCCCTCGGAGTCGTCTCCGACCCCGCCGAGATAGCGGGCCGTGTGGCCGAGGCGGACGACCGCGACCATCGCGGTCGCCGTCCGGCCTCCTCCCTGTCGGGAGTAGCCGGAGAATTTCGTCTTTCCTCCCGGCGCCGGGTGGACCGGAAGAGTCAGAATGTGATCAGCCGCGTTTCCGCCGAGTCCGACCACGTCGAATCGTCGGTTCCTCGGCAGGTCAGGTGGAAACCGCATCGCTCGAGATCCTCCCTGAGCGCGATCGTCGCGGGCCGGCCAGGACTGCCCTGGGAATCCTATCCCATCAGCGGATCTCCCGCCTTCTGCGTCCGACCCGCGGGCGCCCCCCGTCAGGACGGCCGCGCCCCAAGTGCGCCGTCCCGGGGGTGTCGATCAGGCATCGATCTTGATAAGCTCGCAAGGGCGATCGACAACACGGTCGAGAGATGAAACGGGCGCGTTCCTCGAAGGGCGCATCTCGGAAAGGAGAGGGCGAATGTCGCTGAAGACACGAGAGGACTACATCGCTTCCCTTCGGAGGCTCCGTCCCAACGTCTACAAGTTCGGCGAGGAGATCGCCGATGTCACGACCCATCCGGCCACCCGCCGGACCGTCGAGAGCCATGCGCGCGGTTTCGACGCGGCCCACGATGCCACGACGGCCCCATTCTTCACGACGAAGTCCTCCCTCACCGGCGAGCCGATCCACCGGCACAACTCGCTGATCGAGTCGATGGAGGACCTGGTGGCGAACATGCGGGTCAAGCGAGAGATGTACCACCGGACCGGATCCTGCACGGGCGGACTCTGCGTCGGATGGAACGCGATGAACGTCCTCTGGGCGGCGACGCACGAGATCGACGCGGAGAAGGGGACCGACTACCACGAGCGCATCAAGAAGTGGATCCTCTCCGCCCAGCAGAACGGGTGGGTGGCCGCCGGGGCGCTCACCGACCCGAAGGGAGACCGCAGCCTCCCGCCGTCGCAGCAGCCGGATCCCGACTCCTACCTCCGCCGCGTCGCCTCCACTCCCGAGGGGATCGTCGTTCGGGGGGCCAAGGTGATGATCTGCGGCGTCGCCGCCTCGAACGAGATCATCGTCCTGCCGGGGAGCTTCTGCGGCGAGGCGGATCAGGATTACGCGATCTCGTTCGCCATCCCGCGGGACGCCGAGGGGCTCACGATCGTCGAGGCGCGCCGTCCAAGCGATACGCGTGAGCAGGAGGACGGGATCGACGCCCCGACGGAGACGGGGATCACGCAGTCCTACCTGATCTTCCAGGATGTGCGCGTTCCGATCGAACGGGTCTTTCTGAACGGCGAGTTCAACTACGCCGGGCGCATCATCGAGTTCTTCACGGGCAACTACCGCGCCTGCATCGGAGCCTGCGTCGCCGGACAAGGGGATGTCATGGTAGGCGCCGCGACCTTGATGGCCCGCGCGAACGGCCTCTCGGCCAAGGCCTTCATGGACAAGCTCGTCCAGATGCAGGTCAACAACGAGACCACATTCGCGGTCGGCGTCGGGTCGATCGCCCTGGGCAAGCGGCACCCCTCCGGCGTCTGGTTCGCCGATCCCCTCACGGCGAACGTGAACAAGGTCCACGTCGCGACCCTGCCCCAGGAGACGCGCCGCCTCTGCCAGGAGATCGGCGGGGGGATCGTGGAGACGGGTTGCCTTCCGTCCTCCAAGGATCTCGATGATCCGAACTACGGCGAGCTGATCCGCAAGTACCTCCAGACGCCGGCCTGCTCCGGAGAGACGAGGGCGCGGGCCGCGCGGCTGAGCGAGTGGCTCACCGTGGGGCCCGGGGTTCCAGGCTGCATGCACGGGGGCGGGTCTCCCCAGGCCGCCAAGATGACGGTCCGCGTCAAGACGCCTCTGGAGGAGTGGGTCCGCCACGCGCGGAAGATCGCGGGCATAGAGGAGGATCTGCCCGAGCCGGGGAAGGGGAAGAAGTGACGAGGAGGCGAGGCTGATGTCGTGGCTGGCAGATCTTCAGGATCTCAAGGTTCGATTCGGGCCCGCTGCCGCGCGAAGGAAGCGGACCATCCTTCAGAGAGCCGCACGAGCGTCGGTGGAGGACCCCGCGGCCCTCGTCGAGTATCACGAAGCCCTCTGTTTCATCCGCGCGTTCCCGGATGATCGCTCTGTACTCGAGGCGGCCGGGAATGAGCTCCGGCTCTTCGCGCGAAGAGTCGCTCCCATGAAGGACGACCTGGTCGACACCGGCATCGCCGGGACGATCTACCACTACCCGTTCGACCTCCCGATGGCCTCCTGGCTCGTCGATCGATTCGGCGACGCGGTCGACATCGACTGGGACGAGTACGATGGGCGGGAGGAAGACAACCTCTCCACAATTCTGCCGCCGCTCTCAGGGTGGGTGGAGACCGCCGCCCTCGATGACGAGCTCCTGGGGACGCACGAGTGGTTCGAACGCTCGGCGGGACGGAGCAAGGCCGGTTCCCTGCGCCGGCTGATCCGCCGGCTGCGCGGATCGGGGCTTCCGGCTGAGGTTCAGGAGACCCTCTACAACTCGATGAACGTTCCCGTCCGGTGGGACCTTGGGGAAAGCCGGGCCTCGCGGACGCTGGCCCGGATGCAGGGGCAGCCTTTCTACTACCACAAGAGCGCGCTGCGCGGCAGGGCGGGCGACCTGAGGCGGGAGATCCGCCGCCCCCTCGACCCGCTTCGTCCGGTCCCTCGAGGACGGGCCCGTCTCTGGATCGACCTCGCCCGCTGCGCCCTCTCCGTCCGCGATCGGGAGCTCTATCCCCTGGCCCTGGCGAATCCGGGGGAGGTCTACGAAGTCGGCATCGGGCGCGGCGTGACCTTCGTCCTGATCGGAATGTCGCCGCGCCGTAGGCTGCCCATCGAGTCGGACTACGCGGCCTTCGTCTGCAAGAACGGGATCCCGATCGGGTACGCGCTGGGCGCGCTCCTCTTCGATCGGGTCGAGATCGCCGTGAACGTCTTTCCGACCTTCCGCCAGGGCGAGTCTTCCTTCGTCTTCGAGCAGTTCGCGCGCATCTTCCATCACCAGTTCGGCCCGAGATCGTTCTTCATCGAGCGCTACCAGCTCGGCCACGAGAACGACGAAGGGCTCGAAGCCGGATCGTTCTGGTTCTACTACAAGCTCGGCTTCCGTCCCATCGACGCGAAGGTCGCCACCCTCGCCGAGCAGGAGGCGGAGAGGATCAGGCGCGTCCGCGGGGCCAGAACCGCGCGGCCGATGCTGCGCCGCCTGGCTCGCTCGCACGTGATCATGCGCCTGGATCGGGAGCCTCCTTCCGCCTCCGGGGAGATCCCGTTGACGGAGATCGGCCTGGCGGTGAGCCGCTTGATCGAGGAGCGGTTCCGCGGGGATCTCGCCGGGGCCGAGTCCGCGTGCGCGGCGCGGGTCGCTCGCCTGCTGGGCGCCGGGAGCCCGTCATCGTGGCCCGAGTCCGAGCGGGAGGCGTTCCTGCGGCTCAGCCCTCTGGCCTCCTTGCTGCCGGGACTCGGCGCGTGGACGGCGCGAGAGAAGCGCGATCTCGCTCGGATCATGAGGGCGAAGGGCGCGACAGGCGAGGCGGCCTACGCGCGGGCCGTGATCCGGCACCCGAAGCTCAAGCAGGCGTTGCTCGCCATGGCTGAGGGCTAGAGGCGCTCGACCGGATCCGGGAAGCGAACAGGCGCGGCGCGAAGAGCACGGACCCCGACGGTTTCCTTCGCCTAGCTGGGCTCGCGGCGCGGGCCACGGCGCGACACCAGGCCCTGCTTCCGCCCGGCGCGTTCGATTCTTCCCGCGAAGGACGAAACGATGGACAGCGGCAGCGAGATATAGGCCTCTTCGTCCCGCGAGTCGACCGCTACGACAAGATGCCCGATCTTCTTTGAAACCGTCACACGCTCCGATCTGGAGGCGACATCGACGAGGTCGCAGTCGGGGAGATCTCGCAGCCCCCCCGCGATCGCCTCCATCAGCGGCAGGCACGAGTCGGAGCTTCGTGCCACCTCGCGGAAGAGCTCATCCGGCATGAACCGAAGGGCCACGCGAGCGAAGATCCCCGGGATGCGGATCGAGACGTCGTCTCCGGACGGTCCCGTCTCTTTCACATTGATGACGATCGTGCCGGATTGATGGATCAGGACCGCCACGGCGACGACCGATGAGAGGGCAAGGCCGACAATGATGCTCGCGGCGATCAGGACCCGCTTCTCGTGACGCGTCAGAGACATGATCTTGATCTCTCCCTTCAGTCGCTGCTATCGCGGGAATCGATCCAGATGCGGACGGTTTCATCCTCGCTATGGACGGTGATCAGGTCCCCCTCGTCCCTTTCGTCCAGAGCCTGGACCGCGGCGAGGATGTTCAACTCGTCCTCCTCGCCGGACAGGAGCGCTTCCAGGACGTCCATGCGCAGTCGCACCCGCACCTTCTCGGAGTCGTCCCCGAGCTCCTCCGTGTCGATGTAGAGGACTCCATCGTCCTTTCTGATCCGAACACGTTCGTCGACGCCATCAATGGAGACGTACTCGCCGTTCTCAGCCTCGCGGACGGCCCGGAGCAGGGCACGCAGGTCGACATTGCTCTTTCTCAAGCTGTCCACGCGGACGATCCCCTTGCGGAAGTCGGAATCGTCTATGGCCGGCAGAACGGCGGCGACAAGCTTGATGGGAAGGTTTATGCGGACGGTCTCCCCATCTTCGCCCGTCTCCACGACCTTCACGTGCAGCCACTTCGACCGGGACTCGGCGCCGGCCATGCCGTGCGCGAGAAGGCAGCAAAGGGCTGCCGCGGCAACGAGGCTCTTCCGACTCATGGAGCACCTCCTGGCGCCGGGCGGGCCCCAGAGGCCCTCCGCGCGGCGCTGACGAGCCACTCTACGGATCGACCCCTCCGGGGGTTGCGGGCGGATCGCGGGCTCCCTCGCCCTCTCAGGGCAGGTCGAGCCTGGCCTGCGCGCCCCGCGTCTCGAGATCGAGGAGATACTGCTTCCGCCGGAGGCCGCCGCCATACCCCCCGAGGCCGCCGTCCTTGTTGACTACCCGGTGGCACGGAATGACGATCGCGATCCGATTGAGCCCGTTCGCCCGCCCGACGGCGCGCTGCGCATCCGGCGAGCCAAGCGCGACGGCGATTTCCTCATAGGAGCGGGTCTCGCCGTAGGGAATTCGCAGAAGCTCCCGCCAGACCCTCTCTTGGAAGGGGGTTCCGGGATAGGCCAAGGGCACGGAGAATCGCTTGAGCTTCCCCAGGAAATAGAGGCGCAGCTCCTCGTCGAGTCTCTCGAGGAGGGGGGTTCTGCGCGGGAGGGCCGGATGGCCGAAGCGCTTCCGGAGCGCCGCTAGCTGCCCCTCGAGCATGCGGCGGTCGGTAAACTCGAGAAAGCAGAGCGCTGCCGATGTGGCGCCGGCTACGAGCGGGCCCAGGGGGCTCTTGATCCAGGAGAGAGAGATCGACTCCTGTCCGCGGCTGGCCCCGGGGGCTCGGCCGAAGACCCGGACGAACGCGTCCCGAAAGCCGCTGTGAGACTCGTATCCGCTCTCGAAGACGACATCGTCGATCTCCGCGCCCTCGCGGATCTGCGCAAGGGCCCCGCCAAGTCGCATCGAGCGGGCGTAGGCTTGGAATGTCATGCCGAATCTCCTCTGGAAGTGTCTCCGCGCCGTGGTCGGATCGATCCCGCGTTCGCGGAGGTCCGCGTCCGTGATGCGGGCGGTGGGAGAGTGGTCGAGCTCATCGAGAAGGCCCCTGGCCCAGGCGGGCTCGTCGCCGGCATGAGTGGGGCGGCATCTCTTGCAGGGGCGAAACCCCGCGATCATGGCCTCTCGCGCGGAGGGGAAGTACTCCACATTCGCCGGCTTGGGCTTCCGCGCCGGGCAGGTCGGCCGGCAGAAGATGCCGGTCGTGCGCACCCCGAGAAAGAAGAGACCGTCGTAGGACGCATCGCGCGATAGATAGGCGCGCTCCATCTCCTTGACCGGCGGCAGTAGGCTCATGGGCGCAATGTAGCGAAGGCCGGCTCCCGGCTTCCACCGATTATCGGGCGCGGATGTCGCGGCGGGATCGGCTTCCCGCCTGAGTTTCCGCGCTACCGGACCAGGACGGCCCGGCGCTGCGAATAGGGGCGCCCGTCGAGCAGGACCCGCAAGTGATATATGCCCGCCGTCGCCAAGGCGCCCGATCCGTCGCGGCCGTCCCAGATCAGGGGGATCTGCTCTCCAGCGGCGAGGTCCCTGCGAGCGACCTCGCGAATGAGCCGGCCATCGGACCCGAAGACAAGGACGCGCGCGTTCCCGGAGCGGTCCGGCCGGAGACTCCAGCTCGCCGAGGCGGTGAACGGGTTCGGGAAGGTCGGGGTGAGGCCGCGCGATCCCGCGATCTCAGCATCCGGCGCATGCAGCGGATCCTCGTTGCCCTCCAGCGCGTAGACGTCGCCGCCGGTTCCGTTCGTCAAGAGCTGCGTGCCGGCGACGACGTCCGGCGCGCCGTTGCCATTGAGGTCCGGGACTCCGCGGATGGTCATGATCTTGTCCGTGGTCGGATTGCGCCAGCTCCAGACCACAGTCCCATCGACGCCGTCGAGGAGATAGACCCAGCCGTCGAAGTCGCCCGCGACGACATCGTTGATGTCATCGTCCGTGCAGTCCCCGATGCGATCGACGGCCCAGACCCAGTCGCTTGTCGGCCGCGACCAGATGAGAGCGCCGTTGATTCCGCTGTAGGCCGCGCAGGCGGACGTCGTGTTGTATCCGACGGCGACGTCGCCGAAGCCGTCCCCGTTAACGTCGTCGAGCGCGACGACCCGCTGCTGGCCGCTGGCGGGCACGCTCCAGATGATCGCGCCGGTGCGCCCGTTGATGCAGTTGAGCGTGTTCCCCCAGCTAGCGGGGACGATCTCGCTGATGCCGTCGCCGTTGACGTCGCCGACGAACGTCAGATTCCAGATCGTGCCATTGATGGGGCGGCTCCATAGCGGGCAGCCGCAACTCCCCTCGCGGGCGACGACCTGCTTGGCCACGGCGTCGTCTCCCAGAGCCGCGACGACATCCCGGACGCCGTCGTAGTTGATGTCCTGGCAGGAGCGGACATCGAAGAAGGCGTCGTTCCCCCAGTAGTTCCAGAGATAGCTCCCCGTGGCGCCGTTCACGCCGTAGATCCGGTCGTTGTAGCTGCCCGTGCAGAAGACGACCTCCGGGACGCCGTCTGCCGTCAGGTCGGTTCCCAGGTTGTCGATGGCGTAGACCCATCCGGAGGACGGCGGGCTGGGGGGGCTCTGGACATAGGTGTCGAATCCCCAGAGCGTGGCGCCTGAGATGCCGTTCAGGGCGTAGGCAGTCCGCCCGCCCCATGCGGTTCCGAGGAGCACGTCGGGGAACAGATCGCCGTTCAGGTCGGCTCCGATGCGCAGGCAGTTGTCCCCGTCGCCGCCGCCGCTGCTGGCCCCTCCGATCGGCCTCGCAGACCAGATGACCTCGCCGATGCCGGAGGATCGGCCGCGAATCGCGAAGACGTGCTCGACGCCGGAGGGTCCGTTGCCATACCCCTCGAAGACGACGTCCACGCCGCCGTCCCCGTCGATGTCGGGTATGGCGGCGATGCACTCGATGCTTCCGTTCCCCTGGAAGGACCAGAGCAATGTCGGCGTCTGCGCCGCTGCGGCGGTGGCGAGAGCGAGAGACATGAGGATCGGGACGACGGCCTTCATGATCCACCCCCCTTGTTGCGCTCCGCCCCGCTTGTTTCACGTTCGCGGCGCGGGGCCTCGGAGATCCATCTGCGTCTGCGCGGTTCGCGGCGGCGACTGCGCGTCTCAAGCACAATCTGATCCGCGTAGATTGTAGGGGAATTCGATCGTGAAGTCGAGGACCCGGATCACGCTTGCGGACCCGGATCACGCTGCGGATCACGCCGGTTGCCGAACCCGACTGACTGCCGAGCCCGATTGCCTACCGAACGTGCCCTTCTGAACGCGTCCTACCGACGCCTACCGGATCCTGTCGAATGCCTGCTCAAAGTCGGCCTGAAGGTCCTCATATGCCTCGCAGCCGACGGAGACGCGCACGAGATCGTCGGTGATGCTGGCCTCCTCCCGCTTCTGTCGGGGGACGCCGGCGTGCGTCATTGAGGCCGGATGCTCGACCAACGTCTCGAGGCCGCCGAGGGACACAGCCAGGATCGCAAGGCGCATCGAGTCGATGAGGGTCTTCGCCTGCTCGTAGCCGCCGCGCGCGCCAAAGGAGATCATCGCTCCGGGCCCGGCCATCTGGCGCTTCATCAGCTCGTGCTGCGGGTGAGAGGGAAGGCCGGGATAGGAGACCCAGGCAATCTTTGGGTGCCCCTGCAGCCATGCGGCGAGCCTGCCCGCGGTCGCCTGCGCCCTTTCGATGCGCAGCCCCAGCGTGCGGATCCCTCGCAGGACGAGCCAGGCCTGATGCGGGTCGGGCGTGCCGCCGAAGTTCTGGAGGGTGGAGGCGAGCCGGGCGTGCAGCGACACCTCCCGGCTCACGATCATGCCCGCGACCACGTCGCTGTGGCCGTTCAGGTACTTCGTCATGCTGTGGAGCACGACGTCGGCCCCGAGGCGGAAGGGCTTCTGGAGCACGGGGGAAGAGAATGTGTTGTCCACAACGAATGCCGCACCGATCTCCCGGGCGATCCCGGCGCATGCCTCCAGGTCGGTGATCTTGATCGTGGGATTCGCGGGGCTCTCGATGTAGATGAGCTTCGTGTTCGGACGCACGGCCGCCCGCACCAGATCGATCTTCTCCGTCTGGATCCAGGAGGATTCGATGCCGAATCTCGAGAGGTGGTTCTCCGCGAGGACGCGCGTCGCTCCGTAGACGGCGTCGGTGCCGATCAAGTGATCTCCGGAGTTCAAGAGGGTGAGGAGGGTGGTCGAGATCGCAGCCATCCCGCTCGAGGTCGCAAGTCCGGCGCGGCCGCCTTCGAGCTCGGCCACGCATTGCTCGAGGGCGCGGATCGTCGGATTCCCCAGGCGCGTGTACTTGAAGCCGGCATCGGTTCCCGCGAACCTGGCCGCTCCCTGATCGGCGTTCTCGAAAGAGAACGTCGAGGACTGGTAGATCGGAACGGATACCGCGCCGTATTGGGGGTCCGGCTCCGGGCCGGCGTGGATGACCTTCGTCTGCTCGCGGTGTTCATCTCTCGACGTCATGCGACCTCCTCGGGAACAGGATCCCTTCAAGGACAATCCGGCCCGAATGATAGCAACGATGAGGCGACTGGAGTAGGGGCGCCGGCGGGACGCCGCGATACGCGGAATGGGCGCGAGGCATCTGCTTTCGCCGCCTCAATCCCAGCCTCGATTCCAGCCTCATCCCCAGCCTCATCCCCTGCGGTTGACATCCCGGTCGGATCGTGGTCGGATTGCATCCGCACGAGGCTCGCGCCGGCGGATCATCCCGCCCGCGCGGAATCGTCCGCGCTCGCGAGGCCCCGAAGGAGGTTGCCATGAGGCTGCGCCGCTCTCGAACGTTGGCCCTGATACTCGCCATGTCCGCCCTGCCCCTATGCGTGCTGACATGTTCGGACGATGAGGAGAAGAAGGTGATCGAGCCGGATCCGAACACTCCCTTCCCGTACGCCAGACTGTCTGTCGAATCCATGACTCCAAATCTGGAGGATCTCGATCAACAGGCGGACTACAGGAGTCCGCAGGGCGTTTGTCACGCCCTCTCGGCTCTGGTAGTGGCCTGGGTCAATCTCAACGTAGCGGTCCGTCTGGCCGTTCCAATAGCCGCGATCGACGCCTGCCTGCTTTCCCCTTCCGTCTACATCGGGAACAACACGTGGACATGGACCGCTTCAGGGGGGCAAGGCTCCCAGGCCTGGACGGCCGAGCTGATGGGGCAGCTCATCGATGCCACTAACGTGCGATGGTCGATGAGGGTGAGCGGCACACAGCTCGAACTCGATCGCTTCCTCTGGTTCGAAGGCACTTGTGACACCCGGGCGCGCGCCGGCGTCTGGCACTATTTCGACCCGGCGTCGCCGGAGACTTCGCGCGAGCTCGTGCGCTGCGACTGGTCGCTTCCGGAGGAACCGAACGGCGGGCAGCAGATCGGATTCGAGAATGTGGAACCCGGCGGAAACATGGAGGGGGATCAGCTTCTCTACACCCTTGCCGATTCCATCGCCGCGGTCTCGCTGACGGATGCCAGCGAGGAGACGACCATGGAGGCTCGCTGGGATCTGCGAACCGGAGAAGGGCGCGCAATCAGCGCGCGGGCGGACACGTGCTGTTGGGGTCCTCGCCCGTTCCATCCGGACGTGGAGTGCCCGTGAAGGCCGTGTAAGGGCCCGTCGAGTCCGCGCTGGCTCAGGTGCGGACCTTGGATGCCCTCGTCAGCTTGGCGAACTTGACCCCGCGGAGCCCCGCGATCTCGGTGCTCACGCGCGTGACCTGCGCGGGGTTGCCCCGGATGAAGATCGCCTCCAGGCAGTCCTCAGCGTCCAGGTGGACGTGCGTGCTGCAGAGGACGTGCACGTGGCGCCTGTGCTGGGCTTCCATGATCCTCTCGGGAAGATCCCGCTGATGATGGTGGTAGCAGATCGTGAGGACGCCCACGACCTGCTCGTCCTTGGTCTCCCACTTCTCCTGAACGAGCTGCTCCCGGACGAGGTCGCGCACATACTCGGACCGCGAGGCATATCCCCGGGCGATGGTCCCCTTGTCGATCTCCCTCAGCAGGGTTCTCGGCAGGGAGACCGTGAAACGGACGGCGGATTCCTTGTTGGCCATGGTTCGTCAGTCCCATTCATGTGTGTGAAAGTGCCTGTGCTCGACGTCTTCGTGCCTGTGCCCATGTATGTGCATGAGGTTCGCCTCGAGCAGGAGACGGCGATCGCCGAGCGCCGCGGCGATCGGGCCGTCGTAGATCAGCCGATGGTCCTCCGAGAGGACGAGCGCCCGATCTCCGAGCTCCGGGGCGAGACTCAGATTGTGCGTGGTCGTCAAGGTCGCGATCTGTTGCTGCGCGAGGAAGTCGATGAGCCAGCCGGTGCTCCTCGGATCCAGGTTCGCGAGAGGCTCGTCGAGGAGAAGGAGCCGCGGCCGGACGGAAAGGAGGGACGCCAGGCAGACCTTCTGCTTCTCGCCGCCGCTCAGCGAGAAGGGGGAACGTCCCAGCAGCCGGACCACGCCGAAGGACGCGGCGAGGGACTCGATCGCCGGGGTGATCTCCGGCTCGCCGGCCTGCCTCAGGCCGAAGCCGATCTCGTCGCGCACCGTCGGATGGAAGAGCATCGAATCCGGGTTCTGGAAGAGGAGCGCGACCTGTCTGCGGAAGGCGCCCCGGAACGACGAGTCCCTCAGGGCGCGCTCATCGACCGGGCGGCCGTCGAAGAGATAGCGCCCTTCGCGGGGAAAGAGCAGACCGTCGAGGATCTTCAGTAGGGTGGTCTTCCCGCACCCGTTGCTGCCGAGGAGGACGATCCTCTCGCCGTCTCTCGCGGAGAAGGAGATCTCCGACAGAGCGGCCGCGTCCGCTCCGTAGCGGAAGCTCACTCCCGAGAAGTCAATCATGGAGCAGCCCGCGTGAGCGCATGGCCTGGGCGATCTCCCCCGCGTTGTAGAGGGCCTTGTCGAGGAGAATGGAGGCTGCGGCCGCCCCGTGCCTGTAGAGATCCCTTGCCGTCGGCCTCCGCGCGCTCCTGCTGCGGAGGGCGGCCCGCATCTCCTGGTATGTCCTGCGGTGGATGAGGACCTGACCGTACAGAACCGTCAAGAAGCGGCCGAGCGCGGGAGAGAAGGAAGCCGCCCTCAAGATGTCGATTCTCCGCGCGGCCAGCATGGTGACGATCGTGAGGGCGAGAACCCGGGCGTTGACGAGAAGAAGACAGTCGAGATCCAGGCTGCCTCGCAGCCAGCCCGCCAGCGCGTAGGAGATCGAGACGACCGAGTTGACGAGCGCGATCGCGATCAGCGCCCGCTTGAGGATCCGCGGGGCGTCCGTCCCGGCAAGGACGAGCGCGGCCACGAGGACCGCGACCATGACGGGAACGCTGTGGACGAGCGTCAGGGCGACGGCCGTCGCGAGATACCCGCAGATGTAGATCCGATCGATCATCGAGAAAGAGTATGCATCCTTCGCCCGAAGAACTCGTAGGCGAGAATCGTCAGGATCCCCTCGGCGATTCCGACCAGGGCGTGGGGCACGAGAATCGCGGGCAGCGTCACCTCGAGCCCGAACGGGAAGAAGAGGGGCGTCCCATCCGCGCGGTGCGCGATCGCCGGCTGGATGCCCAGGACGACGGCGACGACCAGGGCGGCCGCGCAGACGGCGGACCATCCCGCGAGAAAGAGGGCGAGCCGCAGGTTCCATCGGCGGAGGAGCCGATAGACCGCCCATGCGACGAGGCTTCCGATCAGTCCCATGGCGAGCGCGTTCACGGGGAAGGAGGTGATCCCCCCCTCCCCGAGGAGGAAGACCTGAAGCAGCAGCACGAGCGAGAGACAGAGGAACGACACCCAAGGGCCGAAGAGGACCGCGATCATCCCGATGCCGCTCGCGTGGATCGACGTGCCGCCCGGCAAGGGGAGGAGGATGGTCATCAGAACGAAGGCGACCGCGGTGGTCACCGAGAGGAAGGGGACCATCTGCGCGCGCAGGCTTCTCCCGAGGCGCAGGATGCCGACGGCCCAGAGCGCCGCGCCGACTCCATACGCGGGGAGGTAGACCTTGGGCGAGATGAATCCGTCGGGGATGTGCATCGCCTAGATCAGGGTCGAGAAGGTGAAGATCAGGCGGTAGGATTCCTTCCCCTCGGCGCCCTGCTGCTCCTTCTCCTCGTTGAGGGATTTCCAGACGGGAACCTTCACCCCGAGGCCGACGCTCGAGGACCCCATGAAGAGGCGCAGTCCGGGCACACCATAGAGGATCCGGCCGCCTGTGGCCTGCTCCCCGACCCCGGCGACCTCGTCGCGACCGAGTTGCAAGTAGTTGGCTTCCAGGTTGACGTCGCATCTGAGCTTCGAAGCGGGCCGAAGGAGGACGCGCGCGGCGGAGGCGGCGTTGAGGCGGAACTCGCCGCCGAAGCGGACCTTCGTGCTGTCGGCGTACTCGTGTTCGGAGAAGCCGATCCACGAGGCTTCCCCGCAGAAGGTGAAGCGGCCCGCCACTTGCTTGGTCGCGGTGAGGCCGGCGGAGTAGGAGGGAGCGCCGAATCCGAGCGACATCCCCGGATCGATCTCCCCATCCTTGGCGCGCAGGTTCTCGTTTCCGGTCGGCAGCGTCATCCCTCCGTAGAGGGTGAAGTGCGGATCCTCCATGTCGTCGAGGCTCTCGCTCTCGGGGACGAGCCTGAAGCCGCCGTCGTACTTCCATCCGAGGGCCGTCATGAGAGAGAGATCGGTGAAACCGGAGGTGTTGTACGAGTTGTCCTCCGCGCGCTTGGTCGTGAATGGGATGAGCAGATAGGCGGAGAGATAGGAAGTCGCCCCGTACCCGACGCCGTACATCCAGTAGGCGTTGAAATCGGTCTCGTCGTCCCTCTCCTGCGTGAGCTTCTCGAACGAGGCATAGTCGAGCTTGAGGCTGGCGAGGAAGCGCCTGCCAGGAAGCGTGGCCGAGTTGGCCGTTTCGATGGGCGCGCCGGGCCCCTCCAGTCCGGCGACGCCGAGCGAGGCAACGCCGTGGTGCCCGAGGGCTGCCGATGCAGGCAGCAGGGTGAGCAGAACGACGGCCGTGAGTCGAATCATCTCCTTCTCCTTTTCAGGACCGAGCCGAGAACTGCGAAGATCCCCGCCAGCGCGGCGAGACCTGCGCCGATCCTGATCCAGCGATCGATAGGGGAGCGCTGCGCGCGGCGCTCGAGTCCAAGCGCGGCCGTCTCGATGACGAAGTTCCCTCCGTGTCCGTCCTCCGAGAAGGCCTTGATCGTCCAGGAGCCCGGGAGATCGGGCAGAAAGGAGATGCGGCCGGCGCCATCGGTCCTTCCGACCTGATAGGGGATCTCCTCGCCCGCCCGGTAGATCTCGTACGACTCGAACGCGTACGCGGACCCGTCCCCGTAGTAGAGGGTCACGATGGCCGCGTCCGACTGCTCGACGGAGTGGTGGAGATCGTGGGGCGAGGCGACTTGCGCGCTCAGGGCGAGGGCGAGGGCCGGAATCGCGGCCGCGAGCGGCAGGACGCGCGGGCGGCTCGAGACCATCCCCCTCACTCCTCCTCCTCCAGCTCGAACACGAGCGTCGCGGTGTGGATGGTCTCATCGGCCTTCTCGGTCTTCACCGCCTCATGAAAGCTGGCTTTGATGATCTGGAAGGAGCCGTGCCGAATCCGGATGTTGATGGTCCCGTCCGTGCCCGTCTCGCCGCGCGTCTTGTCGTCATAGGCGACGGGGGCCGCCGAGAGCGGCTTGCCTCCGAAGGTGACCAGGAGGCGAAGCTTGTCTCCGTCCTTGAGCGAGAACGGGTCGCTCAGCGGGGTCAGCTCCAGATCCTCGCTGACGGGGCCGGCCAGCTTTGGACTCCACCTGTCGATCCGCTTCACGCTCTCGACCGACCGCCAGCTCGAGATCGCCTGCTTCGCCTCGTCTCTCGGGATGTTCTTCGTCCCGTAGGGAGTCTTCGTCCAGTGGCCCGAGGAGGTGAGAACGTGGATGCAGGCGCAGTCGCCCGGGAAGCGGGCCGGGTAGGAGGAGGGGATCTCGAGACTCGTCTTCTCCCCGTTCTCTCTAACGCACAGGGCGCCGTGAACGATGCCGGGGTCGTACTCGATCCGTTCGGCTCCTTCATGTCCCGAGTGCTTATGTCCCGAGTAGAGGATCGTCGCCTCCTCCCCGCGCTCGAGCCAGAGGTCGTGGGCCGCGGCCTGGCGCGGGTGTTGTAGCGCGACGGCCATGAGGAAGAGACCGGCCATAGCCGGTAGACGCGTCTTTCTCATGGTGATTACGATTCCTCCTTTCGTAATACTGGATGGATCTTTTCAGAGGGGAGGCGTTCTGTCAAGCGGCGGGACTGAAGCGCGGAAGGAGCCCGGCCAGGGAGTGTCCTCAGACGCTCTATCTGAGTCCGCCGGCCGCCTCTACGAGCTGATCTGGTACTGGAGCAGGACGCACGGGATGGAGCCGTTGTTCATGCGGTTGCGCTTGAACGGCCTGAGCCTGAAGACTCTCTCGAATCCCTCCTCCGCGGCAAGGACGGCGGCTCGAGTTCCCGGATGATCCAGGAGGCGATCCCGGAAGGCCTGCCACACGGGCGCATAGGTCTTCTCGCTGCCGACCCGTATGCCATAGGGGGGATTGGTCACCACCCAGGACCCGGGCTCGAGACGCATCTCCGCCACATCGCGCGCCTCGAGCCGAATCGCTCCGGCGAATCCCGCCGCCGCGACATTGGCTCGCGCCGACTCGATCCACTTCGCCGAACGGTCCGCCCCGGTGATGCGCAGGCCGTCCGCGGGAAGGACGGCGGCTTCCGCTTCCGCGCGGAGCGCCGCAAACCTCGCCGCGTCGAAGTCGGGCCAGGACATGCATCCGAAGCGCTCCCGCCAGCGGGACGGCGGAGTGCGCGTGGCGATCATGGCCGCCTCGGTGAGAATCGTGGCCGAGCCGCAGAAGGGGTCGTGCAGCGGCGCGGCGGGATCCCAGCGCGATCGGAGCACCATGGCCGCCGCGAGATGCTCCCGCAGACTGCTCTCGTGGGACGTCGCGCGGTAGCCGCGCATGTGCAACGGCACTCCGGCTCCATCCAGACCGACCGAGAAGCGCCGGTTTTCGAGATAGCACATGACGTAGAGATCGGCCGATTCGGTGTCGACCGAAGGCCGGCGCCCCACACGCTCGACCATCCGGTCGCAGATGGCGTCTTTGATCCGATAGAGCCCGAATCGAGGGCTGCGCAGAAGGGAGGAGTGAACATTGAAGGTCACCCGGAAGGTCATCTCCGGCGTCAGCCAGCGCGTCCAGTCCATGGCGCGGACCGTTTCGTAGATCTCCTCCTCCCGCTCGATCTCGTAGAACGCGATCTCGCGAACGACGCGTGACGAGCACCGGAGGTGAATAAGAGCCCGGTAGAGGTCATCGAGAGTTCCTTCGAAGCGCGCCCGACCCGGCTCGATCCGCGTCACGGGGATTCCGATGGCGTCCAGCTCCGCCTTGACGACCTGTTCGATCCCCACGCCGATCGTCGCGTACAATCGCTCCGTCACAATGAAATCACTCGCGCGTTTCCTGATGCCGCCGAGTGCTCACGATCGCCGGTGCCCACGAGTTCGCGCATGAGGACTCCATGATCGGCGTTCGCCGCCCAACGGTCAACCGGCAGGACCTTGGCGCCCATCGCAGGCTGATCCGAACTCGGACCGTCCAGAGCTTCTTCGACAGGAGTTTAGCAGCTGTGCCCAATGCCATCTCGTAACCGATTGCAGGATCGATCGATTACGGCTGCCGTTCTTGTAAGACCCCCTCTTCGTCTACCCG
>Ga0194125_10002492_pt1 | contig 30402 bp, 29 predicted proteins | sample TA2KigC250mmetaG_FD_148626 | JGI IMG/M metagenome (GOLD analysis project Ga0194125, IMG submission 148626) | Freshwater microbial communities from Lake Tanganyika, Tanzania - TA2015034 Kigoma Deep Cast 250m | ecosystem: Environmental > Aquatic > Freshwater > Lake | place: Tanzania: Lake...
TCGGGATTGTTCGAGCCGACAGTTTCGGAGGCGCGGCGGGTGGGGGCGCCGCGCCGGAGCAGCGAGCCGAGCGGAGCGAGGCGAGCTAACACATTGAAGTTCGACATTTTTTGTAAACGGCCAGCCAAATTGGACGCAAGGTGACCGTAAAGCCTCAAATATGTATCTTCTTATACTTTCCTCCCATCTTAGAGGAACTTTGTAAGTCACAAGAAGTTTCTTAACAGCTATACGAAAAGCATTTACCGGAGCGGTATTATTTAATTCTTTCCAGAGAGTATAAGCTTCTTTATGTCTTTTCTCCTTTTTTAATTTTGTAATTTCTTTTTGTCTTTCTAAGAATACCGTGTCAAAATACTCATCATCGCTTTGAAGAAAATTATCATGCCAGTTAAGGCTAGTTATGTCATGTTTCAAGCCCGCTGGGAGTATTCTAAATCTACTTCTTATTTCACCTACATCTTTCTGAAAATCAGGTCTGGCTATAATGAGTTTTGCTCTTTGTCTAGCTCTTAACGCCAATTTTCTAAAATATCCTTCCTTCATATATTGGTCTTAATATCTGATATGTAATATAATCATAAAAATTATAAATCCGAGTTCATAAAAATAATAATAAATCCTGAATTCTACATTCTACATTCTCTGCAAAGTTTCTATTCCTAATAGATTAAGACCGTTACCAATAACTATTCCAACTGAATTATTAATTGCTAATCTTATATTTTTCTTTTGATTATTTTCTGTATTAAGTATCGAATATTTAATGAATCTCCGAGGGCTAAAAGCCCTCGGTATCTTTGTTAATACTTTCGTTGCTTTTTAACATAGTCAGATATCACTTTGTCTGTTACTATTCCCACAGTTTTGACAAAGAATCCGTCCGCCCAAAAGGTCGCCCCCCAATATACTTCATCCAGTTGAGGAAACAATTCTCTTATCTTGTTACTTGTTCCTCCTTTAATGGCTTTCATGATCTCATTGGGGCTCCATTTGGGCTGGGCACCCAGATATAGATGTACGTGATCTAATCCTATCGCAAGCTCGTAGATTTCCCACTCGTGAATTTGTGCGGCAAACCTAATCATTCCTTCTATCTTCCTGGCTAACTGTCCATTCAACACTCGCTTGCGATATCTTGGTACCCAGACAAAGTGATATCTCAGGTCATACTTGGTTTGTGCCGTAGACTTTAAACCTTTCATGTTTAAAATCTACTACCTTGGTACGACCTTGTTAAAGAGTTTTGCAGCCGAGGGTTAATAACCCTCGGATAGCCGCTAATGCATTATATTCACATTTGTTGGTTAATTATTCTACTCATCTCTGATGATATTATTCCCATCAACCCAACATTTTGGTATTTCGGGATGCAAGAATATAATACAATTTCTGAATTCGGGTAATCCCGCTTAATTATTCCGATTTGTCTTTCTACTTGACTTGACGATAATTTATCAGCTTTATTTGCCACAATGATATGTCTTATGCGATATTCATTTAATGTTTTAATCATGTCCGCATCATATGGGGTAATTCCAACTTTTGCGTCGATGACAAGTAGTGCGAATCTATTTTTTATACCTGAATACATAACATACCACAACAGCATTTTCGCCAGTTTATCTCGCATCTCCCGAGAATGTTTTGCATACCCATATCCCGGAAAATCAACAAAATAAAAGGATTTATTTATAAGAAAGAAATCCATCCAGATAGTTTTGCCTGGAGATGAGCTTGATCGGGCAAGATTTTTTTTCATAGTCAAAGAATTAATTAGAGTTGATTTACCGACATTCGACCTGCCCAATAAAGCTACTTGAAAAAATCCATTATTCAAGACTTCATCTGTATCCGTAATGCCTTTGACAAAAACCGCAGATTTTATTTTCATTATTTTGAGTTAAATGTTTGTCCTATTCTATTAAATAGCACATCTATTCCATCACCAGATTTTGCGGAAATAAACAAAGGAGATATTTGGAAATATTGTTTTTCCAAATCCATCCGATAAGAAGAATCTAGTTTATCGGCTTTATTAAACACATAGATCCGCTTCTTATCCTCAAGTTTTAACTCGTTTAAGATCCCGTCTACCACGAGTAATTTATCGGCGAATTCAGAATCGGATACGTCTACCACTATTAAAAGTAAATCCGCATTTATTGACTCCATAAGAGTCGATTTAAAAGTTTCAATAAGGCTTGGCGGTAGATTCTTTATAAATCCTATTGTGTCTGAAACTACAATATCACGATGCTTACCAGCCATTTCAATTTTTCCCACAGCGCTGTCCAACGTGGCAAACAGGTTGTCCGAGACGTAATTCTCTTTTTTTGTCAACAGGTTAAAAAGTGTCGTTTTCCCAGAATTGGTGTATCCGACCAGGGAGACAGTTAAAAAACCGATATTTTTCCTTTTTTCAATTTGTTTTTTTCTTTCAACCAATAAACGTTCTAATTCTTCTGATATTCTTCTCATTTCATTCCGCCAATGGCGTTTCATTAACTCTGTGTTGGTCTCTCCGACACCCACGGTTCCTATTCCTCCACCCTGCCTGGATAATATATAGCCCATACCAAAGGTTCTGGGACCCATGTGGCGAAGCCTCGCAAGGTCTATTTGCAGTTTGGCCTCTTTTGTATGAGCGTGGAGAGCAAAAATATTGAGTATCAGGTCCATTCTGTCCCAGACTTTGATCTTTTGATTTGCTCGACAGAAGATTTTCTCCAGCGAATAAAGTTGTCCCGGACTGACAAGATCATTTATCACTACGATATCTATTTTTTCTTTTGCAATTGCATCAGCAACCTCTTCAGCCTTACCTGCTCCCAGAGATTTAGATCTATTTCTGTAATGTGATTTTTGAGCAGTAGCGGCGTATACGCGTCCCCCATATGTTTTTACAAGCAATTCCACTTCTTCCAAATTCTTCAGAATTGTCTCCGTGTTTGTACCCATTGGCTCCAGCTCTACAAGCATGAAACGAAGTTGTTGGTTAAGATCATACATTTATGTTCCTTATAGTGTACCACTTTAGAACAGAAGAAAAAATTGCATTATTGACTTACTGATGGATTACTGTTATGGTTGTTACAATGTCTTTTAAAAAGAGGGGAACTCCACCAAAGCCTCATTCATACCGTTTAAAAAAGAAAATGCACGGATGCATCAGGAAACTGATCAGAAGAAGAAAAGAGAAGTAGCATACTTATTGACTCTTTTTCCAGACGTAACACCTCTTTTACTGGTTTATTTGAATATCTGCCGTTAATAACAACATATCTTTTACTATTGATGCGAAAAATAAAAGTTTTATATGCAGTGTGGGAACTGGCCCCGTTTATAAAAATTGGCGGCCTTGGTGATGTGGCCAAATCCCTTCCTATTGCACTAAACTTATTAGGATTGGATATCCGTGTCATTCTACCTTACTATAAAGCTGTTAATATGTTCGGAGAAAAGAAAAAAACGCTTTTAAAATTTGTCATCCAATATGACGGGAAACCTGTAACCATCACTTTATACCGTACTTACTTTATGGACGCATATATTCCGGTTTATCTATTGAAAAATACGATGTATTTGAGTATTCCAGATAAAGACACTTTTGCGGTGTTTGATATGGCTGTTGCTTTTTTGGCAAAAGTTGGTATTTCCGGTTGGAAACCTGACGTTATTCATTGTAATGACATGCATTGCGGTTTCATTCCTCTTTTAGTAAAAAATGATCAGCTTCAGACTAAAACACTTCTGACAATTCATAATATTTTACATCAGGGAAGAACTTCTTTATCCGTTGCAAAAAAAATGGGGATAAAGGATAGGCAAATCTCAAAATTAATGCAGTGGGAAATTGAGGATAAAAAAGTAAATTTTCTTTTGGAAGGAATTCTGCATGCTGATCTCGTAAATACAGTTTCACCTACATACGCAAGAGAAATACGTACGGAAGAGTATGGTGCAGGGCTAGATGAGATATTAAAGGTGAAAAAAATAAACATCATAGGCATTTTAAACGGACTTGATTATTCAGTAAGAAATCCGGAAACTGATCCGTTTTTGCCTTTTCATTACGGATTTACGGGAAAACAATCAATCGATAATCAAAAGCTATACTCAATTCAAAGAGGGAAACTTCTCAATAAGCACTTTCTGCAGAAGAAATTGAATCTGACGGCAAATGACAAAATTCCTTTCATAGGATATATAGGAAGGCTGGCATCAAATCAGAAAGGTATCGATCTTATCCATAAAGTATTACTCCGAAAAGGTCTTAATTTTTGCCAATTTGTTCTTCTTGGGAAAGGAGAGGAGGATTGGGAGGAAAGATTTACATGGTTAGCAAAATTTTACCCCGAAAATATATATGTGCAAAGCGATTTCGATGAGGAACTAGCATCCCAAATCTATGCAGCATCGGATTTTATCCTGATTCCGTCAAAGTTTGAACCGTGTGGACTTATACAGATGATATCCATGAGATATGGTGCAATACCCATTGCACGGGACACCGGAGGGCTTAAAGATGTAATTTCGAACCGTAAAAACGGATTTCTTTTTTCTAAATATACCTCATATGATCTTGAAAATACATTGCTTGAGGCAATTTCTGTCAAGGAGAATAATCCAAAAATATTTAAACAGATGATCGTTAACGCAATGTCAAAGGATCTTTCGTGGAAAGCATCAGCAAAAAAATACATGAGGACTTATAAGAACCTTTTAACCTAAAAGATTGCCTAATCTAGGGCAACCACTTTATCCTGTAATTCATAAATTATCCTTATCAACTCTGATCTTGGAGTAGTGATTAAATCCATAGGAATATCTACGTTACCAGAGGAGAAAACACTTTGTCTCATTTTAGCCTCGCTGTGTCAGGAAATGTGAGATGTTACGCATATTGCATTCATAACGATAGATTGGAAAGAATGTGTTATAATTTCTTATGCCTATAATATCGGAATTCTACGGTATTAAAAATCTTTATATTTTATGATGATCACGCAGAGCCGCATTTCCATGCTTATTATGGAGGAGATGAAGGTAAAATCTCTGTCAGAATGGGCAAACTGATGACAGGAAAATTGCCGCCGCGAGCACTGAAGCTGATTAAGGAATGGATGAATAAGCACAAAAAAGAATTAGCAGAAAACTGGAGATTAGCTGGAGAACATAAAAGATTAAAAAAAATTGATCCTTTGAAATAAACATGATACCAAAAATAAAAAAAATACAGTATGAGAGGGAATATATATATAATATTCAGTTTGAAAATAATAGGAAAGGAAATATAAACTTTCAACCTTTTCTATGGGGAGAGGTTTTTGAACCGTTGAAAGAGAAGAAATTTTTCAGAAAAGCTTTTATTAATCAGACATCCGGGACTATAACATGGCCCAATGGTGCAGATATAGCCCCTGAAACCATATATAAAAAAATTCTCTCTAATGCTTAAGTTGAAACAGCAAAAACCTAATCCACTTACCGGTTGGAAAAAATGTTGGAGATTATCTTATCAATTATTATCTAGATAATTCAGAAACCATTTTTGAAGATAGTTTTTAATAAAAAGGTGGCAGAAGAATAGAAAAATATAGATATTCAAAGTGTAATTGAAGGATGGGAAAATTCGTTTCAGACTTTAGTTGAAAGAATAGAAAATTTATCCGAAGAAGAGTGGAGGCACCAATGCCAGGATAAATTTGGAAGTAGGGATAAACCAGTAACGCTGCAGTCACTATTTAGCTATGAAGAAAAGGGATTAAGTGATGAAAGGCGGCATGCAAGAGAAGTAAAAAAATTCTTTAAGCTATAGACAAGAACCTCTGTTTGTGTTTCCCATATATTTTTGCTAGAGTAAAAAAATACTTATATGCAAAAAAAGATTGTAGTATTTGCTGGTAACGAATGTAAGAAGGAAAAAGAAACCTATTATTATTTATTAGCCTATACAACTGGCAAATTATTGGCAGAAGCAGGATTTATTGCAGTCACCGGTGGAGGACCGGGACTAATGAATGAAGTTTCCCGTGGAGCAATAGAGGCAGGAGGAGAGACTATCGGAGTTTGTCTTAATGTTCCCGGCAGAAAACATTCGGCCTTTCTAACAAAGAGAATAATGTTTGAAAAACTTACTCCGCGTCTTGAGAAGCTTATCTCTTTAGCTGACGGATTTCTGGCTCTACCCGGAGGCATAGGCACATTACACGAAATTGCGGTAGTTTTAGCTTTAAAACGGAAAAATGAGATTGCGTGGGATAAACCTCTCATTATTATTGATAAATATTATCAGGAATTTAATATTCACTTGGAGAAAATGAAAAATGAAGGGTTCGTAGATGACTATCTGGATTCTTTGTATATTATTGCAGGGTCAGCAAAAGATGCATTAGAAAGGTTGAAATTATTTTTATGAGATATAAAGCAGTTATTGCGGATGTTGACGGGACGCTTGTCCCCCCGAGTGAGCTTCCAGCTCCGCGTCCTTCATCAAGATTGATTGAGGTTGTAGAAAAAGTAATCAAGAAAGGTGTAGTGTTTAGTCTGGCAACTGCCAGGTCTTTAGGTTGGGTGAAAGAAGTAATTGAAGCGTTGAAGTTAAACTCTCTGGTAATTCTGGATAATGGTGCAAGGATATATGATTGTGGCAATAAATGTTATCTTTGGGAATCTTTTCTTGACAGGGAAGATGTTGAGAGGGTCTTTTCAGTCCTAAAAAATGAGAAACCATTGAGAATATTTTTAGCCGAGGGAGAAAAGAGACTAGATGATCCGGCAAAAATTACCAAATGGGAAATAGGCAAAATATTCATCTTGGGGTTATCGCCGAAAACAGCAGAAGTACTATATCAGAAACTTAAGATTATACCCAAGGTCAATGTAACCAAAACTATTTCAGGAGCAGATCCGCCCCAAGAATCGATTCATGTAACCAGTTATCAGGCGACAAAACAGGCAGCGCTTCAGAAATTGGCAGGGTTATTAAAGATCAAAACCAGTAAGATAATTGGAATAGGAGACAGTTACAATGATTATTCATTCATTAAAATCTGCGGTTTGAAAGTTGCCATGGGTAATGCAACTTCTGATATCAAAGCAATAGCAGATTATATTGCCCCATCGTATCAAGAAGATGGAGTAGCAGAGGTTTTGGAGAAGTTAATTTTAAAAAATATGAGAAAAAATCATTTCAATAGCCTAATTGGTGAACAAAAGAAACAGTTACTGGTCGTTACTGATAAGAGAGGTCAACCAATAGGACAAGCTACAAGAGAAGAATGTCATAGGGGGAATGGTAAAACGCATTTGGCTTTTATGGCGTTTGTGATTGACAAAGAAGGCAAAATTATTTTGACTCGTCGAAGTAAGAAAAAGTCTTTATGGGGAGGATTTTGGGATGCATCCGTTGTTTCTCATATATTGCCAAACGAAACACCAGAGATTGCAGCAGGAAGACGGGGAAAGGAAGAGTTGGGAATTGAGGTAGAATTTAAAAATATCGGATCATTTTATTATTTTGCTAAATTCCTGGCAGGAAGTGAAAATGAGTATTGTTTTGTTTTAGTGGGAAATAGTGTAAAAAGATATCATCCAAATCCTGTTGAGATAGATGCAATAAGGAGAATAACATTGGAAGAGTTAAAAAATGAAGTTGGTAGAACTCCGGATATATTTACCCCCTGGTTAAAGACTTGTCTTAGTAATAATGATCTTGTCAGGTCCTTATGAACACGAAAATTAGAGCTCTTCTTGCGCTTTTTGCTACTACCTTCCTTTGGGCTCTGATGGTAGTAATAGTCCGTTCTGTTATAGCAGATGTGCGGCCGATGTGCCTGCTTTTTTTAAGACTACTGATTGCTGCTGTGGCCTTTTTGCCATTTTTTATAATTGGTAAACCATGGAAGCGCAAACAATTTAGCCAACTTTTAAAAGTATCCGTTTTCTCGACAATTAACCTAACCTTTTTTATGTTGGGGATTCAATACACCTCTGCATCTGCCAGTCAATTGATCTATGCTGCCATGCCGATTTTGATTTTAGTCTTAAGCACAATATTTTTTAAGGAAAAATTTCCCCAAAGAAGAATTTTAGGAGTGTTGATAGGATTTATGGGGATGGTTTTTATTATCTATCTTTCTGCAGTGGAAAAGGGGACGACTATTTCTGGAAGTTTACTGGGTAATTTATTGATTATTGTTGCTATGGTTAGTTGGATGCTATATATTCTTTTTTCTAAAAAGATATCGGTATTTTTTTCACCGGTAGATATCGGGAGCGTTTCGATAATTGTATCATTTATTTTATCCGTTCCTCTTTTTATTGGAGAAGTATATTGGATTAAGTTGCCATTCCCGATACCTGTCAAAGGCATCTGGGCTGCTGCCTATATGGGAATTTTTGGCACTTTTTTAACTTATCTTCTTTATCAATACGGTTTAAAATATACCACGCCACTTACTGCCAGTTTCACCAGTTATATTCAACCAGTTATCACTGTGTTATTGGAAGTAATACTTCTAGGCAGTCAATTGACACTTGGTTTTGTTTTCGGAGGTGCACTAATTATATTGGGTGTTTTTGCGGCAACTACTCTTGAGTTTTATCATAAGCGTGTCAATTTATAATTTATGACTCAACCAATTGTTTTGGATCTGGAAACCCAGCATGCCTTTAGTGAAGTGGGTTATGATTTCAAGAAGCTTAAGGTGTCTGTCGTGGGAATATATGATTATGCCACAGACGATTTTCGGGCTTATTTTGAGAATGAACTCTCTAGTCTTTTTGCCAGACTCGAACATGCTTCGATGATAATCGGATTTAATATCAATAAATTCGATTTACCCGTGCTCTCTCCTTATTATTTCGGAAGGATGTCCCAATTTACAACTGTTGATATTTTGGAAGAGGTTAAAAAAAGTCTTGGGTTCAGAGTTGCTCTTGATGATTTGGCTAGAGCCACCCTGGGAGTCAAAAAAAAAGGTCATGGTTTTTTGGCAATTGAGTACTTCAGGCAAAAGGAGTTGGATAAGCTGAAAAATTATTGCCTTGAAGATGTTAAGATAACCAAAGAACTTTTCGAATATGGGGAAAAGAATAGGAAGTTATATTATCTGGATGCGCGTGGGAAAAGAGAAATTCCTGTTTCATTTGAAACTCGAATTATTAAACAATCCCCGGTCTCTCTCTCGTTACCGTTCTAAATCAAGGTTATATCTAAGGTTTATTAACTTTTATGTTGATAACGGTGTTTTAGGAATTCCACAATTCCCGGGAGAATTGAAATAAAAATGATGGTAAAAATGACAATATGGAAATTCCGCTTGACAATTGGCAAATTGCCAAAAAAGTAACCCCCAAAAACAAAAAGAGTTACCCAAAGAATACCTCCAACGATATTATATAAAAGAAAATGCCAGTAACTCATTTTGCCCACTCCAGCAACAAAAGGAGCAAAGGTTCGAATGATGGGAATAAATCTTGCCAATATGATGGTTTTACCGCCATGTTTTTCATAGAATTTTTGAGTTTTTTCCAGATATTCCTTCTTTAAAAAGCGGATATTTTCGTTAAAGACTCTTGGTCCAATGAAATGGCCTATCCAATAATTAACTGTATCGCCAAGAATGGCTGCAATAACCAGACTTCCAAATAGTAATTCAACACGAAGAAAACTGCCTGAGGCAAATGTGCCGGCAGCAAAAAGAAGGGAGTCGCCAGGCAGAAAAGGAGTGATTACAAGACCTTTTTTCCAGGAAAATGATAATAAAAAGCAGAGGGTAAGTTAAGATGCCATAATTTTGGATTACCAGACCCAAGTTTTTGTCCAGATGGAGAAAAAGATTTATTATTTTTTGTACGAGTTCCATTTATTCGGATTATTTTTGTATCGATATTAATTTATTACGGAATTCATAAATTATAACAGATGAATAAAAAATTCAAAGTAGCGGTCAGGATAAACTCTCCACAAAAAACCAGCCATAGGCTGGCTTACTTTTAAGCTGAGCTGAAAGACGGGTCTAATATTGAAAATTCCTCTATAAGATGCTTATCCCCTTGACGGTGGAATTATTTTTTCCTAACGAATCAATAACTTCCTGAGCTAATTTTATATTTTCCAGAGCCTGGTCTTTGGTGACAATTGCCTCTTCATCATAACGAGCTTTATTTCTAAGTTCCAGGGCTCTGCCTATCTTCTCGCCGTATGAGGAAGACAACGGCCCTTCTTTAATATAAAGAAGACTAAATAGCTGGGCAACTCCTCCGTGTCTTTTGGGAAAGGAGTCTTTTTTAGCAAGAATGGCCGCTTTCATCGCCAATTCCAGGGCATTATAAGAGGCATCGGCGGCTAAACGAATATCAGCAAATTTTAAAGAATTTTTCGCGGAGGCAAGATAGATTTTTGCCAGGTTAAATTTCTTCCAGACTTCTTGCTGTTTTAAAGTTTGCTTTTTTGTCATGGATATAATCTTTTACCTTGGTTGATAATTTGATAGAGAAAATAAGAATTCGGGTTTTCGTATTTTTTGCTGGGATAAACAAGAGGTTCAATACTCTCCCCAAATTTCTCATAAACCGCTAGACTTGTTTTCCAAACAAAAGATGAGGTTTTCCTGGGGTTGTCAGAAAAAACTAGGACATCAATGTCGCTGTCTTTTTCGATTTTCCCGTGGGCTAAACTGCCAAAAAGATAAACAGCTTTAATTTCCCTTTTTAAATTTTGGGAAAGATTTTGAGCAAAAAATTTTAAGGCCGCCTGCTTTTTCTTGAGGAATTTTTTGTTTTCCAAAGACGTTTGTTTTGTCATGAGTAGAAACAGTATACCAAGGACTAAGTAAGAAAACAATCATAACACTCCCCACCAAAAAACCTACTCTCCGAGATCCCCCGCTCAGCGGGGGAATCTTCAAGTAGGCTTATTGTGTACCTTATATATATTTCCTTGCCCCACAAATTTCTGGAGTGTTACTATCTAGTACCAACTGACATCTGCTATAGCTGTTCGAATAAAAGTTTTGCCCTTTCAAACAGATCTAGAGTCTTCTCTACTTCCTCTTCCGTTTCCCCATTTTTTCATTTACAAAATCAAAAATCTGTTCGGCTATTTCGATAGCCTCTTCGGTCTGGTCTTTGGAATAATCACATGGAGGACTGACAGGATATTTCGTTTCAATGTAATAACCGTCAAGAATTTGGCACTTCTCCCTGAATTTGGCAAAATATTTATCTTTTTCTTCACATAATGATAGAAGGGAGGGTAAAATATGAGTCTGAGGTAAAAATCTTAGTCCTTTATATAAAAGATATGATTTTAGTGCTTTTTCTACTGTTTGATGACAAAAATAGCAAGTTGTGTCAGTGTAGCCTCCATGACGATGATTCAAGAAAGCCGTGTCAAGATCACGTTTGGCCTTCAAAAGCCAATCTTCATAATACTTTGATTCTTTAAACCTTTTCTTCATAGAGAATCTTACCCTTCTTTAGGATTTCGGTGATAAAAACATTACCTCGTCCTGCCTCATGTTTTATTTCTTCGGGAGTATAAATAATAAGGTCGACCGGGACTTTCCTATCAGGCAAAAAACTTCTAGCCTCGTTTGCCCTTTCTCCTAAACGGACAAGATCTGTTTCTTTAACCAAGAATAAGTCAATATCGTTAACAGGGGAATCCAATCTTAGCATACTGCCAAAAAGTATAATTTTCTTTGGTCTGTATGCTTGGAGAGCGGCGACTATTTTTTTTAGTTCTTTTTGATATAATTTCTTAGATTTTGCCTTTGTCACATCATTACTCTAACAAAATTCGTTTTTAAAGTCAAAACTGCCATCCAAAGAGATATTTCCCCACCACGTAAAATTTTTTTCGAAAATTAACGTAGTAAGGACGTTGATCCGCTAAGCGGATCTTACGTCCCACCAAAAAACCTACTCTCCGGCAACCCCCCGCTCAGCGGGGTCCTTCAAGTAGGTCTATTGTGCACCTTTATCCACTTCCGCAGGAAACTACTAGCTTACCAAGTGTGGATACCCCTCGTAGCTTCAGCGGAGTGGGGTTTCCTTGCCCCACAAATTTCTGGAGTTAAAATTTTAACCCCAAAAGGTGTGGGGGCAAGGAGAGGGGACGAAGAAGAGCTTGGAAGGCTCAACATGGAGGTCTCTCTACCCTCAACCCGACTCCCCCGGCAGACTTGAACTGCCATTTAACTGGCTTCCTATCCAGTTAATATATTTAGGGGAGTAAGAGGAGGCTAACTTTGTGTATCTCGTACTGCCGCTAGGTTCTTCTGTGCTTGCTGAGCTCTTCGTCTCGCCCCTTCCTCTGCACCCGTACCCATAGCGGCAGAAAGTGCCTCCGAGGCAGCCCTCACTTCTTCTTCAGCCTCCCGTAGAACTCTCTCTTTTGCTCTATCATTGGCTTCCTTTAAGCCAGTAAAGATACGAAGGAGGCTCGTGAAGAATGTCTTGAGTCTGCTCATATTTATCACCTCCCTTCTGCAGAGTGCAAGGTTGAACCTCGGCTTTATTGGATTTGTATACCTCCTCAAATGAACTGGAAGAAAAAGGCACCAGCCGTAATCCTCCCAGCGCCCCCCGCTATCTGATGTATGGTTTGAGCAACTCCACGATCCCTAAGAGGAGTAAGGCGACGAGGGTGATTGAGACCACCTCTTTAGCAGCCTTATCACCCGCTAACCAAGCGCGGAGACCACAACAGCGACCTGGAAAGAGGAGTAGAACCCCAAGAAGCAATGCCAGGCCTGTCGCAACCTCCACAAGGTCTACCAACTCTACCAATAGTAATTTGAGCATGTTCCATACCTCCACTTGTGTTGTCCTCGAAGACACCGAGAGACAAAGGGCTTCCTCGAGCCCAATCCTCCCAGGCGCTCCTAGGGGTCATTGATCTTGTTCTCCAGCTCAACTATGAGTGGTATGAGTCGCCACCAACCATAGATGAGACCCGCTGCTATTCCAAGAGCAACAAGGAGTCTTATTGCATACTCCACGTTACCCTCACAAAGCAACAGGAGGCCAAGCAAGTCAAGGACGGCCACCACTAACGTTTTGATCGTCTTCATTTTCTCCCTCCTGTGTGATAAGAGCACCGGAAGACAAAGGGCTTCTCAGCCCAATCCTCCCAGCGCTTTGGCGATGATCTGATAGCCTTACGACTATCGGCTGTTAGAGCCCTTCCCTTATAGGAGTCCACACAGGATTTTCCCTATTGTTCCTCCGATGATAAATCCCGCTATGGCTCCAATCATTGCGGCTCCCATGCCGACGATAGGCCTTAGGTCGTTGTTCCAAAAACAATCCTCATTCCATCCGGGTCTGAGGGCTTCCATATAGACCATGATGATGGCAAAGAGGATTGCCCCGATGAGGGTGCCGCTACCTATCAGCGTATCGCACATATTCCTCTCCTTTCTTCAATCATGTCAGGCTACTGACATGATTGATGCTAGTGACTGTCTTTTTTTGCAGGATTTTAAAGCGTATAGACAGTCTGCAAACCTAACCCCCAATCCAAGGCTTGGGTAGACAAAATCTCTCAAGGAGGCAATTCTTAGCTTTTAGGCATTAGGAATTAGTAATTAGAACAGGAGTTACGCAACTTCATTTCGAACGCAGCACAAGCATAGCTGTAAAATCTTCTTAGTAGATCTCTCGACTTCACTTCGTTTCGCTCGATATGACAATCTAATCGCAATATTACTGCGTATGTCATGTCAGAAATTAATTATTCTTCATCTGTTACCCTCAATTGTTAAGGTGCAATGTACCAATCTCCCGCACAGCAGGATAAATCCATTCTAAAAACCTTCCGCCATATGGAAGTATTTAGCGCTCCGTTTATACCACTTCCTATAGGCTTTGTCAATTAAGCGTAGTTTGACAGGAGATTATTTTTGATATACTATAACTAGTACTTTATTAGTATCAGTTAATTCATAGATTATGAAAATTAGTAAAAAAGAAGATTTTGGCCTGATTTTTATGACTATTCTGGCCAGGAATTATACCCACAAGTATATCTCATTATCTTTTGCAGCCAAACAATCTCATTTATCACCGCTTTTCTTAAAACAAATAGCTTCCCGACTGAAAAATAAAGGTTTGATCGAGAGCAAGGAAGGAATTTATGGTGGTTACAGACTGGCAAGACCTCCGCATAAAATTGTTATTGCAGAGATTATCGGTGCGATTTCAAATAGAATAGTTATTCCTTCATGTATTCAAGGAGTCTGCCGATTGAGAAAAAATATCTGCTCCTGTTTTTCTTTTTGGGGAGAAGTAAATAAATATATTTTCCTGCATCTTAAAAAAATTCATTTAAAACAATTTGCAAAGTTATAGACATCACATCCATAGATTGCACTATCGTTTTACTGATTCCTTCACCGTCAGAGGAGCCCAGCCTACAGCTACGCAGTTGCTGGCGGGTCACCTTGGAGGTGTTTTCTAAGCTTAATCTGCAGATATTAGTTTTATATTGCCATGAGTCTTCTGATCAAAAATCTATCAGTTAATTTATCCGGAGGAGAGATTCTTAAAGATATCAATTTAGAAATTATGCCCGGGGAAATCTGTATCATCATGGGGCCAAATGGGAGCGGGAAAACGACGCTGGCCCAAGTCTTGATGGGAAATAAGAATTATGAGTTGGGAAGTAAGAATTATGAATTAAGACTAAATGGTAAGGATATTACAAGTTTGAAAACGAATGAAAGGGCTAGGGAAGGATTGTTTTTAGCTTTTCAAAGTCCTGTGGCTTTAACGGGGGTAAATGTTGCCAATTTATTAAAAACAGCTTATCAAGCTGCTAGACAATCAGGCAATCAAGCAATAGGGCAGCTTAAGAAATCACATAATCCTGCATTGACTGTATGGAAATTGAATGAGATATTGGTTGAGAAAGCAAAATCATTGGGTATCCCCCGGGAGTTTCTTCAAAGAAGCCTAAACGAGGAATTTTCAGGTGGTGAGAAAAAGAAAATGGAAATGTTGCAAGCCGTGATATTAAAACCAAAATTTGCCATCTTTGATGAAATTGATACCGGGCTTGACGTTGATGCTTTAAAAATAGTTGCTTATGGAATTAAAGAATTGGCAAAGCAGGGAACAGGGATTTTGCTGATTACCCATTACCAAAGAATCCTGCGGTTTATCAAGCCGAAATATGTTTATATTATGGTTGAAGGAAGGATTGTTGCTTCAGGAGGATACAGATTGGCGGTTGAAGTGGAAAAAAATGGGTATAGGAAATGGATAAACAACAATTAAGAGAGCAATTTTCAATTTGAAATTTTCAATTTTCAATCAAATCCTAATTTTTACTTTTCAGATATCGAAAATGAGATAATTATCAATTGGTAACAGTACTTATACAAATATTTTTGGTTTAGGTTGTCATTGCGAGCAAAGCGAAGCAATCTCAATGAGATAGAGATTGTTACGTCGTTCCGATTCGATCGGGGCTCCTCGCAATAACAAATTGCGTTACTCTTGATAGTAATTATGTCCCAATTATCAGTAGCTCCGATTACAGACTACAAATACGGTTTTCACAAACCGGAAAAATATATCTTCAAAGCTAAAAAGGGCTTAAGTAAAAAAATTGTTGAAGAAATCTCCTGGTATAAGAATGAACCAGATTGGATGCGACAATTTAGACTTAGTTCTCTTGATACATTTGCGTTTTTATCACTGCCGACTTGGGGAGCGGATTTAAGACGCATTGACTTTGCTGATCTTTATTATTATATAAGGCCAGTGGATAGAAAGGTTCACAGTTGGAAAGAGTTACCAAATGAGATACGTGATACCTACGATAAAATCGGGATTCCACAAGCAGAGAAGAAATTTTTAGGCGGAGTAAATGCCCAGTACGAAAGTGAAATAGTCTATGAAAGCATTCAAAAATCACTCTCTACCAAAGGAGTGATTTTTTTGGATATGGAATCGGCCGTAAAACAGTATCCCGATTTGGTAAGACAATATTTTGGGACAGTTGTTCCTGCCGATGATAACAAATTTGCTGCACTAAATAGCGCTGTGTGGTCTGGAGGATCGTTTATTTATATACCTGCCGGTGTTCAAGTAAAAATGCCTCTTCAAGCATACTTTCGTATTAATGCTGCATCGGTAGGACAATTTGAAAGAACGCTAATTATTGCTGAAGAAGGAAGCTTTTTACATTATATTGAAGGTTGTACCGCGCCTATTTATTCAACTGACTCCCTTCATGCGGCAGTAGTGGAGATAATTGTTAAAAATGGAGCCAGGGTACGCTATACTACAATCCAAAATTGGTCTACCAATGTCTATAATCTTGTCACCAAAAGAATGAAAATAGAAGAAGAGGGAATTGGAGAATGGGTTGATGGTAATATTGGCAGCAAAGTTACCATGAAATATCCATCAATGTTTCTTGCAGGGAAAGGTGCAAAAGGAGAGATATTATCTTTAGCCTATGCAGGACCCAATCAGCACCAGGATACCGGAGGTAAAGCCATTCATCTTGCTCCAGATACAACTTCCAAAATTACTTCCAAATCAGTAAGCAAGGGGGGCGGTGCTACTTCTTTCCGGGGGTATATCCAAATATTTCCGGAAGCTCGAAATAGTAAAGTAAAAGTTGCCTGCAATGCATTAATTGCCGACAGTTTATCACACTCTAATACTTATCCTGTTATGAAGATAGGAAATAGTAAAGCACAGGTAGAGCATGAGGCAGTTGTATCCAAGATTGAGGAAGAGCAGTTGTTTTATTTGATGAGTCGGGGATTAAAAAAGGAAGACAGCGAGGCGATGATTGTTAACGGCTTTATTGAGCCTATTGTAAAGGAATTACCTCTTGAATACGCGGTGGAACTAAATCGCTTAATGCAATTGGAGTTGGGAGGAAAAATAGGATGAGACAAACAGAAAACAGAAAACAGAAAAGAGAAAAGAGAAAAGAAGATATAGTTCTAATTCAGAACTTAAGGCAGGATTTTATCTATAAACTTGATGCAGGGGAACGAAGAACCATAGTAATGTTTCTTTGTGAAAAAGGTTACCAGAATGGGAAAATAAAAATAATTATTAAAGGAAATCGATCAGCTATTAAATTATTGGGAATCATTATCGGAAGCGGGCAGCAAAAAATAGAACTTTCTACACTTCAGCATCATCTTCAACCCGAAAGCAAAAGTTACTTTTATATAAAATCTATTCTTTTCAATCAGGCTAAATTTGATTATAGAGGTCTGATAAGAATTGAAAAAGGAGCGCAGAAGTCGGATGCTTATCTAAAGAGCCAAAATCTACTCATGTCACCTTCGGTTGAAGTTGAAAATCGTCCCTTTTTGGAGATATCGGCCAATGATGTGAAGTGTACTCATGGAGTAACAATTGGAAAAATAGATCAACAACAGTTGTATTACCTGACTACAAGAGGATTAACTAATAAAGAGGCGACTAAATTATTACTTTTAGGTTTTTTTCAGGATGTTATACAAGAGATCCCCCAAGAAACCTTGCAGATTGAGTGTAAAAAGAAAATATCTGATATAATCAGTAAGTTATTAGAGAGGACGAACAACTAATCAGATGAAAAGAGTTATGGAACAAATTGTTAAAATAAAAGTAAGGGAGGAAAATATTTTTCTCTATGCTGAATGTCGGTAGGATCCATAAGGACTTTCCTATATTCAAAAGACTGATAAACGGCAAGCCAATAGTATATCTTGACTCAACAGCCTCCAGTCTGAAACCACAGATAGTAATTGATGCGCTTTGCGATTACTATAAGAATTATTGCGTTAATATTTTTCGTGGAGTATATACTCTATCTGAAGAGGCCACAGCAAAGTATGAAGCAGCACGGGCAAAGATAGGAAAATTTATTGCCAGTAATAATCCCAGTGAAGTGATCTTCACTAGAAATGCTACAGAATCAATCAATTTAGTTGCGTATGCCTGGGGTAGACAGAATATTGATGCCAGGAGTGAAATAATATCTACTGTAATGGAGCACCATGCTAATCTCGTCACCTGGCAACAGCTGGCCTTAGAGACAGGGGCTAAGATTAAATATATTGATTTTGACAACGAAGGATATCTTAATCTTGAAGAATTAAGGAGGACAATTACCCCAAAGACAAAGATGGTGGCTGTAACTTATGTTTCCAATGTTTTGGGGACGATAAATCCTGTTGATAAGATAGTCAGAATGGTAAAAAACATTAATCCTAAGATAGTTGTTTTAATAGATGCAGCTCAGGCAGTACCGCACATGAAAGTAGATGTTGAAGCTTTAGGATGTGATTTTTTCGCTTTTTCCGGACATAAAATGTTGGGGCCGACAGGCATCGGCATTTTATGGGGAAAATATCAACTTTTAGAAAAAATGATGCCGTATCAACTGGGTGGTGAGATGATTAAAGTTGTTACGTTGGCAAAAACTACTTTTAATATACCTCCTTATAAATTTGAAGCCGGTACTCCTAATATTGCCGGAGCTCTAGGATTGGCGGCAGCAGTAGAATATTTATCTCAACTGAATATGGAGCAAGTCCGTGAACATGAGAAAATTCTGGTTAAATACGCGTTGGAGCGATTTAACAGTCTGAATTATATAAGAATTTATGGACCGAAAGACCCAGAAAAAAAAGGCGGAGTGATTGCTTTTAATATCAATGGTATTCATACACATGATGTAGCCCAGATACTTAATAATGATAATGTTTTTATCAGATCAGGACATCATTGTGCTATGCCGCTACACACACGATTAGGTATTTCCGCCTCATGCCGGGCTAGTTTCTATGTATACAATACTCAAGATGATATAGATAAATTGATTGACAGTATGCAAAAAACAAAAAGAATATTTAAGTGAGGGTGGAATATAATTCCTACCATCATCTTGAGCGACCCTGATCAAAACGGGGGGAGTCAAAGTAGAATAAAGATGGATAATTTATATCGAGATAATATTCTAGACCACTATCGAAGTCCTAAAAATTTCGGCCGGATAAAAAATCCGGATGTTGCTTCTGAAGAAGTAAACTCTTTATGCGGCGATAAAATTGGAATGCAGATAAAGTTAAAAAAACAATCTTGCCGTGATGGAACACTAGTAACATCTATTCAGGATATTGGATTTTATGGAGAAGCTTGTGCTATTTCTACTGCATCCGCTTCGATGCTGACAGAAAAAGTTAGAGGAATGGAGGTTGGCAGTGTAAAAAAAATGACCGTAAAAGATATACTTATGCTGTTGGGTATAGAGCTTACTCCAACCAGACTCAAGTGCGCCTTGTTACCACTTGAAGTCCTACAGAAAGCCATCACTCAATCAAGTTTAATTCAGGGACAGTCCTGTTGCCTGCTGGAGATGTCAAAGGTCCCTCTTGTCAAGAAGAGGTAAGATAGTTTATAAAAGATATAATATAAATAAATTTGAAGCACCAAATCCTAAATTCTAAACAGTATCAAACGGCAATAATTTAAGATTAAAAAAATAAATTTTCCTATCCATTCAGATATTCGAATTTAATAATTATAGAAAGGAGTTTTTTATGGATCAAAATATAATCAACCCGTCTGGTCCCAAAAAAATAGGTAATCTAACTGTTGTGGTTGATCGTAATCTTTGCATTGGCGCAGGTACATGTATAGCTGTAGCGCCGAAAACTTTTGCCTTGGATAATGAAGCAAAAGCTATTATCCTTGATAGTGAACAGCAGGATCCACCACAGACTATTATTGATGCGGCCAAATCATGTCCGGTTGCTGCAGTAATTATCCATGACGAAACGGGCAAACAGATTTTCCCATAATTTATCAATTCATAAATACTATTTATTATCTTAGTAGTTTATTTTTAATCAATGAAGCGTATCATTTGGAAAATAGGTGGAGAAGCAGGTTTTGGCATCATGGTTTCTGGTCTTACATTTTCCAAAACCATTAGCCGGGCCGGTTATCAGATTTTCGAAACCAATGATTATCCTTCTCTGATCCGGGGAGGGCATAACGTAGTTTCAGTCTCAATCTGCGATCAGGAAATAAAAGCTGCCTACAAACCGGTTGATCTTTTGGTAGCTCTTAACAAAGAAACAGTTGAATTGCATAGAAACGAGCTTTCTTGCCATAGCGTGATTATTTATGACGGCAAAGATTATCAATTGACAAAAGGTGATTTCATACCCGATATAAAACTCTGTTCTGTGCCCCTTTTGAGTTTGGCCAAAGGCCAGGGCGGAAATATTCTTACCCGTAATACGGTAGCGTTGGGTGCCAGTATGGCGGTTTTGGGAATTGATTTTAAACTGCTTACATCAGTAATTGATGATCAATTTATCAAAAAAGGAGAAGCAGTTGTTAAACAAAACATCTCCGCAGCAAAAGTAGGTTTTGACTATGTCAGGAAAAATTATCCTAAGTTGGCTTTTGGACTCATAAATAAACCCGCTGTTTCCCCCCAGGCAGTACTTACCGGGTGTGAAGCAATCAGTTTGGGGGCAATTGCCGCAGGAATGAAGTTTTTCTCCGCTTATCCTATGACACCGATAAACGGAATTATTACTTACTTGGCTTCTGTTTCAAAAAAAATGGGATTTATCTATAAACAACCGGAGGATGAAATTGCCGCAATCAATATGGCGATTGGCGCCTCGTTTACCGGAGTTCGTTCTATGGTGGCGACTTCGGGAGGAGGATTCTCTCTCATGGTGGAAGGGTTGGGACTAGCAGGAATGACAGAAACTCCTTTGGTGATTGTTATGGGCATGAGACCTGGTCCTTCCACTGGTTTAGCTACCTGGACAGGACAGGGAGATCTTAAGTTTATTCTTAACGCCTCCCAGGGTGAATTTCCCCGATTGGTTTTGGCACCAGGCGACCTTCAGGAGGCTTATAATCTCACCATTGAAGCATTTAATTTAGCTGATCGTTTTCAGACTCCGGTTTTTGTCCTGGTTGATAAGTTTCTTTGTGAGAGTAGAAGAACTATAAACGAAAAAGAGCTGACTGATTTCCCTATAAAAATAGACAGAGGTAAATTAATAAATAAAAATTCCTCAATAAGTTTTGAAAAGAATCGTTATCGACGGTATGAATTGACTGATGATGGTATTTCTCCCAGAGCTATACCAGGACTTAATCTCCCTTTTATTGCCAATTCCTACGAACATGACGAATACGGTTTTTCTACAGAAGAAGAACAAATGATTAAAAAAATGGTTGAAAAAAGGAGAAAAAAACAGTACGGTGCTGATCAGCTCGTACCTCAACCTGTAGTTTATGGCAATCCTACTGCAGAGGTAACCTTGGTAGGCTGGGGATCAACAAAAGGAGTTGTCCAAGAAGCGATAAGACAGTTGGGGAATAAAGTCAATTATTTACATCTAAATTATCTTAATCCTTTCCCGTCAGCCGCTGTAGGAAAGATTCTAAGTCAGGCAAAAAGAGTAATAGATATTGAAGGTAATTCTACGGCTCAACTGGCTTTGCTGATTAGAGAAAAGACAGGTTTTGAGATAAAAGATAAAATCTTAAAATATAATGGCCGGCCATTTTATCCGGAAGATATTATCGCTGAAGTAAACTCATTAATTACCATATAAGGCTATGGTTTCAGTTAATAATCTGAAAACAAAACACTTTCCTACCTGGTGTCCGGGATGTGGAAATTATAGCATCTGGACAGCTCTTCAGAATGCCATAGTAGAGATCGGTCTTCGGATCTCTGATTTTGTTTTAGTCTATGGTATCGGTTGTCATGGAAATATGTTTAATACCTTGAATGTGGTTAATTTTGAAACATTGCATGGCCGGCCGATTCCTGTAGCAGAAGGAATTAAACTTGCCAACAACAGACTGCAGGTGATTGTTATTGCTGGGGATGGAGATACTTTGGGTGAAGGTACCAATCATTTGATACATGCTGCCAGACGCAATATCGACATAACTGTACTTATGCATGATAATCAGGTCTATGGCCTTACTACAGGCCAAACATCACCGACTTCGGCAAAAGGGTTCAAGAGCAGATCAACTCCATTAGGGGTAATAGAGGAACCAATCAATCCGGTGGCATTGGCGATTGCAGGCGGAGCTTCATTTGTTGCTCGTAGTTTTGCCGGTGATATTTTGGAACTGACAAAAGTGATTATTGCAGCAATAAAACACAGAGGATTTTCATTCGTTGACATTCTACAGCCCTGTGTGACTTTTAATAGCCATAATAGTTATCAGTGGTATAGGCAGAATATCTATAAACTCCCAAAAAACTATAAGATGAATAATAAAATCGTGGCTTTCAAGAAATCATTAGAATGGGAAAAAAAGATACCGGTTGGAATTTTTTATCGCCAGTTAAAATCTACCTACGAAGAAGAAACTCAGCAGTTTAAAGATTGTCCTTTAATTTCATCTTCTTTACCTGCCAGTAAAGCGGTTGCGGAACTTCTTGACGAGTTGATATAATATTAAGACGGTATCCGATAAAAGCATGGTTGACAATTAGCACTCTTTCTGTTAAACTGCTAAAATATTATGGCGATGACTGATTTATCTAATATCAAGACTTTACCGGTCATTCCCATCCGCGACGGAGTGGTATTTCCTCATACTGAGATTGTTCTGACTTTCGGCAGACCAAAATCTATAGCCTCAATAGAAGCCTCCAGTACAACAGATAGACAGGTTGTTTTAGCCATGCAGAAGAATCCACATATTCATGATCCAACCGCATCGGATCTTTTTACTATTGGAACTCTTGCCAGAATTGAACGGCTTTTAAAGACGGATGGTGAGGTAAACGCCCTGGTTAAAGGCATCTTACGGATAGAGATCTTATCCTTTGAGTCTTCTGATCCATATTTCTTAGGTAAAATCATAGATAGACCGGACGAATTCAGTCCTTCTGATGAAATTTCTGCGCTGGTAAATCATATCACCGGTGAGTTAAAGAAAGCAGTTAACATCGGCAAAACAGTAGATTTTTTGTCATTTATGAATATTATGTCCGGTCTTAATGCGGCAGAGTTTTCAAATCAGGTTGCTTCTATTTTGGACATCAGACCTCCGGAAAAGCAGTTGCTTTTAGAGACGGTCAACGTTCGCGACCGGCTTACCCGAATTGCGGAATATCTATCTCGTGAGGTAAAAATTTTGGAAATAGAAAGAAAAATCGCCAGCAAAACGCAGGAAAAGTTCGATAAAAACGTTAAAGAAGCAGTACTTCGGGAAAGACTCAAGACTATTGAGAAAGAATTGGGTGAAGATGGAGAACCAAAAGAGGTTAGAGAACTCCAGGAAAAAATTAAAAAAGCAGCCATGCCGATTGAAGTCGAGGAAAAAGCAAAAAAAGAGTTGAAAAGACTCTCACAGATGTCCAGTTATAATCCGGAGGCTTCTTACGTCCGCACCTATCTTGACTGGTTGATAGAACTTCCCTGGTCTAAAGTCACTTCAAACAATGTTGATATCGCCCAGGCGGCAAAGATTTTAGATGAAGATCATTATGGTCTTAAAAAGGTTAAAGAAAGGGTAGTGGAATATTTAGCGGTATTAAAACTGAAACACACACACGCAGATACTCCACCCCCCAATATTCCTGTTGTTTCCAAAGTAATCCAGCCTTCTGTCAGCCAGAATCCAGATACAAGCAAAACCAAGAAGGCCAGTACTCCGACTATTTTATGTTTCGTTGGTCCTCCGGGAGTAGGAAAAACTTCAATCGGTAAGTCAATTGCCAGAGCTTTGGGTAGAAAATTTGTTAAAGTTTCGCTTGGCGGAATACGAGATGAAGCTGAAATTCGCGGACACAGACGGACATATGTTGGTGCTCTGCCTGGCCGAATAATTCAAGGAGTTAAACAGGTCGGAACCAGAAATCCCGTCTTTATGCTGGATGAGATTGATAAAGTAGGCACAGACTTTAGAGGTGATCCATCGGCCGCTCTTTTGGAAGCATTGGATCCGGAGCAAAATTATTCTTTTTCTGATCACTATCTTGAGGTGCCCTTTGACCTTTCGGATGTAATGTTTATTACCACCTGCAATGTGATAGATACCATACCGCCTGCGCTAAGAGATAGATTGGAAACGATACATTTTCCGGGTTACACCCAGGATGAGAAATTTCATATAGGAAGAAACTTTTTAGTGGCAAAACAGTTGGAAGCGCATGGCTTGGATAAAGCAAATGTTGAGTTGACCAATCGGGCGATGCATGTAATTATTCGAAAATACACCAAAGAGGCAGGAGTACGTAATTTGGAAAGGGAAATCGCTACTATATTTCGGAAAGTGGCCAGAAATGTGGTCGAAGGAAAAAAGAAGAAATGGGTGATAAATGTATCGATGTTGCCCAAATTCCTGGGTCCGGCAAAATTTACGTCATACCTTGCAGAAAAAAAGGATGAAATTGGCATGAGTACAGGTCTAGCTTGGACAGAAGCAGGGGGTGATATTCTGTTTATTGAAGTGGCACTTATGAAAGGTAAAGGTAATTTGATGTTAACAGGACATCTGGGTGAAGTAATGCAGGAATCCTGTAAAGCTGCTTTGTCTTATGTTCGGGCAAAAGCACAGGAATTTGGATTATCAGATAAGTTTTATCATAATGTTGATATCCATGTTCATGTACCGGAAGGAGCAGTTCCCAAAGACGGTCCATCTGCGGGCATTGCCATAACGACAGCTTTGGTATCCGCCTTGGTAAAAATTGCAGCAAAAAAGGATGTAGCCATGACGGGAGAAATCACTCTCCGTGGCCGGGTGCTGGAAATTGGCGGGGTAAAAGAAAAAGTGATTGCAGCCCATCGGGCCGGGATTAAGACAATCATTATGCCCAAGAATAACAAGAAAGATCTAGAAGACATCCCCAAATACGTTCTAAAAGACTTAAAATTTGTTTTTGTGGATCACATGGATCAAGTATTGAAAGTTGCTCTGGTTAAACCAATCAAACCGGAGGAAGAAATAAGACCTCAGCCGCCGATTCCTCTTACCGTCCAGTTGCATTCATAGTTCGATATCAGGCTTCGACCAAGCTTGGCTGAAGTTCTCGTTATGACCCTGAGTTTATTGAATGAGTCATAAACTCAAATATCCATTCGGATATTAAAGCAATTGTATTTTTAGTTTGTTCTTCATTGGTCATATCGCTTGTTAGAATACCTAGATAATATGGTTTATTAGGCAAATCAATTATGCCCACATCATGGATCTTTCCCACTTCGTCTCCTATTTTATGATAGACTTTAATACCGGCAGGTATACCTTTGGGAATTCGATCATCAAAGTCGCTTTTGTCCATAAAACCGAGCATTTCAGCCGTTAAGGCAGGATTGGTGATTTCTCCTTTATACATCATAATAACTAGAGTAGCCATGTCTTTTGCTGATGTTTTATTATCAGCAATATCGGTTTGAGTTAGTTCCCACGAATCAGTTAGAGCTTGAATTTTATCCGGCCCGATAATTAAACTTCCTAGAATATATGCTGCGGTATTATCTGATTTTTCCATCATTAACCTGGCTAGTGTTTTAATTGAGTAGGGCGTTCCGGGCGGATCATAACGGATGCTTCCTGTTCCATAATCCTGGATATCAGAAGGTTGAGGAACAATAATTTTTTCCAAGTCAACTTGATTCTTGCCTGCCAGATAATAAAGAGCGGCTAAAATAGGTAATTTGTTCAAAGATGCGGCGGTGAAAATTGTCTGTCCATTGACACCATACTCTTTCTTGTTGTTAATATCATAAATGTAAATTGAATAAGTACCGCCGGCTTGACTAATCTTAGTCTCAATTTTCTGCATCAAATCTTGAGCGGAAGAGAACTTAGTTGTCGTTTTGTTGTCCATAGGTGAAGGAACAACTGAATGTTTTGCATTGGTTGAATGGAAAAAAGTCAATTTTGAGATGAGTAGATAAGCGGCTATTGCCACAAAAATTATTAGCACAAAAATTGCTTTTTTATGGACTTTTGAGGAGGAAGAAATGATATTTTTTCCGAAATATGGAGAATAAGTATAATCCCGCATAAAGAATATTGTAGCAAATTTTGGATATTTATGGAGATTCAGCTATTTTCCATTTTGTCTACGCTTAAGACACCTGAAAGGTGTACGAAGGAACGTTTGACGTTCCGAAGTACTCCTTCCAGGTGGAGGAATCAGAAAGAATTTCTCCTTTTGTTATCCTAAGTTTTGTCGAAGAATATAAAAGATAACCTCTTGGGTTTGATAGGCGGTTGAGACTCTCTAAATCTTATACAGGCAGATTCTTACTTGGTTGTAGCTCGGATTTGATTCTAGTAGTGTCTTTATGAAAGGTTTCGAACTCTCTTGGAGAATCTCTGAATTGGGTCTCTTGACAAATAGTACCAGTAATAGTACTATTAATGCATGTCCACCTTAAGCACCACAATTCCTGCTAGTGAAGCTCGAACCAACTTTTACAAGATTTTGGAGGCGGTTGGTGAAAAACTGTGTCAATTTACCATTACTCTCCGAGGTAAAGCACAAGCAGTCATTATGCCCGCCGAGGAAGTTACCAGTTGGCAGGAGACTTTAGAAATTGCTTCTGATAAAAAATTAGTCGAGAGTATTAAAAGAGGTCTAAAAGGTAAAAAAATATACTCTCAGAAAGAGGCAGACAAAGTAATTGACTGGTGAAGTCGTCTAATGCGCATCTTTTATAAAAGTGAGGCAGTAAAGAATCTAAAAAATCTTGCCCCTGCTGAAAAGCGAAAGGCAAAAAGAAAGATAGAGGCCCTTTTATTCAATCCTCTGGCAGGGAAAAAATTGAAAGGTGAATTTTCTGGTTTAAGAAGTTTTAAAGCCTGGCCGTTACGGATAATTTACTTCTTCGATTCCAAATTACAAACTATAATTATAATCACTGTGGATTATCGTGGGTGCGTGTATAAATAAAATTAGCTTTTAAATAGCCTTTCTATTTGTACGAACAAGATTATAACCAATACCCAATTTTTAAATTGCAGCGCGTACCGGATTCGAACCGGTGATTTGTTGGTTGAGAACCAACCGTCCTGGTCCGCTAGACGAACGCGCCGTATCTAATAGGTATACAATTTTTAACTACCAAATAATCACTATTTGCTCTATTTTTTGATTATACCCTCTCTATAGGTTATTGACAATATATTGGAGAAAGAGTATAGTTACACCAGTCTATATAATAAAAATTATTAAATTCCCCTTGAATATAAGAGGGGATTTATTATTAAAAAATAGGAAATATATAGAATTATAGATAATATCAACAAGGATCAAACATATGGATATAAGTAAAAAAATATTTGTCACCAAAGCAGGTCTGGCAGAGTTAAAAAAGGAATATGATGAATTAGTAAACAAGAAAAGACCAGGAGTAGTTACACGATTGGCTACAGCTCGAAGCCAAGGTGACTTGACAGAAAACAGTGAATATACAGCTGCAAAGCAGGATTTAGCCTTTACAGATGGGCGAATTGCTGAGCTGGAACAGGTCATTCATGAGGCTCAAGTGGTTGTTACTCACTCAAAGCAAAAAGTGGATATTGGATGCAAAGTCACTCTTCACCTCAAGGGTAAAAAAGAAACATTCATAATCGTAGGTGAATGGGAGGCTGATCCGACGCAAAAGAAAATTTCTCATTCCTCACCGCTCGGCCGCGCACTTTTGGGGAAAAAAGTGGGTGAAAAGGTTGAGGTAGAAGCCCCGGCTGGAAAAGTTGTCTATAAAATTTTAGCTATTCAATAAAAAGTAACAAAAGAGAAAATTATTAGAACCGGCGCAAGCCGTTTTTTGTTAGATATCTTGACAAACTAGTCTTTATTTGATAAAAAGAGTCAGCATGGCAAGCGTAATCAGCTTAATCCGAAAGCAAAATCGAAAACCCCTATTTTCTGAGGGGCCGCTTGTCGTAGATTAAAAGACAAAAAAATAAAATATATAGCCCCTCAAAAAGGGGATTTTTTTTGATTGGAGGTGATAGTTTATGCAAACACAGTGTCCGATCTGTGACGGAATTATTTTACTGGATAAAAATGTTGAGATTGCTGAGATTATTACCTGTAGCGAGTGTAGAAGTAGGCTTGAGGTGACAAGTACGACAAATGCTATTACTCTAAAAGAGGCTCCTAAGGTGGAGGAGGATTGGGGGGAGTAATATACATAAATTAGCTAATAACCCAATGAGCCAAGAATATGATTAAAAAAAGAAAAATAAGAATGGGATTATTACATACCACAATACGTGGAGATGAGAAGTTGCTTATTAACGCGGCAACTTATCGGAATGTAGACTTAAAAACTGTTGATATTCGTGAGCAAATATTGGACCCCATAGATTATCATAGTGATTTTGATGTAATTTTGGATCGATGCGTGTCGACTATTAAAGGAATACATGCAATTGAGTTTTTTGAAGGTATTGGTATACCTGTGGTTAACCGACTGGAAGTTGCCAGAATCTGTGAGAACAAATTCGCTGCTTCACTTGTATTGATAAAACATCACGTTCCAACCCCACGTTTTGCGCTCATGTTTGGTGAGGAACAGGCAAAAGTAGCAGTAGACAGAATTGGTGGATTCCCTGTAGTGCTTAAACCTATCTCTGGATCATGGGGGAGACTTTTGGCGCGCATCAATGACATACATGCGCTTGAGGCAGTAATTGAGCAAAAAACAACACTGGGGGGACCTCATCATCATGTACTTTATCTCCAAGAGTATATGGAAAAACCAGGTAGAGATATCCGTATTAATGTCATTGGAGGAAAAGTTGTAGCGGCAATATATAGGCAGAGTGATCATTGGATTACTAATACTGCCCGAGGAGCAACTGCCATAACTTGTCCAATAGATAGACGGTTAAAAGATATTGCTCTGAAAGCAGCTTGTGCTGTAGGAGGTGGAGTACTTGGGATTGATATTTTTGAAACAAAGGCCGGTTATATGGTAAATGAAGTAAATCATACCACTGAGTTTAAAAATGTTCAGCGAGTCACTGGAATTGATGTAGCTGGAGCAATTATAGATTATTGTCTGACAGTAGTAAAAAAATGAGAAGGAAAATATCTGTTACTATCATTGGAGGATCTGGATATGCTGGGGGCGAAATCTTGCGTCTTCTTCTTTTTCACCCCTTTGTGTCTATTTCGCAAGTTACCTCTCGGAAATTGGCAGGTCAACTGATAAGCCGAGCACATCCAAACCTGCGAGGAGTAACAGATCTTACCTTTTCTCCTCCAGATAAAATTAGCAGGTGTGATCTACTTTTTCTGGCATTACCTAATGGTGTCTCTATGGAGTATATAGAAAAATTCCAAAAGAAAGCTGATAAAATCATTGACCTTGGGGTAGATTTTCGGTTGCATGAAGCTGCAGTATTTGAAGACTGGTATAAGCTGAAACATACATGTCCAGAGTTATTGCCCAAGTTTGTATATGGACTGGCGGAACTTCACAGACAAGATTTAAAAAAGGCAAAATATGTTGCCTGTGGTGGTTGTGAAGCGACTGTTTCAATTCTGACATTGTATCCACTGGTTAGATATAAAATTATCCAGCCAGAGAGTATTATTATTGATGCTAAAATGGGTAGTTCCCAAGCTGGGGTCGTACCCTCCTTTGCCTCTCATCATCCAGAACGGCATGGTGTTGTCCGTTCCTATAAACCAGTTAACCATCGTCATAGCGCAGAAATTGAACAAGAGCTTACCTCTTTTGCTAAAAATATTCGGGTTTCTGTTTCTGCCACAACTATAGAAATGGTTCGTGGACTGTTAGTGACAATCCATACCCGTCCTAAGCAGGGAATTTCCGAGAAAGATGTCTGGAGGGCATATCGAGCTCAATATAAAAATGAGCCATTTATTCGGATTGTTAAAGAGACAGATGGTAACTATCGTTATCCAGAGCCAAAAATCCTTATCGGGACAAATTACTGCGATATTGGTTTTGCTCTTAGTGAAAGAGAAAATCGGCTGGTTGCCATTGGAGCGATTGATAATTTAGGCAAGGGAACAGCTGGACAGGCGGTACAGGCGATGAATATTATGTTAGGATTACCTGAAAAAACCGGTCTTGAATTTCCGGGATTGCATCCTATTTAAACTTATGACAAAGATAAAAGCAATTGAAAACAATAGGATAAATTTTAAAGGTATAATTGATACCACTTTGCGTGATGGACAACAGTCACCTCTTCTTTTTGACACCTTCAAGTATCGCTTTAATCTAGAAGACAAGAAGCTTTTAATTAACGGCTTAATTAAGTTAGGCATTTCTCATATTGAATTCTTTTCACCTGCAGTTGGTGAGATCGAAAAATATGAGTTTTTAGAAATTAAAAGGTATATTCAAGCTATTACCTCTAAAAAAA
>Ga0194125_10002498_pt1 | contig 30359 bp, 25 predicted proteins | sample TA2KigC250mmetaG_FD_148626 | JGI IMG/M metagenome (GOLD analysis project Ga0194125, IMG submission 148626) | Freshwater microbial communities from Lake Tanganyika, Tanzania - TA2015034 Kigoma Deep Cast 250m | ecosystem: Environmental > Aquatic > Freshwater > Lake | place: Tanzania: Lake...
CGTTTACGGCAGAGCTTGCCCCGGTCGGGGTCTCCCCCACCCGGAGTCTGCTATCACTACTCGGCCCAACCATCCATTGCCGAGGCAGGACTTGCACCTGCAAGTACGTCAAAGCCCGAAGGCTGCAGATAGGATCTTGCTTTTTCGACGTGGTTGAAGCGTGGGTGCCCTGCCGCAGGGCATAACCTGACCTCCTTGCGGAGGCGACTTACGCTCTGTAGGCGCTGCCGCAACTGCGCGGCCCGGGGACGGCCCTCCTTCCAATCCGGCGGTGCCGCCAGAGAAAGGCCGGTCCCAGCCTCCCGGCCCAATGGGGAGGACGGTCGCGCACCGATCTCCGGATCCCCTGCCCCTATCTTGCCTCCACTCTGCACGTGGTGGACTGCACGGGTCAGAAAGCCCCTCGCAACTCATCCAGAGCCGAGCGTCCTGGCCCCCACTCGGGCGCTGATGCCCCGACGAACAGGCTCTGGGTGACAAGACCGGGTGTCAACGCCGCGTTGCGCCAAGGCGAATCTCGCCACAACCGACGATCCCGGGCGTCCGCGGCGGCGCGCACGGTTCAGGCCTGAAAGCCCACCTGGCGCAACGCGAACGTTGGCCAGTCCCTCCCCCCCGGAATTGGGTCATGGCCGGGGGCGCCATGCGGCTATCGCCGCTGCGCACGATTTCGACCGTGCAGTGCGCCAGGTTGACCGCGACGAAAGCCAAACCGCCCAGCGCATGAGGCCGGCCGCCAATCAAGGCATGTGCGCTGACAAAGATGCAATCCGCTTCCCATTCCTCGGCGCTCCGGAGAAGCGCATGGTCGGCCTTGCTCGACAAGAAAGAGGTCTGCGCCGCCAGGCTAGCCCGTCCGAGCGATTCAGCCAATTGTTCCGCCATGTGACAAACTCCGCCGTCCGCGCAAGGGTCATGCAGTTCCGCCCCCAACGCGGCATAACGGGTTGGGATCCTTGCGGCGGCTTCCAGCAAGGAGGGCGTCATCGAGACCAGCCGAAACAGGGTCGAGGCGGGCCAGGGACGGGCCGCCACCGCCCGGACTACGGCTTGGGGCGGGGGGATTCATCGAGCACCACGGCCACGCGCAGCCAGGAGCGCGCGCGGTGTCGGCGCGGGCGCGCGATGCGCCCCGAACAATCGGCTTCGGCGGCGACCTTGTGCGAAACGCTGCCGAGGAGAAACCGTTTGAAGCCCGAATACCCCCGCATCTGCGCCGGTGGATCTGGCGACAGAGCCGTCGGTGGTTGGCGCGTTTTCATACCCGGCACATCGTGGCCGGCGACCGGGCGCCGGGCGCGTCCCGGAACCGGCCGCGGTTGTTCATGCGGGCCGTCTGCCGTGCCTGCCGCAGCCTGATCTGCTGGCGCAATTGGCGCGTCAACTTCAGCCAGGCCGCCACGAACGTGAAGTCGCTCGCCGCCGCGCGGATGTCCGGCCCCGGCACGGCCAGGGTCACTTGCAGCGACACGGCCGCTCTGCCCGGCTGGCGCTCGATCAGCACCTCCGCGTAGCTGACAACGACGTGCTGCTGAAGTTCCTGCAATTCACCTTCAACAAACTGGCGCAGGCTGCTGCTTGCGTGCAGGCCCCGGAGTTCGATCTCTATTGTCATGGTCAGTCCCTTATGGGGTTGGTTTGGCAACTTTCAGCCGCAGCCATTTCTCGATCCCAACCGCGGCGTAGGCGGCCAGTGCGACGCCGAGAATGCGCAGCCACGCGTCGGCGGGCAGCGGCGCGGTGTGGAAAAGATGGTTCAGCGCCGGCGTGTAGGTCACGGCCAGTTGGGCCGCGATCATGGCCAACACGCCTGCAATCAACCATCGGTTGGAGAAGACGCCGACGGCGAACATCGAGCGGGTCAGAGAACGGCAGTTGAAGAGGTAGAACAACTCGACCATCACCACGACGTTGACGACCGTGGTGCGGGCTTGCGCCAGGCTCGCGCCCCGCTCTTGCTCCCACAGGAACAGACCGAAAGCGCCCGCCAGCATCAGGAAGCTGACCAGTCCAATGCGCGTCATCAGCGCGCCGGTGAGGATGGGCATCTTCGGGTCGCGCGGGGGACGCTCCATCAGGTCGCGCTCCTTTGGTTCGAACACCAGAAAGAGGCCGAGCAGCAGGGCGGTGGCCATGTTGACGTAGAGAAGCTGCACGGGAAGGATCGGCAACATCACGCCCATGAACACGGCGGCCAGAATGGTCAGCCCTTCGCCGAAATTGGTCGGCAGCGTCCACACGATGAACTTGGTCAGGTTGTCGAAGACGTTGCGGCCCTCCTCCACCGCCGCTTCGATGGAGGCGAAGTTGTCGTCGGTCAACAACATGTCGGCCGCGCCTTTGGCAACGTCGGTGCCGGCGATGCCCATCGCCACGCCGATGTCGGCTTGTTTGAGGGCCGGGGCGTCGTTGACGCCGTCGCCGGTCATGGCCACGACGTGACCTCGCCCCTGGAGTGCCCTGACGAGCCGCAGCTTTTGTTCAGGCGCGACGCGGGCAAACACGGCGGCCCGCTCCGCCACGTCTGCCAATTCGGCATCGGAAGTCTGGTCCAGTTCCCTGCCGTTGACGGCGAGCAATTCGTGCCGTTGTTCGCGCGCGCCATTCAAACCGATCTGCCCGGCAATCGCCTTGGCGGTGAGCACGTGGTCGCCGGTGATCATCTTGACGCTGATGCCCGCCGTTTGGCATTTGCGGAGCGCCTCGATGGCTTCCGCGCGCGGCGGATCAATCATCCCTTGCAGGCCCAGGAAGGTGAGTCCGCCGGCCAGGTCGGGATGGGCGATGCGGTTTTGATCCGGCGAGATTCGCCGCCCGGCAAACGCCAGCACGCGCAACCCTTGGGAGGCCAACTCGTCGGCAAGGCGGCAGACTTCTTCCTTGTCCAGCGTCGTCTCCCGACCATCCTCCTGCAACGCACTTGTGCAACGGTCGAGCACGCGCTCCACCGCGCCCTTCATGCACATCAGGTTCGCGCCACCGTCCTGCGTCGCGTGCAAGGTCGCCATGTATTGCAGTTCGGACTCGAACGGAACAACGTCCAGCCGCGGATGGTGGCTGTTGAGTTCTGTCTCGCTCAGCCCCGCTTTCTGCGCGGAGACAATGAGGGCGGCTTCGGTGGGATCGCCCTGAACAACCAGCCGGTCGTTTTGCCGGGCCAGTTGTGCATCGTTGCACAATAGGCCGGCCTTCAAGCATTCCCTGAGCGCGGCATGTCCAGGGGCGAACACGGGCCGCGCGTTCCGGCGGATTTCGCCTTGCGGCTCGTAACCGGCGCCGGTCACTTCAAAGAACTCGCCGCCGGCATAGATTTGCTGGACGGTCATCTGGTTCTCGGTGAGCGTGCCGGTCTTGTCCGAACAGATCACCGTGGTGCTGCCGAGCGTTTCCACAGCGGGGAGTTTGCGAATGATGGCCCGCCGCCTGGCCATCCGCGCGACGCCGATGGCCAGCGTAATGGTCACCGCAGCGGGCAAACCTTCCGGAATGGCTCCCACCGCCAAGGCCACGGCCGCCATGAACATCGCGACCAGCGACTCGCCGCGCCAGACGCCGACACCGAAAGTCACGGCTGCCAGAGCCAAAATGACGATGAGGAGAACCTTGCTGAACTGGGCGATCTTGCGCGTCAGCGGCGTGGAAAGGCTCACCGCCTCCGAAACCAACCGGGCGATGCGCCCCATCTCGGTCTGGTCGCCAATGGCCCACACCACGGCCTCGGCTTGGCCGTAGGTCACATGCGTCGCGGCAAAGACGAGGTTCCTGCGTTCGGCCAGGATGGTGTCCAGAGCCAGCGCGCCGACGTGCTTTTCCACCGGCACGGATTCGCCGGTCAGGGCCGATTCGTCCACCTGCAAGTCGCGCACTTGGAACAACCGCAGGTCGGCGGGAACGCGGTCGCCGGATTGCAGCACCACCACATCGCCCGGCACCAACTCCACCGAAGGCACGCGCTGCTTGCGGCCGTCGCGGCGCACGGTCGCCTCGGTCAGGACCATCCGGGAGAGCGCCTCGATGGCTCTTTCGGCTTTGGCTTCCTGAAGGTAGCCCACGATGGCGTTGACCAGCACAACGCCGAAGATGACCGAGGCGTCCACCCACTCTCCCAGAAACAAGCTGATGACGGTGGCCGCCAACAGGATATAGAGCAGCGGCGCATGAAACTGCAGGAGGAAGCGCACCAGTTCGCTTCGGCGCTTCTGCGCGGTCAAGCGGTTGGGGCCGAATCTCTGCTGGCGCTGTTTGACCTCATCAGCCGGCAAGCCCGAGCGCAAGTCCACGCCGAGGAACTGGACGACCTCTTCCTTCTGGAGTTGGTGCCATGCGATTTGTCGTGGCGTGTCCGATGTCATTGTCATGGCGCTTTCGCCCCCGTTGCGGGAACCACAGCCACAAACTCGTGTTGCCGCTCGCGCACGACCAGCACCGGACAGGGCGCGCGCTCCACCACCCGCCGGGCGGTGCTGCCCAGAATGGCGCTCGCGAATCCTCCGCGGCCCCGCGTGGAAAGAACCACGAGATCGGCCCCGGTTTTCCGCGCGAATTCATTGATGACACGACAGGACACGCCTTCGCGCACATAGTGTCTGACGGGCGCGTGGGGCAGCACCTCGCGTTTGGCCAGATCCGCCAGGCGCCGTTCAACCGATTGCCGCAGTCGCTGATGGGCGCGACAGGACTCGAAGCGGCCGCCTGGATACAGCGGTCGAATCACGCAGACCAACAGGATGGATGCCCCGAATTCCCTGGCCAGGGCCAGCGCGTAGGGCAGCGCTTTGTAGGAACAGTCAGTGAAATCCACCGGCACGAGGATCTTCCGAAGCATGACACGATGACAGGAGTATTGTTGCTGATTCCCGAAAGGGAACGGCGGCGGTTTTTCATCGCCCGTCATTGGTTCGATGACCGCCACATCCGGTGGTGTCGGTTCGTTGGAAAGCATCAGCTTCATCGTCTCAACTCCCCTGCGGTTTCGGCTGGAACTATGTGACGCGACCCACGCGCCTTCGCGGCTAATCGTTGCCGCGGCAGCGCAAACTCGCGCGGCACGTAGCGGGTGCCGGCTTCGCAGCCGCTCAATCGGCGGAGGTGGGTTTCCTTCGGCTCGGCCAGAAGTTTCTCCATGGTCTCCAACAATGCGGGCACCTCGACCGGTTTTTCCAACAGCGCGCCGGCGCCGGCCAGCGCGGCGAACTCATGCTGATTGGCCAACCCGGTGATGATGATGACCGGCACGCAGGGATTGGCGCGCGTGAGGTTCTCAAACGCTTCCCAGCCGCTCTTGATCGGCAAGTTCAGGTCCAGGATCAGCAGGTCAGGGCGGCTCGGCCCGAACCGCTCGACCGCCTCCTGCCCGTCGGCGGCAAGCGCCACTTCGTAGTCGGCCGTTTCGAGAACCTTCTTCAAAGATTCCCGGATGGCCACGTCGTCATCCACTACCAAAACCCGTTTTCTCATGTGTCTCTCGTTTTCAACGTTCCCCGCGCGCCGCGCTCGGCGCGACGCGCAAGGCATGGGTTCATTGCCGACGGCCAGTAAAGCCGCTGCCGTGCCAGGGTGCGGAAACGCTGGATTTTTCGCGGTTTCTCTGGCTCTTTACCGCGTGACAGATCGAGAAACAGACTCATGACTGGAACAAATCAGTCCACAGGTGGTGCCGGGCGTATCACCCGGCTCCTGGCATCGTGGAATGTCCGGCTGGTGTTCTTCACCTTGGCGGTCGGACTGGGGATGCTGCTGATGGTCTGGATGCAGACCAGTGTGAGCCGGCAGATGACGCTCCTGCGCCAGGAGTTCGGCACCCTCAAGGCGGAGAGCTTCTACGTGGGCGCGCAGATGCGTAATAGCGTTAGCAGGCTCAATCTCACGCTGCTCGATTACTACTTGGAACGGAAGCCCGCCGATCAAGCCAGCTTTTTGGCAGAGGCCCAGGAACTCAAGCAGTGGCTCGCCCGGCAGGCCGGCAACCTCAGCACACCCAAGGAACAGGACGTTCTTGGGCGCCTGCGGACTGCTTACGACCAATACCTCACCCGCGCCGAACACTTGTTGGGCAGCAGCGCGCCTGCGGCTGACCGCGCGGCATTCGCGGCCATCTATCAGACACTCGATCGCGAGACCGATCCGGTAACGGCGCTGATCGAGGAATTCATCGTGGCTCAGCAGCAAGGGTTCGATCAGTTCCTCTCGGTCGCGCATGACAACCTGCACGCCCTCCAGCGCGTGCTCAATCTCTCCCTGATCCTGTTGTTGGCGTCCGGTGTCGCGCTTGCCACGCTGGTCTATCGCGGCATGGTTGCGCCCTTGCACCGCCGGCTCGCCGAGAGCCGGGCCATCATCGCGCGCCAGGAAAAACTCGCCGCGCTTGGCACGCTGGCTGCCGGCGTCGCGCACGAAATCCGCAACCCGCTCACCGCGATCAAGCTGCGCCTGTTCAGCCTCATGAAATCCATGCAGGCCGACCCGGCCGGCAACGAGGACGCCGGCGTCATCAGTTCCGAGATCAACCGTCTGGATCGTATTGTCAAAGATTTCCTCCAGTTCGCGCGGCCCTCCGAGCCGCAGCGGGTCCGCGCGCCAGCCGAACGTATTATATGGGAAGTGCTGGACCTGCTTGGGAAGGAACTGGAGAACACCGGCATCCGGTTGCAGGCTGAATCTCCCGGCACCGTTTGGCTCCACGCCGACCCCCAGCAACTCAAACAGGTCCTCATCAATCTCGTTCAAAACGCCGCCGATAGCATCGAGGGCAACGGAACGATCACCCTGCGGGCGCGCGGGCAACGGGTTTGGCTTGCCGGACGTCTCCAGTCTGTCGCCGTGCTGCAAGTCGCTGACACCGGCAGAGGCATCCCGCCAGAGGTCGAAAAGCGGCTCTTCGATCCGTTCTTCAGCACCAAGGAGGACGGCACCGGCCTGGGGCTGGCCATCGCCGCAAGGATTGCGGACAAACACGGCGGCTTGCTCCGCTACCGGACAGCATTGAACCGCGGCACCACTTTTGAAATCCTGTTGCCAATGACCGATGAGCGCGCAATCCCGACTGCTGATCATTGAAGACGACCTCAGCGCCGCCACCGCGCTGCAAAAAGTCCTGCGGGCCGAAGGCTACGCGGTGAACGTCGCGGAGCGCGGCGACGCCGGTTTGGCGCAAGCTCTGCGGGAGCCTTACGATCTGGTCATCAGCGACCTGAAGCTGCCCGGATTGGACGGACTGACTCTGGTCGCCCAACTCCACTCGGCCAAGCCGAAGCTGCCGATCATCATGATGACCGCTCACGGCACCACTGAGACGGCCATCGAGGCGACCAAACAGGGCGCCGTTGAATACTTGGTCAAACCGTTCGAGGTCGACGAACTGTTGGATCTGGTTGCGACGGCCGCCGCCCATTCCCGGCGCATGAGCGCGCCGGTCGAGATGGGTGAAACAACGGCCGACGGCTACGCGATCATCGGCAAGAGCCGCGCCATGCAGGGGATCTACAAACAGATCGGCCGCGTCGCAGCGACTCCGGCCACCGTCCTGATCCTCGGCGAGACCGGCACGGGCAAGGAGTTGGTGGCCCGCGCCATCTACCAGCACAGTGACCGCGCCGACAAGCCGTTCATCGCCGTCAACTGCGCCGCGATCCCGGAGACGCTGCTGGAGAGCGAGTTGTTCGGCCACGAGCGCGGCGCGTTCACCGGCGCGCAGGCCCGGCGCATCGGCCGCTTCGAGCAGGCCCACGGCGGCACGATCTTTCTGGACGAGATTGGCGACCTTTCGCCCGGCACGCAGTCCAAACTGTTGCGTGTGCTCCAGGAACGCCGCATCCAGCGCGTCGGCGGCGACGAAACCTTCTCCGTGGACGCGCGCGTGCTTGCCGCCACCCATCGCGACCTGGAGTCTGCAATCCAAGAGAGGGAGTTTCGCGAAGACCTCTACTATCGCCTGAGCGTCGTGACCATCCGCCTGCCGCCGCTGAGCGAACGCGCTGATGACATTCCCGATCTGGTGAAGTTTTTCATCCGGCGCTACGCCGGCGAACTGGGTGTCGAATCGCCCTCCATCCAGCCCGAAGCCATCGCGTGGCTCCAGACCCAGTCGTGGCCCGGCAACGTGCGCGAACTGGAGAACGTCGTGCGCCAGGCCTTGGTGCTGTCCCGGCCGTTTACCGTGGGCATCGAGCACCTGCAACAAGCCATGACCCGCGGCCGCAAACTGGACACCGTGTCCGGCCAGACTCACGCGGCCTACGTCGCCGATCTGCTCGCCCGCGTCCAGCGCGGCGAAACACAGAGCGCCTTCGGCCAAATGATCGCCGACTTGGAGCCGGAGCTTTACGCCCAAGCCATCCGCCTCGCTGGAGGCAATCAAGCCAAGGCGGCCCGATGGCTCGGCGTCACCCGTTTGAAAATGCGGGAGAAACTCACGCAGTTCGGACTGCATCCCTCCCAATCGCTGTCCGCATCAACCTGATGGCGGCTGAGGGCACGCGGTTTATTCGCGCTTGGCTGTTTTCTTGGGCCGCTCCAGTTTGGCGAGGTAGGCCTCGATGCGTGGAGGCCGACATTCCGCTGGACTTTGCCGCCAATTGGCTTCGGTTTCGGCCCGGCGGTCCCTGGCTGGTGGCGGCGCGCGGAGGACTGCCCGCCCCGCTATCGGTCACGCGCCCGGAAGAACATCTGCAGCCAATCCGGCCGCAGCGGCACGGTGATCGGCATGGTCGCACCCGACGCGGTGCCGGGGATAGTCGGCGCCATCCAGACCTTTGGCCAGTTGATCCACCCGCACATCCACGCGCGAAAGCTGGCAGGACTACGCCGTGACCGCCCTGCAAACGGTGGAGCGGCTGGCCCGCGAAGTTAGCGTCGCCGAGGCCCACCACCTGTGGCCGGATAAATCGCTCGGCACCGAGTCGGCAGTCGCTCGTGCGCTAGGCTGCCGCAACGGCCAATCGAAGCAATACCGTCGCTGGCTGCGGCAGTGGTGAGGGCGGGTGAGCCGATGGCCGGACTGAACGAGAAGAACCAAGGGAATCCCCCCAACCACCTGACCGTGGAGTTCAACAAAGGCCATCCAGCCTTCGAGGCGAAGACAGCGAGAAAGCAGAACAGCGCGTCCCCCCTGTTTCAAATTCCGAGCACCACATTCTTCGTTTACTGCGCGCTTCCCTTGCGGAGGCCCACGGTGCTACGTTTCGGCCCGTGGACAGAATTTGATTATGCCCGGCCGCCGCTCATTCAAGACTGACGAGAGCTTTCTCGAAAAGCTCGCGATTGGCGCTATCGGCGCACAAGCGGTGTTCGCGGAGTTGCAGCGCCAAGGCCACAAGCCCATCGAACTGGAGCGTGGTTCGATGGACTACAAGATTTGGAAGAACATCAAGATCAAGCGGCTTCGCGTTCCCGACCTTCTCTGCCTCAACTGCGGCACCCGCGTTGAAGCTCGCGCCAAGACCCAGCTCGAAATCAGCATGTCCCACTCGCTCTCCGATCCCGAGCGCGGCTGGGACAAAGGGCTGAACGACCGCGATGTGGTTGCGCTTTCCATCTGCGGAAAGACCGGCGAAGGCCCGACGGACTGGCAGGCGAACCCCCTGATCCAGTTCGTGGCGGCCGCTTCCCTGCGAACAGCTTTCGCTGAAAAACAGGTCATCACCGAAAAGCCCAAAGGCGCTGGCGAGGGCTTCGAGTTGCGAGTGACTTGGCCAAGTGCGGTGGCCAGCAAGCGACGGCGTCATCCACACTCTCAGTAACGAACGGATTCAGTTCAAGCGCGAGCCTGACCAGCGAACCATTTCGCTTGCACTCACCAAAAAGAACCTGTCGCTGCAACCGCTCGTCAAAGTCGGTGACAGGATTCGTGCTAGGCAAATCATCGCCTCGGTTGTGCCGGTGACTTCCGCCCTGCCGTGTTCCGGCACAGCAGCCGCGTCCAGTTTCATCGCAATGCTGGCGTCGCCTGCCGTGGCAGATCGCTACACCGCCGCGAAAGCTCTGTCGCACCTCCGTGACCCAGCAGCTTCCGCCGCCCTCGCGCAGCGAATGACCGATGAGCGCGAGCACATCTACGTTCGTCTTGAGGCTGCCGCCGGACTTGCGCGCGCCGGTGATGCTGCCGGCATGGCGTTCATCCAGCAAACCCTTCAAGGCCAATACCTGGAGCATCGCCTCGAAGCCGTCATCATTCTCGGGGAGATTCCGACCGACGACTCCCGCAAGACGCTCACCGCAGTCCTGCTTGACCAAGCCCAGCACCTGGAGATTCGCGCCGGAGCCGCGTGGGTGCTGGGCGAGTTGCAGCAACCGTCCAGCGCGGATGCACTGATTCAGGTCCTTCTTGAACTGGCCGAGCCAATCCGCATCGAAGCCGCCCGCGCCTTGCGAAAGATCGCCGCCAATACCACCGCCAGCGTCGCTGCGAAGCTCCCCGCCGCCCAAGAGGATCAGCGCGCCGGCATCGCGTGGGCCGTGAGCCGATCAGGTCGCGTCAAGGTTGACGAACTGCTCCCGCTGCTTGTGGACGACGACGCCCGCCGCTGGGTCGCATACATCCTCGGCACACAAGACCAGCAAACCTGCATCGGCCAGATTGAGCAACTCCGTCGTCGCGATCGGGAAGTCTATTTCGCGGTCACCGTTCTCTGGAAGATTCTGGCGAGCTGGGTTTACGATTTGCAGGAATACTGACATGCCCGCCGCGCTGCCAACTCCGCTTTACACGACCGACAGGGGCCAGGCCTACGTCGGCGACTCGCTGGAACTCCTGCCGCGCCTGCCTGCCGACTCCGTGGACCTCGTCATCACCTCGCCGCCGTTCGCGCTCCAACGCCAGAAGGAATACGGCAACGAAACCGAAGACGCCCACGTGGACTGGCTGCTCCAGCTCGCCGAACCCGTCAAACGCGTGCTCAAGCCCACCGGCAGCTTCGTGCTCGACCTCGGTGGTGCCTACCAGAGCGGACGCCCCGTGCGCTCGCTCTACAACCTCCGCGTCATGCTCCGCCTGTGCGACGAACACGGCTTTCGGCTCGCCGAAGAATTCTTCTGGCACAACCCCGCCAAACTCCCGTCGCCCATCGAGTGGGTGAACAAACGCAAAATCCGCGCGAAAGACTCCGTGAACACCGTCTGGTGGTTCGCGAAAACCGACTTCCCGAAAGCCGATGTCCGCCGCGTGCTCGCGCCCTACTCCGAGCGGATGAAGAAACTGCTGGAAGACGCCGAGAGCTTCTATCGCCCGAAACTGCGTCCTTCCGGCCACGACATCAGCGCCAACTTCGCCAACAACAACGGCGGCGCCATCCCGTCCAACCTCCTGCAAATCCCGAACACCGAGAGCAATTCGCCCTACCAGCGCCACTGCGCCAGCGTGGGCGTGAAACCGCACCCGGCGCGCTTCCCGGAAAAGCTGCCGACGTTCTTCATCGAGTTTCTCACCGGCCCCGGCGACACTGTGCTGGACATCTTTGCCGGCTCCAACACCACCGGCAGCGCAGCGGAGAAACTCGACCGACGCTGGCTGGCTTTCGAGGAAGACCGTACCTACCTGGCCGCGTCCGCCTTCCGCTTCGTGGAGGAACTGCCGGCGGAAGACCTCGCCAGGCTCTGGAGCCGGCTGCACTCAGACGATTTGCCGGTGGAGGTGAATCGGTAGCAGCGGGAATTGGTGCTTGCGGAGAAACCGGCCGTGTATGCGGCGAAGACGAAGCGAAAATGAAACTGAGGGTTGGACCGTATTTGTCCGTCCACCCCGGCTAGACTTGACGAAAAAACGAACCGAAAGCCTCAACGTAGCGACGCGGACGACCAGCCGTATCTGCCAGCTAGCGATGGCTTGCCCGCCCGCAAGAGCGGGGACTGGGCCAGGCGCAGGCACCACTACTTGCGCAACTACTGCGGCATTACGACCAAGGCCATTCAAGGAAAGCTCCGCCTCGTGTACCTCGATGTCATGGCTGGCCCTGGCCTCTGCAAGATCAAGGAAACGGGAGAGGAGTTTGCCGGCTCGCCTCTCGTCGCCCTGAACGACGAATTTGACCGCTTCATCTTCATTGAGGACACGCCGGAACTCGCTGAGGCGCTCAAGCAGAGGATTGCCAAACACCCGAAGGCCAAGCGCGCCAAAGTGATTGCTGAATGCTGGCTCGAAGTCGCCAAATCGGGACGGCTGCTTTTCGACGACAAGACGCTCGTCGTTGCCTTCATTGATCCGACGGGCATTTCCCAAGTTCCACTTAGGGCGATGCTGGAGCTGACCAAGAATCCCAGGATTGATCTCCTTGTGACCATCCAGCACAGTTTGGGCATCACTTGGAACGTGCCGCAATACCTGAAGTCAACGAGCGGGCAAACCGCGCTCGACGCCTTCCTCGGAACCAAGGATTGGCGGAAGTGGAAGCGGAACGAGCCGTCCCAGTTCACGCTGAAGGCCATTGACTGGTTCAGCGAGAGGATCCGGATCTCACACCGCTTAGCCAGAGGGTCTCACTCCGCCGTGCGGAGGGGTGACGTCAAATGGTCGGGTTATAGATTGTTGACAGCCCGGCGCCGCCGATGGAACGGCCGGTGGGACTGAACTCGGGCCCCAGAGAGTGCAGCCGTGACGTTAAGCTGCCGGGTTTTTGATTGTTGACAGCCCGGCGCCGCCGATGGAACGGCCGGTGGGACTGAACTCGGGCCCCAGAGAGTGCAGCCGTGACGTTAAGCTGCCGGGTTTTTGATTGTTGACATTAAGCTGCCGGGTTTTTGATTGTTGACAACCTTGCCGACGTGGTTCCGACACCTTCGCGGAACCTTCTCGCGGTGCCTTAACCGTTGCGGCCTATGCCTCGTGAGCGCCCACCGCTCGATCGTGAGAGTCTGAAGCAGGGCGCGCAGAGGACTGCGCGCCCTACCTTGGCCAGTAAGCCTACCTTGGGGCTACAATCAAGGCACCAGGAGGAGCCGATAGAAGGTGCGGGCGGCCTTAGGGCTGACCCTAACCGCCATGTCAGCTCCCTCGATCTCCCCTTCTGCAGCCGTCGCCTGGTAGGGCCCGGTGACTTCCGCGGCGGACTCGAGGACGGCGGTCTGGCGGGCCGGCCACCAGAGCCGAACCTGCCCGTCGCGCTGAAGTGCGGCCTCGACGCGGCCACCCAGGGGAGGTTGGACGGTGAACTGCATGCTTTCGGTCGCGTCGTTCCCGGCGCTGTCGGTCGCGGTGAGCACGACCTCGTAGCGGCCCTCGGCCAATTGGGCCTGGACGTCGCGGCCCGTCCCGATGATCTGGCTGCCGATGGACCAACGGAGCGATGGGTCGGGCAAGGTGCCGTCCTCGAGATCCTCCGCCTCGCCGGCGAATGAGAGCACTTGGCCCGCGTACAGGAGGTCGGTCGCCTGTGGTCGCCGGATGAAGGGCCGGGGCGGTTTACCCACCACGGTGAAGGCCTTGTCCGAGTCGTCCGAATCGGTGTGGTAACCGTCGGTGGCAATGACTCGGATTCTTGCCGCGTTCGCGCCGGGGAGGCGTGCGGTGTCGACATCGTAGCTGCGGCCCGCGACTTGGTTGGCCACGGGGATCCAGGAACGGCCGTCGTCGGGGCTATACTGGAGGTTAAAGGCGAGCACGTCGCCGCGATCGGGATCGGTTGCTGTCCAGGCGATGGTCTGGACGCCACTCCATTTCTCGCTCCCGTTGGGGGCGGTGACGGTCACCGTCGGTGCATTGTTGGACACGTCGATGCGGTCGAGGACCGTCTCCTTGAAGAGCAGCACGATCGAGGAGACGACGCCGCGCGGCGGCACCACGCGGAAGTCGAACACGATTTCGGTGGGCGGCTCGTTCTCGCAGAGCGGCTCGAAGTCCGCACTAAAGGTGAGGCGGCGGAGCGCCTTGCCGTTGTTGTCACGGATCTCGATGGCATAGGGCCCGCCCGCGGGCTCGTCGGTGGGCGACCCGGGTTGGAGGAGGACCGGGTTCAATCTCCCGGCGCCCTTGGGGTAGAGACTGCCGGAGATGTGGAGGAGGCGCTGCTCGACGCCGGCCGCGAGGAGCCGGGCCTGGTGCAAGGCCACACCGCTAGCTGGAGGAGCGAAGACCGAGTAGAGGCGGTTGTATCGGTAGGGTGAAATCCACTTGGTGGGTAGATTGCCGGACTGGCAGTAGGACATGAAATCCGGCCAGGTGTCGGGTACCACGGACACTTGGTCCGGATCGAAGGGATCGGCGCGGGTGTCGAAGCCGAACTCGTTGACGTCGTCGTTCGAATAAGGCCACGCGCTGTCGGGGCCGGTGGCGCCGCAACCGCCCGGCACGTGCCGTCCCCAGGTGCCGGGGGCGGCGCTGCGGTCGAGGTTGTGGTTCATCTCATGGGCCATGGTCCCCTCGCGGGAGCTGCCGCGGTAGCCGCGGGCCACGTAGCCGTGACCGCTGCCATAGTACCAGATCGGGTCGGACTCGCCGCCGCCCGAGGGAGTGAACCCGTAGACCTGCATCGGCAGGTCAAACGGGGAAGAGCCGACGACGAGGTAGCCGAGGATCCACCCGAGCAGGACGTTGGCGTGGAAGGCGCGGAGCTGCGGAATGGGGTTGCCCGGCATGTTCGGGCCGAGGACCGTCCACGGCTTGATGACGAAGCTGACGTCGGCGACCGGGTAGGTCGCCCGCAGGTAGGACATCTGCGAGGCGATCTCGGCGTCGCTTACCAGTTTGGGCGAGGCCGCCGTACCGGTGTTGACAGGGATGATCCAGAACAGGGGCACCTGACGCGCGTTGAACGTTCGGGTCAGCGTCGCCGAGGTCACTTCTCCCCCAAAGGCGTCCTCGAGTCGCACCTGGAACTCGACGGTGCCGCTGAGCCAGGAGTCCGGCAGGGTGAACAGCGTTGTGTCGGTCGCGTCGCCCCGCTGGACCGAGAGCGGGATCTGGCCCCATCGCACCAGCGGCGACCCCGGCAGTTCGATGCCGCGACGGCGGCCATGGAGGTAGACCCAGACCGGTTGGGATCGCGTGGTACGGCTGAGGGAGATGTACACGCGGGCGACGGTGGTCTTGTCTTTAACGAGCGGAATGGCATTCGCCCGGGTCTGCACCGCCTGCGTGAGTTCGAGGAAGTCGGTTGGGAAACTGAAGACGGCGTTGGGATCCGCCAAGGCCTGGACGATGCTACCGGCCTCGAACTCCAACTGGATCAGTTGCGAGAAGTCACCCGAGAATCCCCGCACCGGCTCGAGATCCAAACCCGAGGCCGGCGAAGCCACCCGCACCCCCAACCGGGCGATGCCGCCCGCCCGAGTCTTGATCTCGCTGAGGTCGATCGCGGTTTCCCACACGCGGTGCGGCCGGAAGGCGAGGCGCGTGCCCTCCAAGCGGGTCGAACCGTCGGCTACGAACGAATCGAAACGGCCGGCGACCGTGGATTTCACCGTGGGCCGCAACTCGGAGAGGCGGCCTGCACCCAGGTATTTCTGGACGCCCAGCGTGCGCTGGACCGGGTCGAGCGCAAAGTTGAGGTCCTCGTCGACGCTGATGATCTTGTCGTGATTGACGTCGAAGGTCAGCCAGATGTTGTCTTCCGGATCTTCCTTGGTCTGGTCCCAGACGTTGATCAGGAAGTACGCCCGTTTCCGATCGTTCAGAATCTTGATGTAGCCGTTTTCGAGTCGGATCTGGCCAGCTCCATCCCACTCGCCAACGTCGATCTTCCCATCGATGCGCGGCGGTCGATAGGTGAACTTGGAATTGAGCCGTGTGGTTTGGGCGGACGCGACCGCCACCAGCACCAACAACCCCACGCCGACGCAGAGCCTCGGCAGGAACGCCGCCCGTCCTCGGGTGCCGGTCCGCGATGAATTGACGATCTGTATACGCATTAGATCCTCCAATGTGGTGTGCGTTCTAGTTTTCAGCCTGACATCCCCCGCTCCCGGCCCCTGTCGGCAGCCCAACCCCGCCGGCCACCCTTGGCGAACCCGGCAAAGCTCAGGCATCGAACCGACGGCTAGGGATATGGGGGAACCTGGAGCAAACACATAGTAGCTTGCCTTTTCTACGTGGCCGGAGTGTGGCTGGTCACAGGGCCTGATTCAAGGAGAAACGGAGCAGATTCGCGGCCGAGGCAGCGGGGTTCAGCGATTTGGCCGTCAGGCTCGGCGGGGCCTCGTCTACGGCGGCGCAGAACTTCGAGAAACTCGATGCCGTGCTGGACGATTTCGAGATGGAGCGCAACCGGTTGAAGAACGAAGGAAAGTAGGATCGAACTCCGCTGTGGAGACCCGGAGCGACGCCCTGCCGGCTACAAACCGGCCCTACAGCACGGCCGAATGGCGCCTGCCCGATCAAGTCAGGTTCTTCGAGGAGTTGGACGCACTCCCAGGATGTCGCGCCGCCGGCTCAGCGGACCGGTTCGGGCTGGGCGAATTCGCCGTCCATGTGACGGGGCAGTCGGAAGACGTCCCCTTGCTGGTTGCAGAAGTAAAGCCACGATTCGGACGGTTGCCGGCCGTGGCCGTCGGCCCAGAGGCCGTAGAAGTCTGGGTGCGCGTCGACGGGGCGGCGGACGTAAGTGTGGTTGCGGGTGCTGCCCATGGTCATTTGGCGCTGTTTGGCCCAGGTCTGACCCTGGTCGCGGCTGAGCCACATCGCCACTTCGCCGCCCGGGTTGTAGGGCTGTGGGCCGGTCTCGGTGGGCCCGATGATGCGCCAGGCGCCATCGGCTTCGAGGTAGAGCGAGCCCGTGTCGTAGTTGTTGTCCGAGCGCGTGGCGGGCCGGATCTCCCAGCGCGTGCCGGTCCAACGCGCCGTGGTCCAGATGCGGGGGGCGTTCTTCGGGCCGGATTCGTAGCCACCGCTGGTCAGGTAGAGGATGACTGGATGGCCGTCGGGGTCGAACCGGATGTCCTTGAGGTACACGTTGCGGTTTTCGGCCTGGTAGTTCCATACCAGAGCGGGGCTGTCTCGTGTGGTGAGGGGCAACTCCAACGGTTGGCCCCGGACATTGTGCCAGGTGCGGCCCCGGTCGCGAGTTTCGACGTAATAGAGGTTGCTCCGCCAGTTCAACCCGTTGCCCTTGGGGTGGAAGTTGAAGGCGGACCCGGCGCGATCCGATCGCGCGGCGCTGATCTGGTAATGACCTTCCTCGATGGCGGCGAGGCGCTGCCAGGCGGACCACTGGACGCCGTTGTACTAGTAAACGTACTCGTCGTTGGACGGCTGGTTCATGTACCAGATACCCCGGTAGCCGTCGGCCTTGCGATTCAGCGTCACGTCCACCTCGCCCTCCGACTGGTATTGGCGGGCGACGTTCCGCACACCGCCACCGGCCGGCACTGCCAGATAGGGCGTCCGGCCGTCGCGGGGCGCGACGGTGTCCACCGCCGGGTTCAACCCGGCCGTCTGGGCCCAACCGCCCACCCACCCGCCTCCCGCCGCCCCAGGGTAGATGCCGCCGTCAAAATCCGACACGATAGCTGCCTGCAGTTCCGTGCCCAGCAACCAGCTCAGCAAGAGGAGGCCGGCGGCCGCGCGCCGCGGATTGAGGGTCGGGTGGCAGGAAGTGGGGTGAACCTCCGGATGGGTCTTCATGGGAGCCAGAGGATACGTTAGGTTGCCTGCGTTCACGTCTTGATGGATTGCCTCACAAGACAGCCGCCGGGCCGGCTGACCGGCCAACCGTGGTGCTTCCCACATGGTCTGGTGAGGCAACTCCTACCTCCGAGACGACCGTCAGGCAAGCCGGAAACCGGCTTAAGTGCATACCGTGATCGTTGAGGAAGGGATTGCTCAGAACGCTCTGAGCTCGCTCCGGATGCAGCGGGGCGGTTCCATCGCGAGGTTTTGTGCGCTTGCGACGGCGGGCGGATCTACTTCGGCGAGGTGCTTGAGGGCTGCCATCGCGGGTGAAACCCGGCAGACTCCCTGTGGGGCGCGGATTGTCAGATCCGCTTGGCGGACGTGACCGTACGCGCTCCGCCTCGCTAAGGATTCGGGCAGGAGACAGTCCGCCCCGTTTCGTCTTGAATGGCCCACCGGGCCATGGCACACTTCACGCCCAGACGCCCAGACGCCCAAACTCCCACCTAGGAGAAGCAAATGCCTATCGGTAACGCCTATCGAATGCCCTCGGAAGTGCAACAGATCGTACGGCACGAAAAGCACACCCTGCGTCGTCACGTCATGACTTCTCGGATCGGATGTACGTGCCTGAAAAGGGTTTTCCCGGCGATCGCCATGAAGCGACCCGACCTTCCCAGCCTGGCTGCTCGTGGGAGAGAGCGCCTGTCGCAACGGACCGTGTTCGGTCTCCTCGTCGCCGTGGGTCATCTGTTCTCTTCCGCGCTGACCGCCCAGGTTTCTGGAGTCAATTGGTACACCGTCGACGGCGGAGGCGGGACAAGCAGCGGCGGCGGATTCTCCGTCAGCGGCACCATTGGGCAGCCTGATGCGGGGGAGTTGTTGGGTGGCAGTTTCGAGGTGTGCGGGGGGGTCTGGGGACTCGTCGAGGTCATCCAGACGCCCGGGGCGCCGCAGCTCAGCGTGTCCCGGGAGGCCGGGTCCGGAGTCGTGACGATCTCCTGGACTTTGCCCGACGAGGGATGGGTGCTCCACGAGAACTCGATCCTCGGTCAGCCCTCCACGCCGTGGGTGTTGGTGGCGCCGGCCACCTACCAGAACAACGCCACGCACCGCTTCATCACCATACCGAACCCCGCCGGAACAAGGTTTTTCCGTCTGCAACGCTCGTGAGCGCTGCACCCCTTGCCATGCGCACCAAACCACCACTCCCGTGAGAACGACGCTCCCATTTGTTATTCGCCTTCTTGCCGTCGGCATGTTCCTGGCGGTTACCCCCAAACTTCTGGCTCAGACCACCCTCTTCACCTACCAAGGGAATCTCCGACAAGACGGCCAGAACGCGGACGGGCTTTTCGACTTCGAGGCGCGGCTCTTCGATGGGCCTGAGGCGGGTACGATACCGATCGCGGACGCCTGGTTCTGTTTGGGGCGGAACTCGGACCCGGCGGGGTGCTGTCAAAGGGGCATCTCGTCTCGGAGTATGACGGCACGCAGTGGTTCCAAACCGAGCGGGTCGGTCCGGGCGCGAGAAATCGCTTCGCGATGGCCTACGATGAGCGAAGGGGGGTCACGGTCCTGTTTGGAGGGCAGCGAGGTTCCAACGACGGCAACGAACTACTGGGGGACACCTGGACATGGGACGGAGACACCTGGAGGAGGGGGCCGGCCACCGGCCCCACTCCCAGGCCGCGGACGAACCATCGCATGGTCTACGACCGCGACCGGGAGGTGGTGATCCTGTTCGGCGGAAATGCCGACAGCGCTGGCTCCGGTCTCGATGACACCTGGGAATGGGATGGAAGCCGCTGGACCCGGTTGAGTACGACGGGGCCAAGCCCACGCATGGATGTCGGCCTCGCCTACGACGCCAGGAACCGCCAGGTGATCCTCTACGGAGGGCGCTACCGCACCCCCCGGGAGTGGGTGCATCTGCGGGACACGTGGATTCTCGGACGACGTGAGGTTTGGGTTGACCCAGCCTACAGGGGTCCCGAGTCCGGGCACCTTGAATCGCCGTTCAATACCCTCTCGGAGGGTGTCAGCGCCGCGCCAAACGGAGCTGCGCTTCGCATCAAGCCGGGCACCCTCAACGAGAGGGTGAGGATCGCAAAACCCATGCAGATCGACGCCCCGTTCGGCGATGCCAGAGTCGGTTCCCCCAAGGCCCTGCTTGTCCAGGGGCTCGAGCCGGCAAGCCCGCCGTAAGGCTTTTTCATTCCTTCCGGGATTCTATTTCGCCAGCGGCGGTCAGGCGTTGCAGATCAAGGCGATTGACACCGGGATGTTCCGCGCGGCATAGAAGGATCCCGGCCAGTACCGTGACCTCGTGGTTCGTGTTGCCGGTTTCAGTGAGTTCTTCGTGAACCTCACGCCGGAGCTGCAGGAAGAGACCATCGCCCGAACGGCCCACATGCGATGATGGCCTGTGTTGCAGAGGCTGGATCAGCACGTCTGGCCCACGGGCAAACCGTTGGCGTCGGAGTTTCAAAGACGACTTGGAAACCCTCCCCCGTTTGCGTACCGTCGGTTCATGGCCGAACACGATTTCGAGCGCATCGTGGAAGAAGCGCGTGCCCTGCAGCACCACCTGCCAGAACTGGGATTGGTGGCGGTCGGTGGCACTGCCGCCGCACTGCATTGTCACCACCGCGTGTCCCTCGACGTGGACCAAGTCACGCCGCGACTTCAGGACTGCTACGAGCGAACCGTCTCAGCGCTGGAGCATTGGGAGGGCTGGACGACCAACCGGTTGAACCCGCCGGTGCTGATTCTCGGCGAACGCCATGGCGTTGATCTGGGACTGCGTCAGCAGCGCCGAACCGTCCCTCTGCAGACGACCGACGTGGCCGGACTGGCGGTGGCCACGCCGCCAGAGATGCTCCGCGTCAAAGCGTTCCTTCTGGTCGAGCGGCGCAGCGTGCGGGACTTCGTGGATATTGCGGCGCTGGCGGCGCGCTTGGGCGAGGCGGCCTCACTGGCCGCGCTGGGCTGTCTGAACCTGCTCTATCCCGGTGGCTCCACTCAGAGCCTGATCACTCGGTTTGCGGAGGCGTGTGAATCAGAGCCGGTGGATTTGGCGACCATCCCGCTGCCGTCTTACAAGGGCCTTCAGCCTCCGTTTACCGATTGGGCGTTTGTGTCGGCCGCCTGCCAGCGGCTTGCCCGGGCGCTGCTCAAACGGGAACTGACCAACAGTCTGCCCGAACGCTTGGGCGGCGAATTCCAGCCTCGACAGCGCCCATGAATCCCAACCGCAACACCGAAGGTTTCACCGCGTTGACCTATTTGAATTGGATTCAGCGCGGAAGCACCGAAGATTGGAAACGGCTTTACCGGCTGTGCCAGGACCGGGCAGTTGCGCAAGCTGTGGCGGCCATCCTCCCTTTGCGCGACCCCGATCTGATGGCGTCGGCCCGGCTGTGGAAACATTTACTGGAGGAACTCCATCCCGGCTTGCACATAGACCTCAAGTCGCATCAACGCGGTATCGGAGTATGAGTGGGCGCAGCTTCGGCAGCCAACGGTTCCGCATCCACGACGTCCCCGGCATGCGCACGACCGTTTGCGGGAAGAACTTCCGAACAGTCTGGGACGGTGTGCTGATCAAGCCGCTTGGTCCAAGCCACTGGAGCGCACCGGCGCAAGCCTGTCAGAATCTCCTGCAAGCCCGAAGGCGTCTGTGAGGAGCGCTGGCCACCAGAAGCGGCCATTGGAGAGAACCGGTTGGGTCGCCGAACACGGGTGCGCCGAGGCTCCGCATCGGCAAGACGTGTTCACGAGTCCCAAGTGGATACCGATTGAGCGGAAGGGCAACGATTCTACTGGAGCGCCGGCGGTGGCACGGCGTGACCGAGCCGTTGCGCGGCGAGAGGTTCTGCTTCGTAGGTCCCGTAAAAGGGCACCTGAGCGTCTAACCACAGATAAACGGTTCGGAGATCTTCGTCCGGCACCTGGACATGGCGGCCGTGCTGCTCCCCCACCAGGATGCTCGAGAGGGGACTGAGGTCCGCGCCCGCCTGGCCCGGCCGCGTGGCGGCGGCATCGTACGATGGCCAACGCAGATAAGGCTTGAGGCTTTCGTAGGAGCGGCTGAATCGGCCCCGGAGCACACCGGTGAGCACCGGCGGACTCTTGTCCGGCCCCACAGAGCCGTCATGACAACGCACACAATGCCGATCGAGCACGGGCTGAATCAGCCGGGGGTAACCGAACGGTTGCGAACCTTCCGGCCCAGGTTCGATCGAGGAAGGTACCCGCCCAAACGCCACCGCCGCGCGCGACGCGGGGGCCGTGCCCGGGGATTCATGACAACCGACACAACTGCGCCGTTCGCCCGGCTGCAGGTAGACGATCGTGCGCATGGTCTGCACGGCGCGCCCGTCTTCATCCACCGCCTGGAAATAAAGCGGCTTGCGCGCCGGCGCTCGAAAGTACGCCGACCCGTCCAGTTCGACCGGGACGGTGCCCAAGAGCATGCGCGCATTGGACTGTTCCGGATGCCCCATACGCGGCTCGTTCGCGTCGTCGGTGCGCGATTTGGGCAGGAGCTGGAACACGCGCAATGCGGTGACACGCCGGCTCGCGGGCAGCGGCAACAGACTCCGATACACGTCCGTCAGCAGGAGCTCACCGTCTGCTCCCAAGTCCGGCTCGAAAACGCCACTGCGGACGGGCGGCGCTGGGCGTGGTGCCAGGGGAATGGGGTAGACCGCCGAAATACCCTCGCGCCGGAAGAGCAGCTCGAGGTTGCCAAATCGGTCCAGGTAGTACAGGCCGGTCTCGGTTTCCCGGGCCTGGCCGGTGTACCCGCCGCAGAGCGGATCGTGGCTGAAGGCCACCAGGTAGTAGTTCTCCGACAACGGCCAGGGGCTGTAGTAATAGCTCTTGGGCCAGCCTTGCGCCTCGGCAAAACCCACCTCCGGAGTGAGGCACTCGAGCGCCTCGAACCGGTCTTCACCGCTCTGCGGATCCAAACTCGCCCGCGCCGGATCGAGCAGGAGCAACGTGCCACCCACGTTGGCGTGGTGTCCGCCCCCGACGAACAGAATCCGGTTGGAACCCGGCACAGCCTTGGCCTGGTAACAGGCCCAAGGCAGCGTGGTGTAGTTGCCGAACAGGCCCGCGGGATGAGTCCCATCCGGGTTGCAGGTCCACAAGCCATGGAACTTGGCCGCGTTGCGGTCCACGTAGTCCCACCGCGTGTAGACCAGCCGGCCATCGTTCAGGACGGCCGGATGCCACTCGTGCGTCTCGTGAAAGGACAACGTGCGGAGGCTCCCGCCATTGGCGTCCATCCGGTGAAGCGTGTAGGTCAGCTCCGCGCTGCCGCCGCCGCACCGCAGCTTGCTGCCCCGGCGCGTGGACATGAAGGCGATGCCCCCATCGGGCAGCGGACACGGATCGAAATCGTCATAAGGACCATCGGTAAGCTGGCGCAGGCCCGCGCCGTCGGCGGTCATGGCCAGGATGTGAAAGGTGTTGTACCGCGTCCCGGGCTCGGCGGGTGCCAGGGCGTAGCCGGGCAAGGTGTAAGGTTCCTGGCCCCTCGGATCGGCGAAGGCGAAGTAGACGGTTTGAGCATCGAACGACAGCGATAGCGTCACCAAATGACCTCGCAACGTCGGTTCCGCGACCAGGGCGCGCACCGCCAGCGTCCGGCCGGGCTCCTCGAGTACATACACCCCGCCGCCCGGCGCCGGTGTGGGCACGTTCGGGTTGTAAGCGCCGTTGTCCGGGTTATTGCCGTGGGCGTAGTACCAGCCGAGGTACTCGTAAAGCATGTATCCCACCGCGCGGCGCCGGAGCATGAAGAGGATGGGCTGCGCGGTCACCAGCGGGTTTTTCAAGGCCACCTCGCGCGTGAGCGCACGGATCCGCCGGTACAAGTCCAAACGCCCCGCCTCATCCAGGAGCTCGACCTCACCGGCGCGAACGCCCAACCGCCGCAGTTCATCGGTCTCGACCGACAGATCGCCCATGCCCGGTCTGTCCCGCAGGTCCGCCAGCAGGAGGTTGGCCCGGCGCAAGGCCTGCCGGATGGCCGCGGGCGATTGCGGCGAACGCCCCAACCGCCGCTCTTGGAGCGCCCAGTCTGCCTGCACCATGAGCTGCAGAGCTGTCGCCTCCGGGTCAGCAGGACCAGGCTCATCGGCGCGGGCAAAGGCAACCATCCAAGCCAGCGTCAGCAGCCAAGCCAGCAGGGCCAACCGTTGGCTGCCCCTGAGCGGGCGCGAGCGACCGAGTTGCGCTGGGGCCGGTGGGCGGAGGCGTGGCCTGGGCATGGCTACCAGTCAATCCTAGGCGGCGGATGCCCGTCAAGCTCTCGGACGGCGCGCCCCGCCCCACCCTAATCCCTCTCGAGGTGGAGCGCGGCCGGTCACACCCGCCCTCAAGGCGGCACCGTCTCGTAAACCTTCAACGGAAAGGCCGCCGCGGCTTCCGGTGAGGCGAACAGCCGCGGGTCCAGGCTTCGGAATCCCGGGGCGCGATCCAGTTCGGCCACCGCTGGTTCATTGCGGTTGACGATGACCAGGCCAGCGCCAGAAGCGAGAAACTGCGCCGGCGCAGCGCCCCCCCCCGGCTCATCGCCAAGCCAAGGCTGCTCGATCAAGAAGGCCGTGTAGAGACCGGCGCGACCACCCAAGATCATGCCAGACCCGGCTACGGGCCGAGCGAGCTGAGCGCCTTCGAGTCGACGAGCCAGGTCCTGCGCCACGACGCTGGCCGGATTGGGCATGCCCTCGAGGGCGATCGACACGCCCGGCAGCCAAGGGGCGATGAAGAGCAGCACCAACACGCCAGCGGCTATGGCTCGGATCGGCGCCAACCGAAGAGGCCAGCGGGAGGCGAGATAACCCGCCAGTCCTGCCGTCAGCGCGAGCACGCACGGGTACGCCCCGTAGAAGTACCGTTGGTCCACTCGCTGGACATAGGCCGGCAGGTAGATGGCCATCAGACACAACCCCGGGACCACGGCCAACCGCCAGCGGTGGGTCGTGAGATCCGCGCGGCCAACCCACAGCAAGGCCAGCGCCCCAAGGCCGACCCACCAGGCCGCCCCCACCGGAGCCAGGCCGCCCGCCAGATGCAAGATCGTAGCCGCATTTTCTTTGAAGAGCCGGAGCTGATGCCCCAGGTAGGCGCGGCTTTCCAACGGCGACCAGTAAGCATAGGGCATGCGCGAGGGATCCTCCCATTGCGTGAGGCGACCCGGCTCAGGCCGATGCAAGGTGCGACCGAACGGGTGGTAGCGGTCGCGGTCCGGCGGGCCAACCACGGCGTGGGCGATGCGTGCCGTGGTCGAGAAGGTGGGTCGCCCGTACTCGAGCGACAAGACCACGATCCAGGGGCCGGCCACCAACCCACAGGCCAGGAGAGTCGCCAGCAGGGCGCGACGCGCGGGGCCGCGCTGGTGGCGTTGGCAGCACCCGTGGAGCGTAGCCAACGTCACCGTCGAGGCCACGGCCCACGGCAAGGCCACCGCCTTAGCCAGATACGCCAACCCCCACCACAGCCCCGCCCGAACGGCGACCCGGCGCTCGGCCAGCCAGCCAGAACTGAGCGTGTGGCTTAGAGCCAGACAGGCCAAGCCCGCCACGAGTAGGTCCGGAGCGATGTACTCGACGGACCAAAACACACTCGCCAAGGCCGCCAAGAAGAAACCGGCCAACGTGGCTGCCGGGGGCAAGGCCAAGCCCCGCAGCAGCGCCAAAGTGCCACCTGAGAAGACCAAGGCCGACAAGGCCATGACCACGCGTGCAGCGGCCAGCTTCGGCACCCCGCCGAGCAACAGCGGCGCCATCAGCCAACTGAGCAGCGGCCCCCAGTAACCCGAAATCATCAGGCCCGTCCGGCCCTGCGCGTAATGGCCGGCCAACTGGACGTAAGCCAGGCCGTCAGTATTGAGGAGATGCTCATTGCGCATGGCCACCACGACCAGCAGCAGCGCTTGGAAGGCGAACACGGCCCCAACCAGGCGTGGGTACGCGGCTGGGGTTACGCCTGCCGAACCCCACTCGCTCGGCTCGGACGGAAGCACGGGCGACACCGCACTCCGCGGGTTGGCCGCGCGTCGTGCTGTTGACTGACTGGGCTGACTCATGCGCCACCGGCCCAATGGTGGCGATCAGGCCCGGGTCTTGTCGAACACGAACAGATGGTTGAGCCCGAGCTGGAATCGGCGGTGCAGCACCCGCCGCAGGCCCGCACCCGCGCAGAGCGGCTCCACGGCTCGGGGCGTGAAGCCGTAATGCTCGCCGAGCGACATTCCCTCGACCCAGCGAAGCGCGCGCAGGACGGCCAGCACCCGATCCACCCGGGGCGACGGCACGGTAAGCACCAAACGGCCGCCGGGCTCGAGCCGCCGGTGGCAAGCGCGCAAGAACTCGGGTTGAGCGCCCGGCGGGATATGTTCCAGGACCGCGAGCAAGGCGATGACCTCGAAGGGCGCGGAGGCCGGAAGATCGTCCGGGAAACGCCCACGATGAAAGGTCAAATGGTCGTGGCTGCGCGTCGGGTCGGCCAACGGGTCGATGCCAACGCCGCGGCGGAGCCTGGGACCAAGGGTCTCGAGCAGCGTGCCGTGGCGGCAACCCACGTCCAGCAGGGCGGCTTGGGGTGGGATCCAGGGGATGGCCTTGGCGATCCGCCACCGTTCCAACATGCGGTCCAATCGAGTCACGTCGCGGGCGGGTCAGGTTGGGCGCGCGTTTGGGCCGGGGCCGGCTGCGCCTCCGGCGGTGTGCCGCGCCGGGGCAAGCCCAGGATGCTGAGGAAGAAGCTGCCCAGCACGACTTGGCAACCTAGGGTCAAGGCGAGGATGGCGGGGATGATGGTGCGCAGGACGCGGGTTGGCTCGAGCGGGCCGAAGGACTGTTGGCTCCACAACCCAACGGCATAAAGGGAGCCCGCCAAGCCGGCCACGATCAGCAGGGCACCCGCGCCCAGGCCCCATTCGAGGGTCAGCCAGCGGGTGGCGGCCGGAACGCCACCTTGGGCGGGCAACAGACCGGTGCGCGTCGCGAAAGCACGGGCGAGAATAGCGAACCAAACGCTCTGGGCCCCGATCAGCATCGCCAATGCCGCGTACAACAACGTGTGCACGTCCAGCACTACCGATCCCACCGACCGCGGCCCGCCCGCGAGCCAGAGTCCGACGCTCAACCCCGCCAACATGAGGGCGAACCCTGGATAAAGGAAGAGCCAGCGCGGACTGTACAGGAGCATGAACCGGAGGTGTCGCCAACCGTCGCGCCAGGTGCGCAGGTGGGGGGGGCGGGTGCGGCCGGCCGGCGCGAGCGTGACGGGGACTTCCGCGATGCGGAGGCCCAAGAGGCTGGCCTTGACCACCATCTCGCTGGCGAACTCCATGCCCATGGTCTGCAGGTCCAGACGGGCGTACGCCGCCTTCGAGAAGCCGCGCAGGCCGCAGTGGAAATCGCGCACCGGACTGCGAAAGAACAGGCGGCCCAGGCCGCTGAGCAACGGGTTGCCGACTAACCGGTGCAGCCGCGGCATGGCCTGCGGCTGGATGGCGCCGGCGAACCGGTTGCCCATGACCAGATCGCAGCCCCCCTCCAGAGCCTCGAGGAACGACTCGAGCGCGCCGAAATCGTAGCTGTCGTCGGCATCGCCCATGACAATGAACTGGCCGCGGGCGGCGGCGATCCCGGCTTGCAGGGCGCCACCGTAACCGCGGATGGGAGCGGGGACCACCCGCGCGCCGGCCTGGCGGGCGAGGGCGGCGGAGCCGTCAGTGCTGCCGTTGTCGGCCACAATCACTTCGCCGGCGACCCGATGGGTGGCGAGGAATTGCTGGGCTTTGCGGATGCAGCTCGCCACCGTCTCCGCCTCGTTGAGGCAGGGCATCACGATCGAGAGCCGCAGCGGGGCAGCCGCGGCCCCGGTTGGGGGCGGGCCGGGCGCAGCCGGACGAGGCACAGTCGGGGCCGAGTCCATGCGTAGGCAGGTGGGCTAGGACTTGGGCAGCGTCAGTCGCAGTTGTTGCAGGCGGTCTTGTTGCCGGGGCCAGAGTAGCGCGGGGTCAATGCCCGCGTCGAACGCGCGCGCCAGCTCCAAACGGCCTTGGTGCACGAGGGTCTCGAGGCATGCAAAGAAGTAAACCGAGCGGTCGGCTTCGTTCATCTCCGCGGGGCTGAGCGTCGAGAGGAGCACGTCGGCCTCGTCATGGCGGCCGTTCTGGATGAGGGCCAAGGCGTGGACGATGCGGACCGAGATGCGTTCGGGGAGTTGCCGGACCAACTCGAGGGTGCACCGGACGGCGACCTCGGGCGAACGGCGGTTCAGGACGAGGGCGGCGGCATAGTTGTTGAGGGTGGCGAGGTTCTTGGGCTGGAGCTTATAGGCGCGGAAGGCGGTTTTCATGAGCAAATCGCCATCTTTAAGCTCGTAGGCGATCGCCGTCAGCCGGTCCCAATAGGTCGGGACGTCTTTGCCCAACGACTCGACCAACTCGAGCACCTGACGCGCCGCGGGCAGGTAGCCCAGGGTCATGAGGTTCTCGGACACTTGCAGCGCCAACTCGACGCTGGGCATCGCCTTGCTGGTCATCTTCTGGAACGCGACCGCGGCCAGCTCAGGCCGGCCATCGGCTAACTCGGCTCGGCCCTCGAGGTAATAGCTGTAGGCGAGCAACAACTGCTGCATGGTGTCGCTGCGTCGGATCGTGTTGGCGAGCTGCTTGACGCGCTCCCAATCGCGCGCTTGGAGCTGGAGGTTGCCGTACATGACCCAGAGCCAGTCGAAGTAGCCAAAACCCAGCGTGAACCGGTCGAGCAACCGGTTGGCCCGCTCGCGTTGGTCGAGGTCGAAGTAAGCCTGAGCCAGCCAGGCGGTCTCGATGGCCGTGCCCGGCATATCCGGGAATTCACTGGCCAGTTTGGCCGCGTCGGCCTTCCGCCCCACGGTCGCCAGCAACCGCCAGTACCGTAGGTGATCCACAATCCGGTCCAAGCGCCGCGTGCGGAGTTGATCCAGGAGCTCGCGGTAGGCTGCGGCGTCGCCTTGCCGGGCATAGACGTAGAGCAAGAGCCGACTCGCCGACTGTTCCCACTTCGGGTCCAGGGCATACTCCTCGAGGAATTCGATCGGCTTGGGAAACCGCGCATCGGTTTCCCACCCGGCGGCGAAGGCCGCACGATAGAGCCGCATCCGGTCGTCGCGGAAGAGGGCTTCCGGTTCGTTGAACGAATCCCAGTAGACCTGGAATTCGTCCATCGCCTCGCTGTGGAAGAGGGCGCGGAAGTAGGCCATTTGAAGCGGCGGACTTAGATCGGTCTTGAGCCGGCTCAGCAGCGAGACGCTGTAGAGGTCCAGGCCGTACTTCTCGAAAACGCCCACGCACAAGTCCAGATCCAGCAGGTTGGTCTGGGTCACCCGCAGCAGGAGCGAGGCTTGGGGAATGGCGCTGTCGTAGTAGCGCGGCGCCTCGGCGTGGAGCCGCACCTGTTCGAGGAAGTGACGCATCAACCGCAGGTTCGTGGGGTAGTTGTCCAAGGCGGCCCGGTAAGCGGCCAAGCCCGCCTGGTAATCCCCCACCGCCAGGTGCCGCTCGGCGGATCGGCGCAGGGCCAAGGCCTGAATGAAATCGATCCCGCTAATGCGGACTTGCCAGGGCAGCTCGGGGGGCGAGATCACCCACACCTTCGGCACCATGATCCCAATGACGATGGGCACCAGCAACACGCCGATCACCGCCCAGCGGAACCAGGCGGAGAAAGCCAGCGCATGCCCGATCATGAACAGAATCGGGCGATCCACAATCCGGCCCAACAGGCGTTCTTTGACTTCCGGCTTCATCCAATGTCCGAACGAGCAAAACCCAATCGCTCACTCGCCCCCACCCTGCCCCACGTCCGTGCCGGGGGCGAGTCCAAACCCATCGCGTGACACCGGCCCGAATCCTTGGCGAGGAGGGAGCGCGGACGGCCACGTCCGCCAAGCGGGTCTGACGACCCGCGCTCCGCAACGTGCCTGCCCGTTCTCGCCCAGGATCCGGACGCCTGGCATTTGCCGGTTGACGCGCCGGGAAAGGCGGGTGAATCCTCACCCCCAGCTATGCCACGCATCCAACGCGCCCTGCTTTCGGTATACGACAAGACGGGTCTGGTCCCCTTCGCCCAGGCCCTGGCGGCCGCTGGGGTCGAGTTGCTCTCGACCGGCGGCACGGCCCGGGCCCTGGGCCAGGCTGGACTCACCGTGATCGAGTTAGGCGATTTCACCGGTTTTCCCGAGATGCTCGATGGCCGCGTCAAGACCCTGCACCCTCGGGTCCATGGCGGTTTGCTGTACCTGCGCGGTCACCCGGCGCACGAGGCGGCGGTGCACGCCCATGGTATACGTCCTATCGACCTGGTGGCCGTCAATCTTTACCCCTTCGAGCGGACGGTCGCCCGCCCTGAAGCCAGTCTGGCCGAGGCCATCGAGAACATCGACATCGGCGGTCCGGCCATGCTCCGCAGCGCCGCCAAGAACCACGAACACGTCACCGTGCTGACCGATCCGGCCGATTACGCGGAGGTGGCCGCACAGATCCAATCGACTGGGGCGACGACGCTCGATTTGCGCCGGCGGCTGGCCGCCAAGGTCTACGCGCGCACGGCGGCTTACGACGCCACCATCGCCGCGCATCTGCCGCGGTTCTTCGCCTCGATCGAGGCCCGCGGAGCGGCCGGGCTCGCGGCGCCGCCACCGGCGCTGGCGCTGCAGGCGAGCTTGGTGCAGCCCTTGCGGTACGGCGAGAACCCGCACCAAGCCGCGGCGTTGTACGGCCGGTTCGGGGACTACTTCCAGCAATTGCACGGCA
>Ga0194125_10002499_pt1 | contig 30353 bp, 22 predicted proteins | sample TA2KigC250mmetaG_FD_148626 | JGI IMG/M metagenome (GOLD analysis project Ga0194125, IMG submission 148626) | Freshwater microbial communities from Lake Tanganyika, Tanzania - TA2015034 Kigoma Deep Cast 250m | ecosystem: Environmental > Aquatic > Freshwater > Lake | place: Tanzania: Lake...
TAGGCGCGGGCGACCTTGTGCTCTTCGGCGAACTTCTGGGCCTTCGACAGGTCGCGCGCCGCGACCGCGAGGCACGTGGCCTGGTCCTTGATCGTGGCCAGCCCCGTTGCGAATCGTCCCGCGATCCGCCCCGCGGCCACCAAGCCCCACTTCAAGTGCTTCATCGCAGTCCTTTCCCCACAGATGATGAGCCTGTCCTCGATGGCGTGAAGGTGAGCCCCTTCCGCCTGAAGGCCGAACTACGAACCAGGTCGCAACTGTTGGTAGTTCGGCCTTTAGGCGGTCTCTGTCCTGCGAGGCGCTGTGGGCAACTGCCCGCATGGTAGCCGGGCGGCGGCATCGTGTCAACCCGCGGAGAGTGTCTATGGTGCGGGCGTGATGGTGTAGATGCTCCCCGGCTCCGCCCGGAATGCGGAGAGGCCAGGCTCTGGCCGCTCGACCGCGATGGGGGCGTCGGCGGCCACCACTGCCACCGGCCCATCCGAGCGTACGCGGCAGAGGCCGGCGAGGGTGGAGCGGATGGTGGCCGAGGTAAGCCTGCCATCCTTCCACGCGATGTCTACTCCGAAGCCGCCGCGGGCGCGGAGGCCCCTCACGCTGCCCGTGGGCCAGGCCTTGGGCAGGGCGGGGAGCAGGTGGACCACTCCCCCGTGGCTTTGGAGGAGCATCTCGATGATGCCGGCCCCGCCGCCGAAGTTGCCGTCAATCTGGAACGGCGGGTGGGTGTCGAACATGTTGGGCAGGGTGCTCTTGGAGACCAGTTCGCTGAGCATCTTGTAGGCGTGGTCGCCGTCCTCCAGGCGCGCCCAGAGGTCCACCTTCCATGCCTTGCTCCAGCCGGTGCCGCCGTCGCCGCGGTGCTCGAGGGAGCGCTTGACGGCGGCGGCGAGCTTGGGCGTGCCGCGCGGTGTGATCTCGTCGCCGGGGTGGAGGCCCCACAGGTGCGAGACGTGGCGGTGCTGTTTCTTCGGGTCATCTTTGTCCTCGAGCCACTCCTGGAGCTGGCCGTACTGGCCGATCTTGTTGGGGGCGATTCGCGTGCGCAAGTCGGCGAGCTGGCGGCGGAGGGGCTCGTCCACGCCGAGGACTTCGCTGGCGCGCACGGTCCAGCTGAGGAGGCTGCGGATGATCTGGTGGTCCATCGTAGGGCCCATCACCAGGCCGCCCTGCTCGGGGGAGTTGGATGGGCCGCTGATGAGGCAGCCCGTTTGAGGGTCAATCTCGAGGAAGTCCACAAAGAAGATAGCGGCCTCCTTGAGCACGGGATAGGCGCGCTTGGCGAGGAACTCCTTGTCGCCGCCGAACTCGTAGTGCCACCACAGGTGCTGGCAGAGCCAGGCGCCGCCCGTGACCCAGATGCCGTGGTTCGGGTGGTTGATGGGGGCGGTGCCGCGCCAGAGGTCGGTGTTGTGGTGGAGCACCCAGCCGCGGCAGGCGTAGTGCTCCTTTGCCACGCGGCGGCCTGTGGCCACGCAGTCGTCAATCAGGTCGAAGAGGGGCAGGTGGCACTCGGCCAGGTTGGCCGCCTCGGTCGGCCAGTAGTTCATCTCCGTGTTGATGTTCACGGTCCACTTGCTGTCCCAGGGTGGCCGCAGTTGGTCGTTCCAGATGCCCTGGAGGTTGAGGGGTTGGGAGCCGGGCCGCGAGCCGGCGATGGTGAGGTAGCGGGCGTATTGGAAGTAGAGCGCTGCGAGGTGCGGGTCGGCCGGGCCGAACGCCTTGATCCGCACGTCGGTGGGCTGTTGGGCGGCGTCGGTGGTGCCCAGGTCGAGGCTCACGCGGCGGAAGAGGGCCTGATGGTCGGCCACGTGGGCGGTGCGGATGGCGTCGTAGTTCTTCGTCCCGATGGCTGCGAGGGCCTTGGCGCAGCGTTCGGCGGGGTCGGCCGTGATGTCGTGGTAGTTCCTGTAGCTCGTGGCGCCAACGAGCAGAAGGGCAACAGCGCTTGCGCCCTTCACCTCGATGCCGGCATCGGTCGCCTTCACATCGTCGCCCCAGACGATAGCCTTGAGTCTTGCCTCGAACTTAAGGCCTGTGGGCGGACTCGGCTCGGTGCCCTCATAGTTGTGGGGCTTGACTTGGCCGTTGAGGACCAAGAGGCTATCCCCCACAGCCTTTGTTGTTGAGCCGGGATGGGGACTTGAAAGCGAGGCCGTGAAGGTCACCTGGCCGGGCCTGTCGGCGATGATGCAGACGGCGATCACCTGGTCGGGAAAGCTGGCGAACACTTCGCGCTGGAAGGTGACGCCGCCGACCTTGTAGCGGGTGGTCGCCACAGCCTGATCCAGGTCGAGCTGCCGGCGGTAGTCGGTGACCTCTGTGTGGCCGGGGAAGAGGAGCTTGAGGTCGCCAAAGGGCTGGTAGGCCACCTGGCGGAGCGGCACGCTCATCATCTCCTTGCCGGCCAGTTGCTCGGCCTCGCGCTGCTTGCCCTCGAAGAGGAGCTGGCGGACTTGGGGCAGGAACCTGGCCGCGCCCGCGTGAGCGTAGTCGTGGGGCTGGCCGGCCCAGAGGGTGTCGTCGTTGAACTGAATGCGCTCCTCGGCCGTGCCGCCGAAGACCATCGCCCCGAGCCGCCCGTTGCCCACGGGCAGCGCCTCGTCCCACCGCTTCGCGGGCTGGCGATACCAGAGCACCAAGTCGCTCTGCGCGGCTTGCACGCTGGCAGCCAATGCCACGCAAGCGAGCGCAATGGTCACCGGTTCAGCCATGCAGGAACTCCTTCGCGGCAGGGCGTGTGTTCACGCTGGAGGATGATTGGATGGTTGGATGAATGGATGGATGAAAGAGGCGGTCTCTCTGGCATTCATCCACCCATCCAGTCATCCAGCTCTCCCTCACCCATCCACCCATCCATTCATCCACTCATCCACTTCGCGCGCGAGGCGCGACTGACGAGCCTACAGCGTCCACGGCTCGCGCATGCAGCGCGAGCGCAGGCGGTTGGCCTCGTCGTCGGCCAGGAAGCTCTCGGCCTTGGGGTCCCACTTGAGCGGGCGGCCGAGGCGAATGCACAGGTTGGCCGCGTGGCAGACTGTGGTGGCCCGGTGGGCACTCTCGGGGTCGCACGTGGTCTTGGCCCGCGAGCGTACGCAGTCGAGGAAGTCCCGCGCGTGGTCACCCGTGTGCGCCCAACTCCGCGCCGCGATGGCCCTCAGGCGCAGGAGGTCCTTTGGCTCCGCCGTCACCACGTTCGTCTGGTCGTCCACCTGCACCCAGCCCTTGGAGCCAACGAAGCGGATGTAGCGGGCCTCGAACGTGCCGCTGGAGCGGAGGACGATCTTGACGCCGTCGGAGTAGGTGCAACTGATGTCGGCGGTCACGGGCGTCTCGGAGAAGGCCGTCGGGTCGAACCTCGCCTCGCCCTCGTAGGCCACTGGGCCGGTGTCGTCGCGGTCGAGCGCCCACTGCGCGATGTCCGTGTAGTGGCAGCCCATGCCAATGATAGGGCCGCCGCCGGTGTCCCAGAAGTAGTTCCAGCCGTTCACCCGCGCGTTAGTGTAGGGGTGCCAGGGCGCGGGGCCGAGCCACATGTCGTAGTCGAAGCCCGGCGGCACGGGCTGCGGGGCCTCGAGGCGGACGGTTGGCCCCTCCCACTGTTGGCAGATGACGGTGTGGGTCTTGCCGATGAGGCGGCGGCGGACGACTTCGGCCTGGAAGCGATAGGAGTCCACGGAGCGGCGCTGGTGGCCGGCCTGGTAGACGCGGCGGTAGCGTGCCATCGCCTCGACCAGGGCGCGCCCCTCGGCGATGGTGATGCTGATGGGCTTCTCGCTGAAGATGTCCTTGCCCGCCTGGGCGGCGAGGATGGCGGCGGGGGTGTGCCAGCGGTCGCCCGTGGCGATGAGGACGGCCTGGATGTCGGCTCGATCGAGCAGTGCGCGAAAGTCGCTGTAGTCCACGCAGTTCGTGTTCCCGTAGCGGGCGTCAATCCGGGCCTTGCCCGCGCGGCGGCGGACGGCCTGGCAGTCGGCGAGTGCGATGCAGCGGAGGTCTGCGAACTCCATGAAGTGGTCGAGCACCACGGTGCACCGGCCCCCGTAGCCAATCACGCCCAGCGTCACCTGATCGCTCGGCGGGGCCTTCCCCTCGACCCCGAGGGCGGAGGCGGGGAGAAGTGCCAGACCGGAGCTAGCTTGCCTGAGAAACCTGCGACGGGGGATTGCGGTGGGCCTCGGCATGCGTCGCCTCTTAGAGCTTTCCTTCCCGGTACATCATGAGGATCCTGGCGGCGACGATCATGAACTTCCGCTGCAAGATGACGAGGCCGTTCTCCTCGTCCGGGTCCCTGGCATCGCATCCGCCGCCCGACAGACGATGCCAGTCGCCTTTCTTCTCTAGGTTGTGGACGGCCAGTGCCGCGAGGCAAGCGCGCTCATATCTCGGCGCCTCGCGCACGGCTTTCTCTGCCCATTCCCTGTATCGTCGCCGTTCTTCCCTGGTCAACTGCATAGACTCGTCACTCGGTAGGCGAGCCCAGACGACCCTCGACCAACGTACTGAGCCTATTATATGGCTCAGGGCCGCGGGGTCAAAACGTAGGTCTCGCCGGCAGCGGACGGGAAAACGATCGTGGCTGGCTCGGGATGCTCGGCTTGCACGGCCGCGCCGTTGGCCGTGACCGAGAGCGGCACGGCGGCCCGCACGCGGCAGGGGCCGCCGAGGGTGGAACGGATGGCGGCCGAGGTGAGCTTGCCGTCGGCCCAGGCAATGTCCACCTCGAACCCGCCGCGGGCGCGGAGGCCCTTGACGCTGCCCGCCGCCCAGGCCTTGGGCAGGGCGGGGAGCAGGTGAACCTCGCCGGCGTGGCTCTGGACGAGCATCTCGGCGATGCCGGCCGTGCCCCCGAAGTTGCCGTCAATCTGGAACGGCGGGTGGTTGTCGAAGAGATTCGGCAACGTGGACTTTGCGAGGAGGGCGGTGACGTTCTCGAAGGCTCTCTCGCCATCTTCCAGCCGCGCCCAGAAGTTGATGATCCAGGCGCGGCTCCAGCCGGTGTGGCCGCCGCCGTGGCGGAGACGGAATTCGAGCGACTTGCGGGCGGCTTCGGCCAGCTTGGGCGTGCCGCGCGTGGTGATCTGGCGGCCGGGGAAGAGGGCGAAGAGGTGGCTCATGTGGCGGTGGCCGGGCTCGGCCTCCTTGAACTCCTCGTTCCACTCGAGCAGGCGGCCGTCGCTGCCGACCTCGGGCGGCGCGAGCCGCTCGCGGGCCGTCGCTACCTGCTTGCGGAACTCTGCGTCCACGCCCAGCGCCTCGCTCGCCTCGATGGTGTTGGTGAAGAGGTCCCAGATGATCTGGCGGTCCATCGCGGCGCCGATGCACACGCTGCCGCGCTTGCCGTCGGCGGTGATGAAGGTGTTCTCGGGCGAGGTGGAGGGGGCGGTGACGAGGCGGCCGCGCTTGTCCTCGATGAGGTAGGCGAGGAAGAAGACGCAGGCCTCCTTCATCGCGGGGTAGACGCGCTTGAGGTAGTCCCTGTCGCCCGTGAAGGCGTAGTGCTCCCAGAGGTGCTGGCAGAGCCAGGCGCCGCCGACGGGGAAGTAGCCCCAGCCGGCGCTCCAGCCGGGCGAGGTCCAGCCCCAGACGTTGGTGATCATATGGAAGACCCAGCCTGGGGCGTTGTAGTAGGCTTTGGCGGTGCGGCGGCCGGGCTCGACGAGCGAGAGGGTGAGGTCGGCCAGCGGCAGGTGGCACTCGGAGAGGTTGCAGGTCTCGGCGGGCCAGTAGTTCATCTGCACGTTGATGTTCGCGTGGTAGTCGCAGTGCCAGGGGGGCTTGAGTCCGTCGGCCCAGATGCCCTGGAGGTTGGCGGGCATGCAGCCAGGCCGACTCGACGAGATGAGGAGGTAGCGGCCGAACTGGAAGTAGAGGGCGATGAGATGTGGGTCGGACCCGCCCTTCCGCACGGCGTCGAGACGGCGGTCGGTGGGGAGTTGCGCGGCATCGGTCTTGCCGAGGTCGAGCGCCACGCGGCGGAAGAGGCGCTGGTGCTCGGCGACGTGGGCCTTCCGCAACTCGTCGTAGCCCGCCGCTCCGCGGCGGAAATCCCCCGCCACGGAGTGGCGGGCTACTGCGGCGGCGAGCCACTTCTCGCAGAGCGCCGCAGGGTCCTTCCCGCGGTAGTTCACCTTGGGGTCCAGCACGTGGTCGGTAGCAGCGGCGAGGAGGAGGAGCACGTCGTCGGCCTTCTCGATGCGCATGGTGTCGCCAGCGCCGGACAGCGAGCCGCCCTTGGGGATGGCCTTGAGGTGGGCTTCGAACTTCATCCCCGTCCCGCCATCGCACTGGCCCCGCATCACCAGGCGGTCGGGCGAGGCGAACTCGGCCTTGGCGTCGGCCACGCGGCTGAGCCTGGCGGCGAACGTGATGTGGCCAGGCTTGTCGCACGCGATGCGGATGGCGATCACCTGGTCCACCGGCGAAGAGAGCAGCTCGCGGGTGAACGTCGCATCGCCAACCTTGTATGTCACCGTGGCAATGGCGGTGTCGAGGTTGAGGGTGCGGCGATAGTCGGTCGGCGCGGCGCCGGCGTGGTCGAAGGCGAGCGCGAGGTCGCCGAGGGTCTGGTAGGCGCTGTCGTAGGCGCCATTGAAGCCCCCGCCCTGGTTGGTCATATGGCGGTTGGTCAGTGCGCCTGCCTCGCCATACTTGCCCTGGAAGAGGAGCTTGCGAATCTCGGCGAGGTGCTTCCAGGCGTCGGGGCGGTCGCCCTCGGGCCGTGGCTTGCCGCACCAGAGGCTGTCCTCGTTGAGCTGGAGCCGCTCATTCGGCGCCCCGCCGAAGACCATCGCCCCAAGGCGCCCGTTGCCGATGGGCAGCGCCTCCTCCCAGCGGCCGGCGGGGCGGGTGTACCAGAGCACGAGGCCGCCCTCGGGCGGCTCGACGGGCGCCTCGACGGCGCCGACGGGTTGCGGTGCGTTCACGTGGAACTCCTGTGCCAGCTTCCTGATGCCGCCGTTGCCCCCCTGCGTGTCCGCGCAGGGCAGCAGGCACAGCAGGCCAGAGGCGCACATCGCGGCTCGCGTGTTCATCGCTTGTCTCTCCGTCAACGGGTTACTGCCCAGTATCCTCGATCTCTGCCTTTTCGGCAAGGCCCGCGGGCCGCGCCGTGGCCGCGGGTGTTGCGGGCCCTGGGGCCGCGTGGTATGCTCTTGGGTAGGATTCAGGAGGCACGCGATGTTCCGAGCTTGCTGGCTATTCGTCGCCGCCGGCTTCGCTGCCGTGGCGGGGGAGATTGTCATCGAGAGCCCCCGGCTCCGCTTGGCCATCGGCGAGGATGCGGCCTGGCGCAGCGTGGCCGAGACGGCGACGGGGAAGGAGCTCTGCGCCCAGGGGAAGAAGGCGGCGTTAGGAAGCGTGAGGGTGCAGGACAGGACGTGTCAGGCGAATCGAGCCGAGCGCAAGGGCGAACAGCTCGCCGTCGCCTTCGCGGGTTGCGATACGCGGCTGGTCTACGCCGTGAAGGCGGAGGCCGACTGGATTCTCTTCCGCCTCGAGCGCATCGAGGGGACGAGGCCGAGCCACGCGACGCTGCTGAGCCTGCCCGTGACGATTGCGGAACACGTAGGCCACCGCCTCGGCGGCGCGTGGAACGGCGAGTTCGCCATCTGCCTCATGGCCGCCAATCTCCAGACGCAGTGCTCGGCGCAGCGGCGGGGGGACGCCGCTGAGCTGTCGGCCACGACTCAGGACGCGCCCGGACCGAAGCTCGAGGGCGCCGCCGTCGCACTCGTCGCCTGCCCGACGAAGGAACTCGACGCCGTCCTACACAAGCTGGCTGTGGCCTGCGGCCTGCCGCGGAACGACGGCAAAGGCACGCCCTCGCGCCTCCTGCCGCTCGCCCGCCAGAGCTACTGGTTCCTCAGCTTCGGCGAGAAGGACGCCGATAAGGTGGTGGACCTCTGCAAGCGCAGCGGCTTCCGCCAGGTGATGATGGGCAGCGGCTCCTGGTGCCGAACCGTCGGCCACTACACGTTCAACACAGCCTGGTATCCCGAGGGCGTCGAGAGCCTGCGGCGGACCGTGGCGAAGCTCCACGGCGCGGGGATTCTGGTGGGCATGCACTGCTTTGCCTCGAAGGTCTCGAAGACCGATGCCTACGTGACGCCCGTGCCCGACAGGCGGTTCTGGGTGGACATGTCGGGCGCCCTCGCCGCCGACATCGGTGCGAATGACGAGGTGATCCGCACGTCTAGCGACCTCCGCGAGTGGCCCGGCAGCCCCGTGGCCAAGCAGAAGACCTGGGAGGGCGGCGTCGTCAAGCACCAGGAGGTGATCATTGACGATGAGATCATCCGTTACAAGAGCATCGGGCCGGAGGCCAAGTTCGATTCCTTCCTCGGCTGCGAGCGGGGCGCCTGGGGCACGCGCAAGGCCGAGCACAAGGCGGGCGCCGCCTGCCGACACTACGGCGTGGACGGCTGTATCAACGGCTATATCATTGACCAGGAGACGACGCTGCTGGACGAGACCACGAGCCGCCTCGCCGAGGTCTTCAACACCTGCGGCTTCGACATGGTCTACTTCGACGGCGGCGAGGACGTGGACCGCCGCCGCTTCAACCACTACGTCACGAAGTTCCAGGCGGCTGCGATGGCCAAGTTCACCAAGCGGCCCATCATCCACATGGGCACCATCATGACCCACGGCCTCATCCACTCCTTCACCCGCAGCGGCACGGTGGACACCTATCTGAACACCCTCTACGGCCACATCATCGCCGGCGGCAAGGTCGAGACCTGGCCCACCGTGAAGAGCCACATTGACCGCTCCGTGGCCTACATGCAAAGCGTGGGCGAGGACCGCATCCCTGGCGAGCTCGGCTGGTTCGGCATCTGGCCGAAGGGGAAGAACACCGATGGCCTTCAGCTCGACGAGATCGAGTACCTGATGTGCAAGAGCCTGGCCCACGACGCCCCGATCAGCCTCCAGACCAGCTTCGGCCAGATGGACAGCCATCCCCTCACCCCCGGCATCCTGGAGGTCGCGAAGGCCTACGAGGAACTCCGCCTCTCCGGCAAGATGCCCGCGGAGGCGCGACGACGCCTGAGGGAGAAGGGGAGAGACTTCGTTCTCGACCACCTGAAAGGCCAGCCTGACGTGGTGGAGGTGAAGGCTGTCGCGGAAGTGGGTGGTGACCGCGACCTTCGTGCCATGGCGGGTTGGCACGGCGCTGGGACCGTCGTCACTCTCTGGCACTCGAAAGGCAGAGAAGGTGAGCTCATCCTGGCCGACGACGTCCGTGACTTCCGGGGCCTGCGGCTGCTCGATGTCCAAGGGCGCGAAATGAAGCGCGCGGCCACCAGCGGGCGCATTGCGGTGCCCTTCGGCGCCAAGCGCACAACGCTGCTCTTCGGCGGCGGTCCAGAACACTGGGTGCGCGAACTCCTTGCTAAGGCCCAGATAGAGCTGCACAAGCCGCGCGCTCTGTGGCTCCAGGCCGAGGATGCGGCCCGCATCGTCGGCACGATGGCGAAAGGCTCAGCCGCCGGCGTGAAGGAGGAGGGGGCTTTCGGCGACGTGGTTCTCTGCACGGCGCGGCCGAACCGCGAAAAGCCCGAGGAGTCGTTCTGCGAGTATCGCGTCGAGATTCCCCACGAGGGGCGCTGGACGCTCTGGGCGCGAGTGCGCTATCCGAGCGGCAGCGACGAGAGCTTTGGCATCGCACCCGTGGGCGAGAAGGTGACGCTCGATGGGGACCAGGTGCTCGGCAACTGCGGCGTGAACGAGAAGCGGTGGCACTGGACCGGCCGCGGCGGGGGAGTGACGAGCGTGCCGCCCGGCCAGCCGATCACGTTCACCTTGCCCAAAGGCCCCTTCGTCTTCCGCATCTACCCGCGCGAGGGCGGCGGGACGGCAGCCCTGAACCCGCGCCTCGACTGCCTGTGCCTGAGCGATGGTCCGGGCCACGTGCCAGCCGATGCGGAGGCCCGGCAGGGGCTTGCGGGGTTGACAGGCGGGTCCCAATAGCGTACACTTTTTTGTACACGAGCCAAAGGAGACCCGACATGAAGTTCATCACAGTCCGCGACCTCCGCAGCCGCACGGCGGCCATCCGCAAGGAGCTGGCGACGGAGCGCGACATGGTAGTCACGGCCAATGGCCGTCCTTTCGCCCTCCTGGCCGCTGTCGAGCCCGATACGGTGGAGACGGACATCTTGGCCATCCGCCGCGCGCGGTTCCTTGCGACCCTGGACCGTATCCAGGCGTGGTCGAAAGCCAAGGGGCTCGACAAGCTGACGATGCCTGAGATTGACGCGATCATTGCCAAGGCGCGCGAGGAACGGAAGCGGAAGGCTAGGCGCCGCGCATGAAGGTCGTCTTCGACACCAACATCCTGGTCTCTGCTCTTCTCACCCCCGGCGGTGATTGCGACCAGTTGATGCGGCTGATGGGCCGCGGCGTAATCCAAGCTTGCCTCGACCCGCGCCTCATGGCGGAGTATGAGGACGTTCTCCCCCGCGAAGGCCTTGGTATCCCTGCGCTGCTCCGCAACCGGCTGCTAGACGAACTCAGGGCGTTCTCGGAAAGGGTTGCGGCACCACCCCTGGCAGTCAGCCTGCCGCACGAGGACGACCGGCCCTTCCTCGAGGTGGCCCACGCGGCGGGGGCCAAGCTGGTGACGGGCAACCTGCGGCACTACCCGAAGCGCAGCCGCGCCGGTGTACCGGTTCTCACGCCGGCTGAACTGCTCGACCTGCTGCGCGAGGGAGCATGACCCGGGGCAAAGGGGCCGCGCGATGAATGAGCTGGCGGCTCGCGCCGAGCGGCGGCACGCCTCCCTGGCGTCGTGCGAAATCTGCCCTCGCCGCTGCCGCGTGAACCGCCTGGCGGGCGAGACAGGCTTCTGCGGCGTCGGGGCCGAGGTGCTCGTGGCATCAGCCGGCCCCCACTTCGGCGAGGAGGACGTGCTCGTCGGCCGCGGCGGCTCGGGGACCATCTTCCTCGCGGGCTGCAACCTCGGCTGCATCTTCTGCCAGAACTACGACATCAGCCACGGCCGCGGCGGCCGCCCCGCCGCCCCCGCCGACATCGGCCGCATGATGCTCCGCCTCGAACGCATGGGCTGCTGCAACGTCAACTTCGTCACCCCCACCCACGTCACCCCGCAACTCATGCAGGCCATCCTCATCGCCCGCGAACAGGGCCTCAGCGTCCCCATCGTCTACAACTGCGGCGGCTACGAGGCCGTCGAGACCCTTCAGGCGCTAGAGGGCTTCATCGAGATATACATGCCTGACGCCAAGTATGCGGATGGCGAAGCGGCCCGCGAGCTATCCGCGGCGCCCGACTACCCCGAGGTGAACCGCGCCGCCCTCCGCGAGATGCAACGGCAGGTGGGGGACCTGGCCATCGAGGGCGGCATTGCCACGCGGGGCCTCCTGGTCCGGCACCTGGTGCTGCCCAACGACATGGCCGGCAGCAGGGCGGTGCTCGACTTCCTGGCGAAAGAGATTTCGCCACGCACCTACGTGAATGTTATGGCCCAGTATCGCCCCTGCTACCGCGCCGGCGAGTGCCCCAAGATCGTCCGCCCGCCCACGCGGCAGGAGTTCGCCGAGGCCTACGGCTACGCGGCGCGGCTGGGACTTCGGCTGGCGCGGTGAGCTCTGATGGATCCGACGGATCGGACCGATCCGACCGATCCTGATGAGGAGAGCTACAATGAAGAACGCTGAGATCGCGGGCATCTTCGACCGGATGGCCGACATCCTGGAGGTGCTGAACGAGAATCCCTTCCGCGTGCGGAGCTACCGCAAGGCGAGCGAGGTGGTGGGCGACCAAGCCGAGGACATCGCGGCCCTGGCCCAATCGGGCCGCCTGGGCGAGCTGCCCGGAATCGGCACCGCCTTCGTCGAGAAGATCACCGAGTTCCTCGCCGAGGGCAAGGTCACGGCCTATGAGGAGCTGAAGGCGAAAGTGCCCGAGGGCGTCGTCGAGATGCTCCGCGTGCCAGGCCTTGGGCCGAAGACGGCCGGCCTCTTCTGGAAGAAGGCGAACGTCACCAGCGTGGCCGAGCTGAGCAAGGCGATTGACGACGGACGCCTCGTCGGCCTCCCCGGCATCGGCGAGAAGAAGCTCGAGAACCTCAAGAAGGGCATAGCGACCTATCTCGGCGGCCAGGGGCGCGTGCTGCTCGGCGTCGCCCTGCCCGTGGCAGAGGAGATTTCGGCGCTCCTCGCAAAGGTCGCGGGCGTGAGCCAGGTGCTGCCGGCCGGCTCGATGCGGCGACGCCGCGAGACTATTGGCGACGTGGATATCCTCGTCGCCTCCGAGCGCGGCAAGGAGGTCGTGGCCGCATTCGTCCGCCTGCCGATGGTGAAGGACGTGCTGGCTGCGGGTGACACGAAGGGCAGCGTGCGGGTCGAGGGGGGGCTCCAGGTGGACGTGCGGGTCGTGCCCCCCGACTCCTTCGGCGCCGCCGCCCAGTACTTCACGGGGTCCAAAGCCCACAACATCCGCCTGCGCGACCTCGCCATCGGCAAGGGTCTCAAGCTCAATGAGTACGGCGTCTTTCGCGGTGACACGCGGCTGGCCGGCACGACCGAGGAGGAGGTCTACGCCGCCCTGGGCCTTCCCTGGGTGCCGCCCGAGCTACGGGAGGACCGCGGCGAGGTCGAGGCGGCCTTGGAAGGCAAACTGCCGAAGCTCATCGAGGAAGGCGACATTCGCGGCGACTTGCAGATGCACTCGACGGCCAGCGACGGCGCGGCTTCCATCGAGGAGATGGCGCGGGCCTGCATCGCACTCGGCTACCAGTATATGGCCATCACCGACCACTCGCAGTCGCTCAAGATCGCCAACGGCCTCACCCCCGCCCGCCTCCGCGAGCAGCGCAAGGAGATTGACGCGCTCAACAAGCGGCTCAAGGGCTTCCGCGTCCTCGCAGGCATCGAGGTGGACATCCTGGGGGATGGCACACTCGACCTTCCCGACAAGTGTCTGGCCACACTCGACTTCGTTATCGCATCAATCCACATGGGCATGCAGCAGGATCCCGAGCGGACCACCGTCCGTCTTGTCAAGGCGATGCGGAGCCCCTGCGTGAGCGCCATCGCTCACCCCACCGGCCGCGTCATCGGCCAGCGCGACCCCTATGCCCTGAACTTCGACGAAGTGCTCCGCGTGGCCAGGGAGACCGGCACAGCCCTCGAGATCAACGCCTACGTGGACCGCCTCGACCTCAACGACATACAGGCCCGCGCGGCCCGCGACGCGGGGGTGAAGCTACTGATTGACACCGACGCCCACTCGCCGGCCCACCTGCCCATGATGCGCTTCGGCGTGGCCACTGCCCGCCGCGGATGGGTTGCCAAGCGGGACGTATTGAACGCCCTGCCCCTCGACGGTCTCCTCGCCGCGCTGGGAGCGAAGCGGCGAGGGCATTGACTTTCGCGCCAGGAATTAGGATACATTTGCACTTGACATAGGTAATAGGTACGCCCAAGATAACCTGCGCCGCCCCTCTTCGGCAAGTAAGGCGCTACAATCGCCACGGTGCACGCAGGGCCTTCGTCAGATAGCCGTTGGCCGCAGCGTCGTCAGGGAAGCGTTCCGCGATGGGGTCCCAGCGAAGCCGCCGCCCGGTGAGAACGGCGATGTGGGCGAGGTGGCACAGGCTCGTCGCCCTGTGCGCCGCCTCGACGGGCGCCGCCGTCCGCTCTCGCGTCCTCACGCAATGGATGAAGTCTGGGATGTGCCCCCGCGGCCGCCGCAGCACCACCTCGTGTGGCTTGATGACGCTGGTCATGAGCGACTTGGGCTCGGTTGAGATGCCGTTGCACAGGGCGCTGACCTTCCCCTCCGTGCCCTCGAAGATCACGCCCATCGGGAAGGCCCGGTGGTCGTCGTAGACGAACTTCAGGCCATTGGTAAACGTCATTTCGACGTGCCACTCGACCGCCGTGTCGGTCATGCCGTCCTTTGGGACCACCCCGTGCCCCTCGATTTCCACTGGGCCGGTGGCGTCGGCGCCCATGCCCCATTGGGCGACATCGGTGAAGTGAACGCCCTGGCCCGAGATGAAGCCGAGCGTGTAGTCGGCGATCCAGTACCAGTGGGGCGTGCGGACGCGGCGGGGGGAGTAGGGCACGAAGGGGGCGGGGCCGAGCCAGAGGTCGTAGTCGAAGCCCTGGGGCACGGGCGCCGGGCGCTCGGCGGGCGCGGGATGGCTCGGCTCGGACGACACGCGGACCCGCTTGAGCTCGCCGATGCGGCCGTTGCGGACGAGTTCGCAGGCGAAGGCGAAGTTGCCCTCGGAGCGCCGCTGCGTGCCGTGCTGGAACACGCGGCCGTAGCGGTCCATCGCATTGCAGATGGCGCGCCCCTCGGCTAGCGTGAGCGAGAGCGGCTTCTCGCAGAACACATCCTTGCCCGCCTTCGCCGCCGCCACGCACATCACAGCGTGCCAGTGGTCGGGGGTGCAGATCGAGACGGCGTCCACGTCGTCGCGGGCCAGAAGCTCGCGGAAGTCGTTGCAGGCCGCGCAGCCCTTGTATGTGCCTTTCGCCATCAGCTCTGAGTAGTGCCGCTCGGCGGTCGAGCGTGCGGCATCGCGGCGGGCCTCCTGCGCGTCGCACACTGCCACCACCTGAGCGGCGTGCAGAAACGTCTGCATATTGCTCGTCCCGCGTCCGCCCACGCCAATGCACCCCACATTCACCCTGTCGCTCGGCGCCTCCCGCCCCTCCGCCCCAATGGCCGCGGCGCGGATGGCGAGCGGCACGGCAAGGGCCGTCTGCTCCAGGAATGTGCGGCGGGTGGGGGACGGTGACCGAGGGAAGGCCATCATGCCCATGGCTTGAAGCAGCTCGAGAGTTTGAGTTCCTGGGTCTCGTACTGGGGCGGATCGGTCGGGTGTGGCGTTGGCCTGGACATGCGGCGGAACATGACCTTGCCAAGTTGGAGGCCATCTCTCAGGATCGTTGGGACATTGTGGCCGCGGACTTCGAAGATGATGGGGGTTCCATTCTCCCGAGAGTGGCCGAACCATGGGTGAGCAAAGCCTGCGTACTCGATCCGCCATTCGCCCAACGTTTCCGTGTACGTTTGGCATTCGACAGCCAAGTGCCCCGGCAGTCTCAGGCGCTCCTTCGAGCGCAGGATATAGAGGCGATTCGTCTCCAGATGGAGGTAGCGGCCCCGCTCCCATACGACCGGCTCCCAGAAGTCCCTTGGGTCATAGTGCGCCTTCCTGTCGGGGTCCACTGGTTCGCCTGGTTCCCGCTTGGCGACGTAACATGAGAACCCACTGACCGGGTCAGGCGAGAGGTCAAGGGAGAATGGGAACGTAGTCTCGCGACCATGGCAGTCGTGAGCCAGCGGCGCACCCTGGCAGTCAACGACAGGGAACGGATCCTCGTACTGGAGGGCTTCCCTCGGGAGCGTAAAGAGTTCCTCGGAACCGCGGTATAGCCTCAATTGGGACAGCCTCGTGCCCGGGCCGACGAGCAGGCTGAACGTTATGGGGGCCACCTCGACGAACAGGCGCCCCTTCGCGTTCTCCGGCAATCGGTCAAACTCCCGGCCCTGGTCACAGAGGAGCCGCACCAATACGTCCAGGCGACCGATGGAGCTCCTCCCCGTTGACTTCCCCTGGATTCTCGTCCCGGCCAAGTCTACCTCAATGTCGAGTTCGATGAGGTAGACCTTGCCCTTCTCCAGCGTGGTGCCGGCGCTCAACTCCCTCGGCCCTTCTTGGGCGAAGTAACGCTGTAGATCGCTGACACTGAGGTCCGGCCCGCTTCGGCAACTGCCTTTCATCACCCAGAAGCGGTTGCCCAGCGGGAGATCAATGGCCGACAGGTCCGGTTTCAGCGGCTGATTGGAGGGTCGGAAGACCCGGTGATGCCCCCCTGATGGCATGAGCTGGCCTTCTATTTCAGCGGGGCACAAGATGCCGACTGCCATTGCGGGCCCTCCTGAATGAGGCGGTCGTGCCAAAGCTCGAGGAAGGCTGGCGTATGCTCTAGGGCCTTATACGACTGGGGCGGCCTCAACTCAGTGTAGCGCGTCCGCGCTTCGCTCAGGTGCAGTTGCTCACGCAGAGGGCGGAAGTCACACAACTCGATGGCGTACCCGGTATCCGAGCCGGAGAAATAGGCCTCGAAGGTCTGCTCGTCAATCCCGCCCTCGGCCTGGAAGGAGGTCCAGAGAGCCTTGGTTGGCAGCCAATGTACCCCGGAAATGGAGGCGGTGAATTGGTACCTGCGTGTGCCTCCTGACACATAGAAGAGCACAGTGGAGCCCACGTGCCTCTTGGAGAACCTCTTCCTGAACTCGACCCGCTTCTGACCCTCAAGCATGAGGCGAGCGTACGTGGGTCTGAGAGACATGAGCAAGTCCGGGACTCCCTTCCTCCCACCGCCAAGGGCCCGGTCTCCGCGAGCATTCGGACTGGGCTCATGCAGGAGACTTGAGATGGCCTCCGTCGGCCACGAATAGACCAGCTCGTCCGTGCCCCTCAGGTACTTGTCCCGAAGACGCCCACACTGGGTGAAGCCTAGGGACTCAAAGAACAGGCGGTGTGTCTCATCGAGGGCCTCGCTGACAGTGACGTACATCTCCTGTGTCCCTGCCGAGCGAAGCTCTTGGGCCACGGCGCGCAGGAGCTCCTTCCCCCAACCCCGGTTTCTCAGTTCATCGCGCACTCTGATTGAGCACAGCTTGGCGCGCCTGCCAACCTTCGCAATGGCAAGCCCCCCAAGGCAGCCTTCATCCTCAAGCACCATGCCCAGACGCCGGCCGGCAATCAAGTCGGGCAGGACCTTTCTGCGGCACCACCGAGCGATACCAGGGTACAGAGGAGCGCTCTCCGCGAGGAGTGCGCTCACCGCGGCGTGGTCCGCCTCACATACGTGACGGATGACTGGCATTGTCAGCGTCGCAGAACCGGCTGCGACCAGGGTATGGTCGCTGCAACGGGGAAGGCTTCCGGGGATCAATGGCCCAGATTGCGGTCACGCGCTGGCACAACACAAGCGCTTGTGCCTCTTGACGGCACAGTGTAAACCGTCTGCGGTTGTGTGTCAAGAGCAAATTCCGCGCCCACCGGTTCCTAGATGAATCCACCAGGGTCCGATTCCCAGGTTCGCCTCGGCCGGACATGAACCCGCGCCGCCGGAGACTTGAGAATGCCCGACCAGCACCCCTTGCTGTCATCGGCGGGCTTCACCGAGTAGGTGCAGGCGATCTCGTAAAGGCCGGGCTGGTTGAAGGCACCCCAGTGGTTCAGCCGCACGGTGTGGATGTACGCCTCGCCAGGCAAGAGGGTGCGGGGACGGGGCCGGTCAATGTCCTTCATCATCGTGATGGGCTTGGCGAGCACGCAGTTGCCGCCGCCAGGCAGCGTGGCCGCAAACGTCGTGAAGGGGTAGTAGTCGTATTGGCCCATGCGATGCTGGAAGAGGGGGATCGGCTTGTCGCCGACGTTCTGGATGCAGACCTCGATGGCGACCTCGCCGCCTGCGTCCGTCTCGGTCTCCCTGGCGCGGAGGCCCAGGCGGAGGCCACCGACAGCTCTGCCCCACTTCTCGGGCAGCGGGATGCTCTCGCGCAGCTTCGCCTCCATTCCCTCGCTGTGCTCCCACAGCGTGCCCACCGGCAGCAGGCGATGATAGCGCGTCGTGCCGACGCCGTCGCTCTCGGCGCGCAGGAACGCCACGCAGAGCGCGTCCGGGCCACCGGGCGATGGCAGCGGCTCGCCCTCGACCGTGAGGCGCCCGGCCGCGCTGCCCTTGAGCGTCCGCACGACCTCCAGTCCGGACCCGTCAGTCACCTTCGCCACCACGATCTCGTCGGCCCCCGCGGCGCAGGCCAGGCGGAGCGCCACGCCGCAGACGGCCTTGAGGGCGGGACAGGGCGCGAGGGGCGTCTCGCCGTCCTTCCGAACGAGACGCCAGTGCTCGCGGCCGAGCAGGTCGAGCGTGAGTTCCGCGCCCCTCTTCAGCGCGAAGCGGAGCACGGGCGACCGCGGCCCGGCCGGCCCCGGCTCCTCGGCCTCTTTGGCTGAATCGAGCGCCGTCACGATCTCGGCCCAGAGTCGCTGCGGCACGGGCAGGCGCACCTTCCCAGCGCCCGAGAGCGCCTCGACCCGCGCGAGGTCGTCCACCCCGAAGCCCCAGCGGGTCGCTCTGGCCGGCGGCGGCTCCTGCCGCCGCGGGGCGCAGCCTGCGGCGATGAGGCCCACGAGCGCAAACGCGACTCTCCACATTCCCATTGTACGCCGTCCTTGCGTTCTCTCCGCCGCCGGATAGAATTGGGCACAACGATTATACTCTCCCGTGGGGCCGTAGCAAGACAGGAGGCGACCCAGTGGACGACCGGCCATCGAGTGACCTGGCACGCCGGCTTCAGGCGTTGGAGCAAGCGGTTCTGACGGCCGACGAGCGCGCCCGCGCGGCGAGCGCGCTGGACAACGACTGCCGGGCGCGGCTGCGCGCGGCCAACCGCCGCGACGCCGCGACGTGGGCGAAGGTGCGGTCGCGGGCCGATTGGGAGCGCTTCCGCGACGCGCGGCTCAAGCCGCTGCGCGAATCGCTCGGCTCCTTCCCGCCAGCCCCAAAGTCGCTCGACGTGGAGACGACGAAGACCGTCGAGGGCGAGGGCCATCGCGTCGAGTGCCTGGTCTTCGAGACGCGGCCCGGCCTTGTCGCCACGGCGAACCTCTACGTGCCCAATCCCCCGCGGCCGAAGATGCCAGGCTTCATCCTCGTCCACAGCCACCACAACCCGAAGGAGCAGAGCGAACTCCAGGACATGGGCGTCCTGTGGTCGCGCCTGGGCTGTCTGGTGCTGGTGATGGACCAGATCAGCCACGGGGAGCGGCGGCAGCAGCCCTTCGCGGGGCGCGAGGACTACCGCCACCGCATGGCCATCGGCATGCAGCTCCACCTCGTGGGCGAGAGCCTCATCGGCTGGATGGCCTGGGACCTGATGCGCGGGCTCGACGTGCTCCTCGGCCGCCCGGGCATTGACCCCGGGAGGATCATCGTCATGGGGTCCGTCGCGGGCGGTGGCGACCCTGCGGCGGTCGTGGCCGCGCTCGACCCGCGCGTGACGTGCTCCATCCCCTTCAACTTCGGCGGGCCGCAGCCCGAGACCACCTACCCTTTGCCCGAGAACGCCGAGGAGGCGTTCAACTTCGCCGGCAGCGGCAGCTTCGAGTCCACAAGGAACCTGCGGCTGAGCGCGCGCGACGGCTTCTTCCCCTACGTCACGGTCGGGTCCGTGGCCCCGAAGCCGCTCATCTACGCCCACGAGTTCGCGTGGGACGCCGAGCGGGACCCCGTGTGGAAGCGTTTCGGCCGCATCTGGGGCTTCTACGGCGCGGGGGACAAGTTGGCGGCCTGCCACGGCTGGGGCCGCGTGACGATCAAGCCGCCCGACGCCAGCCACTGCAACAACGTGGGCGCGCCGCACCGCAAGGGTATCTACCCGCATCTGGAGCGCTGGTTCGGCATCCCCGCCCCCAAGGAGGAGCCGCAGGTGCGGCGCCCCGCCGAGGAGGTTCGCTGCATCACCGACGCCGTGGCCGCGAAGCGCCAGCCCAAGCTCGTCCACTACCTGGCGAAGGCCCTGAGCCTGGAGCGTGCGGGCAAGGCCCGCGCCGCTCTCACCGGCCTGGCCCCCGTGGAGCGGCGCGCGAAGCTGCGGAGCGACTGGGCGCGCCTCCTCGGCGACATCGAGCCGAAGGGCGTCCCCAAGGCCGAGTCGCGCGGCAAGGATGGCCCGGCCGAACGCATCCTGCTCACCCTCGATGACGGCTTCGTCGTCCCGACCCTCATCCTCCTTCCCCCAGGAAAGAGCGAGAAGCTGCCCGTCGTCGTCGCCGTGGCCAAGCAGGGCAAGGCAGGGTTCCTCAAGCACCGCGCGGAGGAACTGGCCGCGCTGCTGGGCCGCGGCATCGCCGTGTGCTTGCCCGACGTGCGCTCGACCGGCGAGACCGACGCCAACGGCGAGCCAGGCCGCCACCGCAAGACCGTTGGCCCCTCTTCCACTTACATGATGCTGGGCGAGACGCTCACTGGCCTGCGGCTGCGCGACCTGCGAGCCGTCCTCAGCTACCTGCGCATGCGGCCCGAGTTCGACGCCAAGCGGCTCGCCCTCTGGGGAGACTCCTTCGCACCCGTCAATGTCCCGCCCTTCGCCGACAGGCCGCTGGAGAGCCACGACTGCCCCCGCGAGAGCGAGCCGCTCGGCGGCCTGCTCGCGCTCTTCGCCGCGCTGTTCGAGGAGAATGTCAAGGCCGTGCTCGTCCGCCGCGGCCTCGCCAGCTTCGAGAGCCTGCTCTGCTCCCCATTCGTCTACGTGCCGCACGACATCATCGTCCCCGGCGCCCTCACGGCGGGCGACCTGGCCGACGTGGCGGCGTGCCTTGCCCCGATGCCCCTGCGCTTCGAGGGCCTGGTGGATGGCCGCAACTGCGCCGTCTCCGAGCCCGACCTCCGCCGCTGGCTCGAGCCCGCCCGCCAGGCCTACGCAAAGCACGAGGATCGCCTGGTGCTTACCCCGGACGTGGCGAGTCAGGGAGAGCTGTGGCTCGCGAATGAGCTGGTGAGATGACGCCCCCGTTCGGAGTGCGGGCTTCAGCCCGTACTCCTCGGTTCGGAGTGCGGCCTTTAGGCCGTACTCCTCCCTGTTTGGAGTGCGGCCTTCAGGCCGTCTCCTGCGTTTGGAGTGCGGCCTTTAGGCCGTACGAGGATACGGGCTGAAGCCCGCACTCCCAACGGGATACGGGCTAAAGCCCGCACTCCGAACCGGGAGAGGAGGAGTGGTGTACGACTGGCGGCGTATGACTCAGGAGGAACGCAGGGCCGCACTGGCGTTGCGGAAGGCAGAGCGCCGGCCCTGGCACAGGCCCCCACACAGGGACTGCGGTGAGGGCGCCTATCACCTCACCGCCGCCTGCTTCGAGCACGCCTCGGTGATCGGCGCGACGCCGGAGCGCATGGCCGAATGCGAACGCGAGCTTCTCGATACCCTGGCACGGCACAGCGAGCGAATCCATGCTTGGTGCGTCCTGCCGAATCACTACCACGCCCTGGTGGACACGCCGGATGTGGAGGCCGTCCTTGCGGCAGCGGGCACGTTCCACGGGCGCACGTCATTTCGCTGGAACGGGGAGGACCGCCGGCGTGGCCGCCGTGTGTGGTATAGCTGTCAGGAACGCGCGATACGCTCGGAGCGCCACTTCTGGGCCACAGTGAACTACACCCTTCACAATCCTGTGCACCACGGCTACGTCGGCCGGTGGGAGGACTGGCCGTTCTCCAATGCCAGGGAGTACCTCGCCGCAATAGGGAGGGGCGAGGCGGCAAGAATCTGGAAGCAGTACCCGCTCCTCGACTACGGCAGAGGGTGGGATGACCCCGACATGTGACCCGCGCTCGGAGTGCGGCCTTCAGGCCGTACTCCCCTGTTTGGAGTGCGGCCTTCAGGCCGTACTCCCCTGTTTGGAGTGCGGCCTTCAGGCCGTACGCTTTGGTTTGGAGTGCGGGCTTCAGCCCGTAGCTTCTACGGCCTAAAGCCCGCACTCCGAGCAAGATACGGGCTAAAGCCCGCACTCCGAACACGCGCTTGACCGCGGCACCTGCCTTTGGCACTATGGGGGAGGTGTCCGGAACCCATTCCGCTCCTCTTCGGAGGCCCACCATGCGGCATCTCTGGCTAACGGCTGTGGCTGTCGTTCTCAATCTCACGGCCCGGGCCGGCGAGGACCCCTATCTCGCCTATGTGAAGTCAGCCCCCGAGTTCAAGCCGGTGCGCCAGGACGCCAAGCTGCTCCTCGGGCGGTGGAACACGTGGGTCTACATGCCCTGGCGGTATCAGTGGCACGTCGGCACGGGCGACGAGGGCGGGCAGTTCTGCAAGGACTACGGCTTCAGCGGCGGCTTCACCGACCACGGCAACACCGGCGTGCTCCCCTGGCTCGAGAAGTGGGGCCTGCTGTTCTACAACGACCACACGGCCGGCAAGGGCGACCTGCACCTCACGCCGAACCGGCCCCTCCAGGACCAGTGGAAACGCGCCGCGATGGACGGTCGGGCACTCCGCTTCGGCCCCAACGGTCCCAGCCCCCTCGACGACGCGATGCTCGAGAAGCTCAAGGGGCTCATCACCCGGCGCGTCAACGGCCTCAAGGGCAGCCCGATGCGCGCCGCCTATGCCCTCGACGACGAGATCTCCTGGTGCTCGTTCGTGAAGCCCATCCCCTGGCGCATCCACGACAACGATGCCGACTACGAGAAGTGGCTCACCGCCTACACGGGCGACCCGACGGCCAAGGCCCAATACGTCAGCGCCGACTTCGCCCTCGCCCAGCTCGGCAAGGGGGTGAAAGACATTGATTTCTCGCCCTTCCTCGACCGCATGACCTACAACGACAGCTACTGGGCCGTCTTCCTCCGCAAGCTCGTCGAGGCGTCCAACGCCGCCGACCCCGAGACCCCGTGCGGCTTCGTCGGCGGCCAATCGCCCAACCTCTTCGGCGGCTACGACTATGCCAAGCTGATGAAGAACCTCCAGTTCCTCGAGTCCTACAACATCGGCTCCTCCACCGAGATCATCCGCTCGTTCAACCCCCAGAACGCCATGCCCATCGTCACCACCCACTTCCACAACGACAAGCGTGGCACGGCGAACGACATCTGGCAGACCTGGTACTACCTGGCCCACGGCAACCGCGGGATGATCGGCTGGGTGGAGGGCTGGTTCGAGAAGGACGGCAAGCCGCGCCCCTGGCTCGACGAGTACAAGGCCACGAACAAAGAGGTCGGCGGCGTGCAAGGCAAGAAGATGGTCGGCGCACGCTGGCTCCACGACGGCGTGGCCGTCTACTACTCGCACCCCTCGATTCAGGTGTCGTGGTGCCTTGACAGCGAGGCCCACGGCGCCACGTGGGTCAACCGCAACGGCGACTGCCGCCTGGGCACCAGCCACCTCGTCCGCAAGGCCTGGGAGTACCTCCTCACCGACAGCGGCCTCCAGTACAACTTCATCCCCTACGACGAAGTGATCGTCAACGGCGTGCCGAAGGAGTACAAGGTCCTCATCCTCCCCGCCTGCTACGCCTTGAGCGACATCGAGGCCGTGCGGCTCCGCGAGTTCGTCGAGGCCGGCGGCACCCTCATCGCCGACTTCGCCCCCGGCCTCTTCGACCAGCGCGGCAAGGGACGCTCCAAGGGCGCACTCGACGACCTCTTCGGCGTCACCCACGACGGCACGGAGACCAAGCGCAACTTCTTCGACCTGACGGGAAAGCTCTGGGTCGAGACCAACCAGGATGCTGGCTTCGAGTACAAGAAGTACCGCGAGCTCTTTGACACCGTCCAGTGCCAGCTTGTCGGCGGCTTCGCCCACGCCGAGAGGAAGTTCCTCCCCCACAGGGGCGGGAAGGTCGGCAAGGGCGTGGCCCGCCTCGTCAACCTCTCGCCCCAGCGCTACCTCCAGTACCGCGAGGAGGGCACGGCCACGGACGCGCACCGCGCCCTCTTCGTGCCCTTCCCCTTCCAGGTCAGGATGGAGCCGAGACCCTGGGTGCAGGTGGCCGGCCCCGACGGCAAGCGGCCGGTGAACTGCGAGGCCACCTATTGGTGGCACCCCGAGGCCAAGCGCACCTACGTCTTCATCCTCCAGAACGCCGAGGTCACGAGCAGCGACGTGGGCGGCGGCGGCGTCGAGGGCCTCACTGCCAAGAAGCACCCCATCACCGTCACCCTCCCCGCGCCCGTCAAGGACCTCACGGACGAGCGCACCGGCAAGAAGCTGGGCGAGACGGCCACCTTCACCCTCGACTTCAACCCCGTCGAGGCCGCCTTCTTCAGCTTCGCCGGCGAGCCGCCGAGGTGAGGGCCCCGAGCGAGGAGCCGATGAGGACGGGATTCGCCCAGTTCCGGCCAGGCCCTGCCCCCTGGGCGCTCACTTGGTCCGGGTGCGCGCGGTTGTACCGGGCAGGGGCGTTGTTCCTGGCGCTCCTGGCCTCCGCCGCGGGCCGCGCGGCGGAGAACCCCGAGGTGGCGCGGCAGCTCGAACTCCTCAAGTCGGCGGACCGCGACCAGCGCTGGCGCGTCCCCTATGCCCTCGCCAACATGGGGCCGGCGGCGAGGGAGGCAGTCCCCGCGCTCATCCACGCGCTGGAGCGCGACCCCGACGAGTCGGTGCGGCGGGCCGCGATGGGCGCGCTCTCGGCCATCGCGCCCGGCCTGGAGGCGGTTGTTGCGGCTAAGCTCCGTGCGCTGGAGAGCGACCCGAGCGACAGCGTGCGCCAGGCCGCCGCGGAAGCGTTCGGCGTCAGGAAGCCACCGCCTCCCGCAGCCGTCCCTGCACTCATCCGCGCCCTGAGGAAGGACAAGTACTACCTGGCGCGGAACAGCGCGGCCAAGGCCCTCGGGGCGCTCGGGCCCGCCGCCATCCCCGCCGTGCAGCCGCTCCGCGAGGCCATGTGGGGGGACGAGCAGATCTGCGTCCGCCTCTCCGCCGCCGAGGCCCTGGGCGAGATCGCGCCGAAGGACGAGAAGGCCGTCGTCGCGCTCATCGAGGCCCTGGAAACGTGCCTCGCCGGCCACGATGCCAGCCGCGTGCGCGAGGCCGCGGCGCGGCGGACGACGTAGGGCTCGCCGGGCTTCCACTCTTCGGCGCCGAACATCGGGACGCTGGGCGTGCCGCCCGCCGCGGCAGCCAGCGCCACAAGAAGCCACAGGATCGGCATGGCAGCTTCCCCCAAAGAAGCACCGCACACTGCGCACGCGCACTGCCATGTATCAGAACCCCGCCTGCGGTGCAAGCCAGGTAGTTTCTGTTGCGGAAAGTCGTAGGGACAGGCGGCTCGCCTGTCCGCCGCTGTGGAAGCCGACAGACGAGCCGTCTGTCGCTACGGCCGTCAGCGGCGCGTGGCGATGGCCTTTCCGCAACAGAAACTACATAGCTTCCAGCGATTCGGCGGCGCCCTCAGAGCGGACAAGACTGCCTAAAGGCAGGACTCCGAACCCGGAGAGTGGCTCGTTCGGAGTCATGCCTTCAGGCAGTCCTTGCGCCAATGAGCCGAATCGCTGAAAGCTACTCAGTTGACGGCCTCGATGCTGGCGCCCGAGGCCGTGATGGCCAGCCACCACCGCCCCATCGCCTTGCCCTTGCCGCCCTTGTCGTTGTAGACGCGGGCCTGGATGGTCCCGCCCTGGACGACGTAGGTGGCGCTGTTGCTGATGGGGAAGGGCTGGCCGTCCAGCGTCAGCCCGCTCTGGGTGCCGCTGCCCTTGGGGGTGAAGCGAATCCAGGCGGCAGCGCCCGTGAAGTCGAGGGAGCCACCGGCGGCGAGGAGGTCGTCGCGCGTCAGTGTCGAGCCGTCCGGCCTGCGGAGCTCGAACTCGAAGTCGCTGTTGTTCTTCGGGTTGAGGTTGACCGCGCCGGCGAGCTCGGAGGCGGGCGCGGCTGGGGGCTCGGCGTCGGCGTCCCCGGCGTCGCCGCTGCCCGCGTAGCGCATCCACGCGGGATCGAGCGCGGCAGCCGCCTGGGCCAGGTCGTCGGCCGGCAGACGCAGGCCGTCGCGCCGCTCGACGATGCCGCCCGTCTTCAGCACGACGGCGGTCGTGCCGTCCTCGGACACGAACGCGGTCAGGCAGCAGTTGGGCCGGTCAATCGCGGCCAGCGAGGGCGCGTGATAGAGGAGGGCGAGGGTCTGCCCCGCGGTCCCCTCTTCACGCAAGGGGTTGGCGAGGACGCGTGCGTCGTTCAGGAAGGGCGCGAGGGCGGCGGCGAGGTCGCTGCCCTGGGGCGGGTAGCACAGGTGCTTGCGGAAGTGCAGTTCGAGGGCTACGGCGACCTGTCGGAGGTTGCTCTCCGCCACGGCCACGCGGGCCGCCGCGCGGCCGCCGCGGTAGACGCTTGCCCCGAGCGCCAGCAGCACGGCAATAATGCCCGTGCCTACCAGAAGCTCGACGCTCGTGAAGCCTCCCTGACGTGGGGTTCGGCGCTGTATGGTATTATAGGTAGGTCTCCTGGGTTGGCGGACGTTTGATCGGCTGCCGGGCGTCTTGCGGGTTGCCGCGTGCCGCCCGGCGGGAGAACTCATTGGTTCTCGCTCAAGCAATGCCCGTGCCGGGTGCCGGCAGGGAAGTCAGGCAGATGTAAAGTGCTGGCAGGGCATCACATGTGAACGTCCAGCGTCCGGCGACACTGTAGATTGCCCACCCCCCGGCTGCCCCAGGGCGGGCAATCGCCGCCTCAACAGTGCATGCGCCGCCGAGCGTGCAGCCATACCCGTCGTGCCAAGCCGGGCTTGACTCCTCTACCCGGATGTTGTAGCTTCACATGTGTGGTGGCGCGTGCGACTTGGGGAGCTGCGGCGTTACGCGAGATGCGATATGAGCAGTCAGGTGGTGGAACAGGCGGACGCTGTTGCCCTTCGCCGCGAGGTCGAGGGACTGTGTGGAGCTGCACGCGGCGAGGTGTTCGAGGACGGGATGGAGAGCCGGTTCTCCCGAGCCCTGCTGCGGCTCATCGAGGAACACGAGGATGTGGCCGTGCGGGAACTCCAGGAGGCGATTGAGGGGGGCCGGGTGGACGCGCCTGTGGCGGCCGAGGCGCTCCGATGGCTCGGCCTGATGGGGCAGGGTCCCGCCTACCGGCGCCGCAGGCGGCTGCTGGAAGAAGCGCTGTCCGCGGACTGCGCCGAAGTGCGGGACGGCGCAGTGCTGGGCGTCATGTACTTGGACGACCCGCACGCGCTCGGGGACCTTCGAGGGGCGCTCGCGCGGGAGAGCCAGGCGTGGCTCCGCCGGGGCATGGAGCAGGCCATCCAGCAGTTGGCGCGGGAATAGACGCCGTGGCGCTTGCCCTCCGAAAGATCCGCCTGACACGATGGCATCGGGAGGAAGAGCACGATCTCTCCTGGGTGCCCCAGGGCGACATCGTCGCGGACCCTCTTGCTGACCTGACGACAACCAATGGCAAGCTGTCGGTCTGGCTCGTGGAGGAGGACCTGTCCAACCTGTCGCGCGTCCTCGCCGCGTTCGCCACCACGGCTGACCGGCTCGCGAACCTGGATTACGTCCTCTTTGACCCCGTGCTTCTCACCCCCCTGGGCGTCGGCCTGGAGCACACGCAGGGGGGAACCGCCGACGGGGAAGCCAATCAGCTCTGGCACAGGGACCTGAGTCACCTGTCCGGGCACACAGTGGTTGAGCTGGCTCGCGCCATCAAAGCACAAGGGCGCGAAGGCCGCGCCACACCGCGACAACTGAGGCAACTGATCGTGCAAGCCGGCGAGGCTGGCCAGGTTGACTGGGACGTCCTCAACGCCGGCATCCGAAAGGACATTGCGGGATGAACGTGATCCTCGTGGTATTCGACTCGCTACGGAAGGACTGCGTGGGGGTCCACGGCTCGCCGCCGTGGGGCAAGGTGCACACGCCGCACTTCGATGCCTTCGCCGAGCAGTCGCTCGTGATGACCCGCGCCTTCCCCGAATCGCTCCCCACGCTGCCCACCCGCCGGGCGCTCTACACCGGCCGCCGCGTCTATCCCTTCCACAACGGCGACTTCCGCCTGAAGGGCGATTTCGTGGGCGCGCCCGGCTGGGGGCCGATCCCCGAGGACCAGCCCACCCTCGCCGAAATGCTCCACGACGCGGGCTACCGCACGGGTCTCATCGCCGACGTCTATCACATGTTCAAGCCCTCGAAGAACTACTGGCGCGGCTTCGACCAGTGGACCTTTCTCCGCGGCCAGGAGAAGGACCCCATGCGCTCCGGCCCGCGCCTCACCCAGGCCGAGCTCGACCACTGGCTCCCACGCGAAATGCAAAACAAGTGGTCCGTTGACTTCATCCAGCAGTGCATAATGAACATCCACGACAGGACGAAGGAGGAGGACTTCTTCGCCCCGCGCGTGCTGCGCGAGGCGGCCCTGTGGCTGGAGCAGAACCAGGACGCCCCCCGCTTCTTCCTCACCGTCGAGTCGTTCGACCCGCACGAGCCGTGGCTGGTCCCCGCCCACTACCGCCGCATGTATCTGAAGGAGGAGGGGCAGGAGCAGGTGAAGAGCGGGTATGCCGACACCACCCAGCTCCCCCCCGCCCTGCTGCGCCGCACCCAGGCCAACTACAGCGGCGCCGTGACCCTGTGCGACCGCTGGTTCGGCTTCTTCATGGAGCAGCTCCGCGTCCTCGGCCTCCTCGACAACACGATGGTCATCTTCACCTCGGACCACGGCCATTCAATCGGCGACTTTGACTACATGGGCAAGCGCGGCTATCCCTCCTCACGCGAGGTCTACGACATCCCGCTCATGATCCGCTTCCCCGGCGCCGAGAACGCGGGCAGGGCGAGCGACGCCATCGTCCAGCACCACGACATCGCGGGCGTCGTGCTCGAGGCGGTCGGCGTGGCGCCCCCCGAGCCTATTGACGGCAAGTCGTTCGTGGCCGCCGCCCTCAGTGGAAAACCCTTTCGCGGCCACGCCACGGTCGGGTGGGGCTCCGCCGTCACCGTCGTCAACGATCGCTGGTGGTTCAATGGCAAGGTGGACCGCACGGGCGCGCTCCTGTACGACCTGGCGGCGGAGCAGCCCTTCGCCCGCAGCGTGGTGAAGGAGAACCGCCAGGCCGCCCTCGACCTGTTCGCCCTGGCCGAGAGGGACGCCGCGGGCGGCATCCCCGCCTGGCTCATTGACCTCGCCCGCCGCCAGGCCGACGCTCCCGGGTGCAGCGACCTCGCGGCGAGGGAGTGACGAGAGGAGACCGGCGTGCGGATTCTGTTCTATGACATTGACACGCTCCGTGCCGACCATCTGGGCTGCTATGGCTACTGCCGCGACACGTCGCCGAACATGGACCGCGTGGCCGCCGAGGGCATGAGGTTCGAGCACTGCTACGTCTCCGACGCCCCGTGCCTGCCCTCGCGCGCCTCGCTCTTCACGGGCCGCTTCGGCATCCACACGGGCGTCGTCAATCACGGGGGCCTCGCGGCCGACCTGCGCCTCCACGGCCGCGAGCGCGCCTTCCGCCACGGGCCGGCCCGCAACTCCTGGACCGCCGCCCTTCGCCAGGCCGGCCTGCGCCCCGTCAGCTTCAGCCCCTTCGCCGAGCGCCACTCCGCCTGGTGGTTCTACCACGGCTGGCTCGAAATGCACAACACCGGCAAAGGCGGCATGGAGATCGCCCCCGAGGTCGTCCCCGCCGCACTCCGCTGGCTCGACCAGCACGCCACGGAGGACAACTGGTTCCTCCACGTCAATGTCTGGGACCCCCACACCCCCTACCGCACGCCGCTGGAGTTCGGCGACCCGTTCAAGGGGAAACCCTTCGATGAGTGGCTGACCGAGGACCAGATCAAGGGCCACTTCGCCAGCTACGGCCCCCACTCCGCCCAGGACCTCGCCGAGGCGGGGCCGTGCGACACCGCCCGCTGGCCCCGAATCCCCGCCCAGATCGCGTGCCTGGACGACTACGTCCGCTGGATCAACGGCTACGACACCGGCATCCGCTACGCCGACCACCACCTCGGCCTCATCCTGGCCGAGCTCGAACGCCAGGGCGTCCTCGCCGACACCGCCATCATCATCTCCTCCGACCACGGCGAGAACCAGGGCGAACTGAACATCTACGGCGACCACCACACCGCCGACAACATCACCGCCCGCGTCCCCTTTATCCTCCGCTGGCCCGGCCTCGGTGCCGGCCGCGTGGACGCCGCTCTCCATTACCAGACCGACCTCGCCGCCACCCTCATCGAGCTCCTCGGCGGCCAGGTGCCGCCCCTCTGGGACGGCCGCTCCTTCGCCCAAGCCCTTCGGGAAAAAGACACCAGGAGTCTTTTCTGCGAAGCACCCGTAGGGCACTGCGTGGAAAAGACTCCTGGTGTCTTTTTCCCGGGCCGCGACACCCTCGTCTGCGGCAACTGCGCCTGGAGCTGCCAGCGCTCGGTCCGATGGGACAACTGGCTCCTCCTCCGCACCTTCCACGACGGACTGAAAGACCTCGCCCCCGTCCTCCTCTTCGACATCGCGGCCGACCCGCATCTAACCCGCGATCTGTCGAAGACCCGTCCCGACCTCGCCAACGACGGCCTCGCCCGCCTCCACGAGTGGACCACCGAGATGATGAGAACGTCGGAGAGCGACGTGGACCCCCTCTGGACCGTCCTCCGCGAGGGCGGCCCGTTCCACACCCGCGGGCGCCTGAGTGCCTACTGCGAGCGCCTGCGGCAGACCGGCCGCGCCCACCACGCCGAAGCCCTCCTGGCCCGCCACGGCCACTGGATGACGTAGAGGAGCCGGCATTGCCAGAATTGCCTGCTCATGAGATTGAGTCGAATTCCATAAGTACGTGGTATATCTTATGTTGTGTCGTTGGTCAGCCC
>Ga0194125_10002501_pt1 | contig 30347 bp, 25 predicted proteins | sample TA2KigC250mmetaG_FD_148626 | JGI IMG/M metagenome (GOLD analysis project Ga0194125, IMG submission 148626) | Freshwater microbial communities from Lake Tanganyika, Tanzania - TA2015034 Kigoma Deep Cast 250m | ecosystem: Environmental > Aquatic > Freshwater > Lake | place: Tanzania: Lake...
TCAAGCATAAACTTATACTCTACATGGGTACCAAATCGCAGGCCAATCAGCCCAAAAGCCCCAGATCACAGGCCAAACACCCCCTCAGATCGGGGAACTTCGGTCTAGACAACCAGACAGCGCCCACGACCGAGCAGGGGCCGGCGTTCCCGGCCCCGAACCTCCGCCCATCGCCCCGATAAAGGACCCTTCCCGTGCGCCAGGTCGAGCCCGAGCACTACTTCTCCCCGCAGCCCTCGAGCCCGTCCGCGGAGATGGAGCTCACGGTCGAACTGCATGGGCGGCAGTTCACCTTCCGCACGGATGCCGGCGTGTTCTCGCCGAACTTCATTGATCGGGGCACGCGCCTCCTGCTAAGGAGCTTGCCGCTGCCGCTGAAGGGTGACGTCCTGGACTGGGGCGCGGGGTACGGCCCGCTGGGGATCGTGGTCGCGGCGCTCAGCCCGGCGGCCCGCGTGACGATGGTTGAGGTGAACGAGCGCGCCGCTGGCTTGGCGCAGATCAACGTGGAACTGAACCGGGTCACGAACGCCGAGGTTCTCGCGGGAGACGCCTTCCAGGTCCTCGGCGAGCGGGAGTACGACGTGATCCTGACCAACCCCCCGATCCACGCGGGGAAGTCGGTCGTGACGGCGCTCATCGAGGATGCCCGACGACGACTGCGGGAAGGCGGCGAGTTCCGGATGGTCGTCCGGACCCAGGACGGGGCCAAGTCCTACCTGCGGCTGCTGCAGGAGCTGTTCGCGCGCGTGTCGCTGGAGGACATGCGGGGGGGCTACCGGGCGTTCCGGGCGCTCGTCGGCGGCCCGGAGACGGCTGGGAGCAAGCCGGTTTGACTTTTGACCCAAGCCCACTATAATGCCCCGCGATCCCCTCGCGAGGTTGAGCGCAGAGAGCTGACGGTTCGATGCACCTGTTCTTCCGGTTCCTCCGCTTCGTCCGCCCCTACCGCTGGCGGCTGGTGTGGGCGCTGTGCCTCGTGTTCGTCAGCCACGGGCTGACGATGCCGATCCCGTGGATCACCAAGGTCCTCGTGGACCGGATCCCCGACTGGGTGGGCGGCACGCCCGCCGAGCAGGACGCCGGCCGCCCCGAGCTGCTCCGTCTCCTGTTCGTGGTCATCGGGACGGTACTCGCCCTGCACCTGATGAACGCGTTCATGGGGTACGTCCGGTCGATGGCGCTGGTGTTCATCGGCAACCGCGTGCTGTTCGACGTGCGGTCGGCGGTCTACCGACACCTCCAGCGCCTGTCGATGCGCTACTACGAGTCCCGGTCGACGGGCCACATCATGTCGCGGGTCCTGTATGACGTGGATGCGGTGCAGTCCGTGCTGTCCGGCGGGCTGGTGGACCTGCTCTCCAACACCATCGTGATCGCGGTGGTCGTGCCGGTCCTGTTCGTCGTCAACCCGAAGCTCGCGCTGCTCTCCATGTGCTTCGTCCCGCTGTACGTGGCGAACTTCCTCCTCCTCCGCAAGCAGATTCGCCACGCCGCGGTGGAGGTGCGGGACCAGTACTCCGAGGTGTATGCCACGCTGCACGAGAGCGTCGCGGGCGTGAAGATCGTCAAGTCCTTCGTTCGCGAGCGTCATGAGGCGCGGCGCTTCGCGCGGGAGCTGCGTGAGCAGGTGAAGCTGGGTATGCGCAGTGCGCGCTGGAACACGCTGATGGGCGTCAACGCGAATCTCATCACGAACATCGCCAACCTCGTGGTGCTCTACATCGGCGGCCGCATGGTGCTGTTCGCGCCCCATCCCGGCGGCATGACCTACGGCGACCTCCTGGCGTACCTCGGGTACCAGGGGATGCTGTTTGGGCCGGTCATCGCGCTGGTAACGATCAACCAGACGATCCAGTACGTGATGGCGGCCGTTGAGCGCATCATGGACACACTGGACACGGTGCCCGACGTCAAGGACCGACCGGCCGCCAAGAGCCCCCCACATATCGAGGGGAAGGTGGAGTTCCGCAACGTGGACTTCGCCTACGAACCCGGGCAGCCGGTGCTGAACGACATCTCGTTCCTGGCCGAGCCCGGGAAGATGGTGGCCCTCGTCGGCCCCTCGGGCGGCGGCAAGAGCACCGTGGTGAACCTGATCCCGCGCTTCTACGACCCGCTGGACGGGCAGGTGCTGGTGGATGACATCGACCTGCAGAACATGCGGGTCTCGACGCTGCGCCGGAGCATCGGGATGGTGCTGCAGGAGACGTTCCTGTTCCGGGGCACGCTGCGGGAGAACATCAAGTACGGCAAGCCCGAGGCGACCGACGAGGAAGTCATCCAGGCGGCCATCGCCGCCAACGCGCACGACTTCATCATGGAGTTTCCGGACGGATATGAGACCGAGGTCGGGGAGCGGGGCGTGAGGCTGTCCGGCGGGCAACGCCAGCGGATCAGCATCGCGCGCGCGATCCTGCGCAACCCGCGCATCCTGATCCTGGATGAGGCGACGAGCGCGCTCGACAGCGAGTCGGAGTTCCTGATTCAGCAAGCCCTGGCGGAACTGATGAAGAACCGCACCTCCTTTGTCATCGCGCACCGTCTATCTACAGTGATGAACGCCGACCTGATCCTGGTTCTGGATGAGGGCCGGATCGTTGAGCGGGGCGTGCACGCCGAACTGGCCACGAAGCCGGAGGGGCTGTACGCGCACCTGTGCGAGATTCAGTTCAAGCGGGCCGAGGAGAAGCTCAGGGAGTACGAAGCGCAGAAGGCGGCGAAGAAGGACTAGCAGCCCTCCGGACTGACGCGCTTCGCGTGAACGGCCACGGTGTCCTCACCTCCTGCCCCCTCTCCTGAACGAGAGGGGGAACGGCAACGTCGCCGGGGTACGCCGGTTACCCCCTCTCCCTTCAGGAGAGGGGGCAGGGGGTGAGGACCATGCCGACGGGTCGTGGGTTTGCCACAGCTGGAGTAGCGGCGAGGTAGCGCGATGTGGGTGGTCGCTCGAACCGAGTTCCGACGGCTGATGCGGAGCGGCAGGCTCCTGGTGCTCATCGCCCTGACGCTGCTGCTCGGGCTGATGGCGGTCGTGGGCACCGTGTGGTGGTGGGCGACCGACCTCTCCCGCGAGGCGACGATCGAGTGGGATACGGGCGCGGTCGTGGTGATGGAGCGTGGCCTGGGTCTGCGGCTGACGTGGGCGACGCTCGTCCTGCTCCTGCCGGTATGCTTCGTGGCCATGCCGGTCCTGACGGCCGACATGGTGGCCGGGGAGCGCGAGGACGGCACGCTGGAGATGCTGGAGCTCACGGCACTCAGGCCCCGTGAGCTGGTCCTCGGGAAGTTCCTCGCCGCCGCCGCCGCGACCGCCCTGCTGGCGCTCTCCACGCTGCCCTTCTTGCTGATCGCGGACCTGGCCGGTGGTCCAAGCCTGCTCGGCGCCTTCGCCTTCGTCGGCGCCGCCATCCTGTACTGCCTGCCGTTCGCGGCCGTAGGCATCGGTCGGTCGGTGCGGAGCGCCACCCGCGCCGAGGCGATGCGGTCGTCGTTCCGCGACATGCTCCTGTGGCCGGCCGTGGGGCTGGCGATCGGCTGTGGTGGCGGGACCTTCGTGGCGGCCCTCCGAGCGGCCTTGCAGAGCTTCATGACCGGCAGTCGGATCGGCTTCTGGACGACCCACGTTCTCACCTTTCCGGCCGGCTTCGTGTGGACCGACGTGTTCAGCCGAATCGGGAAGACCCCGTGGTTTTGGCTGGCGGTGCCGGTTGCCCTGACGATCCACTGCCTGCGGAGGGCGTGGGTCACGGCGGCCTGGCTGGAGCCGACCCGCGTGGCGGAGCAGACGCAGGCGCGCCGACGGGGACACGCAGACCGGGAGGCCGCGCTTGCCGCGGCGGCGCGTGGAACGGGCGCGACCGCCCTGCCACCCCCGCCGCTCGGCGGCCCCGTCGCCGAGGAGCGCACGCGCTGGGGCATGGTCTCCCAGCGCATCCGCAACCCCATCGAGGTGCTGGCCACGCTCCGGAGGCGCGACGCCGCCTGGTACTTCGCCCTGCTGGGATGGATCCTCCCGTTGATGGTCGTTGGGCTGCCGGTCGCAGTGAGCGAGGGTCTGGTGAAAGAGCGCAGCATCTTCCCGAGCCTGGGGGCGATGTTCTGGATCGGCATCCTGCTGGCGTATGTCTGCATGGTGACACCCACGATTGTCACCTCGGAGCGGGAGGGCGGCACGCTCGACTCACTGCGGATGACGCGGCTCGGGCCGCCCGACCTGGTCTGGGGGAAACTCAAGGCCCGCTTCACCGAGTTGGGGTTGCTCATCGCCGGCGGCGCCCTGTTCATGTCGATCTTCTTCATCTGGGGATCGCTGTCGCTGCCCAGCCTGCTGCTGTTGTGGGTCAGCGGCCCGATCTACGTGGCGGCGTACGCCGGGTTCGGGGCGGCGGCGTCGATCATGTGCCGCCGGAGCACGCACTCGATTCTGGCGGGGTGGGGACTGCTGTTTGTGCCCGTGATGCTGAGCCTGGCGATGGTCAACATCGCCGGCGTGATCGGACGCTGGGGCCTCCTGCCGCTATCCCCCCCGCTGATCGCGTTCCGCTGCCTGGTGTTCGACATGGACGATCCGGTCGGCCCGTCGCTGTGGCTGCCGCACCTCCAGGCGTATGCGGTCTGGGGCGTGTCGTTGGCAGTGCATCTAATCCTGGCGATCGTGACGTGGTGGATCGCGCTCCGGCAGTTCGACCGCTTCCTGTTCGAGAACCGGGACCGCGGGTCGTAGGACGGCAACGGCCGCTTGGGGTTCCGCGTTCGGGGTTCGGCGTTGGCGGCCGTGAACCCCGAACCCCGAACGCGGAACCCCGAACCTTCCTGGCCGCGCGAGGAGTTCTCCCCTGACCGCACGCACGAAGGGAATCGCCCTTGGGATCATGGCGTCCGTCGCCTGGGGCACGGTCGTTGTGTGCGGGCGGTACCTCACCGCGGTGCGGCTGGTTGACCCCCTGCTGGTGGCCGCGGCGCGCTTCTCCCTGGCGGCCCTCGCGCTGCTGGTCTATGTGCTCGTGACCGGACACTCGCGGAAGTTGCTCACGTCCTTCGAGGATGCCCCGCGGTTCCTGCTGCTCGGTCTGCTGGGCGTCGTGGGCCTGGGCATCTTCGTGTTCACCTCCACCCAGTACACGTACTCGATCAACGGCGTCCTCATCATGAACTCCAACGGCATCTTCATCGCCGCTCTGGCGTTCCTGGTGGGGGAGAAGGTGCCCGCAGCGCGCTATGTGGGCCTCGCGGTGGGCCTCGTCGGATGCGCCGTCGTTGCGGCGAGCTGGGGTCACGGGCTGGCCCTCGGCGGGCGGAACGACCTGCTGGGATGCGCCCTCGCCCTGGCGGGCGCGGTGTCATGGGCCTTGTACACGCTCCTGGGCAAACAGCCGGTCCAGCGGTGGGGCGGCCTCGTGGCGACGACCGCCGCCATGTGCTGCGGCGCGGCGGTCATGTGCCTGATCGTCGTTGTTCGCGGCACCCCGCTGCTGATGACCGGCCTCGAGGTGCTCGTGGCGGCCTACATGGCGATCATCCCGACGGCCTTCGGCTTCGTCTGTTGGTACGCGGCGCTGGAGCATGTCCCGGCCAACTTGATCGGGCCGCTGCAGTACGTTGCGCCGGTCGTGGGGATCGCGATGGGCTGGCTCGTGCTCCACGAGCCGATTCGGCTCGGGTTCCTCTTCGGGGCGGCGCTGGTGTTTGCCGGCGTGTGGCTGGCTACCAGACGGTGGGCCGGGAGGGAGTAAGCGGCGGCCCCTGGGAGACAGGCGGGCCCCGCCTCACGGCGGGGCCCTGTTGCATCTGCGGGACTGTGAGACAGGTGGTCAAGGAGTCTGCGGTGTGAGATTCTCTCGCCTCGACACCTGCTCACAGGAGTGCGGTGCTGCTACGGAGCACTCCCCTCCTTGCTCACTGTCCCACAGCCGTGTGTACTACCCACTGAGCATCACCTCCTTGAAGAATCGCGGAGATCGTCGGCATAAGCCGAACAGTGGTAGTATACCCACCGCCGGTGCGCCGGTCAAGCGGCGGACGTCACGTCGCGCGCCGGGCCACGTAGAACGCGCGCGTGCTGCGACTGTGCAACCGCTCGAAGCTGTAGGCATCGTACACGGCGAGGATCTCGAAGCCCGCCTCGCGCAGCAGGTCCTGCACTTCGTCATCCGCATAGCCACGCTGGCGGTGGACTTCGACGAACTCGCGGGTCTCGTTGTCGTCGGCCCAACGGAACCACATCCGGACGGTGCACAGGCGGGACTTCGCGTCCCAGTCCGAGCGCCAGGAGTAGGCCAGCGGGTCTGACGACCGCATGTTGTCCTGGGTGAACAGGTTGAGCGCCAGCGCGCGGATCGTGTTGAGGTCGAAGATGAACAGACCGCCGGGCTTGAGGGAACCGTGGACGCCCCGAAAGCAGGCGGAGAGGCCACTGGGTTCGAGGATGTAGTTGAGGCTGTCGTAGAGGCAGACCACCAGGTCGAGCGATTCCGACCTCAGGCCGAGGGCGCGGGCATCCTGGACGGCGACCCGCAGACGGCCCTCCTCGGCGGCGACGCGAGCCATGCCCTCGGAGAGGTCCACGCCGAACACCCGCGGACAGCCCCGGCGCGCGATCTCGGCGCCCACCATCCCGGTCCCGCAGGCCAGGTCGAGGACGGTCTGCGGATGGGCGTCGAAGCGGTCGAGGAGGCGCTGGACGTAGTCCACCCAACTGCGGTACGGCACGTTGCACATGAGGACGTCGTAGTAGGGGCCGATGGCTCCGAACGAGGGGGAGACGGCCTCCGCGCCCTCTGCCACAGGGTCCTGGGCGCCGCCCTTGCGGTTCAGCAGACGTCGCAACCAACCGCGCGAGCGACGAGGCACCGGCAGGAGACCCTCCGAGAGTGATGGGCGTGCGGGCTACGCGGCGTTCAGGTACGTCATCACCGTGTACAGGCACGGCAGGTCGGGGCGAACCTGCTTGCCGTAGTCGCCGGCCGGCCAGCGGATCTGGGCGGCCACCATGAAGCGCGAGGCGCGCGAGGCGTCGCCGCCCGTAATCTGCACTTGTATCGGCACGGTCACCTTCTGCTTGGGGCCCAGCTCAGCCACCTGCTGGGTCTGGGTGATGCGGTTGATCTGCGCCGTGTCCATCACCGTGATGGCGAGGCCCTTCAGCTTGGCGTCCGTCGTGTTCTCGATGGTCAGCTCGCAGGTGATCGTGCTGCCCACCGGCGCCGCTTTGGGGGCCTTCAGCTCGCACTTCACGGGCTGCACGCCCCAGTTCGCCCGTACGGTACTGAACGCCGCCGCGCCGGCCAGCGCCCACTCGCGGCCGGAGTACGGGCCACGATTGGTCGCCAACGTGGGCGCGCAGATGCGGCTGATGTCATGTACGAAGGCCCCCCAGAGCGGACCGCCCTGGGTCAGCTGCGAGGCGGCAGTCGTGATCCGGCGGTACAGCTCCTCAGGGGCGGCGGGGTTGGTCAGCTTCTGGTGGGAGCGGAAGCTGACCTGGTCGCCCCCCATGATGTTGATGTGGCCGGCCGGGATGCCGCCCTCCTCGCTGATGCCCTCACGCCACTGCTCGACGAGCGAGTCGTACTGCGCGACGGTATCGCACTCGTAGAGCATCACGGCATCAATGGACACGCCCGCGTCGGCGAACATCCGCGGGTCCTGACCGTGCTGCTCGCCGTGCCACCAACTCAGCGTGAAGGTCCAAAGAGGTTTCTGGAGCTTCGATTCGTCGAGGATGCGCTTGAGGTTCCTGCAGAGCACGTGGGCGCGGTACCAGTTCCACTGATGGTAGAGTTCCACGTTGCTGGCCCACTTGCCGCCGTCTACGCGGTCGCACAGCCAGCCCATGCGGTCGTTGGGGCCGAACTGCCCCCACTCGCCCGGCAGGCCGACGACCGGCATCTCCTTCGCGAAGCCCTCCACCAGTTCGTAGCTGCCCCAGTCCGCCCCGCTGCGGATGTAGTCGAAGCCGACGTGGTCCACGCCCTCCGTGGCCTGCATCTGGGCGAGGAACTGAGCGAGATGCTGCGGGCGGTTCTGGTCCAACAAGGAGATCGCCGCTTCCTCGGTCGGCACACGTTGGCTGCGGGAGAAGTCCTGGGTCCAGCGGTAGCCGGGCTTCCAGCGCCTCGCCGCGGCGTGCTCGCCGGGCCTGTTGGGGTAGGTCTCCATCGCAGCGGCCCAGGCGCCGAACTTGAGCCCGCGGCGGTGCGCCTCCTGAGCCATCTCGGGGATCTTCTCAAGGTTGTGCTGGTTCCAGGGGTTCTGCATCGTCAGCCGCCCGCGCTCGCTGTAGGTCTCCGTGACGGCGCCGCGGAACCAGAGCGTGTCGGCGCCCATGAACTGCGCCCAGTCGAGCATCGCCTTCCAGTCGCCCTTCGTGCCGTCAGGGCGTGTGAGCTGGCCGTCGGGGAAGTCCGGCTCCCAGGTCACCACGCAGGTGCCCGGCGGCAGCTCCGCGCGCTCCCGCCGCAAGATGCGGAAGGAGGCGGTGGCGGTGCACACGGCCTCCCCCTCAGGCTGTGGGCCGGAGCTGGCAGCCCCCTTGGGCGGCGGTTCGCCCTTGGCCTTGGCCTCCTGCTCGCGTTCCCGGCGTCGAGCGGCGTCCTCCTTCTCGCGCTTGCGCTGCTGCTCCGGCGGCTCCCAGCCCCATTCCTGTGGGGCGAACTCGGCCCTCGCCTCAAGGGTGTAGACCGCATCCGTCCCCGCCTTGGCGCCAAACGGGACGGGCCAGCTCCCGCGCCAGACCCCCTTGCCCGCGTCGAACCGCAGCGGCACGCTCGCCAGCCGCCCGACCGTCTCGACGATGTCCCCCCCGGCGTCAAGCACCACGACCTCCGGCGCGGCGCCGGTGATCGGCCGTCCGTCCGCCGCGACGAGAGCTACCTCGAAGGGCACGATGTCGTAGCGGCACCAGTCGTGCTGCGGAACCGAGAGCGAGAGCGGGAACTCGGGCCGGGGAGGACCCTGGACCGTCTGCTTGTGGAGAAGGTGGCGGATGGCGCCGAAGATGGGCTTGCGCGCCGCCAGCAGAGCGATCAGGGCACAGATGATGATCAGGGCCAGGCAGCAACACGTGGAGTTCTGGTCCCGGCGCCGGCGCCGCCGGTGAGTGGGGAAGTCGGTCGCCCTGATGCGGATCGAGGTGCCCTTCATCGTACGGAAAGGCGGCAGCTCAGCGTTTTCCTGTCAGTGGTCACCTATCACCAGCCATGTGATCTCGCGGCCGGACGCGCGCAGAGCGATCGAATTCGCGCCCCGCCCAAGAGGCGCCCGGATGGTGATCTTCTTCCCTCCCGAGTCGTACTCGACCTTGAGCGGTTGGCCCATCGCCTCGCCCGTGGGTGCGGAGGAGACGTCCCCGTCGGCGAGGACCCCGGTGATCGTGACCGAGTCCCCGGCGACGCGCGTTCCCGGCGGCGGCTTCAGGTCGTCGATGTGCAGGGCCTTCGCCTGGCAGACGCGCTGGAAGGTGCCGAATGAGGTCTTGTTCACGATCATGCGACGCGGCAGGCATAGCGGGTCGGAGCGCTCATCGGCCGTAGAGCGGTCGATGCTCACCGCAGCGGTGTAGCCGGCGGCGTTCAGCGTCCCCAGCACGAACGTATCGTAGTTGCCGTAGGGCAGCGCGAAGGAGGTGACCTGCAGGCCCGTCTGCTCCTCGATCGCGAACTTCGAGTCGCGGACCTGCTCCTCCACCATGTCCCGGATGCTGTCGGCGGTCTTGCCCTTGGGCACGAAGGTGAGGTTCTCGTGGGTCTTGCTGTGGGAACCGATCTCCCAGCCCGCCTGGGCGAGCGCCTTGCAGTCGTCCCACGTCAGGCGATGGTCATTGGCCCCGACCGAGGAGGTGATGAGGAACGCCACGGCGACGTACCCATGTTTCGCCAGCAGAGGCTGGGCGATCTTGAGGGCGCTCTTCCAGTTGTCATCGAAGGTGAGCACGACCGGCTTCTCCGGCAGGTCCCTCTGCCCGGCGATGTAGGCAGCGACATCGCGGAGTAGGACCGTCTGGAAGCCCTGGTCGTGGAGCCACTGGACGTACTTCTCGAGGTCCGCCGTCTTGATGGAGTACTCGTTCTGGGCGTTCGGCCCGATGTCGTGCATGCACAGGATCGGGATGTTGCGCGGCTGCACGGTCTTGGTCGGGGCGGAGGCTTCGGGCGGGACGGCGGCTAGCTTGGGCTGCTCTTTGTGGCACGCCCCCAGCAGCAGGGACGCGACCAAGGCGACGGCGGTTGCCAACAGAAGACGCCTGACAGCAGTCATCGGTTCACCCGGGCGACGCAGTTGGCGGAATGGGCCGGGGCCGGCGGTCCGGCCCCTAAGCCTCGGACGCGAGGCCCATCAGCATCTTGGCCTGGTCGACGGCCTCACGCAACATCGCGCACACATGGTCCACTTCGGCCTCGGTGATGACCGCCGGCGGCTCGAAGCGGAGCGTGTGCGGGTCATTCAGGCCGTAGGCGCACAGGATGCGGCGCTGGGCCAGAGCAGCGATCGCCAGGCCGCCCACGTCGGCGTCGGCGAACTCCACGCCGACCAGCAGCCCCTTGCCGCGAACCTCGCGGATGAGGTCGGGGTAGTCGGCGCCGATGGCGCTCAGGCCCGCCAGGAGCTGTGAGCCGCGCTCGAGGGCCGCCTCGCAGAGGCCGCCCTCCCGGACCAGCTTGAGCGCCGCGAGCGCGGCAGCGCAGGCCAGCGGGTTGCCGCCGAAGGTGCTGGTGTGGATGAGCGGGTTGTCGTGGAAGACGGACCATGCGTCGTCGCTGCCGACGAAGGCGCCGATCGGCATGACGCCGCCACCGAGGGCCTTGCCCAGGCACATCAGATCTGGGGTGACGTCCCACCACTCGCAGGCGAAGGTCTTCCCGGTGCGGCAGAGGCCGCTCTGGATCTCGTCGAGGATCAGCAGCGCGCCCGCCCGATCGCAGATCTCGCGAACCGCGGGCAGGTAGTCCTCGGGCGGGATGATGATCCCCGCCTCGCATTGGACGGGCTCAAGGACCACCGCAGCCGTCTCGTTGTCCACCGCCGCCGCGAGTGCGTCCCGATCGCCGAAGGGCACGTGGGAGAAGCCCGGCAACAGGGGCTCGAAGGGGGTCTTGTACTGCTCGCGGCCCGAGGCGGACAGCGCGCCGAACGTCTTCCCGTGGAACCCGCCCAGCGCGCCGACGAACTTCGGACGGCCGGTGTACGCGCGGGCGATCTTCAGGGCGCCCTCAACCGCCTCGGCGCCGGAGTTGCAGATGAACGCGTGCTGCAGGTCGCCCGGGCAGAGGTCAGCGAGGGCAGCGGCCAACTGGGCCATCTTCTCGTTCAGCAGCAGATGGCTCGACAGCGGCATCGCGTGGAGTTGCCGCTCGACGGCCTCGACCACGGCCGGGTGCCGATGGCCCATCGTGAAGACGCCGGGCCCGCCGAGGCAGTCGAGCCACCGGTCGCTGGCGCTATCGGTGATCCAGCAGCCCTCCGCCTCGGTCTCCACCACGCCATAGCCCATGAACTTCACCACGGTGGCCCAGCCGGGGTTCAGGTGCTTGATGTAGAGTTCGGCAACCTCGTTGGCGTGGGCTTCGGGGTCTCGGGTCTCGAGCCTCAGGTCTCGGGTCTCAGGTCTCATGTCTCAGGTCTGACGTCTCCGGTCCGGGACGCCTCGCGTCTGTGACGGACCCCTTTGATGTCCGACCTGCGCAAATAGGCCATGAGGCCGCGGACAAGCCTGCTGACCTCTACTGCCGACTCGGTCAGCTGGGCGAACTCCTCTGGGGTCACGTAGCCCTGGTCAAGGGCGAGGTACAGCTGCGACCGGAGTTCGTTGAGCGATCCATTGGCGACTGCGAGGAACTGGATGAACTCCTGGGAGCCCCCTCGCCCGAAGCCTTCGGCGATGTTCGAGGTTACCGACACAGCCGCTCGGCGGATCTGGTCCCTGAGGACGAAGTCCCTCGCGAACGGGCCCCTCCCAGATGCCGCGTACACCTGCCGCACCAACTCGCAAGCCTTCTGCCAGGCTTCCATGTCCTCGAACCGTTTGAACGTCGGCATCCTCTACCCGTCCGCAGCCAGTACCGGGGGTGGTGCCGCGTCCGTGAGACCCGAGACCTCACAGTAGCGGATGCCGCCGGCATCTACAAGACGATGGCCGGCGGCAGGAGCAACTCGGTACGGGTGTATGGTCGGGGCGGCCGGACTCGAACCGGCGGCCTTTAGACCCCCAGTCTAACGCGCTAACCAAACTGCGCCACGCCCCGACCTTGCGCCCGTCGGCGGGAGCACGGCAACGGGCCGACTGTGGTCGTCAGCCCGGCCGCGAGATGCCTCCCGCCTACTTGACGGCATCCTTCAGGCGTTTGCCGGCCTTGAACACCGGCGCCTTCTGTGCAGGGATGAAGATGGTCTCGCCCGGCTTCGCCGGGTTCCGGCCGACCCGCGCCTTGCGCACGCGGACCTCGAACGTGCCGAACCCGGTGATCTGGACCTTGGCCCCATCACAGAGGGCATTCGTGATGGCGTCCAGTGTCGCCTCGACGACCTCCGTCGCCGTACGCTTCGTCAGTCCGCCGCCGACCTTGGTGACGACAGTATCCGCCAAGTCCGCCTTCGTGACCGTGCCCGGCACTGCAGATCACCCCGTTTTCTCGCTCCGGACGGAGCAGAATGTGGCCCTGTACGCCTAAGCGGACGACCCGTCCCCGAAGGGGGTTGCAGCGAGAACAGCCCCATTCTACGTCCGTAGCGGAGGGCTGTCAACTTCGGTTTTGCCCTCGCGACCCATCAGCCGCACGACCGCCTCACGCGGCGGGACGGCGCCCAGGAGCACGTCCCGGACCGCCTCGGCGATGGGCATCTCAACACCCCGGGCCGCTGCCAGTTCGCACGCGGCAAAGGTCGTCGGGACGCCCTCCGCGACCTGGCCGCCCATCGAGGCCTCAATCGCGTCCCGGGTCTCGCCCTTCGCGAGCCGGTTGCCGACCTGCCAGTTGCGGCTGAGCGTGCTGGAGCACGTGGTGATGAGGTCGCCGATTCCCGAGAGCCCCGAGAAGGTCTCGGCTTTGGCGCCCAGATCGACCCCCAGTCGGCGGATCTCCGCCAGCCCGCGCGTGAGCAGGGCGGCCTTCGTGTTGCTCCCGAAGCCCAGACCGTCGCTGGCGCCGGCGGCGAGAGCGACGATGTTCTTCAGCGCACCACCCAGTTCCACGCCGATGAGGTCCGAGTTGGTGTAGACCCTGAAACGCCGGGAGAGCAGGAGGCCTTGAGCGGCGAGGCTGAGTTCAGCGTGCTTGCTGGCCACGACCGCGCAGGCGGGCATGCCCCGGACGATCTCGCTGGAGAGGTTGGGCCCGGAGAGCGCCGCAAGGGGCGTCTCCGAACCGAGGACCTGGGCCAGGACCTGCGACATGCGCAGGCCCGTCCCGGTCTCCAGGCCCTTCGTCGCGGAGACAATCCAGGCGCGGCTCGGGAGGTGTGCCGCGGCCTGTTCCGCCACCCCCCGCAGCCACTGCGACGGCACGGCGAAGATCACCAGCCGCGCGCCATCCACCGCGTCGGAGAGGGAGGACACGCCCTTCACTGACTTGGGGACCTCGGCACCAGGGCAGTAGCGGGTGTTGGTGCGCCGGGAGTTGATCTCCTCGGCCACCTCAGGTTCTAGCGCCCAGAGGCGGGTCGCCGTGCCCTTCTCGCCGGCCAGGCACGCGAGGGCCGTGCCCCAGCCTCCGGCGCCGATGACGGCGACTGGGCTGACATCGCTGCGGATCAAGGGCTGCCCCCTCCCTCGGTTCGTACGGGCTTCTTGCCGCCGAAGCGGCTCTCCGTGCCCTTCAGCAGACGCTCGAGGTTCTCGACGTGACGCGTGACGCACAGAATGGTGGCACAGCCCATCGCTGCCACGAGCGGGCCCGGCGCGCCGAGCAGCGACGCCAGCACGGGGGCGGCGGTCAGCGCGATGACCGACCCCAACGAAACGTACCGCGTGACCGCCGTGATCGTAATCCACAGGGCGAAGGGGAAGGCGCCCGCCGGCCAGTAGAGAGCGAGCGCGATCCCGAGGCTCGTCGCGACGCCCTTGCCGCCCGTGAAGCGCAGGTAGGGCGAGTAGCAGTGGCCCAGGACGGTCGCCAGCGCGGCGGCTCCGAGGCTCCACCCCGCAAGGTGGAGGACCGCCCCCGCCAACGTCACGGGCACGAAGCCCTTCAGCGTGTCCAGCGCGAAGCCCAGCACGCCGTACTTGGCCCCCAGGGCGCGGAACAGGTTCGTGGCCCCGATGTTGCCGCTGCCGACCTTGCGGAGATCGACCCCACGGCTGCGGGCGATGAGGATGCCGACCGGGATTCCGCCGGTGAGATAGCAGCCGACGATTGCCAGAACCGCGACCACGGTTCCCGTCTCGATCACCTCCGGCCCGGATCAGTCGGGGCCGTCTTCAGGGCGCCGCGGGCGCGCGTGCAGCCGGATCGGCGTGCCCTGGAACCCGAACTCCCGACGCAGGAAGTTGATGAGGTAGCGCTGATAGGACCAGTGCATCAGCTTGGGATCGTTGACGAAGCACACGACGGTCGGCGGCTCCACGGCGACCTGTGTCGCGTAGTAGATGCGCAAGCGGCGGCCCTTGCGGCTGGGCGGGCTGTGCTTCAGCACGGCATCGCCAATGGCGCGGTTCAGGACACCGGTCGCGATCCGGCGGCTGAAGTCACTGGCGATGCGCGACGCGAGCGGCAGGATGGCGTCGATGCCCTCGCCCTTCGCGGCGGAGACGAAGAGGACCTCTGCGTAGTCCAGGAAAGGCAACCGGCGGCGGACGTCCCGCTCGAAGTCCTTGCGGAGGGCTCTCTCCAGGCTCTTGGAGCCGAGCTGCTCAGCAGGACGCGGGTTCTCTCCCGGCACGGCGCCGCGCGCGCACACCAGGTCCCACTTGTTGGCGATGATCGCGGTCGCCTTGCCCGCCTCCTCGGCCATGCCGGCGATGCGCTGGTCTTGGATGGTGACGCCCTCGGAGGCGTCGAGCATCGCAAGGACGACGTGGGCCCGCTCGATGGCCTTGGCCGAGCGAAGCGTCGAGTAGAACTCGACCGCCTCCTTGCTGCGGGACTTGCGGCGGAGGCCGGCGGTATCGACGAGGAGGTAGTCCTGTCCGTCCGCCGACAGCGGAACGTCGATGGCCTCGCGGGTGGTACCCGGGATGTCGCTGACGATCACCCGCTCCTCGCCGAGCAGCGCGTTGATGAGTGAGGACTTGCCCACATTCGGCCGCCCCACCACCGCCACCGCAACTCGGTCTTCCTCAACCGCCTCCTCGGGCTCCTCGAGAGGCAGGGCCTCGACGATGGCATCACGCAGGTCCTCGATGTTGAGGTTGTGAATGGCCGAGATGTCCAACGGCATTCCGAGGCGCAGATCGAGGAAAGGCGAGGAGTCCAGGCGGCCCTTTTCCATCTTGTTCGCGACCAGGATGTAGGGCTTGCCCGAGCGTCGGACGGTGTCCGCGACGATCATGTCATGGCTGGTCAGCCCCTCCTGGCCGTCCACCAGGAAGATCAGCAGGTCCGCCTCCGCCAGCGCCATCCTGGCGTGCTCCGCCACCAGGTTGACGAGCACGTCCTCCTCACCGCCCACGATGCCGCCCGTGTCAACGAGGACCACCTCGCGCTCGCCCACGCGCGCCGTCGCGTAGAGGCGATCGCGCGTGACGCCGGGCCGGTCCTCGACCACGGCAATGCGCTGCCCCGTCAGCCGGTTGAACAGGGCCGACTTGCCAACGTTCGTACGCCCGATGATCGCGACGAGTGGCTTCGCCATGGTTTGGTCGTGGTCACCCGGCAGGGAGGCGGGCCTTCACGAGCGCTACTAGCCCACCGGCGGCCACCAGTTCGGCCGCCGGCCCGACGAGCGGCGGGAAGGAGTACTCGGTGCCCTTCGTCAGGTTCCGCGCGCGGCCCGCGGCCAGGTCTACCTCCACCTCGTCGCCCGCCTCCGTCTCATCGACGAGCGGAGCGCACTCCACGATCGGCAGGCCGATGTTGAGGGCGTTCCGGTAGAAGATGCGCGCAAAGCTCTTGGCGATCACGCACGAGACGCCGCACTCCTTGATCGCGATCGGTGCATGCTCGCGCGAGCTGCCGCAGCCGAAGTTCACACCCGCCACGATCACGTCGCCCGGCCGCACGCGGGTGATGAACTCCGCGTCGAGGTCCTCCATGCAGTGCGCCGCGAGCTCCGCGTTGTCGCTCGTGTTCAGGTAGCGCGCGGGGATGATGACATCCGTATCGACATGGTCTCCGTACTTGTGCACGTGGCCTGCCATGGCTGTTCAGAGTTCCTCCGGACTGCAGATCCTGCCGCACACGGCGGAGGCGGCGGCGACCGCGGGGCTGGCGAGATAGACCTCGGACTCCGGGTGCCCCATGCGGCCGACGAAGTTGCGGTTGGTGGTGGCGACGGCGCGCTCGCCGGCCGCCAGGACGCCCATGTGCCCACCCAGGCACGGGCCGCACGTGGGTGTGCTGACCATCGCGCCGGCCTCCAGGAAGGTCTCCACGAGGCCCTCGCGGGTGGCGCGCAGGTGGATGTCGTGGGTGCCGGGGATGATGATGCAGCGCACGCCCTTCGCGACCTTGCGACCCTTCAGGATGCCCGCTGCCACGCGCAGGTCCTCGATCCGCCCGTTCGTGCACGCGCCCACGACCGCCTGGTCGATGGCCACGTCCTTCAGCTCGCTCACCCCGCGCGCGTTGCTCGGCAGGAAGGGCGCCGACACCTGAGGCTCGATGGCGCCCGCGTTCCACTCGTACACATGGGCATAGTCGGCGTCCGCGTCGGGCTCGAAGACCGTGTATTCCCTCGTGGCACGGGCGTCCACGTAGGCCTTCGTCTTCTCGTCGAAGGGCATGACGCCGTTCTTGCCGCCGGCCTCGATGGCCATGTTGCACATCGTGAACCGGCCGGCCATTTCCAGCGCGTGAATGGCGCTGCCCCCGAACTCCATCGCCCGGTACAACGCCCCATCGACGCCGATCTGCCCGATCGTGAAGAGGATGAGGTCCTTGCCGCCGACCCACGGCTGCAGCTCGCCGTTGAAGACGAAGCGCAGCGTCTCGGGCACGCGGAACCAGCACTCGCCGGTCGCCATGGCCGCCGCGCAGTCGCTGGAGCCGACGCCCGTGCTGAAGGCGGTGAGGGCGCCGTAGGTGCAGGTGTGCGAATCGGCGCCGATCACGCAATCCCCCGGCAGCACGATCCCCTTGTCCGGCAGCAGGATGTGCTCGATGCCGGCTTCCGTCTCGTAGTAGTGCAGGATGTCCTGCTCGCGGGCGAAGTCGCGCATCGTCTTCGTCTGCGTCGCGGAGAGGATGTCCTTGTTCGGCGTCGAGTGATCGGCGACCAAGGCGATCTTCGTCCGATCGAAGACGCGCTCGGCGCCCATCTTCCGGAACTCGCGGATCGCGATCGGCGCGGTCATGTCGTTGGCGAGCACGCAGCTCAGCTTCGCGGTGACGAAGTCCCCGGGCCTCACGCCGTCGCGTCCCGCCGCGTGAGCCAACAGCTTCTCGGTGAGGGTCATGCCTGGCATGTCGAGTAGCTCTCCTACTGAGCCTTCTGCACAATGCTGGCGGCGTTGATGTACTGCGCGAGCAGCCGCGTGTTCCTGATGAAGTCCTCGCAGTAGATCCACCCATCCTCGCGAACCCAGTTGCCCTCCGCATCCAACGCATCGCACACCTTGCGGACCTCCGGCGCGAGACGGTCGAGGGTCGCCTGGGCCTGCTCCTTCGTAAGCGGCTTCTTCTCCGGCGGCGGGATCGTCCACGCCACCGTGCCCGCAGCCACGTCCTTCATCAGAGCCTCATACGTCCTGATGACGCCCGGGATTCCGTACTCGCCCTGCCAGCTGTAGCCCGGGCGGATCGTGTCGTCGTACACATACACGACCTGCCGGTCCATGTTCACATACAGCGGCCGGTTCGTGCCCGGCTCGTAGAAGCGCGCCCACTTGCCGTTGTCGAGCTTCGACGCTTCGAGCCACTTGATCGCCGCGGGAATCGGCTTGATGTACTTCTCGTCGCGTGTCGCGCGGAACAGCTCCATCAGCGTCCGCATGTTGCCGGCCGTCACCGCGGCCTCGCAGGCCGCCGGCTCGAACCACCGCGCGTGTGCGGGCTTGAGGTGCTCATCATACTGCTGACCCCAACCCGACTGGGGGTCGGGCAACTGCAGCGCGATGATGCAAGCACCGCCCCGCTTGGCGGCGTCCAGGTAACGCTGGTCGCTGTAGGTCGTGTAGGCCTCCAGCATCACCGAGAGGCAGTCGTTCATGGCGTTGTCGTTGAACGTGATGTACCGGGCATACCCGGCGCCCTCCGACAGCGGCCAGCACTGCGGCCAGCCGCCGTTCGGGTACTGGGCATCGAGAACGCACTGCAGCCCGCGGAGCGTCGCGTCGTGAATCTCCTGGTCCCCGAACTCCAGCTCCCGATCCACCGCCATCAGCAACCTGAGTGCGTGCTGCGTCGTGTCGTCATCGAAGACCGCCCAGGTGCGCTGGCCCTTCTTCGGCTCGATGCCGGCCAGCTTGTCGCGCAGGTAGTATGGCTTGCGGAGGCTCTCCGGGTCGAAGTCGATCAGGTAGTCCCAGCCCCCGCAGGCCACCTGCCCCCAGACGAGCGCCCGCGCCGCCTCGATGGCGCCGTCGCGGCACAGCTCCAGTCCCGTCAGCTCGTAGGCCTCCAGCATCGCCAGGCCAACTGACGGCGTGCCCGGGGGCTGGATCCAGACCTGTGTCGGGGTCGCCTTGCCCTCGCCCTCCTGATCGGTCCCGTCGGCCTTGTAGCGCCACAGGTACCCGCCATGGCACGCGACATCCGCGCGGAAGTGCCCGACGGCGCTCCCGAGCGAGCCAGTGGCATGGGTGACAAGCTGCTGGTGATCCTCGGCCGCTTGCGTTGAGACGACCAGCAGCGCCACACCGGCGATGCTCAACGCCCTCATGTGGCTCCCCCCGATCGCGCGTAGTCCTCGGCGATTGCGACCATGGCGATGAAGTTCTCCGCGCCCTTCTCGGTGTACGTGCCGGAGGCCGTGCCGCCGAGGCAGAAGGAGCGCGGGCCGGCGGCTTCGAGGCGCTCGCGGGCGATCTCGAGCACCTCATCGCGACGGCGCTTCTCGATGATCTCCATGTCATCGAGGTTGCCGACGAGGCACACGCGGTCGCCGATCCGCTCCATCGCGGCGCGAAGATCGCAGTCGCCCCACGGCGGGGCTTCGAACGGGTCGGCCGCGTCGAAGCCGATGTCCGCGAAGTCCCCGAGGTAGCGCATCGTCGGGCCGTGGTTGTGGAAGTAGCTCACCGCCCCGTGATGGCGCATGATGTCCACGAGTTCCCGGTCGTACTTCACGACGAGACGGCGGAAGGCCTCCGGCCCGAGCTGCACGCTCGCATACTCGCCGCCGACGATCCGCCAGCCGTCCACGCCCGCCGCGCCGGCCTTCTGCACCCAGCGGTTGAGGCGCTCCGCCGCGACGGACACCATGTGTTCCAGCGCGTCGGGGTCGTCAGCCCAGGCGAGGCAGAAGTCCTCGGGCGAGAAGAACGTGGCCGGGAAGCAGATCGCGTCGCCCATCCCCGCCAGCACCATCGCGTCCTCACCGATCTCCGCGCGGCGCTGCAGGAAGGGCTCGACATTCGGCTCCGGCGGCTCATACGGGATCGACAGGATCTTCCGGATGTCCTCGGCCGTCTTCAGCGGGAACTCGACCGTCGCCGCCGTCACCGAGGTCCGCCGCCGCCGCATCGTCAGGTCGCCCGCCGGCGTGTGGTAGGTCGTGATCGTCGCGTCGCCGTCCTCCTCGTTCGTCGCCTGGACGGCCGTGCCGAGGATCGGGTCGCCGCCCCAGACCGGGCCGTCGATGAACGGATCGGTCAGCGCGATGAGCCGCTTCGCGACCTCGCTCTCGTAGGGCAGATGGCCAAGGCCGAACGGACTCACCGGCACGCGGTCCGGCTGCTCGTGCCGCATCGCAGTGAGGATGCGCTGACGCGAGGTCATTCGGGGCATGAGAGAGGCTCCGGACGGTCTGTCGTTGTAGGGGCAGAGCGTGCTCTGCCCATGCCGTCGGCCGTGGCAACACCGGGGCAGAGCACGCTCTGCCCCTACCACGACTGGACGGTGTTGGGAATGTCCCCCAGCCATCCCCAGAGCCTGGCCTCAACCGCCCTGACGTGCACGAAGCGGCCGGTCAGGTCCTCGTCGGCCGGGAAGATCACCAGCTTGTTCTGCCTCGTGCGCCCGCGCGCCTTCTCGGGGTTCTTCGGATCGCGGCCCTCGACGAGGACCTCGAGCACCTCGCCGACGTGCGCCTCGTTGACCTCCCGCGCGATCCCGTTCTGCAAGCGGACCAGCTCGATGAACCGCGCCTGCTTCTCCTCCTCGGGCACCTTATCGGTCATCTCATCGGCACGCGTGCCAGGGCGGTCATTGTACCTGAACATGAAGGCCTGGTCGAACCGCACGGCCTCGAAGAGGGCCAGCGTCGCCTCGAAGTCCTCCCGCGTCTCGCCCGGGAAGCCGACCATCACGTCCGTCGTGAGCGAGAGCCCCGGCACGGTCTCGCGGACTGCGCGCACGAGCGTCAGGTACTGCTGCGCCGTATGGCCGCGTCCCATGCGCTCTAGGACCCGGTCCGAGCCCGCCTGGATCGGCAGGTGCAGGTGTTCGCACACGCTCGGCAGCTGCGCCATTGCCCGGATGAGCCTGGGCGACACGTCCTTCGGATGCGAGGTGGTGAACCGGATGCGCTGCAGGCCCTCGATGCCGTCCAGCCGCGCCAGCAGGTCGGCGAAGTCGACGCGCGGCTCGAGCCCGCGTCCATAGGAGTTGACGTTCTGGCCGAGTAGCGTGACCTCGACGACGCCCTCCGCTACCAACTGCTCGACCTCGCGGAGGACCGCGTCGGGCTGGCGGCTGACCTCCTCCCCTCGCGCGCGCGGCACTACGCAGTAGGCGCAGTGGTTGTCGCAGCCGTACATCACATCGACCCGCGCGCGAAGGGGCGACTCGCGGCGATAGGGGATCGGCACGGCGTCGGGCGCGCAACGGGTGAGCACTCTCTGCGGCGTAGCGTCGCCCTGCATCAACCGGCGCACGGCCGTCTCCAGCTCGCCGTATGCGCGCGGGCCGATGACGAGGTCTACACCCGGCGACCGCTCGCGGATTTCGTCGGGGATGAGCTGCGCCATGCAGCCGGCGACCACAATCAGCCGGTCGCCCGGCGATGACCTGAGCTGCTCGTACTGCCCCAGCCGGCTGAAGACCTTGCGCTGCGGCTTGTCGCGCACCGAGCAGGTGTTGAGCACCAGGACATCGGCCTCTTCCGGCGTGGGAACCGGCGAAAGGCCGAGCCCGGAGAGGATGCCTGCGATCCCCTCCGAATCGTGCTCGTTCATCTGGCAGCCGAAGGTCTCGATATGGTATGTGCGCATGGCGTTAGCCGTCCGGTGGCGAGGGCGAAGTATAGCACCCCTCGCCGGCTACAGGCAACCGAATCGCAACCTCCTTGCCGTGGGAGGGGCCGAATGCGGAGCATCCGGCCCGGTGTTTGGGTCAGGGCGGGCCGGATGCTCCGCATTCGGCCCCTCCTCGCTGCCCGGATTCGCAACCTCCGCGCATTGACCACGTAGAGGGCTAGTGGTATAATCCGGGTCCGTCGGGGCGTGGCGCAGCTTGGTAGCGCGTACGGTTCGGGACCGTAAGGCCGCCGGTTCAAGTCCGGCCGCCCCGACCAGCTTCCCCTGAAGTAGCGGAACGCGGCCCTCTGGTGGGGGGCCGCGTTTGCCGTCCGGGTCCCTCGGCCTCAGCCCTGCGCCAGCTCGACGACTGCCCCCGTCTCGCTCGATCGGTAGACCGCGAGGATCAGCTCGACGGCGCGCCGGGCCTCCCGGCCGCTCAGCTTCGGCTCGCGGTCCTCGCGGATTGCGTCGATCAGGTCCTGGATCTGGTCGGCATGGGCGCGGACGGCGAGGTCGAGGCCCGCGCGCGGGTCGGACGATGCGGTCTCGACTTCCGGTGCGTCGTGCCGCTCGACCGGCTCCCCCTCGACCTCCCAGAGGCGCACTTCGTTGGCCTCGATGTGGACGTTGCCCCGGGTCCCGTGCACCTCCACGCGTGCCGGGTGGCCGACGTAGGTGCAGGTGGTGCCCTGGATCAGCCCCTGCGCGCCGCTCTCGAAGAGCACCACGGCGCTGCCGCAGTCCTCGACCTCGATCCTCTCGTGCCCGAGGGTCCCCGTGACGCCCGCGACCCGCACCGCGCGCCCCATCAGGAAGAGCAGCAGGTCGATGTAGTGGATCGACTGGTTCATCAGCGCCCCGCCGCCGTCGAGCGCCTTCGTGCCATGCCAGCCGTCGGAGTAGTACTCCTCGCTCCGATACCAGGGGACGAAGGCGTTGGCGTACAGCAAGCGCCCGAGGCGCCCCTCCTCGGCCGCCTGCTTGGCGCGCCGGTAGGCGGGGAAGGCGCGCAGCTGGTAGATGGCGCCGATCTTGACGCGGTTGGCCTCGCCCGCCGCCAGCAGGGCGTCGATGGCTCCCAGCGTGATGTCGATGGGCTTCTCGACCAGCACGTGCTTGCCGGCCTGCGCCGCGTCGATGCCGATCTTCGCGTGGAGCCCCGACGGCACCACCACGTTGACGATGTCGATGTCCTCGCGCCGGAGCATCTCCAGGTGGGAAGTGTGGTAATCGCAGCCCCAGGTCTGTGCCTTCGCCTGGGCGGCTGCTTCGTTCAGGTCGCACACGGCAACCAGCCGCGCCTCGGGCAGCATCTCGATGGCGGCCAGATGGGTGTCGGAGATCACTCCGCAGCCGATGACACCCATGCCGAAGGTCTGTCTGGCGCTGCTCATCCAAGGCCTCCGGGCCAATCTCAGGCCGTCGAACCCCGCAAGGGGGAAAACTCCATTCGCGACGGCGGCCCCGGTTCCCTTCTTGCGTAGGTGAAACGCGGGCCGACCGCGAACCTGCCGGCGCCCGGAAGCGTCCCATCCGGAGACGCCGTTGACCCTCAGGAGCGCCCCTTGCGGAACCGCCTTCACCATCCGGTCGCTGTGCTCGCACCGCTTACGGTCGCGCTGGCGGCGAGCAGCCTGTTCGCTCAGGGCAACCTCGCCTCGGCGCTGGACGGAGCGAAGATCGTCAAGGCATCGAGTACGCTGGACAGGCAGTCGCGCGCCGAGAACCTGCTCGACGGCAACCCAGCGACGACGTGGGCGACGGGCAAGGGCAAGCTGAGGGAGCAGTACGTCATCATCGAGCTCGCCGTGCGGCGTGCCGTGGACGTCGGCGCCGTGGCGATCGACAACTCCGTGGCTGCAGGGCACCCCGCCGAGGCGGCGCTGCGCCATGTGAAGATCGCGCTTTCGAGCGCCGGGACCCTGGATGAGGATTTCGCGCAGGTCAAGCTGGCCTCGTGCGTGATGGGCGGCGGGCGACAGGTCTTCACCTTCAGCCCGGCCGAAGCGGAGTACGTGAAGCTGACGCTCGAAGGGAACTACGGCTCGCCCGATTGGATCGAACTGGCCGAGGTGCAAGTCTACCCCGCGGGCGTGCCTCCGGTCGAGCGGACCGGGACGCCCTCGGTGTTGTTCCTCTCCGACGCGGCCGAGCCGTCCGGGACTGGGTTCGCAGCGGTCGCGCAATCCCTGGCCGGGTTGGGGGCCACTGTCGCCACGTTCCCCGGGCCTGGTGCGGCCCGCTCGCTCTCGCCTCGGGCGCTGACCGGCTTCCGCGTGGTCGTGGTCTCCGGCGACCCAGCCCCGACGAAGGACGACATCGGCACCCTCACACGGTACTGCGAGAAGGGGGGCGGGCTGGTTTGCGCCGTGCCCGCCGAGGCAGAACCGGTGGCGGCCTTGCTAGAGGCGCTGGGGGTGTCCGCCTCCGCGACCGCCGGGACGGGAGACGCAGTCCAACTCGCGCCGCATTGGGTCACCGATGGTCTGGCTCCGCCGGCGCTGTCGGAGGGCGCGGCGTTACTCACCATGGCAGGTGGCACGCCTCTGGCCACACTCGGCGAGGGCCAGGTCGTCGCACTCACGGGCGAGGTGGGCTCGGGGCGCGTTGTGCTCCTGCCGGCTGCCTTCCTGCACGGGGATGGCAGCCGCGACGGGCTGGAGCTTTGGCGCCGCGCCATCCTGTGGGCCGCCGCCATGGAGGACGTCGGCGAGCCGCAGGCGCCTCCCCCCGTGCAGCTCTCCGGCGCCGCGCTCTTCATTGACGGCGGCTCTGGGGAGCCCAAGCTGACCTTCGGGGAGTTCCACAAGGCTCTGGGCGAGCACGGCCTGACGGTCAGTGACTTCTCGGGCGACCTCGGCGCATTCGGCCGACCCGCGATCGGCGAGGCGAAGCTACTGATCGCCGTCATGCCCGCCTGCGGCGAGTTGGTGGCGCTGGACATCGCGGGTTGGGTACGGGGCGGCGGGGTCCTGATGGTCCTGGGTGATGCGGAGGCCGACGTACCCCGCCTGATCGCCGTGAACGAGTTCCTGCGCGACTACGGCACGGCGATGACGCTCTCACCCTCACGGAACCTCTCGGTCGCAGTGCGGAGGCACCCGGCGACCGAGGGGATCACGGCGCTCAGCCGTCCGGGCGAACCGCTCGGCGTGTGGTGCCTGCAAGGCGTGCCGCTCGCCGAAATGGGCGGGACGCCGGTGGCGATGGGGCGGACCTTCGGTCAGGGGCGCGTGATCGCGATGGACGCGGGCTTCGCCTGCGACACCGTCGCCCCCCCCGCCGATCGCAAGAAGCCCGAGCCGCCCTACGGCATCCAGCTCGAGGAGAACCGCGAGTTTGTGCTGCGCTGTGTGGCGTGGCTGTTGGGAGGGAACTGATCTGCCGCGTTGCCGCCCGGACCTCCCTGTGCTACACTGCCCCCATGAGGCGATCCCGCCCTCCCTCCTTCGAGGAGTTGCTCGCCGCCGAGCGGCCCACCCGCCCGCTGCCGAGGCCCGGTCGGATCCGCCTGCGGGCCTTGGTCGCGGCGCCCGCGCCGTACGCCGTCGCGATGGGCGGGCTGAGCCTGCAAGCGGTGTGGGAGAGTCTGCTCGCGACCGGCGACGTGCTGTGTGAGCGGGCCTTCTCGGACTGGCCCGACGGCGCGCCCTTGCTCCCACAGGTTCGCCTGGGCGGCTACGACCTCATCGGCGTGTCGCTTCCGTACGAACTGGACTGGCTCGCGCTGCCGGCGATGTTGGAGGCCGGAGGTCTGCCCGTGTTGGCAGAGGAGCGCAGGGATGACGCCCCGGTGATCCTCGCGGGCGGCGCTTCGGTGACGATGAACCCCGAGCCGCTCGCGGAGATCGTCGATGCCTTCGTCATCGGCGAGGCGGAGCCGATCATCCCCGCCGTGGTCGAAGCGATGGCTGGGATGCACAGCCGGGGCGAGCGTCTCGCGGCGCTGGCGAGGTTGCCGGGGGTGTACGTGCCTGAGGTGGTCGCAGGCTGGAAGCCTGCGCCACTGGGGTCGGTACAACGCCTGGTATGGAACGGTGCGACCGACAGCCCTCGCACATCCGTCGTAGTCTCACCCCATGCCGCTTTTCCTGAGCGTTTCCTGGTCGAGACCGGACGCGGGTGCCCGATGGGCTGCCGGTTCTGCCTGGCCCGCGCGATCTACCGCCCGGTCCGCTACGCAACACCGGGCAGCATCTTGGCCGCGGCCGCGGAGGGGCTGCGCACGACACGCAGGATCGGGCTGATCGGCGCCGCGCTCTCCGGGCTGCCAGGGCTGGGCGAGCTTGTCGAGGAGTTGGTGGCGCAGGGGGCAGACGTCTCGCTCTCCTCGCTCCGCGCCGACCGTCTGACGCCGGGGCTGTTGGCCGCGCTGAAGCGAGGGGGCCAGGTTACGGTGACGATCGCGCCGGAAGCCGGCACGGAGGCCTTGCGCAATGCCATTGGCAAGCCGATCTCAGACGACACACTGGACGCGGCCCTCGGCGCCATCAGCCAGGCCGGCATCCGAGACGTGAAGCTGTACTTCATGACGAACCTACCGGGTGAACTGCCGGCAGACCGGGAGGCGATCATCGGCCTCGTCGCGGGCTGGGCCGCTCGCTTCCCGAAGCTGCGGTTCGCCGTGACGCTCTCACCGTTCGTCCCCAAGCCCTGGACCCCGTTCGAGGACGCGCCCTTCCCCGCGCTATCGCAGGTGAAGCACACCCTCAACGCCCTCGCGAGCCGGTTGCGGCGGCAGACCCGCGTGGACGTGCGGCCCGGGTCGGCGCGTCTGGCGGCCGTGCAGGCAGCCCTGGCGCGAGGTGGTCGGAACGTTGGCCGGGCAATCGTCGCGGCGGCCGCGAAGGGCGGAGGCTACTCGACGCTGAAGAGAGCACTGAGGGCGGAGGGCGCAGACCTCGATGAACCGTACCATCCGCCGGAGGTGAAGCCCTGGCGCGAGGCGTTGGGGGTCGCCGAGGTTTGCGGATCGGCGGACGCAGGAGGTGAGAACCAGGGATGAAGGTAGGCATCTTCGGACTGCCTCAGTCGGGCAAGACCGCGGTCTTCCGCGTCCTGGCGGGCAGGCGAGAACTGCATGACACGCATGGTGAAGCGCAGGTCGCGGTCGTGAAGCTCCCGGAGGAGCGGCTGGAACTCATCGCCCGCGTGTTCGGCTCGAAGAAGAACACGCAGGCCGAGATCGTGTTCGTTGACACGGTCGCGCTGCAGCGGGGCCATGCCGATGCGAAGCGGGCAGAGAGCCTGACGCCACTGCTGGGCGATGCAGACGCGTTCGCGCTGGTCGTGCGCTGCTTCGACCTGGCGGGAGACGCGCCGGGCGAGGCGGCGGCCGACGAGCTTGAGTCGCTGCTGCTGGAGCTGACGCTGACCGACCTCGCCATCCTCGAACGTCGGCTGGACCGTCTTGACAGGGACCTGCGCCAAGGGAAGAAGGAGGTTGCGGCGGAGCACGCGCTGCTGAAGCGCTGCGCTGAGCACCTGGAGCCGGGCGGGCTGCTCAGCCGACTCGCGCTGAGCGATGAGGAGGACAAGGCTCTGCGCGGCTTCGCGCTGCTGACGATGAAACCGATGCTCGTGGTGGCGAACGTCGGCGAGGAGGAGGCGGCGGGGAATGCACTGGCGCCGCAGGGGAGGTTGGCGGCGTTGGGGGATCGGTGCGGGAAGTTGGCCCTGCCGGCGATGGCCTTTTGCGCGGAGCTGGAGGCCGAGATCCTCGAACTCGACCCCGACGAACAGGCCGCGTTCCTCGCAGACTACGGCATCGCGGAGTTCGCGCGCGATGCCTTCGTCCGGGCGTGCTTCGACCTGCTCGGCCTAGTCACGTTCTTCACCGCGAATGATAACGAGGCCCGCGCGTGGAACATCGCACGGGGCGCGACGGCGCTGGAGGCGGCAGGCAAGGTGCACACCGACATGGCGCGAGGCTTCATCCGCGCCGAGGTGATCGCCTTCGACGCGCTGAGCGAAGCGGGTTCGGTCGCGGAGTGCCGTCACCGCGGCACCGCCAGGCTAGAGGGCAAGGAGTGCCCCGTCAAGGACGGGGACATCCTGCAGATCAGGTTCAGCGTCTGAACTGGCTCTGCAACGCCACGCGGCCGGACTACGTTGAAGGAGACAGGTGAATGCCAGAGATGACGCCGAGAGAGCGTGTCCTGACCGCGATGAACCGGCAGGTGCCGGATCGCGTGCCGAAGACGGCGGGATTCACGCCGGATGTGCAGCGGAGGTTCGAGGAGGCCACAGGGGCCACTGACCCGGCCAAGTACTTCGGGTTCGAGACGCGGGGCGTGGGCTTTCACGGTCCGCGCGAGGCGACCGACTTCAGCGCCTACTACCCGGACGGTCTGCCCGAGGGCACGGGAATCAGCGAGTACGGCACCGCGCACAAGCCGGGCAGCTTCTACCATTTCTGGCGGCTCGACTTCCCGCTGAAGAACGCGAAGACGCTCGATGAACTGAAGCGCTTCCCGTGGCCGGACTTCACGCCGGGCTATCGGCACGAGCACCTGGAGGCCAACGTGGACGCCCTGCACGAGCAGAACTTCTACGTGCAGGGCGGCGTCGGACACATATACGAGAACGCGTGGCAGATCGTCAGCATGGAGAAGCTGCTCATGGACTTCATCGAGGCCCCCGAGCAGGCGGCCTTCGTGCTCGACCGGATCACCGAGGACCGGGCCTTCCAGGCACGGCGGTTCGCCGAGGCGGGCTGTGACGGCATCCTGACCGGCGACGATGTCGCGATGCAGGACCGCCTGATGATGAGCCCCGACACGTGGCGCGAGTGGCTGAAGCCCCGCTGGGCCTACGTGTACGCCGAGGCCCGGCGGACCAAGCCGGACATCCAGATCTTCTACCACAGCGACGGGGATATCGAGGCAATCGTGCCGGACCTCATCGAGATCGGCCTGGACATCCTGAACCCGGTCCAGCCCGAGTGCGTCGATCCGGCGGCGCTCAAGCGGGAGTTCGGCAGGGACCTGGCGTTTTGGGGCTGCATCGGCACGCAAACCACCATGCCCTTCGGCACGGTAGCCGACGTGAGGCACGCGGTGAAGTGGACGATCGAGAACGTCGGCTACGATGGCGGTCTGCTCATCGCGCCCACCCATGTCCTGGAACCCGATGTGCCATGGGCGAACATCCAGGCGCTGTTCGACGCCGTCGAGGAGTACGGGGCCTACGACTGACGGTTGTGGGGCGGCCATCCTTGGCCGCCGAAGCTCAGGAGGATCACAATGAAGCGCGCTGTCGGTCTGGCGATTCTGGTGGGGTCTGTCGCACTGTCGGGCTGCGTGAAGGTCGAACACCATGTCACCGTTCGCCCCGATGCGAAGGCGAACACGGGGTTTGTGCTCCGCCTGCCGGCGACGATGGGCATGATCGGGCAGATGCTGAGCCAGCAGCTCCCCGGCCCGCAGGCGGGCCTGCCCGAGGGCCTCGAGTTCGGCAAGCGGGAGGAGAACGGGGAGACGGTGCTGGAGGTCAAGATCCCCGCCGAGCTGCTGCCGCCCCCGATGGCGTCGCTCTACAAGGTGACGACTCACGAGCGTCTGCTGACCAAGAGGTATGAGCTGAGCATCGACCCGAAAGCCCTCAGCCCGAGCGAGTTGCTTCGCATGGGGCAGGCGCTGCAGGTGCCGAGTTCCGGTCCTGCGGTGAGCTTCACCCAGCTCAACCTCGGCGGTCTCGGCGGCCTTGATCTGCAGTCGCCCGAGGGCCTCCAGAAAGCGCTGGGGATGCTGGGCGACCTGTTCGGCGGCCAGGCCCCGGGTGGCCTCAACATGCAGTCCATGCTGTCGCAGGTTCAGATGTCCACGCATGTCCACATGCCCGGTCGCCTCATGCGCACCAACGGGGAGAGGGTGGATGCCTCGACGGCGAAGTGGCTCATGGAGCCGAAGCAGACGGGCGAGGTGATCACCTTCGCCGGTGAGGCGCTGACGGCAGAGTCGGAGGCCGGCGGCGCGCGCACGGACGACCTCGTCCGCCGGCTCACGGAGGGCCATGGACTGCAGGTCACGGCGGACGGCGTGCTCGATCTTGCGCTGCGCAAACTGGTTCCCAACCCTGAAGTGGATGCGGAGGACAAGCCGGTCGTGGACGCGGACCTGTACAGCGAGCTCGTCACGTTGGCGACCGGGCTGGATGCCACCGTCGGCGCGGAGCGCACCCCGATCGTGATGGACCGGCTCGGGCTGCTGGTCGATCAGCCCAGCCTCTCCGCGGCAACGAGGGCGGCCAAGCGTCTGCCGCGCCTGCGCGAGCAGCCGGCGCCCGGAGAGCTGTCGGTGGACGCAATGGTGGAGGCGCTGACGCAGTAGATTGCGGTACGAAGGGCAAAGGAAACGCTCGTGAGACTCGAGCAGTTCTTCAACAGGCGTGCGGACCCGAATCGGCCGCCGGACCCGACGGTGCCGTTCCGGTTCCTCCTTCACCTGCCGAACTTCATCAAGCTATACTGGCGGCTGCTCAAGGACAAGCGGGTGCCGCTGTTCCCGAAGGCGCTGCTGGTCGCGGCAATCGCGTACGCGCTGTCTCCGCTGGACTTGCTGCCGGATATCACGCTGCCCTTCATCGGGGTTATCGACGACATCCTGTTGCTGACGCTGGCGGTGCGCTACTTCATCCCGCTCTGCCCGCGCAATGTGGTGGAGGAGCATGTGAGACTGATCGACGAGGGGAAGTGATTCGGCGCCTGGCGGCGAACAGGGCCTCCGGAGTCGGTCATCATCGATAGAGGCCGCGCCGCCGTTGGCGCCCCCGCAGGCGTATGGCGTCCGAACCCGCCCATCAGCAAGCGTTGCCCCTGGTGACGATCCGGGACTTCCACTTCGGTCGCGACACCGAG
>Ga0194125_10002502_pt1 | contig 30341 bp, 27 predicted proteins | sample TA2KigC250mmetaG_FD_148626 | JGI IMG/M metagenome (GOLD analysis project Ga0194125, IMG submission 148626) | Freshwater microbial communities from Lake Tanganyika, Tanzania - TA2015034 Kigoma Deep Cast 250m | ecosystem: Environmental > Aquatic > Freshwater > Lake | place: Tanzania: Lake...
TGTGGCATCAAGTTCCGGTCGTTTGATCTCATGGATCAAGATCTTGACGTCCTTCGAGGTGATCTTCTTCAGTTCCTCCTCAAGCTGCGCAATTTCCTTCCCACTTTTGCCAATCACAATCCCCGGCCGGGACGTATGGATGGTGATCACCGCGCGTTTTGGGGTCCTGTCGATTTGGATTCTCGAGATTCCCGCCTTCTTCAAGCGATTGCGGACATAGTTGCGTACCATCAGGTCTTCCTGGAGCTTGCTCGAAAATCCTTTCTCATCATACCAGTTGGAATCCCACGACTTGGTAATGCCGAGACGAAATCCGATCGGATTGGTTTTTTGGCCCAAGAGATCCTCCTGAGATTGGCGTTCTGTTGATTCCTACTTCTTGCGTGCTTTCGCGGTTTTCGCAGTACTCTTTTTGGCTTTCGGTCTTGACACCGATTTCTCTTCTGCCTTCGGCTTCTCCGCCGATGTTTCCACCGCAGCCCCTTTGGGAGCTGACGGCTTCGGCTTCACCTTTGCCTCGCGCTGTGCAACAACGATCGTGAGATGGTGCGAGCGCTTGCGGATCCGGTACGCACGTCCCATCGGCGCCGGCGTAATCCGTTTCATTGTCGGACCTACGTTGACATACGCTTCCTTGACGAAGAGCGTCGACGGGTCTATGCGCCCACCTTCATCCTTTGTCTGAATATTGGAGATCGCTGACCGCAGCACCTGTTCCGCCGTCTTCGAGGCATGCTTCGGAGTAAAATGCAGAATACTCAGCGCCTGTTCTACGTTGCGCCCTCGAATGAGGTCGACAACCAGCCTCATCTTTCGAGGCGATGTTCCAACAAATCGATTGACAGCTCGTGCTTCCATAGATCCTCTGATTTGGACCCTTCCGAAGGTTCCCCCTGTGATCTCATTCGCACCTTCGGAGGGTTACAGTCACGCAGGCGAAGTCGTTTTCTCCGATTTCAGACCGGGATGGCCGCGGAAGATCCGCGTAGGTGCGAACTCACCAAGCTTATGGCCGACCATCGCCTCCTGGATGTACACCGGAATGAACTTGCTCCCATTGTGCACGGCGAACGTGTGCCCGACAAAATCCGGAATGATCGTGCACGCTCGCGCCCACGTCTTGATAACCTTTTTCTGATTTGCCTTGTTGAGGGCCTCGATCTTCTTTTGGAGCTTCTGATCGATGTACGGACCTTTTTTCAGTGAACGACTCATGGAGCCCTATCGTGTGATAATAGAGAAAAGAGTGATGGTTACTTGCGACGTTTCACGATGTATTTGTTCGACGGATTCTTGCGCCTGCGCGTTTTCAATCCCTTCGCATACTTGCCCCACGGCGATTCCGGATGCTGCCACCCGCCGCCGCTCTTCGATCGCCCCTCGCCGCCGCCCATGGGATGATCCACAGGATTCATCGCCATGCCGCGGGTCTGCGGACGAATACCCAGCCATCGCGATCGGCCGGCTTTCCCGAAGCTGATGTTCTCGTGGTCGAGATTGCTCACAACCCCGACGGTAGCAAAACACTTAGCGGGAAGCTTGCGCACTTCGCCCGAGGGAAGCTTCAGTGTGGCAAAATCTCCCTCCTTTGCCATCAGCTGGAGGGAATTTCCCGCGCTGCGGCCAAGCTGCCCACCTTTCGACGGCTTGATCTCAACGTTGTGCACGAACGTGCCGACAGGAATCTCAGAAAGGGGCAGCGAGTTTCCAACCTGAACCTCGACGCCGGAACCGGCGTTGACCTTCTGCCCGATCCGGAGGCCGTCCGGTGCGATGATGTAACGCTTCTCGCCATCGACATACTGCAGCAGGGCGATCCGAGCCGACCGATTCGGGTCGTACTCGAGAGCCACAACCTTCGCCTCGACCCCATGACGATCCCTTTTGAAGTCGATCATCCGATATCTCCGCTTATGCCCGCCGCCTCGATGACGCGATGTGATGCGCCCGGTGTTGTTACGACCGCCGGATTTCTTCAACGCCGCGAGGAGCGACTTCTCAGGAACGGTCTTCGTGATTTCTTCGAACGTCGAGACAGAATAGAACCGTGTCGACGGGGTAACAGGTCTGATCTTTCGAATTGCCATAGCGTATCCGCCGTTGGTTCAATCAAACGTTTTCAAAGTAGTCGATCTTGTCCCCTTCCTTCAGGGTAACGATCGCCTTTTTCCAGGTGTTGGTGCGCCCCTCGAACCGACCGCGGCGCGTTAGCTGCGTCTTGCGTTTCCCCTTGACCACCGACGTGCGGATACTCAAAACCTTCACCTTGAATTTCTTCTCTATCGCCCGAGCAATCTGGATCTTGTTTGCGTCGGTTGGCACCTCGAAAGCATACTGGCGTTCTTCCTGAAGGCCCGTGATCTTTTCTGTAACAATGGGTCGTTTGAGAATGCCCGTCATGACGAGTCACCTAGTTCATCAACGATTTCTGGAGAACATCGATGGCGCTCTTCTGAATCAACAGCACCTGGTTGTTGAGAATGTCGAACGTCGACGCCTTATCCGCCTCTCGGACCGCCAGCGTTGGAATATTGCGACCCGACTTGAACATCACACCGTCTGTTTTGCCGGTGAGGAAGAGCGTCTTCTTTCCGGAGAGCGACAATGCCTTGAGGAGCAGGGCCATCTCCTTGGATTTTGGCGCCTGCAGACTGAAATCCTCCACCACCATGATGGAGCCGTCCTTTGCCTTGTAGCTCAGCGCGGATTTCCGTGCAAGCGCTTTCAGCTTCGCAGGGATTTTCACGACGTAGTCGTGGGGATGCGGCCCAAAGATGGAACCACCTCCGATCCACAGCGGCGAGCGTGAGGTGCCGGCCCGAGCGCGGCCGGTTTTCTTCTGCCTGTACGGCTTTCTTCCGCCGCCGCGGACTTCGTTCCTCGGCTTCACCTTGTGTGTGCCCTGCCGTTGGCTCGCCTGAAGAGACCGCACCGCCTGATAAATGGCGTGATCGTTCGGCGTGATCTCGAAGACCTCCGGCGCAAGGGTTACCTTCTCACCGCTCTTCGTGCCATCCTTTCTATAGACTTCTAACTCCATGGACCACTTTCCCGAGCTCTCAATCCTAGCTCTGTTTGACGATTTCGAGATAGCCGTTGATAGCACCCGGCACGGAACCTTTCACAATCAGGATATTGGATTCCGCGATCACCTTGAGCACCATCAGGTTCTTGACGGTGACGCGTTCGCCCCCCATCCTCCCGGCCATGCGCATGCCTTTCAGGACCCGCGAAGGATACGAACTCGCCCCGATCGAGCCCGGTGCACGCACACGATCCGACTGGCCGTGGGTCGCCATGCCGACGCCGCCGAAGTGATGCCGCCTGACGACACCCTGGAAACCCCGGCCCTTTGATCGTCCGGTCACATCAACCACGTCTCCCTGATGGAACAGGTCGACCCGGACTTCCTGGCCGAGCTTCAGCTGTACGCCGTTGAAATTCCGGAACTCAGACAGGAGACGTACGGGCTTCACCCCACTCTTCTTGAAGTGACCTTTCGCAGGCCTGTTGACGAGCCGCTCTTTGATCTCATCGTAGCCGAGCTGCACCGCGTCATAGCCATCCCGCTCCTTCGTCTTGATCTGCGTGACGTAGCACGGACCGGCCTCGATGACGGTGCACGGGATCATCTGCCCGCGATCATCAAAGATGCTTGTCATACCGATTTTCTTACCTAAAATGCCGCTCACTGTTGTACTCCTCAGTCATCGCCTTGGGGACTCCGAAGCTTGTACACCGACAAGGTTCAGAACAGCGTGAAAAAAATGAGTTCTCCCTCACCCAACCTGATGAGATCAGACTTTGATCTCGACATCAACGCCCGCGGGCAGCTCCAGCTTCATCAGCGAATCGACGGTCTTGCTCGTCGAGTTCAGTATGTCGATCAGCCGCTTGTGCGATCGCGTTTCGAATTGCTCACGCGATTTCTTATCGACGTGAGGAGACCGGTTCACAACGTACAGCGACCGTTTCGTAGGCAAGGGAATGGGCCCGGACACAACGGCACCGGTCGACTTGACCGTTTTGACGATCTTCTCAGCCGATTTATCGATCAGGTTGTGATCGTATGACTTCAGTTTGATGCGAATCTTCTGACCAGCCAACGAAGATTTCTCCCATGTTGCGCTTCATGAACAAAGAAAGGGTTCCGACGACAGGCCGAAACCCTCTGGATTACTCGATAATTTTCGTGACGACGCCCGCACCGACAGTGCGGCCGCCCTCACGGATGGCGAACCGGAGCCCTTCCTCCATAGCGATCTCGGAGATGAGCTCAATGGCCATATTGTCGACGTTATCGCCGGGCATCACCATCTCGACGCCGCTCGGCAACGCAACCACGCCCGTCACGTCTGTGGTTCGGAAGTAGAACTGCGGACGGTACCCGTTCAAGAACGGGGTATGGCGTCCACCCTCTTCTTTCTTCAGGACGTACACCTGAGCCGCGAATTTCCGATGCGGTGTGATGGAAGCGGGCTTCGCAACAACCATTCCGCGTTCGAGCTCGTTCTTCTCGACACCGCGCAGCAGCAATCCGGCATTGTCGCCAGCCTGAACTTCGTCCAGCTCCTTGCGGAACATCTCAGCTCCGGTGATGACCGTTTTCTTGTGTGCGCCGAATCCGATCACCTCGACCTCATCGCCGACTTTTGCACGACCGCGCTCGACACGGCCGGTACCGACCGTACCGCGGCCGGTGATCGAGAACACGTCTTCAACCGGCATCAGGAAGGGCCTGTCGACACTCCGCTGGGGCAGAGGAATATAAGAGTCGACGGCATCCATCAGGTCCATGACGCACTTGAACGCCGGGTCGTCCAGCTTCGCCTCGGGGTGCAGAGCTTTCTCCATGGCTTTGAGCGCAGAACCGCGGATGACGGGGATCTCGTCACCCGGGAACTCATACTTTTTCAGAAGGTCACGGACCTCGAGCTCCACCAGGTCCAACAGCTCGGGATCGTCCACAGCGTCGATCTTGTTCAGGAAGACCACGACCTTCGGCACGTTTACCTGGCGAGCAAGCAGGATGTGCTCACGGGTCTGGGGCATCGGCCCATCGGTGGCAGCGACCACAAGGACTGCGCCGTCCATCTGGGCGGCACCCGTGATCATGTTCTTGATATAGTCAGCATGGCCCGGGCAGTCGACGTGCGCGTAGTGGCGCTTCTCCGTCGAATACTCAACGTGCGCCGTGTTGATGGTGATCCCTCGGGCCTTTTCCTCCGGCGCGTTATCGATTGAATCGAACGTGCGGATCTGAGAAAGACCCTTCTTCGCAAGCACCATCGTTATGGCCGCGGTCAGCGTTGTCTTCCCGTGGTCAACATGACCAATCGTGCCGACATTTATGTGCGGCTTGCTGCGATCGAATTTTTCCTTTGCCATGTGGATGTTCTCCTTTCGTTATGTCCAAAGCCAAAATGAGGTCTACACGCTCACGCGGGAATGGATTCCTTCCCGCGTACTTTTTCAATGATCTGATCAGAAATCGATTTCGGAACCTGCTCATAGTGCGAAAACTGCATGGTATAGAGAGCGCGACCCTGGGTCATCGAGCGAAGGATGGTGGCGTAGCCGAACATCTCAGAGAGCGGCACCATCGCCCTGACAACCTGGGCATCCTTTCGCGAGTTCATTCCTTCGATCTTTCCTCGTCGAGCGTTCAAATCACCCATCACATCGCCGAGATACTCTTCCGGCGTTACGACCTCGACAGCCATGATCGGCTCGAGAAGAACAGGCCCTGCTTTCTGAGCTGCCTCTTTGAAGGCTATGGAGCCGGCAATCTTGAACGCCATTTCGGACGAGTCGACTTCGTGGAAGGAACCATCGAACAGCTTCACTTTCACGTCCTCCACGGGATAACCGGCAAGCACCCCGTTCTTCATTGCCTCCATGATGCCGTTTTCTGTCGGCCTGATATACTCCTTGGGCACGACTCCGCCGACAATGGCATTCTCGAACTCGAATCCCTTCCCCTTCTCGTTGGGCTCCATCTCGATGACGACGTGCCCGTATTGACCCCGACCCCCGCTCTGCCGCACGAACTTCCCCTCTGCAGTGACCTTTCGAGTGATGGTCTCTCTATATGCAACCTGGGGCTTGCCGACGTTCGCTTCCACTCTGAATTCCCTCTTCATTCGGTCAACGATGATCTCCAGGTGAAGCTCTCCCATCCCACTGATGATGGTCTGACCGGTCTCTTCATTCGATGACACGCGGAAGGTCGGGTCCTCTTCGGCCAATTTTTGCAGCGCTTCGCCGAGTTTTTCCTGATCTGCCTTCGTCTTCGGCTCGATCGCAACATCAATGACAGGCTCGGGAAACTCCATGCGCTCCAGAATGATGGGATCTTGCTCGTCGGTGAGGGTTTCGCCGGTCCTCGTCTGTTTCAAGCCGATTGCTGCCACAATCTCACCGGCATACGCCTCCGTGACATCCTCGCGGTGATTGGCGTGCATCCGAAGCAGTCGACCGATCCGCTCCTTCCTGTCGGCTGTAGCATTGTACACATAGCTCCCCGCTTCGACCATCCCCGAATAGACACGGAAATATGTCAGGCGACCCACAAACGGATCGGTCACGATTTTGAACGCGAGCGCCGTGAAATCATCATCATCGCTCACCTTCCGCACAACATCATCGCGCCGGTGCGGGTGATGCCCGTGGATAACTCCCTCGTTGATATCCAGCGGCGAAGGCAGGAAATCAATGACCGCGTCGAGCAGCTTCTGGACTCCTTTGTTCTTGAAGGCGGAGCCGCACAGAACGGGGATGATCCGGACTTTGAGGGTTGCTCTGCGCAGCACGCGGCGAATTTCGTCGGGCGAGATTTCCTTCCCTTCAAGGTATTTCTCGAGCAGCGTGTCATCTTCATCGGCAACAGCTTCCAGCATCTTGATGCGGAATTCGTTCGCCTTCGGGCGGAGTTTTTCAGGGATCTCAATATCCTCAAACGACGCACCCTGCGTGCCCTCGCGGTACATCCGCGCCTTCATCGTGATCAAATCGATGGTGCCCGAGAACATCTCCCCCTCGCCGACGGGGAGCAATACCGGAACAGCGTTCGCACCGAGCCGCTGCTTCATCATCTCAATGACGCCCATGAAGTCTGCACCCGCGCGATCCATCTTGTTGACGAACGCGATGCGCGGGACGCCATATTTGTCCGCCTGCCGCCACACCGTTTCGGATTGCGGCTCGACACCACCGACCGAGCAGAACAGCGCCACCGCGCCGTCAAGGACACGGAGCGACCGCTCCACCTCGATGGTGAAATCAACGTGGCCCGGCGTGTCAATAATGTTGATCCCGTGATTCCGCCAGAAACACGTCGTTGCGGCACTCGTGATAGTGATACCGCGTTCCTTCTCCTGCTCCATCCAGTCCATCGTGGCTGCCCCATCGTGGACCTCCCCCATCCTGTGGAGGACACCGGTGTAGAACAGGATGCGCTCCGTCGTAGTCGTCTTGCCGGCATCGATGTGCGCCATGATGCCGATGTTTCTGGTCTTCTCTAGTGAGTATTCTCGAGGCATAGAATATTTCTGCTCGCGAGAAACGCCGTTCTCGCGAAAAGTTACCAGCTCCACAAAGCGTCGTTTTTAAAAAAACCGAATACCGTCCTACCACTTGAAGTGGGCAAAAGCCTTGTTCGCTTCTGCCATTCGATGGACATCTTCCTTTTTCTTGATCGCACCTCCCTCACCAGCAGCCGCAGCGATCAATTCGGAAGCAAGCTTCTGAGCCATCGATGAATCCGAGCGTTCGTTGGCGTAGCCAATCAACCAGCGGATTGCAAGAGCGGTTCGCCGCTCGGGACGAACTTCTGTGGGAACTTGATAGGTAGCACCACCGACTCTGCGCGCGCGAACTTCAATGACCGGCGATGCGTTGCTCACCGCCTTCTTGAAAACGTCGAGCGGATTGTTTTTCGTTCGCTCCTCGATGATATCCAACGCCCCGTACAAGACCCGTCGTGCCAGATGCTTCTTTCCTCGTTTCAACAACGAATTCGTGAACCGTGAGACGAGGGTATCCTGAAACTTAGGATCCGTGCTGACAACTCGCCGTGTAGCTCTTTTCTTTCTCATGGGATTCTCAACGTTCTACTGCTGCTTTGGTCTCTTGGCCCCATACTTCGATCTGCCCTGCTTGCGATCCTGCACCCCCTGCGTGTCGAGCGAACCGCGGATAATGTGATAGCGGACGCCCGGCAGGTCCTTGACTCTCCCGCCACGAATCAGCACAATCGAATGCTCCTGGAGGTTATGCCCCTCACCGGGAATGTAGGCCGTGACCTCCATTTGATTCGTCAGACGGACGCGCGCTACTTTCCTCAAGGCCGAATTCGGTTTCTTAGGCGTGGTCGTGTACACGCGCGTGCATACACCGCGCTTCTGCGGGCTGGATTGCAGGGCCGGGGACTTGCTCTTCCAGAGGACCAGCTCTCTGCTGTTCCGTACGAGTTGGTTAATCGTTGGCAATCAGTCGAGCTCCTTTGCTGCCGGTTGAAAACCCGGCAAAATAAAGCCTTTTAATTTAACGATTTTTGGCTCGATTGTCAATTCCTTGAGCGCCCCATTATGATTCCGTAAGATGCGTTATCGTTTCCGAAGCCGGCTCCCGCCTGTCCCGCTCAAAGGAAAATTGCCGAAAGGGGGGATGCCGTACAGCGGCAAACGACATAGTCGGGCGGGTTTCGTCCCCGACGGCACAAATCGGGACACTATCAGCATCCCGGCGTGTCGAGCTCTATGATGCCGCCGCTTTCGTTTTCCGTTTCCGCTCCTTTGCGTCAGCCACAACCTCTTCACCTTCTTCCGCCAGGATCTCTTCAGCTTCCGCCACGATCCCGGATTCCACAATGAGGTCGCGGAACTTTTTCTGCCCCGTTCCGGCCGGTATGAGGTGACCCATGATCACGTTTTCCTTCAGTCCAAGCAGCATGTCAACCTTCCCCTCGATCGCCGCATCTGTGAGGACCTTGGTCGTCTCCTGGAATGAGGCCGCCGAGATGAAACTATCGGTCGTCAGCGAGGCTTGCGTAATACCCAGCAAGATCGGCTCCGACGTTGCAGGATCCGCATCCCGAACCTCGATCACTTTCTTCCCCTTCTTCCGGATATCTGCGTTGATCTCCCGGACCACCTTCTTGGTCGTGATCGCTCCACTCTTCAGCTTCGAGTCCCCCTTGTTCACAACGACGACCTTACCTTGAAGGCTCTCGTTTTCGTCCCGCAGTTTCGACTTGTCGACATTGTCACCCTCGAGATACTTCGTGTCGCCAGCGTCGACGATCCGTTCCTTCTGCATCATCATCCGCACGATGACCTCGATGTGCTTGTCGTTGATCTTGACACCCTGCATCCGATAGACTTCCTGGATCTCATTGACGAGGTACTCCTGCACAGCGGTCGTGCCCTTGATCCTCAGGATGTCATGCGGATCGATGGCGCCGGCAGACAAACGCTCGCCGGCGCGGACAACATCGTTGTCTTGAACCAGGACGTGCTTGCCCAGCGGAATGAGGTATGTCCGTTTGTCCTTGGAATCGTGGCTCTGAACGAACAGCTCGCGCGCTCCTCGTTTCGGCTGGCCAATCGTCACAACGCCGTCGATCTCCGTGACAATGGCGGGATCGTTCGGATGCCGACCCTCGAACAGCTCAGTCACCCGTGGCAACCCGCCTGTGATGTCCCGCGTCTTTCCGATGTCACGAGGGATCTTGACCAGAATAGCACCCGCGTGAATCCGTGCGCCGTCTTCGACAATCAGATGGGCGCGCGTCGGGATCGGGTACGATCCCACCCGTTGGCCTTTTGCATTGAGGATCGTGAGAGCCGGGATGAGATTCTTCTCCCGGCTGTCGATCACTACCTTCTGGATGTGGCCGGTTTGCTCGTCGGGTTCTTCACGATAGGTAACGTTGTCTTTGAGATCCACGTACCCGACGCTGCCCGAGTGCTCGGAGATGATCACGGCGTTGTAGGGATCCCATTCGTAGATCATCTCTCCCCTCGCCACCTTTGCGCCGTCCTGAATTATCAGCATCGCACCGTACGGCACGTCGTATTTTGTGAGGACGCGATTGTCCTCGTCGATGATGTTGATCATGCCGCTTCGCCCGGAGACGATCATGTGCATTCCGGTCTCCGTGCTCACCTCGATGGTCTTGACGCCGTCGTACCTCACTCTCCCCTCAAACTTCGAAAGGATCTGCGACTGTGCGGCGATCAAGCTCGCTGTTCCACCGGTATGGAAGGTGCGCAGTGTGAGCTGCGTTCCCGGTTCACCGATAGACTGAGCAGCAATGACCCCGACAGCCGTGCCGGGCTCGACGAGCTTGCCCGTGGTCAGGTCGCGTCCGTAGCACTTCGCGCAGACACCGCGCCGAGAATTACAGGTCAGTGCAGAGCGGATCTCGACCATCTCGATGGACGTCTCCGAAATTCGCTGTGCCTTGTCTTCGTCAATGATCTCCCCCGACTCGACGATCGTCTCGCCGGTCAGCGGATCGGTTACGTCGTACACAGAGACCCTGCCCAGAATACGCTCGGAGAGGGGTTCTTTAACGTCCTCACCTTCCTTCAAGGCGCCTGTAAGAACCCCGCGAATTGTGCCGCAGTCTTCCTCGGCGATGGCACAGTCTTGAGCAACGTCGATCAAACGACGCGTCAGGTAGCCCGCGTCTGCAGTCTTCAAGGCGGTATCAGCCAGGCCCTTACGCGCCCCGTGCGTCGAAATGAAGTACTCGAGGATCGAGAGGCCTTCACGAAAGTTTGCCGTGATAGGATTCTCGATCAGTTCGCCAGTTGCGCCCGAGAGGCTTTTCTGCGGCTTGGCCATCAATCCCCGCATGCCTGCGAGCTGGCGTACCTGCTCTTTCGAGCCTCGTGCGCCGGAGTCCACCATCATATACAGTGAATTGAAGCCGTCGCGTGAATGCTGCAACGAATCGAACAATTTCTCAGCAATTCGGCTTGTCGCCCGCGTCCAGATGTCGATCACCTTGTTGTACCGCTCACCGTTGGTGATGAAGCCCCTGTAGTATTGGCTTTCGACATTCTCCACGTCCTTCTGAGCCTTGGCGACGATGTCGTATTTCTCCGGCGGGATGATAACGTCGCCAATGGAGACGGAAAGGCCGCCCTGCGTTGCGTAGCTGAAGCCCAGGTACTTCAACTTGTCGAGGAACCGCGCGCTCTCCAGATTTCCACAGCGACGGAAGACTGCGGAGATGATCTGGACTAGGCGTTTCTTGTTCAGAAGCTCATTGATGAACGATATCTCCTTCGGTAGGATGTCATTGAAGATGACCCGGCCGGTAGTGGTCTCGATGAGCTTTCCGTCGATACGGACTTTGATCCGGGCGTGGAGTCCAATTTTGCCCTGGTCAAACGCAACGATCACCTCTTCAGGTCCGTAGAACATCAACCCCTCACCCAGATCCCCGGGTTTGGATTTGGTGAGATAGTAGCAGCCAAGCACCTGATCCTGTGTGGGTGTGACGATGGGGGCACCGTTGGCCGGCGAAAGGATGTTGTGGCTGGATAGCATCAAGATGCGTGCTTCCAACTGAGCCTCGTACGAAAGAGGCACGTGGACAGCCATTTGGTCTCCGTCGAAGTCCGCATTGAACGCCGTGCACACCATCGGATGGATGCGAATGGCTTTTCCTTCAACCAGAACAGGTTGAAATGCCTGAATCCCCAGTCGGTGGAGGGTCGGTGCACGATTCAGCAGCACAGGATGACCGTCAATAATGTGATCGAGGATATCCCACACCTCCGGTCCTTTCTTATCGACCATCTTCTTTGCGCTCTTGACGGTTTTGACGAGCCCACGCTCGATGAGCTTGCGAATGATGTGGGGTTTGAACAATTCGACCGCCATATCCTTCGGCAATCCGCATTCGTGCAATTTCAGCTCCGGACCGACCACGATCACCGAGCGGCCGGAGTAATCCACGCGCTTACCGAGCAGGTTCTGACGGAACCGACCCTGTTTCCCCTTGAGCATATCCGAGAGTGATTTGAGCGCCCGGTTGTTATCGCTGCGGACCGCATTGACGCGGCGCGAGTTGTCAAGCAGCGAGTCGACGGCCTCCTGCAGCATCCGCTTCTCATTGCGCAGAATGACTTCGGGAGCCTTGATCTCGATGAGGCGCTTCAACCGATTGTTGCGGATGATCACCCGGCGATACAGATCGTTCAGATCGGACGTGGCGAACCGACCGCCTTCGAGCGGCACAAGCGGTCGCAATTCCGGCGGAATGACCGGTATCACGTCCAGAACCATCCATTCTGGTCTGTTGGGCGCACTCTCCTCACTCTTCCGAAATGCTTCGATGACGCGAAGACGTTTCAGCGCCTCGGTCTTCTTCTGCACCGACGTTTCACCTTTGACCTCCGCCCGCATTTCCAGCGCGAGGTCTTCGATGTTGACGCGTTTCAGCAAGTGCTTAATCGCATCGCCGCCCATCTTGGCGATGAACTTTTTCGGATCAGCATCTTCGAGGTCACTGTTGTTCTCGGGGAGCGAGGTCATGATCTCCAGATACTGGTCTTCGGTCAGGAGATCCTGTTTTTGAAGTCCCGTAGTGCCGGGGTTGATCACCACATAGGACTCGTAGTAGATGATCTTCTCCAGCTCTTTGCTAGAAAGCCCCAGGACATAGCCAATCTTGCTCGGCAGGGAGCGGAAATACCAGATGTGGACAACAGGAACGGCGAGGGCGATGTGCCCCATCCGCTCGCGACGGACGCTTTTTTGGGTGACCTCGACCCCGCAGCGGTCGCAGGTGATGCCCTTGTAGCGGATGCGCTTGTACTTGCCGCAATGGCATTCCCAGTCCCGAACCGGGCCGAAGATCTTCTCGCAGAAGAGCCCATCCTTTTCGGGACGGAAGGACCGGTAGTTGATCGTCTCCGGTTTCGTCACTTCGCCGTGCGACCGCGACAGGATCATGTCTGGCGACGCCAGGCTAATGACGATCCTCGAAAACGACCTTCGTGTTGCAGCTTCACTCGATGTAAAGGGCATGGATGACCTCCACAATTCAAATTCTTTTGGGCTGCGCAAGGAGCGCAGATCACATCAGGGTTTTCTGAGCAAGCCCGAGCGCCTCATCATTCGATCTTCACTTCGAGGCCCAGACCCTGCAACTCACGGACAAGCACGTTGAACGACTCCGGCACGTTCGGTTCGGGCAGGTTCTCGCCCTTTACGAGGGCTTCGTACACCTTGGCCCGGCCCACGACGTCATCCGATTTGACCGTGAGGATTTCCTGTAAGACATGCGATGCACCGTATCCCTCCAGCGCCCAGACCTCCATCTCTCCGAATCGTTGGCCACCGAACTGGGCCTTGCCACCCAGCGGCTGCTGCGTGATGAGTGAATACGGCCCGATCGAGCGCGCATGGATCTTGTCGTCAACCAGATGAGAGAGCTTCATCATATAGATATAGCCGACCGTGACCTCCTGGTCGAAGGGCTCACCGGTGCGACCGTCAACAAGAGTCGATTTCGAGGTACCGTTCAATCCCGCCTTTTCGAGACGCTCCCTGACCTCCTCCCACGTCGCTCCGTCAAAGATGGGAGAGGAGTATCTCTCACCAAGCCTGTAGCCCGCCCAGCCAAGCGCGACCTCGAACAGCTGACCGAGGTTCATACGCGAGGGGACTCCTAAAGGATTGAGCACCAAATCGACCGGAGTGCCATCGGGCAGGAAGGGCATATCCTCGACTGGGACTATGGTGGAAACTACACCCTTGTTCCCGTGACGGCCGGCCATCTTGTCCCCCACGGAGAGTTTTCTCTTCTTGGCGACATAGACCTTGGCGAGCTGGACGATCCCCGGCGCCAGTTCGTCGCCGAGCTGGATCTTATTCTTTTCGTGACGATAGAGCTCTTCGATCTCGCTCAGCTTCTGCCGGTAGTTCTCATGCGCCTTGATGAGAAGGTTGTTCTTCCTCTTGTCGTCAGTCCATTCCTGATTGAAATCCAGCTTCTCAAGCGTCTCCAGCGACTGGAAGGTGTCTTCCTTCAGCGCCGTCCCGCTGCGAATCACGACGGTGTCGTCGACGTCTCGAATACCGGCCGACTTCTCGCCTGCCAGGAGCTGATCGAGCTTCTTGGCAAGCTTCTCCTGAAGCTCCTTCAGGTCTTTGCGTCGTGCGCGATCAAGGGCTTCCAGCTTCTTCTTGTCTTCCTTCTTGCTCTCCGTGTCTTTCTTCTTCCGGCTGAAAAGCTTTGTCGCAATGACCACGCCCTTCATGCCTGGCGGCGCCTTGAGCGACGCATCCTTCACGTCGCCAGCCTTCTCGCCAAAGATCGCCTTCAGCAGCTTCTCTTCGGGTGTCGGGTCGGTCTCGCCTTTCGGCGTAATCTTGCCGATAAGGATATCCCCCTCGTTGACCTCAGCTCCGACCCGGACAATACCGTTTTCGTCCAGGTCCTTCGTCGCTTCCTCGCTGACGTTTGGAATCTCGCGCGTGAGCTCCTCCTCACCACGCTTCGTGTCACGCACCTGGAGTTCAAATTCTTCGATGTGGATTGACGTGAAGACATCCTCGGCAACAATCCGCTCGCTGACGACGATGGCGTCCTCGAAGTTGTATCCTCTCCAGGGCATAAATGCGACAAGCACATTTCGTCCGAGTGCAAGCTCCCCCTGGCTGGTCCCGCATCCATCGGCGAGCACATCCCCCCGCTTCACCCGGCTTGCGCCTTTCACGAGCGGTTTCTGGTTGATGCACGTGTCCTGATTCGTGCGGAAGAACTTCGTGAGCTTGTATTCAACCCGACGCTTGTCTTCGAAGCTGATGATGGCTTCCGTGCTGTTCTCGTCAATATCGTATTGCACGACGATGCTATCGGACGTGACGGATTCAACAACACCGCTTCGTTCAGCTGAAATCATTGTCCGCGAGTCGCGCGCCACTTTCTCCTCAAGGCCCGTTCCGACGATCGGTGGTTCCGGCGTCAACAGCGGAACTGCCTGGCGCTGCATGTTCGACCCCATCAACGCTCGGTTGGCGTCGTCGTGCTCCAGGAACGGGATGAGGGCCGCCGCTGCGCTCACAATCTGGTTCGGCGCGACGTCCATGTACTGAACCTTGTCGGGCTCCGCGAGCGGGTAGTCGCTCTGGAACCGAGCTTTCACGCGGTCCTCGCGATAGCGGCCGCGCTCATCAACGGGTGCGTTCGCCTGGGCGATGATGACCTCGTCTTCCTTCTCTGCGGTCAGGAACTCAATCTCCTCCGAGACCTTTCCATTCTTCACACGGCGATACGGGGTTTCGATGAATCCGAAATCATTGATGCGAGCATGGATGCAGAGCGATGAGATCAAACCGATGTTCGGACCTTCCGGCGTCTCAATCGGGCAGAGGCGGCCATAGTGCGTATAGTGCACGTCGCGCACCTCGAATCCCGCGCGCTCACGCGTGAGACCGCCTGGACCAAGCGCCGAGACGCGCCGCTTGTGTGTCATTTCAGCAAGCGGATTGGTCTGGTCCATGAACTGCGAGAGCTGGTTGGTTCCGAAGAACGCGTTGATGACGCTGGTGATGGTCCGTGCGTTGACCAGATCCTGAGGGGTGATGGTCTCGCTATCCCGCAGGTTCATGCGCTCCCGGATCGTTCGCGTCATTCGCGAGAGGCCAACATTGAATTGCTGTGCGAGCTGCTCGCCGACCGTTCGCACTCGCCGATTCCCCAGGTGGTCAATGTCGTCCACCGTTCTCTTCCCTTGTTGGAGATCAATCAGGTACTTGACGATCGCGACGATATCATCGCGCGTCAGCGTTGTGACGTCTTCCTTGATGTTCAAACCGAGCTTGGCATTCATCCGATGCCGGCCGACGTCGCCGAGATCGTACCGTTTGGGATTGAAGAACAGCCGATCGATCAGGTTCTTCGCCGTATCGAGATCGGGGGCTTCGCCGGACCGGAGCTGAGCATAGATCGTCTCGAGAGCATCCTCCTCCGACCGAGCGGCGTCCCGGAGAATCGTATTGGCGATCACGGACTGCTCCTCTGTCGCCTCCGATTTCAGGAAACGAATCTTCCGGATCTCGGCTTTCTTGATCTGCTTGATGTGCTCGTCCGTCAGCTTCGCATCTTTGTTGATGAAGACCTCTCCCGTCTTCTTGTCGAATACGTCGCTGCAGATTGTTCGGCCGAGATAGTCTCGCAGATTCACCTTGTTGACATCCACTTCCTCAGCGAGCTCGAACAGGTCCAGGATCTCGTCGTCGGAGGAATACCCCAGCGCACGGAGGAGAGTTGTCACCGGGAATTTCTTCTTCCGATCAATGTAGGCATACATGACATTGTTGATATCGGTCGAAAACTCGACCCACGAGCCCCGGAACGGAATGATCCGCGCGGAGTACATCAAGGTCCCGTTGGGATGAACCGACTCCCCAAAGAACACGCCCGGCGATCGGTGCAGCTGGCTCACCACGACGCGCTCAGCACCGTTGATGATAAACGTTCCGCGTGGAGTCATGGCAGGAAGATTCCCGAGGTAGACCTCCTGCTCAATCGTGTCGGTGAACTCCTGACTCCCTTCCCGCTTCGATGAGAGACGGAGCTTTGCCTTCAGTGGCACCGAGTACGTCAACCCGCGTTCCTGACACTCGACGACGGAGTACTTCGGTTTCTCGACGTAGTACTCGACAAATGCGAGAAGGAAGTTCTCCCGTGCGTCAGTAATCGGAAAATTCATCTCGAACACCTGTTGCAGGCCCATCTTCTTGCGTCGATGAGGCGAGATATCCGCCTGCAGGAACTTGCCGAACGAATCGATCTGAACATTCAGCAGGTCCGGAGTTTCGACCACAGAAGGTATCCGGCCGAAACTAATTCGGCCATTTGTGCCATTGGATTGGTTCTTCAAGTCAACCACTCCTCATGAAATTGATTTGGCAGACTGCATAGCAAGAACTCACCGGATCATCCACCGCCGGTGAGATCAGAATGAAATCCTTATCGATAGAACGACCCACGCGATCCTTCTCTATAGATGGCTCAAGCCGATGGCGCTCGTCCCTCGCAGAAAGGGAGAACCATCGGCTTTGAGAATACCATGACACAGAAGAGATGTCTATTTGTTCCCAGAATGACGATCACTGAATCGTTGGAAAGAGCCGTCGATGACGACTTACTTCAGTTCAACCTGCGCACCCGCCTCTTCAAGCTCCTTCTTCAGCTTTTCGGCCTCATCCTTGCTGAGAGCCTCCTTCACAATCTTGGGGGCGCCATCCACCAGGTCCTTCGCTTCCTTCAGTCCGAGACCGGTGGCTGCGCGGACGACTTTGATCACATTGATTTTCTGAGCGCCGGCATTTTTCAGTTCGACATTGAATTCCGTTTTCTCCTCTGCGGCAACGGCTGCGCCGGCGGCGGCAGGCATCGGTCCGCCTGCGACCATGACTGGAGCGGCGGCAGTGACACCGAATTTCTCCTCCAACGCCTTCTTCAATTCCGCCGCTTCAAGCAGCGTAAGCTTCTCGATTTTCTCAACGATTTCTGCTACTGCTGACATTGTAATTCTCCTTGTGAAAGATGTTTTGAAACTCGATGACCCTCAGGCCGCCTTCTTTTTCTTCTCGATCGCGTCGATGGCGTTCACCAGATCTCGCAAAACGGCTGCAATTGCCCCGGCGATGCCCGAGATCGGTGCCTGCAAGCTCCCCGCAACACCCGCCATGAGGTCCTTGCGGGTCGGGAGCTTCGACAATTGTTCCAGTTGCGCGCCCTCGAAAACCTGCCTCTCGAGAACCGCCACCTTCAGCGCCAACTTGCCCGATTTCTCGCTGAACTTCTTGATGATCCTCGCGGGAGCAACCGCATCGTCATAGCTGAACGCGATCCCAGTCGGCCCAACCAGGTTTTCGTACACGCGATCATAACCGCTGACGCGCTCCAAAGCCTTCTTCGCAAGCGTGTTCTTCACGACCCTGTACTCGATGCCGGCCCTGCGAAACTCCCGTCGAAGCTCTGTTTCTTCTTCGACCGTGAGTCCGGTGAAGTCGGCGATGTACATGGCCGTTGCCCGCTTCAGCTTCTCCGCGACTTCGGCCACAATCGCTTCTTTGTCCGATCGGTTCATGTGATACCTTCCAGTTTTCTCCATCTCACTGAGTGGACAAGTCGGCAGCCACATCGACTTGCGAGGCCAGGTGAGAAGCGTCCCGCGTTGCCGGGCACCGGACCTCCCTCAGAGATCTTCATAGATGAGTGCGTAATGTCGTTGTTAGTGAACCGCAACCTCGGCCCGATCAATGCGGACCACAGGTCCCATTGTCGTCGAAATTGCGATACTCCTGATATATGTCCCTTTTGCTGTCGCCGGCTTCAGGCGAACGATGGTGCTCAGGAACGACTGGATGTTCTCCACCAGTTTTTCCTGCTCGAACGCCGCTTTGCCGACGGTGGCGTGGACGATTCCTGCCTTGTCTACGCGGAACTCGATCTTGCCGGCTTTCACTTCCCTGACGGCCTTCCCGACTTCCATCGTCACGGTGCCGCTCTTCGGATTCGGCATGAGGCCGCGGGGACCAAGAATTCTCCCGAGCTTACCGAGGTCACCCATGACGTCCGGGGTCGCAATAATGACGTCGACATCTGCCCAACCCTGCTGGATCTTTTCAAGGTATTCCTGGAACCCAACGTGGTCGGCACCGGCGGCGGTGGCTTCATCGTCCTTCGGGGGTTTCGTGATGACGAGAACGCGGACGTCCTTCCCGATCCCGTGCGGGAGCGCGACCGTTCCCCGGATCGCCTGATCCGCCTTCTTCGGGTCGACGCCGAGACGAACCGCGATATCAACTCCCTCGGCGAATTTTGCAGACGCAGTCTCCTTGACCTTCTGAACTGCCTCAGAGATCGTATAGTTCTTCCTCGCTACTTTGGCCGCTACGGCTTTGTATCGCTTGCTACGCTTTTTCATACTACCAACTCATAGTTGTAGGACAACTTGTTATTCTTCGACGGTGATTCCCATGCTGCGGGCAGTTCCTGCGACCATCTTCATCGCCGCTGCTACCGAGGCAGCATTCAGATCCGCCATCTTCATCTCGGCAATCTCCCGCACCTGCGCTTTGGTCACTGTTCCGATCTTGACGCGATTGGGTTCGGCCGAGCCCTTCTCCAGCTTCAGCGCCTTCAGCAACAACGTCGCGGCTGGAGGTGTCTTGGTGATGAAGGCGAAGGATTTGTCACTGAACACCGTGATGACCACGGGGATGATGAGCCCCTGCTGGTCTTTGGTTCTTGCATTGAACTGCTTGCAGAACTCCATAATATTGACGCCCTTTTGGCCGAGCGCCGGGCCAACGGGTGGAGCCGGATTCGCCTGACCCGCAGGAATCTGCAGCTTGATGAAGCCTGTGACTTTTTTTGCCATATGGTGTGCCTTGCTGTAGAGGGCTACGCGAGAATCGATTACTTTTCCAATTCAACCTGAACGAAATCAAGCTCCACGGGCGTCTTGCGGCCGAAGATGCTTACCATCACTTTCACTTTCATCTTCTCCGGATTCACCTCCTGCACAAATCCGGAGAAGTTGTTGAAAGGACCCTCGACGACCTTGACGGGATCACCCATGCGGAACGGAATCTCCACCAGCTCCACATCTTCCTTTTCCTCCATCTTCCCGATCAGCCGACGCACTTCATCAGGCTGTAGCGGGACCGGATTGTTCTTGTCCGGCACAAAACCGAGCACCGAAGGTGCCTCCAGAATCAGATGGATTGTTTCCTTGTCCAAAACGGCCTCGACAAGTACGTAGCCGGGAAAAAAGTTCTTCACTCTTGCCTTCTTCTTTCCGTCCTTCACCTCAATGACCTTCTCAGACGGAATGAGCACGCTGGAGATTCTTTCACCAAGGCTAAGGCGCGCCACTTCCGACTCCAGGAAGGCTTTCACCTTTGTCTCGTGGCCCGAGTATGTACGCACAACATACCAACGCTTGTTCAAATCGCTGCTCTTTCCTCTGAGTTACAGAATCGCCTTGAGGGCGGTGCTCAATATCGAATCTACGCCCCACGTGAATACGGAAATAATCAGACACACGATGATGACGATCTTGGTCGACTCCACGAGCTCTTCGCGTGTCGGCCACGTGACCTTCCCCATCTCTTTCACGACATCATTGAAGAAGTTGATGATCTTTTCTTTCATTGCGTGCTCTGGCTCAAATGTACGTTCATCTGGCTTATGACTGCTTCACACGAGACGCTCAGCACGTGAGGAGGGAGTCGAACCCCCAACCTGCGGTTTTGGAGACCGCTGCTCTGCCAGTTGAGCTACTCACGTGTATCGCAGCGCATCGCCGCTCCGCCGCGAGACCGCTGCACTGCAAGGCAGGGTCGAATGCCGAGACCACCGCTGTTCGCGCCCATGCACAAGCCTAGCAGAATACCTATTTCGTTTCTTTATGTGGAGTGCGCTTGTTGCACCACGGACAGTACTTCTTGTACTCCACGCGACCCGATTGTTTCTTCTTGTTCTTGGTGGTCGTGTAGTTACGTCGCTTGCACGCTGAGCATTCGAGTGTGATGATGTCTCGCACGAGATTCTACTCCAAAAAGGTTTCACACTTCCGGTACTTCGCCGAGCTTGCGACCGGGATTGAACCGGTGACCTCTTCCTTACCAAGGAAGTGCTCTACCAACTGAGCTACGCAAGCATACGTCCCGTTTCGTGATTCACTACTCATTATTCGATATCCGGTGTTCGCCTAGGAGAATGTCGAGTATCGAACATGGAATTTCGAACTCGAAACTCAGGACCCGAGCGGGAGACGGGACTCGAACCCGCGACCAACAGCTTGGAAGGCTGTGACTCTACCAACTGAGTTACTCCCGCGCAAAAATTGAAAAATGAGAGAATGAGAAAGTGTGAAAACTGAAGAGCGACGCGTCGAAACTCCACATCTTACCACTTCTCCATTTTCCCATTTCATCTGTGGGCAGGGAAGGATTCGAACCTCCGAAGGCCTTGGCCGTCAGATTTACAGTCTGATGCGTTTGACCGCTTCGCTACCTGCCCAGCGCTCGACAGGTGAGCTGGCGATCGGACTTGAACCGATGACCTGCTGATTACAAGTCAGCTGCTCTACCAGCTGAGCTACGCCAGCAAAGAAAAATCAGCCCCTCTGCGAATAGGCAGCCAACCGTGGTTATCTGACATTCTATCCGCAGTTTAGGTACGTTCACTTCGTGGGGACCTTGGACTGGGCACAGAACCTAAGCTTTATAATTTAACAAATATTACCAAATAGTCAACGGCTTCCGGCAAAAAATCCCAACAGATGCCTCTCCGGACACCTTCCGCCTGTCCGCCACAGCGTCACTTCTGGAGCTCCTGCAACAGATTCCGGGCAGGTGTGTAGCCTGGCTGGAAAAGTACGGCTTTTTGGGCCAAATGAAGGGCGCCCGCGCTATCACCCCGCTCCCGTAACCGACGTGCCGTTAGAGCAAGCATCTGAGCGGATAGTCTCCTGACCCCGCGCGTCAACCGATCCTCAAACTCGGTCGGTCGATAGTCAATTTTCGGAACCGTCTCCATAGTTTCCTCGTGCGTGCCAACCAGGCGAAACAAGAGGCCTCGAGGAATCCTTTGGTGGGTGGCGCCAAATTCAGGCTCAATTTCCGGTCCAACATAGACCGGACCTCGCGAGCGGGCTTTGTCGATGAAATCATTGATCATCTCGACATACCGGGCCTCGATGATACGTGGGTCATAGGGCATGTCATGCTCGAATTTGTGGAGCTCTCGAAGGAACCGGTCGACCTTCCCCCTGGAGGAGTCAATGAGCCAAGGATACCTCCGACCCAAGTCGACGAAATACCATGAACGCCGCAGAAGCTCCTTGTCGACGATTGAGACGTCCTTGCGCTGACCGCGGACAATCTGGTAGTAGATCGCTGGAGCGACGAAATAATCCCACTGATAGCTCAGGACAAAGGCATTCGGTTCAAGATTCCTGAAGATGTTCTGCGTGTAGTCTTCAACGAGATAGTTGTCTGCTTCACCCACCGAACCCCTGTTGCTCCATATCTGCACGATTGGCAGTACAGCCGCAAGAAGTAGAGCGATCTTCCCACCCGTTGGGTTCTTCCCTGCGCCCACAGAATCCAGTGCACCCTCGAGCCCGAAGGAGACGAAGAGAGCCACCGCAACATAGCACAGCAGGAAATAGGAATTGATGTCGTGTATGTCGTAATTGACGGAATACAAGAGGCACGTCAGAAACGCAATCGCGAGGAACCAGAAGATGGTGTTGTGCCGTCGGCGAGCGATCAGGACCCCGACCGCAGCAACAATAAGGACGAGCCAGTTGAACTCTGCCGGAAAGTGATGGATGAAGTATTTCAACTGCCCCTCCGCACTCTCGAAGCTGGAAAAGATCCAGCTTCGGTACTGCTTACCGGTGACGTGCCACAGCAACCTCTGAAGCTCCGCAGGATGTCCCCAGTCGAGAGGTGGGTGCACACTTGAGCGAATGGGCAAGTACAGATAGCATGAAATCCCCAAGAGGAAAAACGGAACGATCCGGGCGCAACGGCGGAGCGCTTCTTTTCCCGTGCCGTATGCTTTGAAATACAAGAAGCCGACCGCAGGCACGATCAGGATCATGGTAAGGTGGTTCGCGAAGCCGAGGCCGAGCAGGTATGAGGAGAGAAGCAGATGCTGAGGAATTCGGCCTCCGGGTGTGTCTCTCTCCCGAATTCCCTTTAGGAACACGAGCATCGCGAGCAACAACAGCACGAGATGAAGTCCGTATACCTCGACGGCCACCGACTGCGACCAGACCGTCTCGGAAAAGCCAAACACCAACGCGGCAATCGCGGCAGAGAGTAATCGGATTTTCTTGTTGCCCCTTTGCCCGGCTCGCGTCGCTTCCTCGTTGGCCAAGAATGCCCCCTTCAACGCGAGGACGACCTTGAAGAATATCCCTGCAGAGATTGCCGTGATGACCGCACCGAAGATGTTGAGCTGAAGGATTTCTTCATTCGCCAACGGCACCAACACAGCGCATCGGCCGAGGAGCGAAAAGAGCGGATAGCCCGTGGGGTGTGCAATCCCCAACACCACGGCAACGGATGCCAGCTCGCCATTATCGATGAATGATACGGTGGGACAGACTGTGGTAAGGTAGACGGCGAGTGCCGTCAACGAAACACCCAGGGCAAGCGTGTTCTCTTGCAGTAATCTTTCACTCGTTCTTGCTTTCATCGTCTGCGCAGTCCGGCAACCAAGGAAAACAACGTACGGTTCTCTTTCCTTTTCCTCCCCAGAGTTTCTCGCAGCGCGCCGATTGATCTCTCCCCCATAGCGGCTGCAAGAGCCTGCAAACGAATCTTGTCTTTTGGGAGGATGAAATCTGCGGTGTCGGAGTTCAGATGAATGAACGTCTCCAGCAATCGCAGGTATTCCAGATTGGCGGCGAGCGGCTTGCCATCCCGCTTGCGCAGAAGCCCTCTGCCCATCAACTCGTCAATGAGTCTGAACGAGTTGGTCACGCGAATAGCCTCATGTGATCCGCCGAGACGCAGCTGCAAGGCCTGCAGCAGGAACTCTATGTCGACGAGCCCGCCGCTACCTACTTTGAGATCCGCTTCGGGTTCACCCTTCGAGCGTTCCTGTTTCATTCTTTCGCGCATACCTCGGAGCTCTTTTACCCATCCATCGGGAAGTGGCAAACCGAACGTGTAGCCGGACAAATGTTCCATCACCTCTTCACCAAATGCCGCGTCTCCCGTGATCAGCCGTGCCTTGACCAGCGACTGCCGCTCCCAGAACGAGGCCCGATCGGTGAGATAGCGCTTGTAATACTCGAATTCCGATGCGAGCGGCGAACTCCTCCCTTCGGGGCGCAGGCGGAAATCGACCGCGTAAACGGAACTCAGGGCGTCCGTGAATTTCCTTGCTGCCGCCTGGACAGCCTTGGCCAACGTGCCGCTCGGATCGCGATAAACGAGAATTAGGTCCAGATCCGAACCGATTGTAATCTCCCGTCCGCCCAGCTTCCCGACACCAATGAGGGCAACGTCGAGCGGAGAGACGTTCATTCCCGATCCTCCCAGTGCCCGTCCGAAGGCATCCACGATAATCTCTTCCGCCAGGTCGCTTACCTCACGTGTGAACTGCCGGATTGACAGATCACCGAGAAGGAGACGCACTGCGATTTTGAACTCGTTGAATGCTCGATAGCGTGCCGCATCACCGCTTCTCAAAAACTCCCACCCCCGACCGGGACTCAGCAATTCTTCCGGTCTCCCGGCGAGACTTTCAAACAGCAACGGTTCTTGCGCCAGCACGCGCGCGAAGCGGGCGCTTCGGGAACAGATGAGAACAAGCAGTTCCGCGAGCTTCTCGCCGCTCATCGCGTGTTCAAGAGTCCGCCTGATGGGCCTTGCCGATGCGATCGACGTGAAGTTGAAGAGGCACCAGTCCGGCGCCTGACTCTGTCGCATCAGGGCAAGCAGAGGTTCCAATCGTTCCGGCCTCGCTAGCCCGGGAAGCTCCCTACCGACAGCTCTCAAATGCTGAGCCGCACCTGTAAGGTCGAGAAAACCGATTCTCTTCAGCCGACCGAGGGGCAGACCCTTTTCTCCTGGGACACCGCGAAATCGTTCAGTCTCGATCTCCACGTCTTCTGCCCCGAAGACAGACCGGAATATCCGTTGGATGTTCTGACGATGACGGCCAAGCCACCGCTCGAACTGCCCCACCGATCGAAATCCCAACTGCTTTGCCAGGACGTGCTTTTCTTCGTGTGTGCTCGGCAGAGAATGCGTCTGCAGACCATGCAAGAGTTGAAGGCGGTCTTCCACCGTCCGAAGTGACTCATATGCCTCGCGCAGTTCCTCTCCCTCCGATCTCCGGAGCAGGTTCGCTAACATCAGTTGATGGATAGCCTTCAATGTGTTCTGTTGTCTCAGGCCGGCGATGCTGGCGGCGTTCAGGAGCTGAAGGGCTTGAACGATAAACTCAACATCGCGAATACCACCGCTTCCGAGCTTTATGTCAATGCCGCTTTCAGTCACGGATTCAATCTTCGATTTGATACGCGCGATCTCTTCGAGCGGGCTGCCAAGTTGCGTCTTTGGGTAGACGAACGGTTCGATATCCCCGAGCCAGCGCTTGGCAACGCTCGCATTGCCGGCTACGACACGCGCCTTGTGGAGCATCTGCCTCTCCCAGAGCTCGCCGCGCGATTCATAGTAGGTCACATAAGCCGACCGAGACATCGCCAGGGGTCCCGAGTGACCGTCAGGCCTCAAGCGCGTATCGACCCGGTAGAGGTGCCCTTCCGCGGTGTGTTCCGAGAGCCGCCGGACAACTGATTCGGAGAGTCGTGTATAATACTCATGCAACGTCACGATTCGCGCCGATGGGGCTCTCAAGGGCCCATCCTCATCATACACAAACATCAGATCGATGTCGGAACTGAAATTGAGCTCCCTTCCGCCCAGCTTGCCGAGTCCGATGATTGCCAGCGAATCCTGCGGCTCAACGCCAATTGTCTCGGAGAGAGAGCGGCGACTCAGCTGCAGGATGATCTCAATGATCACATCTGCGAGTGAGGAAAGCTCTTCCGACGTTGTCGAGATTGCAGCTTCTTTCAGGATCTGACGTGCTCCGATCCGAAGCAGTTCCCTGCGCTGGAAGCGCTTAAGCCCGTCAAGCTTTTTCTCAAGTCTCTGAAAGAGATTCACGGCTTCGAACGCCTCACGCGCGTACTCCTCGGAGCCTTTTGCCGACTTGAGAACCGGGGTCGACGTCAGCCAGTGAAGGAGCTCCGTGTTACGAACGAGAATATCGGCAAGGAATTGTGACTGAGAGAAGATCTCCAGAGCAATCCGCTGGAGCAATCGATGCTCGTGGAAGTCCCGTAGCCACGACGAGGCGAATCCCATCGACAGGAAGCGGTGAAGGTTGGTAAGAGCTCGCTTAGGGTGTGCGGTCGAACGGACGTCGCTCTTCAGGGACTTAAGAACGAGGGGAGGGGGCAACCCCGCATCGGCTGCCATTGACCCGATCCCCGCGCACAGCTCCTCTTCCGTCGATGGAACACGAATTTGTTCTTCCGGTGGAAACATCCGTGTCGCCATGATACAGAAAAACTGGTTCAGATTCTCCATTCGCTTGCATCTCTGACGGGCGTCATCTATATTTCGCCATCCACACTTCGTCTCTGCCCCGTCATCTATCCTTCGCGAGCAGATATGGTCAAGCTCGTCGTGCTGTACAAGACTCCTGAAGACCCTTCGACCTTCGAAACGCATTTCGCCAATGCGCACCTGCCCCGCGTCAAGAAATGGCCAGGCCTGCGAAAGATCGAGGTTGCGACGGTCACCGGCGCCACGATCGGCGAACCAAAGCTGTACATGATTGAAGAGCTGTACTTCGACGATGAAGAGTCTATGCAAGGAGCCCTTGCCTCCGCCGACGGCAAGGCCGTAGCTTTCGACCTGATGGAGTTCGAAAAGGACTCCATCGCGGTGTTGTATGCAGACGTGAAAGACGTCTGACCAAGCACATTTCCAACGCAAGAAAGCACAGAAACACCATGAGATCTCTCTTCTCGTACTTTGAACTGGAGAAGCATGGAACGAACGTGCGGCAGGAAGCCATCGCCGGCCTGACGACCTTCGTCACGATGGCATATATCATAATCGTTAATCCAAAGATCCTCGAGGCGGCAGGGATGCCGTTCGGTCCCTCGATGGTAGCAACGATTCTGAGCGCCTCATTCGGAACCCTGCTGATGGGCGTTTACGCAAAGCGCCCGTTCGCGATTGCCCCGTATATGGGCGAAAACGCGTTCATCGCCTATACGGTGGTAAAAGTGATGGGTTATAGCTGGCAAACCGCTCTGGGGGCGATATTCATCAGCGGTGTGCTCTTCGCCATACTCACGGTTGTGAAGATCCGCAGTTGGCTTGCCGACGCGATTCCCGAGTCGCTCAAAATCGGCATTGCGGTAGGCATCGGCCTGTTTCTGAGCTTCATCGGGCTGAACGAGACCGGAATTGTCCGGCTCGGCGTTGAAGGCGCCCCGGTTCACGTGGGCGATTTCCATCAGCCGATGGTCCTTCTCGCGATCCTGGGTTTCCTCCTCATCGGTTTTCTGATGATGCAGCGCGTGCACGGCGCAATCCTCATCGGCATTCTGGTCGTGACCGTTCTCGGATTCATAGTCGGCATCACGCCGCTTCCTGATAAATGGGTTGACCTTCCGCCAGACCTCGGGCCGATCCTGCTCCAGCTGGATATCGCCGGTGCGCTGAGCTGGGGATTGTTTTCCGTCATTCTCACGGTATTCGTCATGGCTTTTCTTGATACGCTGGGCACTCTCATCGCGCTCGCGTTCAGAGCGAACCTGCTTGATGAGAAAGGAAACCTCCCGGAGATCGAAAAGCCGATGCTAACGGATGCCGTGGCCACAACTGTGGCATCGCTCCTCGGGACCACGACGACCGGAGCGTACATCGAGTCAGCGACCGGCATTGCAGCAGGCGGCAAGACCGGGCTTACCGCGATCGTTGTTGCACTTCTGTTTCTCCTGGCACTTTTCTTCGCCCCATTTTTCTCCGCGATCCCCGCGTTTGCCTACGGACCGTCTCTCATCATCGTCGGTGTCTTGATGGTCACCCCAATTACGAGACTGAAGTTTGATGATTTCTCCGAGATCGTTCCTGTCTTTTGCATCATCGTGATGATGAGCTTTACATACAACATCGGCATCGGCATGACGGCCGGGTTTGTGGTGTATCCTTTTTTCAAAGTCTTATCGGGACGTATCAGAGAGGTGAGGGGAGGAATGTGGGTGCTTGGCGTACTGTCGCTCTTGTTCTTTGTGTTTTATCCATATTGATTGCCCTGAGGGAACGCGTGATCTCCAACCCTCGTCCAATTCGAACCAACGCTCACGCAAGACTTCCCGTGCGAGGTTAGATACATGAAACGCCGCGACTTCATTGAATCGGCAATTGCGGCCGGGATGGCTACGCAGATTCAGAGGTTGGCAGCCCGGGAATCAACGAGGAAATCCAAGGTCCAGGCGGAGATCCCCAAGCGGCTTCACACAGATCATTTTGACCTTTATCAGTTTCACGCTCTGACAAAACTGGATGACGTCGAACAGATCTTCGCTCCAAAGGGAGCAGCCGAGACTTTTCTGAAGGCGAGAGAAGAAGGGAAGATCCGCTTCATCGGGTTCTCCGCTCACTCGGAAGATGCTGCCCTCGCCATGATGGACCAATTCGCCTTCGACTCCGTTCTCTTCCCCATCAATTACGTCTGTTACGTGCGGGGAGATTTGGGACCTCGCGTCGTCCAGCGCGCGAAGGAAAAAGGCGCGGCGCAACTCGCCCTGAAGCTGCTGGCCCATACACCATGGCCGAAAGGTGCTGAACGCAACAATCCTAAATGTTGGTACAAACCCATCGACGATCCGACTCTTGCAAGGCAGCCTCGTCACAACCGCGGAGAATCTCGAACCGCTCTTCAAGTCATAAGCAGCCCTCCGCGGACATTCTCACACCAAATGGCCGCATCCATTAACTCAGTCGTGACGATTCGGTTTTTCGTCTCTAACACGCACGTTGTTTTTCAATCTCGTTTTCAGTAAGTTCTCGCAAGGGAATGCCTCCGAAATATTTCACTTTCCGTCTCGCTGACGATGTCGTCGTGTCAGTGTACTTTTCCACGAAGGGAAGAGAAGTTACCGAGTTTGTGGCAAAGCTTCAGTTCGAGCATGGAGGCGAGAGGATGGAAGTGATCCGCTACGACGCTGCCCATGGTGGACCACATAAGGACGTCTTGCGCCCCGACGGAAGAAAAGACCAAGTGATCTCACTTAAGTATTTGGACAACAACCAAGCTCTAACTTTTGCACTTGATGACCTGCATGAACATTGGCAATGCTACATGGAAAGGTACAAGCAATGGCTATCCGAAAGCGAAAGAAGACCGTCGACGTAGCTGAGATTATCGATAGGCTGAAGTCCATGGGCGCCCATGAACTTACAGAAGAAGAGAAGAATCTCCCCTGGCACAAGAAGGAGATCGCGGAGTTCGAAGCACCCCTGAGACAAAAGCGGGAGCAACGGATCTCCGTTCGCGAGAAACAATCGTCATACCGTACAAAACGGACGCCGAGAACGAAATCGAAAGCTTGAATCGACCTATGATCAAACACCTCGGTGTCGTCGGCGCTGGGACGATGGGCACAGGGATAGCGGAGGCCGCAGTCCTCTCAAGAATCGACGTTGCCCTTTACGACGTGAACGGGACGGTACTCCGTCAAGCCCTCGAACGGATCAAGGCCGATTTCAAGAGTCGGGTTGTGAGAGGTGAACTGAAACAGGAGGAGACGAGCGAGGCGTTCACGCGAATTCACCCCCGAACGCACCTCTCCGATCTCAGCCACTGCGAGATCGTTGCCGAGGCCGTGCTCGAAGACCTCCGAGTGAAGAAGGATCTCTTCAAGCATCTCGAAGCGGACACCAAACCCAGCACCATTCTGGCGTCCACGACCTCCACGCTTTCGATCATGGCCATCGCCTCTGCCACCCGAAGTCCTGAACGGGTCATCGGTATGCACTTTCTCAATGCCGTGGACGGGGCCAAGCTTGTTGAGATTGTCCAGGGCCAACAGAGCTCAGAGACTGCCGTTCGAGTTGCCGTCGAGCTTGCCGAGCAGTTGGGAAAGAGATCGGTCGTTGTGAGGGATTCACCGGGGTTCATAGTTCATCGCGTCACGCAGGCATTGTACGGAGAGGCCCTGCGATTGCTGGGAGAAAACGTCGCAGCGGCGGAGGAAATTGACCGGATCGTCAAGGTTCAGGGTGGTTTTGGGACAGGGCCATTCGAGCGCATGGACGCCGTCGGCCTCGATGTGCTGCTCGCCACGGCACAATCGCTCTACGATGAGTACGGTAATGAGGCCCGGTTCAGACCTCATGCCATTCACAAAAAAATGGTCCAATCGGGCATGCTCGGCAAGAGAACAGGACAGGGATTCTACAGGTACAACCAGGGCAAATAGTCTCGCCGGGAGGACGCTGCTTCGCAGGTCCACGACCAGAGACAAGAGAATATGGCAAAAGTCAAGCGTTTAGAACCGCAGGCAGGAACTCGGAGAAGAACCGACAGCTCTGGGCGGGCCAGTATCTACATCGTTGGTGAATCCCCGATGGTGGAGGAGTTCGCGGAACTGTGTGCAGGCCACGGCTATCAGGTGCATATCTCCTGGAATGAAACGCCGGAGAGCATACCGCCGCTCACATCGAAGAAGATCACTCGCGGT
>Ga0194125_10002505_pt1 | contig 30335 bp, 24 predicted proteins | sample TA2KigC250mmetaG_FD_148626 | JGI IMG/M metagenome (GOLD analysis project Ga0194125, IMG submission 148626) | Freshwater microbial communities from Lake Tanganyika, Tanzania - TA2015034 Kigoma Deep Cast 250m | ecosystem: Environmental > Aquatic > Freshwater > Lake | place: Tanzania: Lake...
CAAGGAAGTCACAGAGCAGGCCGCGGTGGCGGACCCAAGCCAAGCTGGACAAGACCGATGCTAGGAGTAGAAATCTATTCTGAGGCAACGGGGCGCGTAGGAGTAGATCCATATATGAGGCAACAGGGAGAGGCGGCCGCTTGACATTGGCCGTGCTTGTTCTATCCTTCAGGAAAGAAATGGCTGTGGACAGGCTATTTTCAATTCAGGATCTCAAACAACGGCAGGTAGAGGCAAGCACCGATGCCGCGCGGTTGGCTGCGCTTAGAGATCTCGTGGACCGGAGCTCCGAGCTGAACCGCGAAGAGGTCGAGGCGTACGCGCGCGAGGCCGTGGCGCTCGCCCGCAAAGCCGGAAGCTGCAGAGATCTGGTCCGTGCCGCCATTGCTCTCAGCTCCATCTGCCGAGATGCGAGCGACGCAGACCTATGGAAGGAATGCGTGGACATAGCGGGTGAGGCGGCGCGCGCGTCCGGAAATCCTGCTCACGAGGGGCAGTACCGGTACCTTGTGGGAAGGTCGCACGAGGTTCAGGGTGATTACGAGCTTGCCCGGGACAGCTACGAGCGTTGTCTCAAGGCTTTTCGCAGTACCGAGTTCCCCGGCTGCGTCGGGGCAGCACTCAATCAACTCGCGAATCTGGCTTCCATCCGCGGGCAACCGGCCGAGGCCCTGGGGTATTACCAGGAATGCCTGAAGATAGATGATGAGCTGGGCGACATTGCGAATGGAGCCCTGCACCAATTCAACGTTGGGGAGGCGCTCCATCGGTTGGGGCGTATGGATGACGCGCTCGAGTCCTACTTCCGCGTGCTCGCGCTCAGTGAACAACACCCGGAGGTACGTCACATGCGTCCGGTCGCGCTGAATGCACTCGGCGAGCTGTTCCTTGAGCGCGACAAGACGGCCCAGGCAGTCGGCATCTTCAGGATGGTCATAGAGGCGGTGGAACGGAGCGAGGTGCCGCCGCATATCCTCACCCAGACAACAGCCAGCCTAGGCCTGGCGTACCACCGGCAGGGGAATCATGCCAGCGCTCACCATGCCTACTCAGGATCCCTGGCTCTGGCAGAGGAATCTGGAGACCGCCTCATGGCTGCGGTTGTGCTCTCGCGTATGGCTGAGCTTGCCCTGGACATGGGGCAGCTCGATACCTGCCGGGAGCTGGCCGGAAGATCCACCGCCCTCGCACGCCAGGTAGGGCTGCCCAGCGAGGAAGCCCAGGCGTTGAGGGTGATGGGGATGTTGCACGTCGATCGCGGAGAGGACACCCAGGCCCGCGACTGCTTTGAGCAGGCGATGGCGCTGCTGCATGACCTTGAGGAAAGCTCGGACCTGGCTCGGGTGCGGTTCCACTACGGTCGGTATCTGCTTACTAAGGGCGAGTGTGACACTGCGGTTGCGCACCTGAAGGCGGCCTCTCGTGCATTCCGCAATCTGGGTATCGTTGCCGAAGGCCATGAGGTGAATCGGCTGCTTTTCGAGCAGGAGTTGCAGGTTGACAGCGACGCTGCTCTGCTCCAGGGAATCTCCGGGCTTGCGGCGTCGGGAGTCGAGCCCAAAGTGCTGCTGGGACGGGCAGTCGGTCTGTTGCTCCAGGCATTGAGGTTCGATAGCGCGGCGGTCGTAGCGCGGGGACGCCCGTTGCTGACGTTGGGCAGCCCGAATCTCGCCCAAGCCCTGGCGGTCGCCGCCGGCCAGCAGATAGTTGCTACCGACCTGGTGCTGAGTTGGCCGGTGCGCTACGGCGGAAGCGTGCTGGGGCGCATTCACCTTGAGCGGGCCGTGCCGGTGGCGACCGAGCACAGCCACCTGGTGCTCGATGCCGTTGCCAACCTGCTGGCGTTGCCGATTCAGCGGCTGGTTGACTTGGCAGTGGGCGTCATCGAGGGCCGGCCGGAACTGGCCGGGCTCCGCTATCAGGGCGTGGTCAGTCGGAATCCGCGAATGCTGGAGGTGTTGGCTACAGCCTGTGCCGTGGCCGACAAATGCGTGCCGGTACTGATTCGCGGTGAGAGCGGCACAGGCAAGGAGACCATTGCCCGCGCCCTGCACGATTCGGGTGTTCGGGCCGGAAGGCCGTTCGTCGCCATGAGCTGCGCGGCCTTGCCGGAGAAGCTGCTGGAGGTTGAGTGCTTTGGAACCGATGGAGAAGCCGCGATTGGCGTAGCCGCCCACAAGGGAAAGCTGGAGACGAGCGACGGCGGGACAGTCTTCCTCGAAGAGATCGGTTGCATGAGCCCGACCCTACAAGCCAAGCTACTGCGAGTGCTCCAGGAGAAGACCTTCGAGAGAGTCGGGGGGCGCGTATCCGTCAAAGTCGACGTGAGGATAGTCGTGACGACCAGTCAGCCTCTTGCGGACCTGGTTGCACAGCAGAAGCTCCGGGAAGAGCTGTACCATGAGCTGAGCGCAGTGGAGCTGCTGCTGCCGTCGCTCAGAGAGCGTCCGGAGGACATCCCGGACTTGGTGCGGCATTTCGTCCGCCGCAGCAGTCAGGAATTCGGACGCAACGTGGCCGGCGTTTGCCCCGAAGTCATGTCGCGACTCGCGACGTTCAGCTGGCCCGGGAATGTCTCTGAGCTGGAGTACCTGGTGGAGCGATCTGTCCTGCTCGCCCGGGGGGATACGATTCAGATCGGGGATCTGCCACCCAACCTTCAGTTACAGTAGAACCAGCAGCCATATGCTTAGACTGCAACCATGGTTGTATGCCTGCGACTGATCTCCATGCTTGACATTGCATCCGGGAGTCGGTAGAACTCACCGTGGAACAGATACAGTCAGCAGACACGCGACCGGGGAGTCAACGCGTCCGGTTCAAGCTCTTGACCTTCAACGTACACAATCTTGGTCGGGCGGACAATTCCGATGACAGAACATACCGTGCGAAGAAGGACTACCTGGTTGACGTGTTGATGCGGCTTGCGCCGGACGTGACGGTAACTGACGAAGTGCGCGAGCCCGAGAGTTTCGACGAGTTGGCCGACGATCTTGGAGGGTATTCGTACCGGTTTCTGGGCGACGCACCGCCCGTCAACAGGAGGATTCAGATCGGCATTCTCTCTCGTTTTCCCATTCTCGAGCGGGGACAGTGGCGTGAGTTTCCGGTCGTACTGCCCGGCCCCTGCGGGGAGACGATGCGGATGGCGTTCAGAAGAGCGCTGCCCTGGTCACGGCTTGAGTTGCCGAATGGCGAGACGCTGCTGGTCGTAGCCGTCCACCTCAAGTCACGGCGGGCGGCGGCCGAGGAGATTCCGGGAAGTGAGTCGTACCGTCGGCGACGACTGCTCGGTCGGTCCCTCTCGAATCTGATCCGGATAGCCGAGTCCGCCGGTTTGCGTTGCCTGCTTGATGAGGTGATGGACCGGAAGACTGCCGATCACTACGCAGTGCTCGGGGACTTCAACGACACGCCCAACTCAACGGCTCTCAGTCTCGTCATGGGCCTTGAGGATGAGGAGGGGAGTGAGTTGATGCAGAGCGAGGAGCGCAGACTGTTTCAGGTCCTGTGGCGAGCTCCGCTGGACCGGACGTTTTCCTACGTCGGCCGGGGACAGCGCCACCTGTTTGACCATATCCTTGTCAGCCAGCGGCTTTCACTAGGTCAGGTTGCCGCCGGGGTCGAGAGCCAGTTGCTTGAAGCTGAGCGACGGCAGCACAGCGACCATCCGGATGGTTACCCGCGTTCCGACCACGCACCGGTCTGGGCGGCTTTCGAACTGCCACTTCGACCTGAGAGTTGACCTAGAATCGGGCGGTCCACCCAGCGGTTAGCCCACGCATCCCTTGCGGACGCCTGTGGTGGATTCCCCGCGAGAATCGTTCTGCAGACGATCTTCAAAATAGCAGCGTCACTGGCCGCCACAGCCGTTCTGAGAATCAACCGCAGAGTAGTCGTGTGAGTGCTGATCCACCTCGACCTGCGTATCATCGCGGCAGTCATGCCGCGAGTAGTCGTCGGAATCCTGGTCTGCATCGTCGTGCAGACACCCCTGGTAGTCGCGCCGGAAGTCGCCGTGAAACTGCCCTTGTCAGTGGCCGTCCGAGCCGCCCCGGGAACCGTTCCGGGAACGGTTCCCGATGCGATTGCCCAGACGTCACGCGCGGCATCCCAGAACAAGTATAACAACCTGATACTGCGGAACTTAACCTCTGCTAGGCGCGGCTGCGGGCATGTCGTGCGGCCGAATTGTCCTGAATCTAAGGTTCGACTATGAGCGTGTAGCCCGTATTGTCGTCGGTTTCGAGTTCCACGAAGCTCTGCTCTGGATTGACGGTAACGCTCAGAAGTACGGTGTCCGGTAGCTCGGTCCTTCCGAGTTCAAACCCGAAATCTACCCCCTGATTCTCTCCAGCGGACTTGCTCCAGACTGCCTGCCCCACAGAGTCTCCGTCAGCCTTCAGCACCGCCCAAGTAGGATAGGCCAGCCGTCCTGACCTGACCGGCGTGGCCCTGGTCCCGTGGTTTGTCACCCAGGCTCGGACAGACCTGTTCTCGCTCACAAATCGCACGCTGTCCACTCTCAGGTCCGGCCGCTCGGGCGATCCCACCTCGTGTATGAAGATCGGTCGAGTGTTCAGGTCTAGCGACAGCCATCCATCATCCGCAACGCGCGGCGTGAATGTAGGCGTCTTGCTGGAGTAGGCCAGTGACTCACCTGCCAGTTGGTCCGTACGAACGGGCAGTCTAGCCCGGATGCTCCGCTTCATATCGCCGTCTGCCCAGCACACCCAGGTCCGCTTCTGCAGCGTCGTTGTGTCCTCGAATTCGTAGATCCGGGCATGATTGTCCACCGCCGTATCGCCCGTCACCACCCTTCTATTGAATCGCCTGCCGACAAGGATGGCGCAGGACTGCTTGAAAGCGTAGTACCCGGACTGCGGCAACAAGGACACGCTGTCCGTCGGGTCCGCGTCGTCCTGCAACCACAACCAGTTCCATTCGACAGGCTTACGACCTCCGCTGTCGCTTGGCCAGTACGGCACCCACCAGCACAGCCGGTCGTATCCACCGCCAGCGCCTAGCGATGCCGAGAGGCTGAGGCTGGTCACGTATGCCTCGCAGAGGTTGTTCGCGTCGTATGCTCGTGGAAACCCATCCGCACGTCTGTTCCAGCCGAACTCGGAGTTCCAGAGTTCACCGTCATCGTCTCCGTGGCCGCGCATCACCGCGCGCAGGGTTTCCGCACTGAACTCCAGATCTTCTGGCGAGAACTCAGGGCGTTGTTCCTGATAGGGATGTACGGCAACGCCATCCCAGAAGATGCCCCAGTTGCTGTCCTTGGCGATCTTGTAGCACATGTCCAGCCAGTCAACGCCGGAGACGAGATTGGTGTCATTCCAGAACGTGTCTCGGTGCATCGCGCCAACTAGAAGCCGGTCGTGGGCATGTGCAGGATTGCGGCGTAGCCGCTGATTCGCAACGTAGCACATTCTCATGTAGAGCAGGCACAGACCCCGGAGACCATCGAACCCGCTCTCGTACTGCAGGTAGTTGGGTCTGCGCCACCAGCCCGTGCTCCCGGACTTGTTGGTCGTGTCGTTCGGTTCGTTCCAGACGATCCACGTGTGTACGGAGTCCGCGTGATTCAGTAGCGAGTCAATCCAGCAGGCGTAGTAGTTGGTCTCGCCGGAATCGGGCCATAGATTCCGTGATGCGCCGTATGCGACCGGACCGTACCCCCAGATCCAGCTGTCACCGTCCGGTACCCAGGTTGAGTCCTGGCGGGAGCTGCCCCATAGTGGTGACTTCACGAGGATGCCGACCGGCTGCGCTCCCGTGGCACGGATCAGCGAGATGTGCGCTTCCGTGTCCTCGAAATGCCAGGCGTCCGAGGTTGGTTGGTGCTCTTCCCAGTTGCAGTCAAATGGCGCTGTGCCCCAGCCGGTCTGGCTCATGTAGGTGCGCCAGGAGTCTCTGCGGTTCGGTTTGTCCCAACCGTTCCACGGCGGCAGCTTGGCGAAGCCTCCCCAGAACGACCTAGCCACCGTCTTCGTCCGCCCGTAGACCCGCATCGCTAGGTCGCAGCTGGGCGGTATCAACGTCGGGTGCGGTGCTATCATGTGTCCGTAGTTGTACTCGCACGCGCTGTCATAGTGATAGTGAATGCTGTCCTTTTCGCTGCGGGTGAACCGGAATTCATACTGCCTGCCTCTGGTGAAGGCCGCTCTCTCGCTCCAGTTCTCGAACCGAACCCAGCTCCTCGGCTGGTGCTGGACTCCTTGCGCGCCCGTGAGTTCGATCCCGCCTTCGTATGCGCCGACGTGGTATCCGCCCCCGTCCGAGCCCAGTTCGCCCACAAACAGCTCAACGTGGCTCAGGCTGTCGAAGTTGCAGGTGATGAGCTGAGAGACGTAGTCCTGACCCGGGACCGTGCGTGTCCAGCCTGACAAAGAGGACTTGACTGGTCTGACGTCATAGGCGGTCACCTGCGCTATCGTAGAGCCACGAATCACGGCAAAGAGCGCCAGCAACTGGCGTGCCCGCCGTACCGTACGCAGACCCGATTGGCAGCCAGAGTTCATGCTTGCGGCAGGCGCACCGATTTCGATCTCGGCTGCCTGCGCTCAAGCAAGTTGTCGATGAAGAGCGCGACGACGGCAATCAGTAGCAGGTCATAGGGTAGCCGATAGCGTATGCGTGTGTGCCAGATGGCGTAGGCGAAGGAATTGGACAGGTAGAGTGCAACAAGAAGTGCTTCCAGCCGAGAGACGCGAAACCGGCCCGCCAGTACTAGCCGTGCCGCGAATAAGAGCAGCAGTGGGACATAGGAGACGAACATCAGCATGTCCTTGCCCCGGGATGACTCGGACTTCTGAGCAAGGTCGTTGCGGTAATTGAACCAGTTGAGCACCTTGAGTGCGTAAAGTCGGATTGCCCGCCCTTCATTGCGCCGCATGAACTCGATGGCCCGCCTCTGGTAGTATCTGTCTAGCTGCAGTTCGGCCAAGCCTGTGTCTTCGGGCGCGTAGGCTGAGATGTCTGTGCTTGCTCCGGAGTTGTACCCGGCCTTCTCCGAGTTGCCGTGCAGCAGCGTTATGCCACCGTTGGTCGTGAGTACTGGCGCGCCTAGCGCGCGTTCGTTGCGAGCAAGCCAGACGCCAACCATCAGGGACACGACTGCTGTTGCCACCGCAACCGAGGCCACGCGAGTACCCGGCTTCCATTCGGTCCGGGCGACCAACACCCAGACGACGACGACCGCAAACGAGAAGAGGAAGTGAATCACTGAGAGGGCGAGCCATCCGAACAGCATTCCGAGGATCAGGCCGGCCGGTAGCCAACCGAGTCTGTCTTCCGCTAGGACGGCTGTTGTCGCCAGGAGCAGTAGTCCTGCCAACGTCTGGGGGTAGAGCGTTCCAGCCGTGTAAAAGAGGACGACGTACCCTGCGCACAACATGGGCGCTATGGCTGCACCGATTCTGTTGCCTTGTGTTAGCGCGAGTCGGCGAAGTAGAAGCATGCTTGTCGCCAGCATGAAGAAGTTCAGGATTCGCAGCACGACTACGTCGGCTCCGAGCGCTACGAAGAGAGACATGAAAAGAGGGTAGCCAGGTGGACGGAATGCAGTCGGGTTCACTCCATCGAGTGAGTACCCGCGTCCGTGTACAAGGTTCTGAGCGATGGCATAGTAGTCCCGTTCGTCGACGAAGCGGAGCGTGCTGCCGAGATGAACAGAATAGAGTGCTCCGCCGAGCACGACGAGGCCGACCACCGCTGGAGCGACGACGCGAGTCCATCTCGGCACGTCAGAGCGTAGTCGTAGCTCTGGGGATGTCAAATTACTGCGAGGCCAGCCGCCGTGTTGGCCTGACTGAACTGCCGGTGGTCCCAGATGCGCATGCTGGCCCGTGCCTTGGCCTGGTCCCGTCCTCAAGTGCGATGCCGAGGGCAAGGATGTTTGACCGAGTTGGTATCGGGCGTATACTCTGTGCCATGAGAGGTCTGACTCCCATCTGCCTTCTCTCGACTCGCCAAATGACGAACACGTACCGGATTTGTGTCTGTAGCCATCCTGGGCCACGCGATACTCCGAGCTGGTATCGATCCTCTCTGTGAAACGGCTGCTGCTGATTGACGGGCATTCGGTCATCTACCGGAGTTTCTTCGCGTTCGTTCGGAACCCTCTACGCAACTCCAAAGGGTCAAACACATCCGCGGTCTACGGATTTGCGCAGACGCTCAAGAAGTTGCTGGACGAGATGAAGCCTGACTACTGCGCTGTCGTCTACGATGCTCCGGGCCGCACGTTCCGCGACGAGAAATTCAGCGAATACAAGATGCAGAGGCCGCCTGCGCCCGAGGAATTGACACCACAGATGCCGATCGTAAAGGAGATGGTGCGGGCATGGGGAATTGCCGGCTTTGAGGTGCACGGGGTCGAGGCCGATGATGTGCTCGCAACGCTGGCGCGGAGATTCCAGGGCCGGGACTTGAGCGTTACGATTGCCACATCCGATAAGGACATGCTCCAACTTGTTGGCAGTGGTCTGAATGTCTACGACCCGTGGAAGGAGAAGCGATACGAGCTTGAGGATGTAAAGGAGAAACTTGGAGTGGAGCCGAGGCTCGTGCCCGACTTGCTGGCGTTGGCCGGGGACAGCTCAGACAACATCCCTGGAGTACCGGGAGTCGGACCCAAGCGAGCAAGGGAGATACTGACGCGTTGGGGTTCACTGAGAGAGGCACTGACTCACGATGAACGTGTGCGCGAGCACGCTGCGGTCGCTCGTTTGAGCCTGGAGTTGGCGCAGGTCAGAGCTGATGTGGACGTCGCCGCGGACCTTGAGAGTCTGACGCCTCGTTCGCCGGACGCGGCCGCACTGCAGGCAATCTTCACCGAGATGGACTTCCGGGGAATGGCGGCACAGGTTGCTCCGCAGGTAGAGGTTGAGGTCAAGGTTCAGGGCAGACTGGACCTGGGTGCACTCAAGCGAGCAGGGAAGCTCGGTATGTGTCTTGAGCCGGGTAGGGGTCTTTGGGTGAGCAGCGAGGCGGAAGCCGTCACGCTGGTCGAAGACCCAGGTATCCAGAGGGCCGTGCTGTCTGACCCGGTATTGCTCAAGGTCGGGTTCGACCTGAAGGAGCAGGTGAAGGCGGTGCATCAGGCAGGCCTGGACGTGGCCGGACCGCTCTTCGATGTTGGCGTGGCCGCGTGGCTCTCTGACCCGAATCGGCGCGGCCTCACGCCCGAAGAAGTAACACTGCAGGTGCTCGGCAGTCACGTGGCTCCGCTGTCCTGCCAAGCCCGCGCGGTTCATGCGCTGACCCTATGCGGCGCGCTCGGACCGCAGTTGCTGGCCCCGGGACTGGCCACGGTGGCCCGGGAACTGGAGATGCCACTGGTACCGATACTGGCTGCGATGGAAGAGCGAGGCATCAAGGTGGACATCGCGGGACTGAGTCGGCTCGAGGTGCAGTTGATGACTGACTTGAAGGCGATAGAGCGCCACGTGTACCAGTTGGCCGGGCACGAGTTCAGCATCGGCTCGCCGAAGCAGTTCGGAGTCGTGTTGTTCGAGGAGTTGAAGCTGGCGCACGGGAAGCGGACCAAGACAGGTTATTCGACCAGCGTGGACGTCCTGAACGAGCTAGCCCCGAAGAGCGAGGTCGTGCGCGAGGTTCTCAGGTATCGTGAACTCACCAAGCTGTGCAATACCTATCTTGAGCCGTTGCGGCTTGCCGCAAGCGAGAAGACACACCGCGTTCACGCCACGTTCAACCAGACCGGCACCGCGACCGGCCGGCTTTCGTCATCCGACCCGAACCTTCAAAACATCCCGATACGGACCAAGCTCGGCAAGCAGATACGCAGTGCGTTCATCGCCGAACACGGCAGCGTGCTGATCTCAGCGGACTACTCCCAGATCGAGCTGCGAGTGCTCGCACACCTTTCCGGTGACGAGCAACTTGCCGAGGCGTTCAGGCGAGGAGAGGACATCCACGCCCGGACTGCTGCCGCCATCCTGAACAAGGACATCGGTGATGTGAAGCCGGAGGATCGGCGGCTGGCCAAGGTCGTCAACTACGGTCTTGTCTACGGAATGGGCGACTACGGCCTGTCGTCGCGGGCCGAGATTCCGATTGAGCAGGCTCGGGCCTTTCTCGATGAGTACATGGCGAGGTTCTCAGGCGTGGCCGAATGGCGGGAGAAGACTATCGAGGAGGCGAAGCAGAGCGGTTTCGTGCAGACCATATCTGGTCGCGTCAGACCGACGCCCGGGATATCTGACCGAAATCGGGCCGTTGCCGAGGCGACGAAGCGGTACGCTTTGAATGCACCGGTTCAGGGCTCGGCGGCCGACATCATCAAGAGCGCGATGCTCGGTCTTGAGGAGCGCTTGGGGACGAAGTCCGGGACCGGCATGATACTGCAGGTGCATGATGAGTTAGTGTTTGAAGTCCTCGAAGCCAAGCAGGATGCTGCACACGATGTCATCCGGTACGAGATGGAGCATGCCTGGAAGTTGGACGTGCCGCTTGTCGTCGAAACCGGAGTGGGGTGCAGTTGGGGAGAAGCGCATTGACAAGGAACGGGCGAACTCAGAAGTCAGAAGCCAGAAGGCAGATTGAAGAAGTGCCGGCCAAGACACAGTCTGCAGACAAGCATCAGATGAAGCGGCGAGTGATGTTCTGCTTCGGGACCAGACCCGAGGCCATCAAGCTGGCGCCGGTCATCCAAGAGCTTACTCGTCATTCCAGGGAGCTCGAACCCGTCGTACTCGTGACGGGCCAGCACCGACATATGCTGGACCAGGTGCTGCGTGTCTTCAACATCAAGCCGGACTACGACCTTGACCTGATGAAGCCGTGCCAGTCTCTTGCCGATGTGACTGCTAAGGTGCTGCTTGGAGTCGAACTACTACTGCGACGCGTCCGACCGGACATAGTGATAGTGCAAGGAGATACCACCAGCGCTTTCGCTGCTGCCCTGGCGGCGTTCTATCAGCAAGTCCCGGTTGGACATGTTGAGGCCGGGCTCAGGACTGGTAACACGGACTCGCCCTTCCCGGAGGAGATGAACCGGCGATTGATCAGCGGCATTGCCGACCTGCACTTTGCGCCAACCCAGGCAGCGAAGCGGAATCTCCTTGCCGAGGGGGTAACACGTTCGCGGATTCATGTGACCGGGAACACAGTGGTGGATGCTCTCAAAGCTACGCGTGTGAGCAAAGCGGAGTGCAGTCTTCCCGTGCTGGACGACATCGCCCCGCGGCAGCGGGTGGTTCTGGTAACGGCACACAGAAGAGAGAGCTTCGGGAAGGGCTTCGAGCACATCTGCCGGGCTCTGAGGGCATTGGTTGCGAGGAACGCGGACATCGACATTGTCTACCCGGTTCACCTCAATCCGAGTGTCAGGAAGCCGGTGCGCTCCATTCTGGGAGGCGTGGCGAGAGTGCACCTGATCGAGCCGCTGGAGTATCTGCCGTTTGTCAGGCTCATGGAACGGTCATATCTGATCCTGACCGACTCGGGCGGCATTCAGGAAGAAGCCCCGGCCTTGGGCAAGCCCGTGTTGGTGATGCGAGATGTGACCGAACGGCCCGAGGCGGTTGAAGCTGGGACCGCGAAGCTCGTTGGTACGGACCCCGAGGCGATCTTGTCTTGGGCAGAGAAGCTGCTTCACTCCGGATCTGCGTATCGCAAGATGGCGTGCGCCCACAATCCCTTCGGCGACGGCCGTGCGTCTGCCCGCATCGCGGCAGCACTTCGCCGGTTCCTTCTGCAACCCGAGAGCCGACAAACAACTGCCAATACGCCATGCAGACGCAGGACAATGTCACCCGGGCCCTCTTTGTGACTTGGTGTCTTGGTGGTAGACTCGGATCTCCGTCCTTGGGCTGTTCCGTAGCGAATTGACTTTGCCGCTTGGTTTCCTAGACTTCCAGCGTGAATAGACTGGTCAAGTATCTCAGCGTCATCCTCAAGTGGCGCCGTCTCATCTTTTGGAATACGGTGACTCTGACCGCGCTGGCGATTGTCGTCAGCTTCTTGCTCCCGCAGCGGTACACGGCTGCCGCTCAGCTTCTGCCACCGAGTGACGAACCCGACATTTTCGGCCTCACAAGCTTGCTGGGTGGAGGGGCGGGCGGCAGTCTGGGCAAACTGAAGGCCGGACTGATGGGTACTACGTCGAGTTCCGACCTGACCGTGGGGATACTTGGTAGCAGAACCGTGATGCAAAATGTTGCGGAGCGTTGCAGTATTGCCACCTACTACCGGATGCGCGAGCCCACGCCCGAGAAGCTGGTGCGCAAGCTGAAGGACATGGCGAGATTCACGGCCTCAAACGACGGGATTGTCAGGATAGCCGTTGAGGCGAACTCCCGCCAACTCGCGGCACGGGTGGCGAACACGTTTGTTGCCGAGCTTGACAGCTTCCTGCGCCACTCAAACATCGGCCGTGGGCGCAACATGAGGGTTTTCATCGAGAAGCGGCTTGGTCAGATGGACACGGGTCTCGCGGCTGCCGGCGAATCACTGAGGGTATTCCAGGAGGCCAACAAGGTGGCCTCAGTAGAGGAGGAAACCAAGGCCGCCATCAATGCCTACGCGAAACTCAGGTCCGAACTTAGCGTGCAAGAGGCGGAGTACGAAGCCGCCAGGTCCAGGGCGAACGATGATAACCCCTACGTTGACAATCTCAGCCGTCAGATAGCCGCTTCACGTGATGAGTTGCGCAAGCTGGAGCGGGGTAGCGGAAGCAGCGGTTTTGGGGTTGGCTTCGGCGTATCATTCGAGTACCTGCCGGCGGTTGCCGCCCAGTTCGCCCGCAAGTACTTGAACTTCAGGATCCAACAAGAAGCGTACGCGGCGCTATACGAGCAGTACGAGTACGCCAGGATTCTTGAGGCTCGCGATGCACCTGCGCTGACCGTATTGGACTACGCCCGTCCTCCTGAGCGTCGCAGTTTCCCGATTCGGTCCAGAATCGTGATTGTTGTCTTCTTCTTCGGTTTGGCCGCCGGGTGCGTCTTTGCCTTCGGCGCCGAGTACTTTGATGACTTGAGACTCAACAAACCTACTGAGTACGGCGGATGGGCACAGCTCTGGGCGGAGTCTCGGCGAGTCGGCGCGCGTCTACGGGGAAGGAAGCGGACCCGTGGCACGGCCGATGTGCCCTGAGCGCAGCCCAGGCGCAGGGCAGCGCCGCGGGTCCATCCTCAGCAACACTTTCTTCCTCGCGCTTGCCGACGTGGCCGGTCGCTTCGTGTCGCTCGTCTTCTTCGCGCTCGCCGCACGCCACTTGGGAGTCGCGCAATTCGGGGTCCTTTCGTTCAGCTTGGCTTTCGTGAGCATGTTCTCAGTTCTGTCCGACTTGGGGATAGGTACGCTGGCAATCAGAGAGATAGCCCGGGACCGTTCGGTCGCTCATGGTCTCGTAAACAGGGGAATCACGATCAGACTGCTCGCCTCGACCGCAGTGGCATTCATCGTGGTGGCAGCAGCAGCGTTGCTGGCGTACCCCGCTTCCACCGTGCATGTCGTCGCCATCTGTTCCACAACTGTCATCACTGGGGGCGTGCTCCTCTTCTACACCAGCGTCTTGCAGGGATTCGAACACAACTCCTACACCGCGCTGGCCAGGGGGGGGCAGACCGCAGTGATGATCGCGGGTGCTCTGCTTCTGGCTAGGCATACGTCCACCGTTGCAGGCTACGCGCTTGTGCTTGCCTTGGCCAGCTCGCTTGCGGCTCTGGCGGTGTCGATTGTCGTGTGGTGGAAGTTTGCACCCCTGTCTCTTGACCTTGGCGTTAGGCGGTGGCTACCGATGCTGCGTAGCGCCGTCCCTTTTGGCATCGCCTCAATTCTGGTGGCGTTCTACTACTGGAGCGGGTCGACCATCTTGTCTAAGATCGCTGGTGAGAAGGCCGTGGGTGAATTCGGGGCGGCCTACAGACTAGTGGCCGGTGTAGGCTTCCTGGGCGCATCATTTGCGGGCGCGGTGTACCCCGTCATTTCGAGAGTGTTCACATCCGAACCGTCACGCTGGCCCGGCGCCGCCGGACGCGCCCTTAGCCTGATCCTTGATATGGCAATCCCTCAAGCCGTATTGGGGCTCGCGCTGGCCGGGCCCGTGATCGGGGTCCTGTACGGCCCGGGCTATGAGGGGTCGGTGCGGGTAATGATGGCGTTGGTGTGGTGGGGAGCATGTGCCACGATGAACTCGATGCTCAGCAGCATGCTGTTTGCGAGCGACCGACAGCGTATGGTCACTAGGCAGGCTGCCATCAGCGTGGCAGTCAGTCTTGTCCTGAACTTCTTGTTGATTCCAAGGCTGGGAGCATTGGGAGCGGCCGTGGCACTCTCGGTCGCTGAGGCCGCCGGCATGGTTTTTCTGCTGGCAAGCTGTTACTGGATGCCCGCGGGCGGGCGTCCCACCAGTGTGACGTCGTCCCTTGTGCGAGCTCTCTTTGCTGCGAGTTCCGCGGCCTTGGCAGCAGCGTTCAGCGCTCGCTGGCACCCGTGGGCAGCCATCGCGATCGCCCTACCTGCGTACATCATGTTTCTGGTGCTACTCGGCGGCGTGCGGCCCGAGGACCTCCAGACCTTGAGGGCCGCAATGCGGAGAGTCAATGTCTGAGTACGTTCTGCACAGCACTGGCGGCCTTTCTGGGCGCCGGCTGCACTGGTTTCTTGCCGCGGAGGCCGTTTGTTTGGTCGGTGCCGGGGTCGCTGTCTGGCTCTTTGACGCTAGGCTCTCCCTTGTGTTTCTGATTGCTCCCTTCCAGCTTGCGGTGCTCGCTCTGTGCTTCAAGTCTGATACACGGCTGCTTGCGTACTTCGTTGCAGTTCTGCCGCTGACCGCTCTTGAGCTCATTCCCTATAGCTTCATGAGCTTCGTAATGTACGGGGTGGTGCTGGGACTGATTGTGTTCCTGCGAGCTACTACATTCATCGATGCACACCGGGAATCGTCCGCGAACAGAGCCACAGCTTGGCACCGCACGGCGCTTGTCCTGCTTGGCGTGTGCGTGGGGCTTGCACTGCTGAATGCCTACGCTCACGGGCGGCAGTCCCACTTCGTGGTCAGCTACTCCGTGCTTGCGGTCCAGGTGTTGCTACTCGTTTGGCTGGCTGTCGATGTCCCCAGGTCGATTGGTGAGCTCCGGCAGATCGTCTACGTGGTGTTGACCAGCTACGCGGTGATGTGTCTGGCGTTCCCACTTGTAGCGACTCAGGTCGGGCTGGGTTCGGTCGGCAAGGGGTTCATCGTTGGTCACTCCTCCGTCAACCTGAACGCGGTGGGAGCGCACGCAGCGGCATTCACGCTGGTCGCGCTCGGCGCGGCCTTGGACGCGCGCCGGAACGTCACCCGTGCACTGCTGTTCGTGGCGGCGCTCCTGCTTGTAGTCGTGCTGGTCTACACCAAATCCCGTGGAGCTTGGCTGGGATTCGGGCTGGCATTTGTCTATGTGATCGCCCGCACGCGGTCCTTCTGGCTGATTCTGCCAACCGCAGCCGTGCTCGTTCTGCTGCTGTCACTGGACGTATTGCACGGGGCTCTCGCTAGCAGAGTTGAGGCCACATCGACCGGCGACCCGTCACTGCTAGGCAGGCTTCTGCTTTGGAGGTACGCTTGGGTGGTATTCAAAGATAACTGGCTACTGGGCGTCGGTTTGGAGAACTTCAGGTTTGTGAAGCAGTTCTACGGCTGGCCGGAACCGACTTGGTACGCGGTACGCTTCAATAGCCACAACCTCTTCTTGGAGCTCCTCGCGGACCTTGGCATCGTAGGGAGCGTCTGCTTCTGGTGGCTGTTCGGCGGAGCGTTCGCGCGTGTGGATCGAATCGTACGAAGGCCGACATGCGTAGGGCGGAATTGGCTGGCAGTGGGTCTGGGCGCGGCACTGATCTCGTTCGCCGGGCACGGGTTGTTCGACTGCATCATCTGGCAGCATGGAGCCTTCATGGCTCTTGGGCTTCTCATAGGAATGTGCTTGTGCCTCGAGAGGCTTGAGAGTTCGCAGCCCGCGATTCCGAGTCAGCGCTTTCGCCCGGAGGGGGCTGACAATGCGGAGACGCTTTCGTAGATTGCCGAAGCCGTGCGCTCCCAGGTGAAAAGGTCCGCCCTGTGGCGGCCGGCCTCGCTCAACCGTGTCGCCAGAGCGGGGTTGTCCAGCAGTGCCTGCAGTTTGTCGGCAATGTCCTGGACTGATAGCGGGTCGAATAGTATGGCGGCATCTCCAGCCACTTCCGGCAGGCTCGATACGGAACTGCAAACGATTGGCGCTCCGTGCAGCATTGCCTCCAGGACCGGAAGTCCGAATCCCTCGTAGAGAGAGGGACAGGCCAGTAGTTGACAATGTTTGTACAGGCTCGACAAATGCGCGTCTGGGACTCGGTTCAGCAGCGTGACGCGTGATTGCAGGCCCTCTTCTGAGATCGCGCGTGCGGCGTGGCTCAGTTGTTCGATGCTGCCGTCGCCCACCAGAACGAGCTTCAGGTTCCGTGTACCGACAACACGTGCGAATGACCGGATCAGCCGGATGACGTTCTTGTGCGGGGCGTGGCTACCCACATACAGGATGTAAGGGATGAACTGCTTGGCGTAGTCGGCCGCTGCGTTGGAAGGCAGCAATCCAGGGCCGCAGTAGCCGACCGTTATCCTCTGCCGGGGCAGGATGCTCGCTGCAGCGAGGTCTTCCAGCGTGCTATGTGAGTCAGTGACAACCCAGTCAGCGCAACGCAGGGTCTGGAGTCCGGCCCAGAACGATACCTTCTCAGTGATCGGGTTCAGTTCGCGTACCTTCAGGGGGGTTAGGTCATGAACGACAGCTATCGCTGGCAACGGAGCCGCAATTGGGACGGCTGGCGTCAGGCAAAGCAGAGCATCGTAGCTTCCGTTGCAGTACGCGCGAAGTCTCGTCAGAACCCAGGTAAGTCTCCGGATGCGGAACCGGACGTTCTCCGGGATGGCGATGACCCGTCCGCACTCTGACAGAAGCTTCGGATTAGGCGTGAGGACGGTAAGCTGGCAGCGAGTCGCCAAGTGAGGGATGACTCTGCGGACGTAGAGCGAGATGCCAGCATCTGCACTGGCGTCGAACGGTGCGCTGATCAGCAGTCTCATGGCACTAGATCGAGAGGTAGTTGTGCCATCAAGCGCCGTACGGGAGCTGCTCTGCCGATGTTGCACGATGTCATGTCTACCCTCGCCGTGCGCGTGGCAGCAGTCGCAGCAGTACGTCCTGCACTATTGCCACGTTGGCGGCCGCGTCATAGTGTCGCTCGGCGTACGCGCGTCCAGAGATCGCCAGGCTGTTCCTGAAGGGTTCGTCACACAGCAGTCGAAGCACTGCGTCCGCAAGCGCTCTCGGGTCGCGTTCCGGCACTAGTAGTCCGGAGACCCCATCCTCGATGAACTCAGAAATGGACCCCGACCGGGTCGTGACGACCGGAGTGCCGCAGGCCATGCTTTGGATACTCACCATACCTACCTGCTCGGCCCACGTGGGCACAGTCAGTGACGGGACGACGACGACCTTGGCAGCTCTGAAGTAGTGCGGCAGGTCACAGTTCGGGAGGGATCCGAGCAACTGCACTCGGTTATCGATGCCATGCGATCGCGCGAACTCGGTGATCTCCCGGGCTAGCGGGCCATCTCCGATGAAGGCCAATGTCGCTTCCGGCTGGCTTTCCTTGATGAGCTGGAATGCACGCAGAAGCTGTCGCACACCCTTCTGTTCAACCAGTCGGCCCACAAAGAGGATGACTTCACTGCCCTCTGGTACGGCGGCGAGAGGACCATCTGGATTGAATAGTCGCAGGTCCACGCCCCATGTAGCATAGAGTTCGCGTCTGATTCGGCCGGCCGGAACATGAGCAGCGCGCAGGTTGCGCACTGCACCCTCATTGCCGGCGAACACCGCCGCGCTCTTGTACGAGTAGAGAGATAGGAATGAACGGAGCAGGGGGGCGAGCACGATCCCGACCGGAAGGCCGCGTCTGCGTGCGTACTTGACGTCTGGACGGATGTTCTCGAATGTGGGAAAGTAGAATGGCTTCCTCAACAGGCCGGCCGCCAGCATCGCTGCGCACGAGAGTCTGAAGCCGGGAGGGAAATCGTAGGGTTCCGACCCTTGGATGATATCCGGTCTGACCTTGAGCAGACCAAGTAGCAGTTCGGGCGTGCTCCTGAATCTCATGTAGTGCCCGCTCAGTCTGTCCTTGCGGATGTCTGGGGCAAGCTCGCCGTAGAAGTGCCACACTTCAAACGCATCAAGCCACCGCAGTGGTTCGCAGAAATCAGCCCTCGCCACGGTCGTCACAATTGCCAGTCGGGGCTTTGCGGCCAATCCATGAATGCCGATGGGACGGATGATAGCCTGGGCTCAGCGTCTGTCAATTCCGCCTCGCGCGGTTGTTGACCACAATTGTGAGTGCACTATACTGCGCAGCAACATGTTCCCAAGAGGCTCAGTCGCATGCCTTGGTCGACCTGACCCAGGTCGAAGACCGTGCGGTAGGACGGCAGCGAGGCACGCGCTTTGCGCCCGACAGGAAGTTCCGGTGCCGTCCATTCGGGATGGTGACTGATGCGCATCGGCATTGACGCTGTTCCGTTCGCGTACGAAAGTGCGGGCGTTGGCCGCTATCTAAGCAACATCCTGGAAGAGATGCAGGCGCTGGCTCCGGCAACCGAGTTCCTGCTTTACTCCCCTATGCCGATTGCGGTACCGATGTGTTCTGGAAACTGCCGTTTGCGGGTAGTGTCTGCCGGGCTGTCACGACGTCCGAGCATCTGGGCGCAAGTCGTCTTACCGGACGCGCTGGCCGCGGACAGAGTTGACGCCTACTGGAGCCAGCCGACCAATCTACCAATCGCTGCGAGACACCGGTGCTTCCGGGTTCTTACTGTGCACGACTTGGTGCCATACGTGAAGCCAGAGAGCATGCGTTTCTGGGCGTGGCTCCGTATGCGGCTCATGTTGGGCCTCGAGGCCCGGGCTGCCGACGTTGTGGTGGCCGATTCGCACTCAACTGCCAGCCAAGTCCATCGTTACCTCGGGGTGGGCAGTGACCGGATGCGTGTGGTGTATGCTGCGGCTCCGTCTTGGTGCCGCCCGGTGCCGCGGCGCGAGGCAAAGGATGTGGTAGAGGGCGAACTCGGGTTGACTCGGGACTACATCTTGTGCGTCAGTACGATCGAACCGAGGAAGGACCACCTGACCCTGCTGCGAGCCATTGAGTCCGTTCCGGAGGCACCACAGCTTGTCCTCGCGGGTGGCACAGGCTGGAAGAGCCGGAGGATTCTGGAGCGGATACAGGATCACGAGAAGTCAGGACGTGTCAGGTACGTCGGTAGGGTAGATGATGGCCTGCTGCCTGCGTTGTACTCCGGAGCGATGTTCTCCGTGTATCCATCTACCTACGAAGGCTTCGGTCTACCCGTGCTTGAGTCGATGGCATGCGGGTGTCCAGTTCTGAGTAGTGATTCGTCGAGCCTGCCGGAAGTTGGCGGAGATGCTGCGCGCTACTTCCACGCCGGCGACGCGATGTCCCTATCCGAGGGGCTCAGAAGGTTGCTCGGGAGTATCTCGGAGCTCTCTTTGATGGCGGAAGCGGGCCTTGTCCGCGCCAGGTTGTTCAGCTACCGCCGAGCGGCTGAGGAGGTTCTCCAGGTCATACGAGAGGGACTCGGGTGGCAGACCTGAGTCGCGGGCGAGTTAGGATTCTAGCCGCGTGCTGTCTTGGAGGTCTCGATGTCCCCATTGCGCGTTGACCCGTAGGGCTTCGCCGGTATAATGCGTCTAGTGAGTCCCGGAGTCGGTCGTGCCTGCGAACGCGTCTGTCAGCTAGCGTGACGCGACCGAAAGTCGCTCTCGACGCACGTCGTGCCGTGCGTCCGATGACCGGGATTGGCCATTACGTTCTTGAGCTTGCCAAGCGGATTCCGGCCTTGGCACCGGATTTGGAGATTCAGTTGCTGGCGGACCGTCCATTCAGTGGAGGTGCATTGCCGGGCGGGTGCACGCAGGTCGTTCTTGGCCGCTCTGTTGGTGACTTCACTCCACAAGCGCGATTGTACTCACCGCTGTGGCTGAACACGCTGGTCCCTTCCTACCTGAAGCGGAACGGCGTTTCTCTGTATCACGGCACGAATTCGGTGGTCCCGTTGCTGCCCCCTTGCAGAGTCGTGTGCTCAGTGCACGATCTGTCTTTTGTCGGACTGCCTGGAGCCTACGGCCCCGTGTATCGATCATACATGCGGGCCCAGGTGCGTATCGCCCTAGGGCGATCGGACGTGGTAATCTCAGGGTCGGATTCCGCGCGCAACGACTTGGCTGGCGCCTTGGGTATTGCGCGTGATGACGTCGTGGTCATCCATCATGGCGTTGGCGACGAGTTCCGCATCGGGCACGACCATGGCTATCTGCGTCGAGTGCGCGGCCAGTTCGACCTGCCGGAGCGTTACATACTCCATGTGGGAATAGTGGAGGTTAAGAAGGGAATAGACACGCTTCTGGAGGCGAGCGCAGGTGTCATCTGTTCTGGACTCGCGGATGCTGTAGTCATCGCTGGTCGGGATGGCTTGGGCGCGCGCGAGATTCGCGACCGCGCATGCCAACTTGGTTTGAGTGACAGAGCCATGTTTCTTGGTTTCGTGCCACAGGACTTGCTTCCGGGTCTCTACTCGTCGGCATCAGTCGTCGTCTTCTCTTCGAGGTACGAGGGTTTTGGCCTGCCCGTGCTTGAAGGGATGGCATCAGGCGTGCCGGTGATAGCGGCAAACACATCTTCCATTCCGGAGGTGGCCGGCGATGCCGCGATTCTGTTTCCAGCGGGAGATGCGGGACGGCTCGCCGATGCACTACGAGCTGTCCTTGGTTGCGCGCAACTCAGGTTAGATCTGGTGCGCCGTGGCATGGCGCGAGTGAAGCAGTTCTCCTGGGAGGAGTCAGCCGCGAAACACGTCGCTGTCTACAGAAGGGTCCTGGGCATCAATTGACGGAAGGGCCTGCCGGCCGCAAAGGAGTTTGATGTCTTTCGACACGCTTGCCGTGCTGCTGTTCTGGATTCCGCTTGGGATACTAGGCTACCACTGGGTCTTGTTTCCAGCCGTCCTTTGGATCTGGAGTCGAGTGCAACCGAGAAGGTACATAGACGTCGTCGACCCTGATGCGCTACGGGTGTCGCTCGTCATGGCCGTCTACAACGAGGAGTCCATCATTGCGGACAAGGTCCGCAACTGCCTTGACCTGGACTACTCCGTCGACAGGACAGAGATACTCATTGGCTCTGACAGCTCAACTGACCGAACCGAGGAGATCATTCGATCCTTTGGGGATGCCAGGATCCGTTTGCTGCGGTTCGAACCGCAGGCCGGAAAGACTGTTGTGCAGAATCGACTGCTGCAGGAAGCAAGCGGCGATGTCGTACTGTGCACGGACGCCGACTCGATGCTCACGCGTGATTCGCTTCGGCTGATGCTTGCGCATATGCGTGATCCAAGGGTTGCGGTCGTGAATCCCCGCTATGTGCGCGTCAACCGCGAAGGCAGCCCCGCAGAGGGTTTCTACGACAAGTGGGAGTCCAAAGTCAAGGAGTTCGAGGGTAGACTAGGTGCTATGGTCGGCTGCAATGCCTACGCCAACATGATACGCAAGGAGTATGCGACTCCTATCCCGGACGATACGATCCTGGACGACTTCGTGCTTGGTATCAGGCCATTCAGGTCGCGAATGGATGTGGTCTGCGAGCCAAAAGCGATCGTCACCACTCTTGCTGAGTCAGAGTCCGTGGAGTTCTCACGAAAAACCCGCATCAGCGGCGGCAACCTTCAGGCTTTGATCCGTTGCTTCTGCTTGTTGTCGCCGAGGTATGGGCGCAAGGCCTGGGTATACTTCTCGCACAAAGTCCTGCGGATGGTCGTTCCGCTGCTGCTGCTTATGATGCTTGCTGGGTCGGCGATCGAGGCGCGGCATCCGTTCTTTGCGGTTCTCCTTCTACTGCAGGTGGCCGGCTACATCACTATCCCACTGGTGTTTGCATCATCAGGACGTTTCCGCAGGCTGCTCATTCCTCAGTACTATTTGCTCATGAACGTAGGTCTTGTCATTGGCTACTGGCGCTACCTGTTCAGACGTGAGCAGTATTGGAGAAAGACACCGCGGACACCTTTTGCCTCACCGCATGCGGCGGACGAGGAGTCCAAGAGGAGAGAGACCGTTGTTGCTGAAACCAGACCCCGGTAGTTCCGCCAGCGCCGTGAAGCGCGTCCTAGACGTCGACGGCTGCCAGCGTCGCGCAATGGCAGGGCAGCGGATTTCGTTCCTACGGACAATTCGCAATGCGTCACAGATGTACCTCAAGCACCTTAGGTACACGGACCGCGAGGTCCAGATGTATCGGCGACGTTTCGAGATGCTTAGGGATCTTCTGGCGTTCTCGACAGGGAAGTCCGTGTCTGGGGTGCGCGTGCTTGAGGTCGGGTGCGGCCAGCGGGCAGTGCTCCCGCTCCTCTTTGCGGCAAATGGAGCCGAGGCCAGCGCGGTCGACGTTGAGATACCGACCTATCAGCTAGGCTTCCTGCGTTTCTTCGAGGTGCTTAGGCGCAACGGACTGCACCGGGCGATCAAGGGTCTCTTGCGCCACACGTTGTTCGATCGCCGGTTCTTCAGCACTTTGGCGCTGCAGTGTGGCGTGAACCTCGATCCGTTTCCTGCTTTGGACGTCGAGGTGATGGATGCGGCTGGTGCCGGTCTGCCCGGAGAACGGTTCGACATGGTATTCTCCTTCCATGTACTTGAGCACGTCGTCGACGTCGAGCCGGCCGTGAGGAACATGAACTCGGCGCTCAAGTCGGACGGCATCGGTTTTGTCGTGATTCACCTCTTTCCATCGCTTTCAGGAGGGCATTGCATGGATTGGCAGTACGCGCTCGACCCGACCTGTCCACAGTGGGGTATCCCGGCTGATGTCCCTCCGTGGGACCACCTGAGAGACAACAGCTACCCCGCGGACTCGTACCTGAACAGGCTCCGTCTTACCGACTATCGGCGCTTCTTTCACAAGGAAACGGAAGTCGTAGCCGAGGAACGCACTTCGGAGGGTGTGGATTTGCTCTCACTCGCTCCGAGGGAGTTGCTGACGGAATACAGCCGCGAGGACCTTACTACTGCATTCGTATCCTTTACATTCCGAAAGAAGCAGGACGCCGATCTTCGTCCGCCGCGGCCAGTTCCCACCAAAGACCAGCACTGCGCATAACGTCTGATGTCTACGATAACGGTGGGTAGAGCGAATGGCCGTTGTGTGGCTGTCCTTGTCGGTCGAACCGCTGCTGGTGTTTCCACGCGTCACTGCGCTGTCGGCATTGGCGGCACGTGGCTCTTGATGAGAGAGTTGTCCCGCCATACATACTGCGTTTGCATGGATGGTGTTGTGGAGTTGGCACTGGTCCTTTCGTCGGAAGGTTGGCCTGAGACGGGTACCGGTTCGTCTAGGTCGAGCCCGGTGTGTGAGAAGCGTCATGGAGAGAAACGAGAAGTGTCCGAGAACGGGAGGTCGTTCATGTCTAGACTGCGCAATTTCGGATTCGGCATCATGATTCTCCTGGCTGCCGCGAGTTCTGCACAAGCGGACTTGGATTTGGCTGGCGACAGGCTTGTTCTCGACGCGACTGTCTGGACAAGCGGCCACGTGTGGATGGCGGAAGAAGGCGGCCTCTCACGCAACGAGCTCGCGTTCGAGCGAGTCGATGCCGTCGCCGGTCTGACCGGGCGCGTGACTCCGGGCGTCTCGTTCCGGCTGAGTGCCGACGTCGGTCGCGCGGAACCGCGGGACCTGTACCTTTCCCTGACGTGGCGTGGCCGGCTGGGGCTCCGCGCCGGGCAGTTCCTGCAGCCGCTTGGGATGGACGCCATGACTGAGCCCGACAGTCAAATCCTCTCCGGGAATGCGTTGCTGATCAGCTACGCCAAGCCGCTCGGGACACGGGACATTGGCATACTTGGGACTTGGGACGCAGACCGCATCTCAGTCGCGGCCGCTGTCATCAATGGAAGCGGACCCAATGCTGGTGAGGCTAACGGTCGGAAGGATCTTTGCGCGCGAGTAGCCGTCAGACCTGCGTCGACCGCGAACGCCACTCTCGCGCTACGAGCCTACCACGGATGGCCTGGTGCGTCCGAAACCGCCTGGCAGACTGTGGCTTTTGAGGCGAGTGCGGCCCGGGGTCCGTTGGAGCTGCAGGCGGAGTTCCAGAATCACCAGGGGCCGGATGCGCGGAACAATGCGGGGTATGTGCAGGCGTACTTGAGCACGGGCCAGCTGCAGCCCGTTGCCAGGCTCGACCTAGTCCTGCCAAGCCGTAAGCGCGCCGACTGGATGGCCACCGCGGGCATCAACGTTCGGCCCTTCTCTGCATGTGACGCGTTCAGGGTATTGCTGAGCTGTTCCTATCGACGCAACTACCAGGACAACTGGAGCTTTCTTGCCTTCCTTGTTCGGTTGCAGGCAGCGATCTGATCCAACTGCTGGCCGGGAATGTCGGCCTGACGTTGATGCTCGCTGGCGCGGCCATGTCCCGGAGGCTCGTACATCTTCGACCATAGACGCCGACAGCCAGACAGTGCGACGTTATGTCTGTTGCGGTTGATGTCTATCTTCGGGCGCGGCACTTCTTTCGGCGTTCCGGCACAATGGCAGCCACTCGGTCGCGCAGGCCTATTTCTGGTTGCTGTCACACAGCCCGGCGTCGCTGATACAACGCCTGGCTTACTGATCCGTACTGCCCCGCAACTGAGATCCTATAGCCAGAAGTTCTCGCTTGAGCCAGAGGAGGGTTTGGCGGTGGTCGGCGGAAGCAATGGCGGCGGTTGGCTTACTTGACATCTCGGCGAGGTGGCGGCGGGCGCCGGCGACGGTCAGCTTCTCGGTGCGGACCAGGTGCTTGATGAGCTGCAGGCGCTCAAGCTGGGACTCGCTGTAGATGCGGCGACCGGCGGAGTTGCGGATCGGTTTGATGGCGAATTCCTGTTCCCAGTAGCGGAGGATGTGAGGCGCGATGTCAAGCCTCCGGCAGATTTCTGTCACGAGGTAGTGCTTGCCCTTTTTCACTTCCATATCTCCTGGCGCGGGCTCCGCCGCAGGAGCCGCTCCATGCTGTCGCGAGGGGAGACGCCCTCGTACAGCATTCTGTAGACCTCTTCGGTAATCGGCATCTCGACCCGTTGGCTCCCAGCCAGACTCCGTGCCGAGCGAGCAGTCGTCGCTCCCTCGGCAACGCCCGCCAGAGATGACAGCGCGTCGGTCGTAGGCTGGCCCCGCCCGATGGCGACTCCGAGCGCGTGATTCCGCGAGTGGTCAGAGAAGGCGGTGACAATCAGGTCGCCCATGCCGGACAGGCCGGCAAACGTCAGGGGGTTGGAGTTGAATGCAAGCCCCAGCCGGGTGATCTCGGCCAGCCCTCGCGTCAGGAGCGCCGCCTTGGCGTTGATGTGCAGTCCGATTCCGTCAGCAACACCCGCAGCGATGGCGATGACGTTCTTTAGAGCAGCTCCCAGTTCAACCCCGACCACGTCGCCGTGCGAGTAGACCCGCAGGTTGCCGCCGGTAAACGTGTCTCGTACCGCTGCCGCTGCGGTCTCGATGACGGATGCAGCGACTAGTGAGGTCGGGTCGCCCAGGGCAACGTCGTAGGGAATGCCCGGGCCTGCCAAGACGACGACCGGCAGGGCGGGCAGCGCCTCGTTGATTGTGACCGACAGCCGTTTCAGGGACTTCGGCTCGAAGCCCTTGGTTACGGTGACCAGCGCCTGCGGTACGGGCTTGAGTGCCTTGACCGCCTGGACTACACCTGCCAGACTGTCGGAGGGCACGGCGAATACGACCATCTGGGCGCCCGCTATGGCCCTGCCCAGATCGCCGGTCACCGCAACGGCCTCAGGCAGGGTCGCGTCTTCTGGCAGGTCAGGGTGGCGTCGGGTCGAAGTCAGGCGGTCGATGCTGGTCTGGCTAAATTCCCAGAGCGAGATCTCGTGTCCATTTGCTGACAGCCGGATTCCCAGCGCGAGCGCCCAGCGGCCTGCTCCAACGAATGCGATCCTCATGCTTTTCGAAACAGCTTGATCCAGAGTCCGAGCCGTGATTCAGTTCCCGCAGCCAGGCGCCTGATGTTCGCTGTGTGTCGGGCAACGATGATGAGTCCGACGCCCAGAGCGAACACCAGCAGGGCGGCGTCGCCTCGGTAGAACAGCGCGGTCAGCAAAGGCAACATGACTGCCAGTGTCAGGGAAGATGCAGATATGAAACCAGTTACAGCAAGTACCAATACAAAAACTCCAAGCCCGGCAAAGAGACTGCGGGGGCAGAGCAATGCGGCGACCCCGATTGTTGTTGCCACGCCCTTGCCTCCGTTGAACCCGAGCCAAGGGCAGAAGACATGGCCGAGGATTGCTCCGATGCCGACCAACGACGGCACCAGGCCGAGGCCTCCCGAGACTGCGGTCGGGACCAGTCCTTTGGCGGCGTCGAGCAGCAGAACCGGTACCGCCCAGAACCAGCCGATGGTGCGCTGGACGTTGGTGAATCCGATGTTGCCGGAGCCGTGCCGGCGGATATCGATTCGGTTCAGCCGGCCGGCGATGTACCCGAACGGGATGGAGCCGAACGCGGCGCCGACGATGAGCGAGAGGGCAACCGCGAGCATCATGTCGGATGGTCTCCTCGGGCGCTTCTGTGCGGTGCGGTCATGGTTGAGTCCAAGATAGCCGCCGACCGTCTGATGTCAAGCAACTGCGGTTGTTGACACGAGCCGGATGCGGCAATATGGTTTTAGAGAGAGGTTTGAGTTGAGCGGCTCCGAACCACAGTACGACCCGCGGCGGACCGACGAGAAGCCGGTCGCATCTTCGTCATCCCCGCCCGAGCTGGTCTTCAAACCCGATGTACAGCAGGTCGTGCGGGTCGCCCGCGTGCGGACGTTCTCTCTCCTTGCGGCTGCCATACTCATGATCATCGCGCTCGTCCTGATCATCTCGTATCGTCCTCCACCAGTCAAACTTGCGAACTCCGAACCACCCAGGGGTTCGGCTCTGCCGATTGAGAGCGTGCCGCTTGCCAACCCGCAGGCGACGAGCCGGCCCGCTCCAGCGCCGCGCCCTGCGACCGGCGTCCATATCGCCCGCTCGGCGTTGGCGGCCGTTGATACTTTCGTAAACGCCGCCGGTCAGAAGTGGGCGCGCGCTTCCGATCTACTATCGCCGGGGCCCGTGACCCGTGACAACTCACAGGAGGTAGCGGACGGATTTCGCAGGGCCGTTCTGCTCGCCGATAGTGCGCGGCGGGACATTCAGTCGGCAAGGCAGCGGGGAGAGGCTATTCGCAGTGCGTCCCGACAGACCGAATCGCGTCTCGGTTTTCGCCTGAGCGTTCTGTACGCGGCAGTTGATCGCTACTTGAAGTCATTGGACGAGGATGCGGCCGACCGGCATGCATACTATGTCAGGTCGGAGGCCGCGGTCGAGGCCTTGCTGCGTTTGGACGGCGCCGAGTTTGAGATACAGCAGAACGTGGCAACGAGGTACCTGCGCCACTCCGAGGAGATGCAGCCCAGTATCAAGCGACTGGCGGAACAGATGCGCGAGGCGCAGCGCAACATTGACAATGCGGGTCGCTAAAGAGCTTCGCGCGCGGTTCTCTCTCGCGGGGGTTGTCCTGGTGATGGCGGGATTCTGCCTGTTCGCGGGCTGTCGGTTGCCGACAACAGTCTACGGTCAGCTGGCTCTCAAGCCCGGTGAGGAGGGCGATGTCCGACTTGCCCGGGTCGAGTTGCACGACAGTGCGGCGTGGGATTCCGCGCCGGTGTATGCGGTCGCGCCTGAAGCAGGCGGGCAGTTCTTCCGGGCAGCTTTCGAGTTTCCGGTTGTCGCTCCGGGTCCGTACTACGTGCTGGCATGGCAGGACCGTGACTCCAACGGCAGGGTCAGTGATGGTGATCTGGTCGGAGTCCACGGTGACAGCAATCAACTGCGTCGGCCCGGCGCGCCGGTGATTGTGTACAAGTACTGGACGGTAGACGCCGGCGAAATCCAGATGTCGACCTACGAGGTGCTCGAGGTCAATGCGTCCGGCATGAGGTCCCAGTCGGGCGACACGACCAGCTTCAGCTACAGCTTCAACCACGACGTGACATTGAGTTCGCTTGCGCTGACCTTTCCGGGTCAGCCGACTCTGCCTGACCCGTCGGCTGCAGGATACAAGGCTGCCGATTCCTTCTACGTGTCCGGAGGCTGGAGCATGGGCGGCCAGATGCCGGTCGGGCTGCACCAGCTTGAGTTCCGCGGTGCCTTCAAAGACACGACCTTCGCGCTCAGGGTAGCCGTCTCGGTCGAGTAGCCGGTTCGCCCCCGGCGTTGAACCCGGCCTCGAGCAAGGCTTCATCGGCTTGACTGACCGGCGGCAACTCCTATCATTTCCTTCAATGGACCTCATAGAGAGTCTAGTCACAAAGAGCGAGAGGAAGATCCTGCTCGTCGTGCTCGACGGCTTGGGCGGGCTGCCCCGCAACGGCAAGACCGAGCTTGAAGCGGCCTCCACGCCCAACCTGAACGATCTGTCCCGCCGGTCTGACCTCGGGCTCCTGACGCCGGTGGACGTCGGTATCACGCCCGGCTCCGGTCCCGCACACCTCGCCTTGTTCGGGTACGACCCGGTCAAGTACGATGTGGGGCGGGGAGTGCTCGAGGCGCTCGGCATCGGGCTGCATCCCGCGCCTGCTGATCTCTGCGCCCGGGCCAATTTCGCGACCCTCGCGGCCGGCGGCACGCTCCAGGACCGCCGCGCAGGCAGGATTCCCACCGACCTCTGCACCGAGCTTGCGGCGCGACTGCAGACGGCGATTCCGGCGATTGATGACGTGAAGGTGATTGTCAGGCCCGGTATCGGCCATCGGTTTGTCGTAGTCTTCCAGGGGTCGGGTCTTTCAGGCGGCCTGGCCGATTCTGATCCGCAGCAGGACGGGCTCAAGCCGCTCGCGGTTTCGTCACCAGATCCGGCCGCGGCCAGGTCAACCCGCGTGGCCAACCGTTTCATCGAGCTCGCCGCCGGCGTGCTCAAGGACCAGCACAGCGCCAACTTCGTGCTGCTGCGCGGGCTCGCCCAGCCGCCGGCGATTCCCTCGATGCGGGACCGGTTCAAGCTTGCGCCGGCCTGTGTCGCTGCCTACCCGATGTATCGGGGGCTGGCAAAGCTCGTGGGAATGGACGTGCTCGAGACCGGAGGAACGTGGGACTCCGAAGTGGAGACACTGCGCCGGCACTGGAACAGCGGATACGACTTCTTCTTCCTGCACCTCAAAGAGACGGACAAGGCAGGTGAGGACGGCGCCTTCGATGCCAAACAGGAACTGGTCGAGCAGTTCGACGACGAAGTGCTGCCCCAACTCGAGGCGCTCAAGCCCGACGTGCTCTGCATCACCGGCGACCACTCCACGCCGGCGGCCAAGGCCGGTCACTCCTGGCACGAAGTGCCGATGCTACTCGCTTCGCACTACGTCCGGCCGAGCGAGCCGCACGAGGGTTTTGGCGAGCGCGCCTGCGCACGCGGTACCTACGGCCGGTTGGAGTCGGTCAGGCTGATGAACCTGCTCCTGGCCCATTCACTCAAACTCAAGAAGTTCGGAGCATAAATGCCTCAACGTCGAGCCATCATTTCCGTCTGGGATAAGACCGGCATCGTGGACCTGGCCCGAGCGCTCGCCAATGCCGGGTACGAGATTCTCTCTACGTCCAAGACCGCGGCCGCGATTCGCGACGCGGGCATCCCGGTGACCGAGATCGCGCACTACACCGGTTCTCCTGAGATACTTGGGGGAAGGGTGAAGACCCTGCATCCGAAGATCGCCGGCGGCATCCTCACGACGCGGAAGGACGACACGGTCGAGCCGATCGACATCGTGGTCTGCAACCTCTACGCGTTCGAGGACGGCCTGGCACGCAAGGCGACCCACGACGAACTCGTGGAACTGATCGATATCGGCGGCGTGACCCTGCTGCGGGCCGCAGCCAAGAACCACGCCTTTGTCACTATCGTGCCTGACCCCAAGTACTACGCGGCGATCATCGCCGAGCTTGCCAAGTCGGGCACCACCAGCGCCGATACGAGGAAGAAGCTTGCGGCCGAGGCCTTCCAGATCACCAGCCGTTACGACACGGCCATCGCGCGCTACTTCCAGTCGGTCACTAACTAGAACAACGATGGTCAAGTCCGGATTCTCCTGTAAAATCCATCTCAGGCTGTCAGTTTTTGGCCGGTGGTCCGAAGGCTGGACTCCCTTTTCTGTTCGGCCATTCCCAGCGCCCGTCTGAGCGTATCCAACTGCTCGA
>Ga0194125_10002511_pt1 | contig 30296 bp, 23 predicted proteins | sample TA2KigC250mmetaG_FD_148626 | JGI IMG/M metagenome (GOLD analysis project Ga0194125, IMG submission 148626) | Freshwater microbial communities from Lake Tanganyika, Tanzania - TA2015034 Kigoma Deep Cast 250m | ecosystem: Environmental > Aquatic > Freshwater > Lake | place: Tanzania: Lake...
TTTCAACGCTTCGAAACAAACAGCCATCAAGGGCTTTCGCTGAAAAATTGCTTTTCTATTCGCTACGCCAATGAGTCGAAATCCCCCGTCAAGTCTCCGTTCAGAACGATAGGGAAACTGAAGGTTACTAAAGATGTTGAGGTCTAATTTTCCAATGCTGGATATGGTGAAAATCTGAGGCGCTGATGCCCTTTCAATATTCACACTCCCAAAGTCATAAGAAACTGGTGTGACTGAGATTCTGGGGTCCAGCCCAGGCTCTCCATACTCATAAGCTCCAATATCGTATCCACCACCTTGTGGTCGCGGTTTGCCCTCATAATCCTCCAAAGGCGCGCCATCACTTGTTCCATTATCCACGGCAAGGCTGGTTTCTAATATATGCAAATCAAAGTTGGCGGGGTCAACAAAGAGGTCAGTGTCTGAATAGACAACAAGCGAATGTGCATCCTGACCACTGTATGCTGTCCAATCGCCATCTTCAATCTGCTCCAGCGAAAATTCAGCAAAACCAAAAGCAACAATGGCACGACCAGGGTTATCATTGTGGAATATATTGTAATCACCTTGATAATTACCTACTCCGTTCGTCTCAAAACATAACCCAATATTATCACCACCCGCAATTATACAATTATACATCTTAAGAGTATCGGCAGAGTTTTCAACATAGATATTGTAACTCGAAGCATTAAAAAATGTGCAATTTATGAGCGTAGTGGTATCTGGCGGCCTTTCAGGTGTCCAGGCCAGTGCCACATTACCATAGGCGCCGAGGTTATAGCCGATACAATTAACAAGCTTTATATTATCCTGCCATAGTTTATAGTTGGTACTTACATTATCATGTGATAAGCAGCTATTGAGAGTCGTATCGCGAGCGCTGATATCAAATCCGTCATAGACATCATAAGCCTTACAGCGGTTAAATACAAAATCGTGTTGAGTTCCATGGCCAAGGGCAAAACCGTCTACATTTTGCCCAGGTTCCCCTGTATGAGCAACGCAGTCGTTGAAAGTGCCGTTGTAGCAATCTGCACCGCCAGAAGGTGAGGCATCGAATCCGTACCCGAAAAAGTGGTGAATTTCTACTTGATTAAGCACAAAATCGTGTGTTCCATTAATAGCTCCGATACCAAAGGCAGAATGATGCACTTCACAATCTGAAATCTCTACATATCCCGCGTTGTCCATCCATATTCCGACGTACCAGTCTCGAATTTCGAGGCCGATAAGTTTAATATAGGAATGGGTTACAACGAAACCGTCATTGCTAATAATAACACCGGTTCCATCAATGACAGGTGTTTCGCCTGGATAGGCGGAAAACACTATGTGACCATCTGTACTGTTTCCACTGCGGACAGTAGACACTGGCTCATTGTATACACCATTTCTGATTAATACTGTGTCGCCTGCTACTATTGTTTCAGCAGCATGTTGGATTGTTAACCAGGGTAAATCCTCAGTGCCAGGATTTGCATCACTGGCGGAAGGATGATTCTGGTCGACGTAATAAGTTGTTGCCTGGCTTATATTTAGAGTGAATAAAAGAAACACAATGCTTAGAGTTACTATGCTGTTCAAAGCAGTTAAGCGCACCATTGTTATTACTTCCTCCTTTGGAACTAAGATTAAGTCGTAGCCCAACGAGTTTCTTTTTAGTCTTTTAAACCAAGATAGAATTTTGGGCTACGAGTGACATTGGCGAGTTACACATAGCGGTTATCAGTCCGCTACATCCTTGTTTTTTAGGATTGGGATTAGTGTAACATATCTCTGATTTCATGTCAAGAGAAATTCCTTGATTTTCCTCACAGATGCGATGCGACACCCGAAGTCTGGTGACTTCGGCTACAGGGCGTCCTTTTTTTGGCTGCCGTGAACAGGGAAGGTAGCAAGTTCCTATAGCCCACGTTCACTTGTTGACCGCCACGCGGACCTGTTTTCTCTTGCGCGTTTTTGCATAAGCCGGGGAATGGGCTTCGATTTTCCGCATGGCTTGTGGTTCATAAACCTCCTCTCCGCAATTGGCGCATTCGTAGAATTCCAGATCTGGAACGGTGTAAGCCTGACCCTTGAACTCGCCAGTCCAGTCTCGCTGAACCCTTTTGATTTTGGCGCTACCACAAGGCGGACAGATTGTAATCCGCATCATGGCACTCTCCTACTGCTTGATGATTGGTATTTTTTCGAAATTAATCATGGTCTGCACCTTCTTGACTAATTTTTACCTAATCCATTTTAATCCAGAACTCTCTTGAATTCTTCCACCGAAGACGAGCGGAGGGCAGAGGAAATCAGGGTTGCCAACTTTTGTCCATCTTCAATAGCACGAATGTGGGGTTCTAATTCTTCCACTCCTCGCTTTCCAAATTCCATTTCGACGATTTGGAGCAAAGCGTCTATATATGTTTCCCTACGTTCTTCTGCGCGTGCCTTTTCAGTAAACATCTTAATGAGTGGTATTTTTTCAAAATCAATCATGGTCTGCACCTCCCTGACCAATCTTTGTACCAAATCCATTTCATAAACTAAATTAGAAAGAATACAGAAACTGGCGATGTAATCCTGTTTCTTCTCTTCTGGTTCCAACGGAATTTCCAGAACTGTTTGGACGCATCGATGCAACCATTCCTCTTTCGAAATATCTTCGGGACGTTTCATCAGAGGCGTAAATGGAATCAAACCGATTGGCACCTTCCGCTCCAGAATAGTTTGTCCATCAATTTCATTTATTCGAATGACTTGATAACGCAGGGCGTACGCAAAAATGGCGCCAAGGTTATACGCATATCCCCCTGGGTCGTTAACGCCCGCCGATGGCGCCAGATAAATCACCGTGACATACACAGGGATTCGATATTCATGAATGAGCCGTCCGATATATTCCGCTATGCGAAACTCCATCGGGTCGGCACTTGTCTCCGTTTGAAACTCAATGTGGACAATCGCTTCTGTCCCATCACTCAGGCGAACTTTCATTGGGGCATCGGGCATCCGCATTTGAACCGACGGAAATTCGGTTGGAATCGGCCCCAAAATCTCAAAATTTCGATTGCCGAGCGCTAAGGCGATAAAATCCCTTTCGTAATCCTGGAATAATACCTTTGAGGTTATGTCGTATTTAGCCATGTGATATTCACATACAATCAACTAATTTTTGAGAAAATTTGAAACATGCCAAAATATTCTTAATGCAAATTTATTGAAGCCCCATATCCTTCAGTGTTATTGCAAAATTATCCGGCAATGGCGCAGGAGGTTGCTTCAAATTTGCTGTAGCGTAGTTCAGCATATTTCGCAGCAACCTTTCCGCTACGGGAACGCTGCTTAGATTCTCTCGAATCCACAGCGTATTCAGAAGGAACCGCCCTGCGCCAAGCTCATGCACAGATAGTAACAACCCAGAACTGTATCCACACGAGGTATGGATGCTCCCCGCAACCGCTTCCGTTGGTATTTGTTGGTCATACCAGACTTCATTTGGAATAATATCCCGGTAAATGGTATAATCCATCAGCGCGCCACTCTGCAGACCATCGAATATCGGATGTTTTTTAGACCAGTCGTCCGACAAATATAACCAGCGAGGAATATTATCCACCCGCCCCTTATTCTTCAATGGCGCCCAACGAGTGGAATTGCCCTCGCCGGCAAAAACCGCTGGCGACAAAAAGACAACTGATGAACCTTTAGCGATGCGAGTGGCCAAATCACGGAACGCCTCAGTGCCACCCGGAGCTTGAGGAGTATGGGAAACTAAAATCAGTTCCCGTCGGTCGGTGACCGCGGAATCAAATTTTCGGGTGGCAATTCCATTTTCCTTGAGCCATTTTTCCAGATGGGCATCCTCACCCCAAAGCACTACTTCGGCATCGACAGACGGCATATCCGCGGGGTCCGTGACGTAAAATTCAATGTCCCCGCCGAATGCGCCGGCCCCTTCCTCAAACCGTGCCAGAAAACGATATTTCCCCGTCGGCCCGTCAATCACCACATCCTCACTAAATACTGGATAGGCCAGGGGCGGCTCTTTACCATCTACCGTGGCCGGCACTTCAATTTCAATCGTCCGAACAAATATCCGCAGATTTTCAGGACCCACAATCTGCAGTCGAAGCGGGTACTTTCCAGGTTTTAATAAATCTTCATTCGCCAGGACCACGTCCAGCTTGACGGGTGAAGCCCGATAAATATTGGCCGGTTCGGCGAACAGACAAAGGCGCAATGGGGCCAGGCTGTCGAACAGGGCATCAACAGTGCCTGGCTTCAGCTCCCGGAAAACCGTCGTCGGACCTTCCGCATTGTTGGTGAACCCGTCCACCGTGCCGGTCATATTGTAACCGACGATATTTGGATTGGCGCGAATGGCGTTCCAGCCCAATTTCCGCTGACCAGCCATACGCGACAGAGATTGAGTGAAAAAATCTTCCGCATCAATAAAGGCTTGTTCCAGCTTCCAGTTGTTCCAGTCTTTCATAAACCGGTCAAGGTAACCACGAAGCAGGTCATACTCTTCGGCATGCGTGCCGTTATACTGCTGGTACAAACACATCATACGGGCTAAATTATTTCCTGAACCGATGCCATATTCTGATACAAAATAGTGTTTTTTCGGAGCGCCGAAGGTACGGAACATATTGATTTCGTTGGCCCTGTGTGGCACTCGCAGATAGGGATGAGCATCGGTCAGAACATCTTCCCAGACGTATGAGCCGGGATTACTCAGACTACCGATAGTATTGACATTATCAAATCGGCCGCTATTCAGAAAAACCAGACGCGTTATATCCAATGAGCGAACCAATTTCAAAGTCTGCGCCGCATGACGAAAAACGGCACTATCACCTGACTCGTTCAAAAGACCCCATATCACTATACTGGGATGGTTCCGGTCACGCCGTATCATCTCGGAAAGGGACAGGTCATACCATTTCTCCATCTTGTCCGAATCTGCCAGGCCCCAGGCGGCGTAGGGCTCTTCATAAACCAGCAGACCAATCTCATCGCAGTAGTCCAGATTGTTTCGGAAAGCTACTCCCGAGATAAAACGAATCGCGTTGAATCCCATCATTTTACAGTTCAAAAGGTCACGATTCAGCAAATCAGGAGCATGGGGGCGGTGAATATAAATGGGAAGACTGTTGCCGGTATGGGAACATTTCAGAAAAATACGCCGACCATTCAAGCGGAACCAGCCGTGCTCAAAACGAAAATCACGAAACCCGCAACGGGTAGAAAATTCGCCGAACGACTCCGATGAACCCTCGCTAATCCGTGCCGTCACGCGATAAAGAAAAGGGTCATCAATATCCCAAAGATGGGGATTGTCCACCTTTATCTGAGAAGTGAGAATCGTATCCCCCGGCTCAAAGCGATGGCTCTCCTGCTTTAGAGTAATCAACTGACCGAAGCGGTCCGTCGATACCGCAAACTGCAAATCACTTTCTACACTTTTGTTCCGGGTATTTTTTACGGTCGTTTCCAGTTGAATCATCCCGGTCTGGGGATTCGGAATCACATAAAGGTCAGAAATATACACCGAGGGAACCATCATCAGCGAAACGGAATCCTCAATACCACCATGATTGGAATCTAAGCCTGGCGTCGAAGGATACGTCCTGGTACGATGCGGTGTTTCATTCAAGATTATGCCATCGATTGGCTCATGGCGTGGATTTAACACGCGAACCGCCAGTAGATTTTCCTTGCCGGGTTTTACCGCATCGGTCATATCCAGAACAAAAGCACCATCGGCGGTCTCATGGCTGCCCACAAAAACACCATTCACCCAGACATCCGCTTTGTAATCCACCAGCTCAAATCGGATTAGATAGCGGCCCTCCTTATACGGATTGACGGGAGCGACAAAATCTTTCCAGTACCACGCAACCCCATGGTATCGGGGGAACGTTTCTTGGATTACATTGGGAACTGTTATGGGCTTGGCCCCTGCCTGGGGCGTATTATACCATTTCTGGTCTCTGCCCACGTTATCGGCATCCGTAGCTAACAACCAGCCATCCCCATCCAGGATGGCCGTCAAACTGGCAGCAATTTCAGCTTTGGCAGGTGTAACTTTCAAAGTCTCAAACATTTGACACCTCCGGGAGCATTTTCACACAAAGGAGTAAATTCCTCTTCTTTTCTTTATGATGGAACTTTTTCTTCCAAACTTTTCTTTTTAAAAGAAAAGTTTGATCAAAAGAAACACTATGGAATTATTTTTTCTTTTAGGAAAAGAAAAAGTTTGGAGGGTAATATTCTATCTCAGAAGTCAAGTTGCCAGAAACCAAGATAGAATCTTATTTCTGCTCAAAAGCAACCTGTTCGGTTAAATCTGTTCGCTTCGCTCACTGACGCCTTCGGCTTACAGTGCGACGCTGATAGTTTCTGTTGTGTCATATCCTGATTTCGGAATCACTCTGATTTCAATCTGATGTTCCAGTTTTCCTAAAAAGAAAAACAACATATCAAGAGTAAATTTTCCAAGCCTACCATGTCTCAAATCCGTCATTTTTTTTCGACTAATTCCCAAAAAATCGGCAGCTTCTTTTTGAGTCATACTCTTATCAGCGATTAAGCAATTGATTTTTGATGCCAGTTTGACTTTAGCCAAGTCTTCATCAGGATTTTCAAAGCCAAGGTCTTTGAAGATATTTCCCGAACTCACAGTATATTCTATCATTTTAACCTCTCCTGGTCAGACCCACAAATATCTTGACTGACTATGAATTTTGAAGTATAATTTAACAAAGTTTACATCCAAAAGTGTTAAAAGACTCTCGAATTATGAGGAGGGATAAGAATGTTGAAAAACAAAAACCATTCGCAAGTTGAGAAATCTACCCAAGAGAACCGTAAGGCGAAGCCGTCGGTGAGCGAAGCGAACACAGTGGTTTATTTCTCTTCACCTGAGTTAACAGAAGAGGAGTTAAAACAATATGCTGGCATGGATGTTGCCATCGTGGATGGGAAGGTCATTGCCGCAGGACACTCCTCCACAGAGGCGCTTTCTAAGGCGCGGGAGCTTTTTCCCAACCGTCCTCTCGAAGAGATATTAATTGATTTCATTGCCGACGAGGAGGTGTTGATTGTTTGCTGCAATACATCTTCCCTTACAAAGCTGACAGAGCAAGAACTGGCGAAATAATCTATCGCCCCGCCGCTTTGGTGTTTCTGATGGCACAAAACAACTCCTGGCATCTATTCAGACCGTATGTGGATTCTGGCGCGGATTTGACCCTCCTTAAAAAATCAGACTGTGAAGATATGGGCTATGACCTAACAACAGGGACGTTAAGACTCATCGGGGGTATTTCAAAAACCTCAGTGAGAACATACGTCCACAAACCAAACTTTTTCTTTTCCTAAAAGAAAAAGTTTAATCAAAAAGAAAAGAAGAGGAATCTTTTTCTTATTAATATGCGGCTTGGTGAAACTCAGTTTCTCTGCCGGGTTGCTTTTGCAGAAATAGACACTGTACCGCGTTTATTAGGACGACTTGATGTCTTTGAACGATTTCGAATCTGTTTTGAAGAAACCAAAAGAGAAACCCACTTTTGGATTCTATAGCTTCCGCGCTCCAGAGTTTTCGTATAAGAAGTGTGAAATTGGCTTTGGGTTCGATGGGAGCATCAGGTTATAAGGCGAAACTGTGTTTCGCCCTACCTCTGCCCAAAGTCCAAAATTATCGTTTACTCTCCTTTAATTTCGCCCAAATAACGGGCAGTTTGGCTTTGGGCTGCACGGAAACAAGCTCAAATGCCAGCGTTTCGGAAATGAACATCAGCCCATCACTGAGGCGTGTTGGAAGCATGCCCGTATGGTCTGTTTGATAAGTCTGATGTTTGTATTTTGCCCCGACGCTATCCAACATCGCAAGTATATCTGGGTAGTCTTCCGCTCCAAGGGGTTCACCTAAAGCTTAATCAATGAAGATACCCCGAAGTTTGGCGAACGCTTTCAGATTATTCTCAACAAGGTATTTAGTGGTCCACTCCTCTTTGTTGGAAGTAGCCGGCATCATCCCATCGTGACTTGTCATGCAACCGAAAATATCTGGATAGTGATGCACCAGATACCACGCTCCAACCCCACCCATCGAATAACCTTGCAGCGCTCGATTGGCGGACGTTGGCATCGTTCTGAAGTTTTTATCAATAAACTCCACTAACTCTTTGGCGATGTAATCTCCCCAGTTGCCACCATTGGGTGAGTTGACATACATGAGAAGATAATCGGAAATGTAAGCATCTGGCATGACGATTATCATCTCTTTAACCTTGCCGTCCGATATGAGTTGGTCTACCAGAGGCTTAATCGGCTTCCACGTGAACCAATACTGGGCTGCATTCATACAGCAGCCGTGTAACAGGTAGACAACAGGATAAGATTGTCCCGAACTCTCATAACTTGGCGGCAGATAGACGTAGATGTTCGGCGAATCAGATATTCCAAGCAGATTTCCAGACAGAGCTTTGCTTTGGAACTTCGTCGTGATAATCTTGCTCTCTTGAGCGTTGGCTATAATGGGAAGCGCCATAAGAAGCAAGAAAAGAATGATGTATGAAGTGACGTTTTTCCTTATCATTGTTTAATCCTCCTTAGTTGTCCCGATCTTCAATCGGGGTGTTTTTGAATTCCGCCCAGATTATGGGCAGTTTATCCTTCGGTTTAACCGAGGAAGACCTAAAAATTCGACCTAAAACGTTGACATTTGCTCTAAATTGTGATACAATCTTCCGAAAGTCAATTCAATGAGTTTAATTTTCTCAAGGAGCATAGAAATATGGAAGCTTTAACCGTGGAACAACTAATTCAACATATTCAAAAACTCCCCGATGCGGAAAAATCCCAATTAGCTAAACAGGCGCTTCCGATATTAATTCGCACAGAGGGAATTTTAACCTATCTTGAAAAACTTTTCGATGCCGAACTCGACGCCATCGTTGAGCAGGTAAGGGAACGAAACCAACATTTCAAAGAAGAGGAAATTGCCGATGCCATTTCTGAAGCCCTCCAAGAAGTCCGCGCTTCGAGCCGTGCTTGATACACAGGTTATCATTCGAGGAGCAGTTGCCAAAGGCACCTCTTTAACAGCAAAAATTTACGATGCGTGGCGAGAAAATAGGTTCGTATTGCTTACTTCTGAAGCAATTTGGGCGGAAATAAATGAAGTGCTACATCGCCCAAAATTGCAAGCCAAACTCAACATTACCCTATTTGAGGCAACAGCTATTGTCGCAAGAATCCGAAGAAATGCTGAATTTGTGGAAGTTGTTACCTCTATCAGACAATGCCGCGACCCTAAAGATGATAAATTTTTACAGTGCGCGGTCGATGGCAAAGCAGACTATTTGGTCAGCGCCGATAAAGACATCTTAACACTGAAATCAATTCATCAAATTCCAATTATAAGTAATTATGAAACTGATTCTTTAACTTTCCACCGCAAAGGCGCAACTGGGAGATGGAGCACTGGAGCGTTGGAGCACTGGGGCATTGGAGCACTGGAGCGCCATCTCTCCAATGACTGGTTTTTTTCATCCTCGATGAAAAAAAACCCCAAATGCTCCCTCTCTACCTTTCCCCAACGCTCCAGCGCGCCAGTGCGTTCGCCGCGTCTCTGCGGTTATTCAGAAAGGAATAAAACCAAATTCATAGTTACTTAGACCTCATCTTTCGCATAATGTTGAAGTGAAAAGTTGCATTTGGTCGTTGAGTTTGGGTATGAAACCCAATTATACTTCCCAAACTCAGCATCCACAGCCTCCTGCCAGTGTTGCAGTTGAGCGTGTGGATGACCTTCCGCTGCTCATCGGCCTGCAACAACCTTGGTTGAGTGTGTGGCAGAATTGGTTCCAAAGCTGTGCGCCTCTTCGAGCCAAGCGGTCCCATAGGCTTGGGGCTGCCTTGGGGGGTTGATAGAGGGCTTCGGGCAGACCTAGCATCTGCAGGAGGTGTCGCTGAATGTCATTCAGTGGCGTAGTGACCCACTTTGGTTTGTGAGCAGGTCCCAAGCAGACCCGATGGATGCCTCGGAAAGCGCGCAACAGCCGAACCGCGGTCGGCTGGTTGGTCTCTCGCTTGGGATTGCCTTCATACAAGCCGGTCAACGTGGCTGACTGCTGGCTCAGTTGCCGGCGGGTGACCATCTCGATGAGCGTCAGAAGCCGCACACCAAGCGATAGAAGCCGGCACAACCCTTTAATCTGGTCGTCATTGCGCACATACATCGGCTGGATTTGTCGGGGCGCATCCTTGAACAGATGGAAGTGGCGTTCTCTCCGAGGTGCAGCGCGATATAGCCGCACCGCTTCGTCCAAGGGAAGCTGGTCTTGGGGTTGATTGGTGGCATACAGCTTCCAGCCCATCTCACCGAAAGCCGCTTGCAGAGCGGCTTCATCGCGAACCACTTCGGTGATTTGGTAACGCACCGTGCGCTTCTGGTGTTTCGGACGGTTCGCACTGCCACGTCCCGCCCCGAGGTAGCACGTCTGAACCGAAACGTCCTGCACCGCCGTGTAGTGCAGATACGCCGCCACCTCGTAGCGAGCCAAGATGACGTCAGCCTTCTGGCGCAGCTTGGCGATAGAGCGAATCTGGCGTCGTCCTCGTCCAGGCTTGGGGGTCAAGACCAGCAGTTCCTGGGTTGCTTTGGTGAGACGGTGTTCCAGAGTTGCCCTTTGTTGGTGCGCTTCGTCAAGGGAACGCACCACTAACAGACGCTCTTGCCAACGGAAGACGTCTCCCGAAGGGAGAGTTGTCTGCTGCCCACGAGTCGTCTCGTAACCTGCGGCAATCAGTTCTCCGGCTTGGTTGTAGATGAGCGTGGCGTCCTTAGGTCCTTCGACGACCTCCTTGACGCACTGCTCAAGGAGCGCAGGAACATCTCCCACAGAGGCCAGCGGCACCAGGTAGAAATCACCCCCACGCGCCAGTTCGGCACGAATCGAAAGCGCTCCCATCTTCCTGTCACCAAGGTACAGCAGACCTGATTCTCCCAACGTCGCACGCACCTTCTGGATTGTGGGCAGGTACAAGGTGTCGTCGGCTTTATCTCCTTTCACCACCTCAGTGACGACCAAATGCCCGCAGTTGTGCTGGTCGATGCTGGCAGCCATCAGTTTAGCTTGAGCTTGGTGGGGAGGATGGGAGGAGTAACCGTACTGCATCAAACCTTCCTCCTCGGGAGTGTGGTAGCCGCTGAAACGGGTGGCATCCAGGCGCACCCGCTCTGGGATGAGACGGTAGACACACACGCTTTGCTGCCACCGATGCGTCTCAATGGCGTGCCAGGCGGCATCCCAAGCCAAATGACCGAGCAATTGACCCAGCCGGTCGTCGGTGAAGTCCGTGGGGCGTAGCCGCGTCCCGAACAGCTCTGAGAGGATGGAGTCATGTTGGTGCGCCCACTCTTGAACTGCGACTTTGCGGTGGTCCTCCTCTGAGAGAATGTGGGCATTCCATCCGATGACGAGCTGTCCTATGGAGAGCCCTCGATGGAGCCAGTGGCGTGGGATGACGTCATCAATGATTTGGTCCAGTCCAAGCCGTTGTTGCAGGCTGATGAGTAGCGGAAGGTCATCCACACGCTCAACTGCAACACTGGCAGGAGGCTGTGGATGCTGAGTTTGGGAAGTATAATTGGGTTTCATACCCAAACTCAACGACCAAATGCAACTTTTCACTTCAACATTATGCGAAAGCTAAGTGGTAGATTATAGAACCGCTGATTTAGCATTACATAGTCAACTGCTGAACGAAGTGAGCAGAATACGCTGATTTTGGGCATTTCATAAATTGAGAGCGTTGCAAAAAGAAGTAGTTATCAATGTTTTCTTTTGATTGGAAAAGAAAAAAGTTGCCATTTTCATAATAAAGATAGTATAACATTAATACTAATTTAATGCAATATGTTGTTGACTAATACACCATTTTGTATTAGGTAGGAACAGGTTGCCGTAAAAAATGGCGCACCACGTGTTGTCGTTGTCCTGTTCACCGCCGCGCTGACAGCGGAGGCACTGAGAGCGCAGCGACCAACTGACGCGGCGTCCGCGGCGTCGTCTCCGTGTTCGCGGCGGTTGAAACAGGGGACAACGTGAAGTCGACTTGACTGAAACACGTCGTTGTTTTGACTTGCAACATCTTATTGCCCAATCTTATTGCCCAATACAAAAAGGGGGATTCTATGACACATTCATCTCAAGAGAAGCACAAATTGCGCGCTGCTGTTATCGCTTGTGGACGTATTTCCCGCGCACATGCGCATGGCTACCGGGCCAATCCAGAGATTGAGCTGGTGACTTGCGCAGATATCAGCCGTGAAGCGCTGGACGCATTCGGCGAGCAATTTTCTGTGCCGCCTGAAAAACGTTACCTGGACTACAATGAAATGCTTGACAAGGAAAGGCCTGATATTGTAAGTGTATGTTCGCATCATCAATTGCATGCGTCAATGACAATTGATGCTGCGAAACGCAAGCCGCGGGCGATATTCTGTGAGAAACCGATAGCATTGAGTTTAGGAGAAGCGGATGACATGATAGAGGCATGTCAGAAAGCCGATGCTTTGTTGATTATCGGACATCAACGCCGTTTTTCGCCACAGTATGTATCTGCCTATAATGCGCTTCGCGCAGGCGAAATCGGTGAACTTCAGTTCATTGAAGGTCACGGACATCCGGGCACCAGTTTAACCGTAGATGGAACGCATACGGTTGATTTGATGCGATGGTATGCCGGCGATGTCCCGGTGGAGTGGGTTTTCGGACAAATAGATTTTACTGAACATCATTTAGGTTGGGGGGCTGAAGTGGAGAACGCGGCGATGGCTATATTTTCTTTTAACACGGGCGTGCGCGGTATCCTCACCTTGGGCGGCAAAACAATTACAAGACAGAACGAAAAACGTCGTGAATCTATTTGGCCCAGAATAGTAGGAGGTAACTATCACCATCTAATCTTGCGTGGAACAGAAGGAGTAATTGAGATTGATGGGGATTCACCCACGGAAGGACGGCCTTGGGTGCGGTTAAGCAAAAATGGCGCGGTGCAGGCATTGCCGGTGGAATGGGATTCTAACGTCCCGAATCATCTTCGTTCAGCGCACGCCTACTTAGTCCGACTTATGTTAGACAGCCTCGGAACCGGAGTGCTCCACCCACTGGATGCGTCCAGCGCAAGGGCTACGCTGGAGGTGCTTATGGCTGTTTGCGAATCGTCTCGCCGTCGGGAGGTAATTCAACTTCCGATGTCTATTCGGGAAAATCCACTTTTTGAGATGCTGAAACGTAATGTGTAAAACGTAAAACGTAATTATTGTTACGCTTTACGTTTTACGTTTTATTGTGTTGGTTTAGAAAAGTGAACAAACTTTTTTACTTACATGGAGGTAATTAACAATGATAATTGGAATTCCTGCCGGCGCGTCTGGGGCTAATTTGGGCGGTGGCGCTGAAGCTATTAAGACGCTTTTATCGTATTGCGAAGAGATTGGGGTACGCCACGCCGGTATCGGTGCCCCGATAAAGGATGGGCATCCTGATACCGCGGCGTTGACGGAATTGAAGCAACAACTCGCCGATGCCGGGCTGTCGGTTTTTGGCGGTGGAATCTTCTTCGCCAGGGAAGAGAACTTCTTCGAACAATCGTTTCGAGATGAGGAACGCGAGCAATTGGTTGAATTGATTGATTGCTACGGCAAAGCGGGTGTCGAACCGGTCACCATATTCTGTTCGTTGGCGCCCGGCAAACAGCCGGATGAACAAGAAACCCGCTGGAAACTCGCCATTGATTTCACGCGTGTGCTGGTTAAGACAGCGGAGAATGCCGGCGTCCGGTTAGCGGTGCATACTCTCGGCAACAGCGTGTTTAACCGCTATGCGACCGTAGAGCGGATGCTTTGTGACATCCCAAGCGACTATTTAGGAGTTTGTTATGACCCTGCAATTCACCTTCCGTTAGGAGATGATATTGCGGCAAATCTAAGGGCATTGAAGGATAAAATGCCTGTCATGCACCTGCGCACGAGTGGAGATGTCACGCCGATGAATACTTTCGAATTGAAAGATGGCAAATTCCAGGATGTCCCGGTCCGAAAACCACAAGTTGATATTCCAGAGGTCATCAAAGTGCTATTGGAAGTCAATTACAACGACATAGTTCAGTTAGAACATCAACGCGGGCCAATTGCTTATGCGCGAGCGGTTGGTTATCTGAGGGGAATTATTGAGACATTGCAATAATCAGCATGGGTCAAATTTTCTCAAAAATTAGTTGACAGACGGAAAGGAAGGAAGGGAAGGAAAGGGGGAATATTCTTCCTTCCTTTTCTTCCTTTCCCATCCGCCGAAAGGTAACAACCTCTCTACTCCCATTTACTAAGGGGGACTATTTTCTGAAACATGCCCTAAGGAGGAAAAAAATGAAAAACTTAAACCTCACCCTTTGCACAGTGTTAGTTTACTGTCTAAGTATCCTGTTGGTATCTCCGTTTGTTCATGCTTTGTTATACGATTTTGCAGACAAAACTCAAGAGAAAGACTGGGAAATCACCGATGGGGAAGGCGAAATCAAGAACGGTGTCTTTGAGCTTCAGTCGGCGGCGGAAGGGCAAGCCATCATGGGAGATACAAACTGGACGGATTACACCATTACCTGCAAGGTAAAATTTTTCCCTGAATGCGTCGGTGATACAGACGCTGGAATTATGTACCGTGTCAAAGATGCGCTTACTCACTACATCTACGATTTTAACCTTGACCAGGGATTTATCTGGGCTGCGCGCATTAATGGCAACTATGTACAGGCTGGCGCGGGAATGAGAATTGCTATGCCATTGAAGACCGAACGGTTTTATGAACTTAAAGTGGAAGTCAACGGCGACGATACCATCGCCTATGTTGATGGAGAAAAGAAATTAGCCTTCTCGCATAAGCAACTCCAGAAAGACCAGATGCTTGATAAGGGAACTGTTGGCATTCGCATTTGGAATTCGCATGCCGCGTTCGACGATTTCGAAGTAAATGGTCCGGGCATAGAACGTAGCGGAGCTGTTTCACCCACAGGGAAATTAGCAATCATTTGGGGGAGTCTGAAGTTTTAAGACGAAAAGGAGAAATGTTTATGCAAGCCAAAGAAAAGATGCTTAGCATTGACTGGCTCAAATTATTGGATGGTCAGTGCTATGTTGGTCCAGAGTATATCCCCGGTCGGAATTGGCTATCACCTCAAGACCTTATCGCTTTGATGGACCAGCATCATGTAGCGGATGCCATCGTCATACACACCTGTTCCATGTTGACGGGCAATAGCACGCCTCAGATAGGCAACGACCGGTTGTTAGACGAGGTTGCCGGGATGGACAGACTCCATCCCGGCTGGGTCCTAAATCCCATTGGTGAGATTTCCGATGAGGAGAAACGGGTTCAGGACATGCTTGACAAGGGAGTGCGAGTGGCGATGCTTTATCCGAAACAGATGCCTATTCTTCCCTGGCTGTTCCGCAATCTGCTCACAGTCCTTGAAGCGCACCGGGTTCCCGTCATCGTTGAGTTCGCGGCGGGCAGCGCTTTCGCTTATGGGACGCTTGACAAGCAGGATTGGCGAACGATATACGAGATTGCCAAAACCTACCCGCGCCTGCCGCTAATCATAGGCGGTATGGTCGGTACCGGCTCGTGGGATGCAGTGCTCCCTCTGTTAAGGGAATGCAAGAATGTTCATTTTGACGCCATGCACTGTTGCGCTTTGTGGCCTGATTACATCAAAAAAATTGGGCCGCAGCAGTTCGTCTGGGCAAGTCGGGCACCTAAGTACGACCCAGGGATGTATGTATCGTGCATTCAGTATATCGAAGGTATAAATGATGATGCAAGGAAATTGATAGCGGGCGATAATCTGCGCCTTCTGATGGGCCAAACTTTTCTTTAAGAAAGAAAAGTTTTTATCTTCCAATTATTTCTTTTTGTCAACTTTTTCTTCCAAACTTTTCTTTACCCACCCCTGCCCCTCCAAGGAGGGGAAAGAAAAGTTTGATCAAAAGAAATAAGTGGAGGAGAAAAAGTTGGAAGAAAAGTTCCATCATAAGAAATAAGAGGAAAAAAAGTAATATGAGAACTATTTTGCAAGCATTTCTTGAAGGGGATGGCTTTCCGAATGAATTGGTCATTGACGCTCATACCCACATTGGGCGGGGCTTTGATGGCAGTCGGTATATTGAAGAAGCAGCCCAGCGCGCGCTCATGCGCATGGACGCCGTCGGAATAAATGTCTCATGCGTCATGGGAAGCCAGTATTTGATTGAGGGCGATTACCGGGAGGGGAACAATGACCTGCTATGGCTACACGAACATTACCCAGACCGTTTTGTGTGCTTCACGAACATCAATCCTCATGACAAGAAAGAGAACGTCTTAGCCGAACTCCAGCGCATGTACGACGCCGGCATGCGCGGTATTAAGTTGATAAATGCTTACCAGAATTATCCATCTAACGGCCCAGTTCTGTGGGCGCTATACGAGTTCGCGGCAGAACGGGAGCTTATCGTGCTCAATCACTCCTGGGGCAGTGGCGAAACCATCGACCTTATCGCCAGCACGTTTCCTGCCATGACCATGATAATCGGTCACCACACCGATGGCGCTGATGACCTACTGTGGAAGTGTCCCAATCTTTACCTTTGCACCTGGTCTTTTGTGATACCACATCAAATTGAGAAAGCAATAAAAAGAATCGGCGCGGACAAGATTGTTTTCGGCAGCGATGCCATTATCAACCCATTCTCTGCGGGCCTGGGTCCGGTAGTCTTCGCCCGAATCTCTGATGACGAAAAACGCAAGGTCCTCGGTCTTAATACGGCACGGCTGCTGAACAAAAGAGGTTACAATTTCTGAAAACTCAAATTATTTAGGACTTTGGTAAATAGAACCGAAATTGTGAATGGGAATGGCAAGGGGGCAAGACGGCAAGGAGGCAAAAAATTATTAGCCCTCTTGCCGTCTTGCCATCTTGCCCCTCTCCGAAATTCGCAATTCTTACGTATTTCCGTCCAATTTACCAAAGTCAAGCTAATACAGCTTGAAATTGCCGGCGCGTTTATAGCCGGCGGCTTCGGCTTCTTTGGGGGAATTAAAATATACGCGATTGTCTTCTTGGATGGACCTGGCAGAAGATGAATTAGGATGATGATACTTATTAGTTTTTTTATTGCCAATGACTGGACCAGCATAAGTATCTTCCGGCTGTGCTGCGGTTGTGGAAGAGGTGACCATTTCCAGAATGTCTTCCGAATCGCCATTTTCGGTGTATGTCGTAAAGCTTTTTGTTGCGCTGTCGTATCTGCTCAAGCCCCACGGTGTTCCAAGCCAAAGTTTATCACCATCCACCGCGATGGAAAGAATACAATTATGGGCTAAGCCATCTTTTCTTTGATATCCTTGCCAATGCTGGGTCTTTTTAGCGTATTTCATTACACCGGCATCGAATGTTCCAAACCAGATAGCATTCTGCCCCTTAGCGATGCACGTAATTTTGTTTGAAGCAAGTCCGTCATCGACGGTATATGTAACCCACTTTTGCGTTTTTTTATCATACCTTGTTACGCCGCTGTTGTTGCCAAACCAGACTGTGTCGCCACCGTCTTCTTCGGGATTTTCAACATCTATACATAAGCTACTGATTTCATTACTCGGCAGTCCCCCCCTTTCGGTAGTATACGTTGTCCATATATCCTTTCTCTTGTTGTATCTGCTTATGCCGCGCCTTGTTCCCACCCAGATATCATCCTTGTCAGCGTCCATACACCAGACTTCGTTAGATACAAGCGTAGCGGCATACTCTTTGGACATAACCTCAGATGTGATAGAGACACCGGAAGTGTAACTCACCCAATCGTTTAAGTTATCGGACATTCGTGGGAATTTACAGATGCCGCCATTTGTGCTTAGCCAGACATCGTAACCATCAACGACAACGTCACTAATGTCCTCACCTGGCAGACCATTCCAGATTCTGAAGCCATCCCACCTATCTGTTATTTTATCGTATCTATAGGCGCTTCCTCTTGTCCCTATCCACAGGTATCTATCATCCACCGCCAGAGCATTGACATTTGTGACCGTCCTCCAATCCCCCCAGGGCTGGTATAAATGCCTCCAGGTGCCGTACACTTTATCATATCGCGATATCCCTTCGGATATTCCACACCACACGTATCGGTCGTCGGCAACGACTGCTTGAATACGATTAGCTGTCAAAGTTCCTTGCTTCGTATAGTTTGTCCATGATTCCATCTGTTTGTCGTATCGAGCGATACCTTTTGGCGTGCCAACCCATAGATATCTCTCATCTGCTTTCAGCGCTCTATCATTGATGTAATTCATTAAAAGCCCGTTTCCTTCATTGAACGACGTCCATGTGCCGGAAGCTAAATGGAATCTTTTTATGCCGCCTATTTCCAATGCCAGCCATAAGTATGGCCCATCCTCACATAATTCCTTGACTTCGCTGCCCCAAGCCTTTTGGGGTTTTATTGTCGTCCACTCCGAAGCAATCCTATCGAATCCTGTAACACTTCCCTCTCGCCATGCTTCGTAAATAATCCATAAGTATTTCTGACCAATGATGAGTTTTGAGATTAGATCTTCTTCGAGAACGTCGCCTTTAGAATACACCGTCCATTCCTTTTTTTTCTTATCGTATCGGGAAAGCGTTCCACTACCTCGTCCCTTCCAGTGCGCTACCCAAACATACTCTTTATCGACTTCTATACATCTGGCGCCAGTTTGCGCCAGACCATCTTCTTTCATGTAGACTGTCTCTTCGTCGTTGGCGCTAATCCTTCTCACTCCCGAAGAACTGAGAGACAGCCATACCGCATCGCCGTCTGCTTTCATGTCATAGATATAATTGCGAGGATGAATCAGATGTGATAACTTAATTTCACTCCATTTGCCGGTCTGCTTATCGTATTTATTTATCCTCGTCCGTTCTTCTGGACAAACCCATACTACGTTGTCACTGACTGCAATGGTGCGGATATTGTCACTGAGCAACCCATCTTTCGTTGTAAAGTGTTGCCAGGTGTCCTCGCGTTTGTCGTATTGTAACACGCCATAATCGGTGGCAAACCATACCCACTTTGAATCTACACTTATGCTCTTTATACGCGTTGGCGCCTTAATCTTTGTATCTTTGAGAATCGTTTCTCTGGTGAACCGCTGCCAGGTATCATTGCGCCTGTTGTATCTGATGATAGCGCCATTAGGTGAAGTAGCCCAATTGGAACACCAGATAGTATCGCCATCAAATTCGATATTTGCAATGCTCGCTTCTAAAAGTGGTTGGCGCACCACGAACGCCCGATATTCGCGACAATTGTTGGTGGCTATTTGATATGCCACTATACCACAGGCAGTCCCCAGCCATAGAATATCATCCGTCACAGCGGCGATACTTTTGATGCTGTATACAGTAGAACTACTAACGATTTCCAGGGTATCTGTCGGGGTGTTATATCTTGCCAATCCAGCAGGAGTTCCAATCCAAATTCCATCCCCATTTCGAGATGCTTTCAAAACTCTAACATTATGGTTGGGTAATCTGTCTGCTTCGCTTATGGCCTGCCACATATTGGTATTTTTATCATAGATGGAAATTCCATTGCGCGTCCCAACCCATACGCGGTTATCCAAAACGAGAACAGAGTTTACATAATTGTCAGCGAGTTCATGTTCTTGGGTATATAAAGTTGCTTTTTGAGTCGCGAGGTTGTGCTGAAATACGCCAACGGTTGTACCAACCCAAATACAGGCTCCTTCTCGCGCTATAGCAGTGATATTGTTCTGCTTCAACTCCGGAAGGGCAACAAATTTCCCAATGGGCAACTGTCCCTGTAGTTGACATGAAAATAGCCCTCTATTCGTTCCTACCCATAAAGTTTTCTGAGAGTTATCGCCAGTTATGGCAAAAGCAGTGATGAATTCTTCGGCAAGCCCATTGTCTTGATTGTAAAATCGCCACTCCTGGACTGCTACGTTGTAACTCGCTAATCCGCGAGCAGTGCCTATCCATAAGTTGTTCTCATCTGCTATAACGGTCGTAATAAAATTTGTCGCCAGCCCATCTTTCTTGCCATATCTTGTCCATTCCTTACTTTCTGGATTATATTCGAGCAGACCGCTTGATGTAGCCGTCCAGAGCTTGCCAAAAGCGTCGCGCGCTATCTCTTTTACATCATCTTCAGGCGGCGAATCTGCCTTAACATAAGTCATCCACGAATTTTTCACCTTATCATACATACTCACGCCGCCATCATAAGTTCCAAACCATATCTCATTTTTATGTACCGCTATACAAGTTATGTGGTTGCTTGCCAGGCCATCATCTGTTGTATATTGGACCCATGTATTCACTGCTTCTATATATCTTTGCGCTCCACCGTTGGCAGTGCCAATCCAGATATTATTTCCATCTATCACTATTGCCCTTATATCATTGCTTGATAGTAAGTCAGTCTTTGTATAAGTCCGCATAAATGCTTGATTTACCACATCATATACACTAATACCATTCCAAGGACTTCCGAACCACACAAAATTACCGGCTATCCCGATTGCCCATACAGAATCGGCCACTAACCCGTCTTTCTTGAAATAGAGATTCCATGAATCAGTTATCCTGTCATATCTATTGACGCCGTAGTGGGTGCCCACCCAAATATATTTGCTGTCGATAGCAATAGCGTTGACTCCATTATTTGAAAGCCCATCCTTTTGCATCCGCGAAGCCCAACTATCAGTGTTTCTATCGTATCTGTTCAGCCCGCCGCCTTCCGTGCCAACCCACACATAGTTGCTTTCAATAGCAATACTTTTTACCCTTCCTCTTCTTAAACCATCTTTCTCCCTGAAAGTTCGCCACCTTTGCAAATTAACATCATATAACGTCACGCCATTGTCAGTGCCAAACCAAACCAAATTTCCCTCAGAAACAACTACATGGACAACGTCCGAACCCAGTCCATCATCCTTAGTATAGTGCATCCAGGTGTCGGTAGTTCGGTCAAGCTTAGATACACCTCTGTCTGTAGCAACCCATACACTGCTTTCGTCTACTGAGATGGAACGAATATTGTTGCTTATAAGGACGCGATACACATTTGCTTCCGAAGATGAAAGCGTGATTCTTTCATCTTTTCTAACCTGTCTATGTTTACCGATATCACTGGTTTCAACTTCGAGGTTTTTGTCTTTAGCTTTCTCCGCCGGAGTGGACATACAAGAGTAGAACCATAAGCCAAACAACGTTATGATTAAACTTAATTTCCACGCTTTATATAATATTCTCATTTAAAATTCCTCTTCTTTTCTTTTTAATCAATTCCTCAGTGTTTCTTATGATGGAACTTTTCTTTTTTTGCTTTTCACAACTTAATTCGGTAATTGAGGAACGCATCAAAACCTCAATTGCTCTCGGCAAATGAAAACGGGAAAACGAGAAAACGGGAAAACGGGAAAAGGAGTGCTTACCATACCTTATGCCATTACTGCTTTGCGGGCATTCCCGCCTTAACCTTGCGCCACCACAGTTTTCCCGATGGTTACTGCATTGCCAAAACCGATTACCGAAATAATAATTGAAAAGCATAAAAAGAAAAGTTTGGTCATGACATCTCCTGATGTTTATGTATATTCTAAGGTCTGTCAATATTATAAACCTTTTCGGAATATCAAAATTCACTAAAATTAGGTCCCACCGCGTAGCACATTGTTCCCCTACATAATTTGCCACTCTTTAGCTATTTTTATTCTGTTATATCTTCCGAATCGCCGTATTGGGTGTATGTCGTAAAGCTTTCGAGACGGGTGTCGTAGCGGCTCAAGCCACATTGCGTTCCAAGCCAAAGTTTATCACCATCCACGGCGATGGAAAAGACGCAATTATGGGCTAAGCCATCTTTTCTTTGATATACTTGCCATTGCTGGGTCTTTTTATCGTATTTCATCACACCTGCATCGAACGTCCCAAACCAGATAGCATCTTTACCTTTAGTAATGCAGGTGATTTTGTTTGAAGCAAGTCCGTCATCAACGTTATATGTAACCCACTTTTGTGTCTTTTTATCATACCTTGTCACGCCGCTGTTGCTGCCAAACCAAACTATATCGTCATCTATACGTAAGCTACTGATTTCATTGTTCGGCAGTCCCCCCCTCCTATCCCCCCCGTATACGGGGGGGAACAAGGGGGGGGTAGTATACGTTGTCCATATATCCGTTTTCTTGTTGTATCTGCTCACGCCGTGCATTGTGCCGACCCAGATATCATCTTCGTCCGCATCCATACACCAGACTTCATTGGATACAAGCGTAGCGGCATACTCTTTGGACATTATCTCAGAAGTGATGGAGACACCGGAAGTGTAACTCACCCAATCGCTTAAGTTATCGGACATTCTTGGGAATTTACAGATACCGCCATTTGTTCCCATCCAGACATCGTAGCCATCGACGACGACAGCACTGATATCCACGCCTGGCAGACCATGCCAAATTCTGAAGCCATCCCACTTATCTGCTATTTTATCGTATCTGTAGGGGCCTTCTCTTGTCCCTATCCACAGGTATCTATCATCCACCGCCAGAGCGTTGACATATTTGCTCTTTCCTGGAGCCGAAGGGGACTTTTGTAAACATCTCCATGTTCCATATACTTTGTCGTATTGAGATATACCTTCTCTTGTCCCACACCACACGTATCGGTCATCGGCAACGACTGCACAAATACGATTATCCGTCAGAGTTTCTTGTTTCGTATAGTTTGTCCATGATTCCGTTTGCTTATCGTATCTAGCGATACCTCTTGGCGTGCCAACCCATAGATATCTCTCATCCGCTTTCAGCGCTCTATCATTGATTTCATTCATTAAAACACCGAACGACGTCCAGGTGCCGGAAGCTAAATGAAATCTTTTTATATCGCCTCCTCCGAACATTACTTTTTCCAATGCCAGCCATAAGTATGGCCCATCCTCACATAGTTCCTTGACCTTGTTGGTGCCCCAAGCCTTTTGGGGTTTTACTGTCGTCCACTCCGAAGCAATCCTATCAAATCCCGTAATGTCTCCCTCTCGCCCTTCTTCGTCGATAATATAGATAATCCATAAGTATTTTTGACCGATGACGAATTTTGAGATAAAATCCTCTTCGAGAATATCCCCTTTAGAATACACAGTCCATTTTGAACTTTTTTTATCGTATCGGGAAAGCGTTCCACTACCTCGTCCCTTCCAGTGCGCTACCCAAACATAGTCTTCATCAACTTCTATACATCTGGCGCCAGTCTGCGCCAGACCGTCTTCTTTCATGTAGACTGTCTCTTCGTCGTTTTCGCTAATCCTTCTAACTCCCGAAGAACTTAGAGAAAGCCATACAGAATCGCCGTCTGCCTTCATATCATAGATATAATTGCGAGAATGTATAAGATGCGATAGCTTAATCTCACTAAATTTACCCGTTTTCTTATCGTATTTATTTATCCTTGTCCGTCCCTCCGGACAAACCCATACGGCGTTTAAGCCTGGCGCAATGGTGCGGATGTTGTCACTGAGAAGACCATCTTTCGTTGTAAAATGTTGCCAGGTGTCCTCGCGTTTGTCGTATTGTAACACGCCATAATCGGTGGCAAACCATACCCATTTGTCGTCCACACTTATACTCTTTATGCGTGTTGGCGCCTTAATCTTTGTATCTTTGAGAATTGTTTCTCTGGTGAACCGCTGCCAGGTATCATTGCGCCTATTGTATCTGATGATAGCGCCATTAGGTGAAGCCGACCAATTGGAACACCAGATAGTATCGCCATCAAATTCGATATTTGCAACGCTGGCTTCTATAAGTGGCTGGCACGTCACGAACGCTCGATATTCGCGACAATTGTTGGTGGCTATTTGATATGCCACTATACCACAGGCAGTCCCCAGCCATAGAATATCATCCGTCACAGCGGCAATACTTTTGATACTATATACGGTGGACTCACTAATGATTCCCAAAGTGTCTGTCTTAGTATCATATCTTGCCAGTCCAGTGGGTGTGCCAATCCAAATGATATGATTCCGAATATCTTCCGTCAAAGCTCTAACATTATGATTGGGCAATCCGTCTGACTCGCTTATGGTTCGCCATGTATCGGTATTTTTATCATAGATAGAAATTCCATTGCGCGTCCCAACCCATACGCGGTTATCCAAGACGAGTATAGAATTCACATAATTGTCAGTGAGTCCGTGTTCCGTGGTGTATAAAGTTGCTTTTTGAGTCGCGAGGTTGTGCTGAAATATGCCAACGGTTGTACCAATCCAAATGCAGTTACCCTCTCGCACTATAGCAGTGATATTGTTCTGCTTCAACTCAGGGAAGGCAACAAATTTCCCAGTGGGTAATTGTCCCTGTAGTTGACATGAAAATAGCCCTCTATTCGTCCCTACCCATAATCCCCTCTTCCCCCCTTTAGCAAAGGGGGGGTGGGGGGGCTTTCCATTATCACTCGTTACAGCAAGAGCAGTGATGAATTCTTCGGCAAGCCCATTGTCTTGCTTGTAAAATCGCCACTCCTGGCCCCCTACATTGTAACTCGCTAATCCGCGAGCAGTGCCTATCCATAAGTTATTCTCATCTGCTATAACAGTCGTAATGAAATTTGTCGCCAGCCCATCTTTCTTGCCATACCTTGTCCATTCCTTACTTTCTGGATTATATTCGAGCAGACCGCTTGATGTAGCCGTCCAGAGATTGCCAGAAGCGTCGCGCGCTATCTCTTTTACATCATCTTCAGGCGGCGAATCTACCTTAACATAAGTCGTCCACGAATTTGCCACCTTGTCGTACATGCTCACGCCGCTATCGTAAGTTCCAAACCACACCTCATTTTTGTACACAGTTATCCAGGTTATGTTATCACTTGCTAAACCGTCGGCTTTTGTATATTTGACCCACGAATTCACTGCTTCTATATATCTTTGCACTCCACCATTGGCAGTGCCAATCCAGATATTATTTCCATCTATTGCTATTGACCTTATGTCATCAGAAGATAGCAAGTCTGTCTTGGTATAAGTTCGCATAAACGTTTTATTCGTATTATCATATACGCTGATGCCAGTATGATGAGTACCGAACCATACAAAATTATCTACTATCGCAATTGTGGTTATATATTTACCCAGCAAACCATCTTGTTTAGAATAAGTGTTCCATGAATCAGTTATTCTGTCATATCTGTTAAGACCCTTGTAAGTGCCAATCCAGATATATTCACTTCCGATAGCAATGGCGCTGACGAAATTATGACTCAGTCCATCTTTAGGCGTCCGCTCGGCCCAACTATCAATATTCTTGTCATACCTGTACAGCCCGCTGTATGTGCCGACCCACACATAATTCCTATCAAGGGCAATACAAGAAACCCTACTTCCTTTTAATCCATCTTTCTCTTTGAAAGTCCGCCAACTTTGCAACTTAACGTTATATCGAGTCACGCCATCATCGGTGCCAAACCAAACGAAATTTCCCTCAGAAACAACAGCGTTGACGTTATCTGAACCCAGGCCATCATCCTTGGTGTAATGCATCCAGGTGTTAGTAGTTCTGTTCGCTTCGCTCACCGACGGCTTCGCCTTACGGTCAAGTTGAGATACACCTCTGTCTGTGGCAACCCACACGCTACTTTCGTCCGCTGAGATGGAACGAATATTGTTGCTTATAAGTACACGCTGCACATCCTGCCCCGCAAGCGGGGTAAACTGTGCGCCATCTCGAAAATAAGTACCTGCTTCCGCTGTTCTAACCTGTCTGAGTTTATCAATATCGACGGTTTCAACTTTGATATCTTTGGCTTTCTCCGGCGGAGTGAACGTACAGGAGTAGAACCAAAAGCAGAACAACGTTATAATTAAACTTAATTTCCATGCTTTATATAGTGTTTTCATGACATCTCTTGATGTTTATAAAAAAGCACTTAAGGAGGGGGGCGAATTCTATAGTAAACAATTGAATCGCTTTTTCAGAATTCTTCAACGCTAAAACCATTTTCACCCTGTCTCGCGACAAAGTAAATGACACCAGCGTTGAATCCTCCCTACTTGAGCGCGGCATTTACCTGAACCCGCCCTGGAAACGCCCCGTCTATGAGGCCCCCAGTATTACACCCCTTCTTAAATGCTCTTTTTGGATGGGAAGATTTTGATTGCAAATCTTTTTATTCGTTCACTCCCACCGGTAATCGAGGCGGCCAGCCGCGTCTTTTGTCGTAAACAGTAGTACCGCCTCTGCTGGTTTGTCCAAAGGCGCTGATGTAATATTGCCAGTTAATTTCCTCTTTTACTATGCCGCAGTTGCAGCCACGATGGGCTCTTAAAGTATCTGCCGCTTCCCTTGAAACAAATATTTTATTTACAGCATGGCTTTTGCACGCATTACACGATTTTCGTTTTCGGGTCGATGTATGGTATATCACACCTTTAGATGCGCCTATTACTGCAATTGTATCTGAGCCTTCAAATGAGGCCCCATCTTTTAACTGTCCACTAACAGTGAATTCTACCGAATATCCACCGGGTAAATCATCTCTCAAATCACCGCTGTTATATAGAAAAATTATACTTCTGTCTTTGGGACGAAGAATGTTATCCACAACGGGAGCATCTTCACACCTGACACTGGAAACAGTAACGTCAGCAATGTCGTAACTTTCCGGAAAAACTACGGTTGAGCTGAACTTCTCACCACTTCCCAACTTAATCACATCCGGTTTTATCGTAACCTTGACAGGGATGATAGTCTCTTTGACAGAAGAACTATTCTCTGCCTTGAGGGCTTGCCCATAAACCTTTTCTGGGAGTTCATTCAGCAGTAACCCCGGTGCAAGAAGAGATAAACCCGATACGCCAAAAATCTTTAGGAATTCCAATCTGGTAATTTCTTTTTGACTAAGATAGAGCATATTATAATCATACTCCCTTATTACCTAAATTCCGCGCCTATCCACTTAAGAAATAGCATTTTTGTACCTCAGAACCAAACAGATGAACCACTTTTGAAAAGTTACTTTACACTTAGTAAGGGGCGTAGCCAAACGCTTCAAAAAAGTCTTCATGAACCATTTTTTCATACGTTGTTATCTCTGTTATCGGAAGTTCAACAGGCATCATTCCTAAAAGTGAAGACTCATATAAAGCTACACACATTTCCACATCCTTCCTGCCACCGAGAAAGTATTCTGGCTCTCTGTCATACAGAGCTGCATTGGTTATGCTCATTATTTCTTCAGCTACACTAACGTTCAATACATACTCTTTGAAAGGATTCTCATAGACTATCTGAGGCTCTGTATGGACTACTATTCTTGTAAGGACAGCTTTCCCATCAACCTTATGAAATTCCCTTTCGATTGGGACACGTCTCATTTCTCCTTTGACTTCTGCTCGCAGGGAAAAATTCTTTATCGTCCCTTTCGTTCCAATTATCTGTCTGTAATTTTTCTTTCCGCCCACGGCAGCACACTCAAATATTCCAACCGCGCCGCTTTCAAAATCTATGATGGCATGTCCCCAATCCTCAAAAACTTTTCCCTCTCCAGGGGTAAACTGCTTTGTAATTCCTGCTATCTTTTTCGGTTCGCTTTGGGCATACAACCTTATCTGAGACATCCGATGCACGCCCATGTCCAGACAGGGGCCTGAGTGAGAACCTACTCTCCATAAAGGCCTGGTCTTTATCGGGTCAATATAGTCTACCATCATTACATCTCCTATCACGCCTTCGGCGACGAGTTTTATTATAACTCTATCTTCAGGCGACCTGAAGTAGTTTTCTGCAACTTCGAAATAAACTCCGTTCTTTTGACATGCTTCTATCATCACATCGCAACAAGGAAGCGTGAGCGCCATCGGTTTCTCTACGATGGGATGCATCGTGTGCTCGGCTGCTAACTTAGCCAGCGAATGATGGGTATAATCGCCCGTGCAAATGTCGATGACGTCGATGTCCTTGTGCTTCTCCATCATCTCTTCAGCATCCGTGTAGTAAGGGACACCATAATGCCGTCCGACTTTGCTAACTCTTTTTTTATTAATATCGCAGACTGCGACAAAATCCAAAACACCTCTCTTTGCCAATGCTTCGATTGTCGGCAAATGCGCGCCTCCTGCTATTCCTCCACAACCTATCAATCCTATTTTTGCCTTTCTCATCTTAGATTTCTTCCTTCTGGTATTGACTTACTTAACCCACCCCCAAAGCGCTATTGTCTGCCTACTCACTTGAAACGAGTCTGCTACACCCTCAATACGTTCATCGCTTCCTTTGCGCCCGCGAGGATGGCTCAGTTGTATCGCGTCGCGTCCTTTTTTTCTTTTTTTGGGTGCGTTCCAAATCTCTTCCCGTTTTATCAGTTCGGCTGGTAGAAGGCTGGGTGCGATGCATTAGAAAATCAACGCCTTCTACTGTGGAGCGCATCGCACGCTGAGGGAGTGCGCCCAATGTTTGGATGACTTCTTCTAACTTCTTGCGCACCGTTGGATACGAAATTCCCAACTCTCTCTCGACCTCTTTGATGTTGCCCCGCGTCAGAAGGAACACCTCTACGAATTGTTGCTGGTCGAAGGATAACGATGCCAGGCGTGATGTGGGCAATTTGCCTTCGAGGGTTAAATTGCATGAAATACATTTCAGCTTAATCAATTCGAGCTCTCCCCCGCAGATAGGACAGTTACTCAACGGTTTGTGCATTACGTGTTGTCTCCTTCGCTTGAGTTTGTTATTATTATACAATATTTTCTTGAATTTGTCAATAGAAAAATTATTTTTTTTAATTTTTTATGACAAAATAATCACTAATATCAATTTTAAAATTGATATTCCGCGCTTGTAATTGATACTTTCCAATAAAAAAGCACTTAAGGAGGGGGGCGAATCCGTAGTAAACGGTTCCCGCGCTTTTTCAGAATTCTCCAACGCTAAAGCCATTTTTACTCGCCGCGGTACCGCGGCGGGTAAATGACAACCAGCGCTGAATCCTCCCTACTTGAGCGCGGCGTTTACTTAGACCCGCCCTGGAGGCTCCCCGTCTCCGAGGGTCCCCAGTATTACACCCCTTCTTAAATGCTCTTTTAATAAGTGGCTAAGAGGCAAAAGGGCAAGGGGGCTAAACGGCTAATTTGCCATCTTGCCATAATTGGCACGGTCCTTGCATTTTCATAGAAATCTTTTCTCAAATCGGACGTCCGATGAAGTACAGAGTCTCATCATACGGCGTAAAGCCTAAGCTCTCATAGAGCTTAATAGATGCGATGTTGTTATCATCAACGTCATAGGTCGCTTCTTCTTCCTTTTCCAAGATGTCTATCACCGCCGCAGAAACTACACTCCTACCATACCCTTTGTTCCTGAAAGGTTCCAGCGTGTAAACCCACTTGATTTTGTTACTCCGGAACGGCGACGTGCAGCAAATTGAAACCAAGTGCCCCTCAATGACAACACCAAAACATGGAAGACCCATGTCCAGAGAATTGATAAGTATATGTTTCCTGGCCATATCATCATCGGGGTAACTTTTTACGATGTCTTTATGTTCCGCGTCGAGCTTTATGACCTCGTGTATAAATTGAGGGTTAAACCAAACTTTTCTTTAAAAAAGAAAAGTTTGATCAAAAGAAATAAGAGGAAGAATTAAACTTTTCCTTCGAGACTTTGTAACGGAGTCTCCTGCCTACATAGCCACCAGATAGTTTTCTTTCTATAACCTTCCGCCAGGGGTAGTTGTAGCTAAAGCTGAAGAAATACTCTCTACCCTTTTCCAAAGCGGAAAGCAGCGCTTCTGCATCCGCTTCAGATGACGCTCTTAGAAAGACATCGGTCCGGTTTGGAGCTCCCCAAACCGCCATAGCGCTCGAAAGTAAGAGAGGGTCGGTTGTAAGCGCTTTCCCCCAGAAACCAAGTCGAGCCATTTTTGAAAGAGTTACACTATCCACACCGAAACTCTCAATCTGAGACTTTTTCCTGACTTTGTCCCAATCAGCCGGGCAAACCTGCTTCATTTCAATATTCTCCTCGCTTCAAGAAGGTACATAACAAAAGCTGAACTTTTAGCGAGCGTTATACTCATCTTTCGCATAATGTTGAAGTGAAAAGTTGCATTTGGTCGTTGAGTTTGGGTATGAAACCCAATTATACTTCCCAAACTCAGCATCCACAGCCTCCTGCCAGTGTTGCAGTTGAGCGTGTGGA
>Ga0194125_10002513_pt1 | contig 30253 bp, 32 predicted proteins | sample TA2KigC250mmetaG_FD_148626 | JGI IMG/M metagenome (GOLD analysis project Ga0194125, IMG submission 148626) | Freshwater microbial communities from Lake Tanganyika, Tanzania - TA2015034 Kigoma Deep Cast 250m | ecosystem: Environmental > Aquatic > Freshwater > Lake | place: Tanzania: Lake...
CGGCGCTCGGCAAGGTCGAAGCGCGGCTGGCCGAGGTGTTGCGCGGGCAGGCCACCCATGCCGCCCAGGACTTCCTCTGCCGCGAGTTGAGCGTGATCGGCACGGAGGTTTCCGTACCGGCGCTGGGGGGACTCCTGCTTGATGCCGCCACTTCCGACATGGCCCGCTACGCTCTCGAGCGCATCCCCGTGCCCGCCGCGGCGGATGCTCTCCTCCAGGCTCTGCCCAAGGCCGCAGGCAAAGTGAAGGTCGGGATTATCGGCTCGCTGGGAGCGCGCGGCGAGGCGCGTTCTGTGCCGGCTTTGCAGCCGCTCCTCGCCTCGCCGGACGCAGGCGCCGCCGGCGCTGCCATCGCCGCACTGGCCCATATCGCCGACCCGCGCGCTCTCGCCGCGCTGGCCGGCGTCAAAGGCGCCCTGCTCCCCCAGGCCCTCGAAGCGCGCCTCCAACTTGCGGACCTGCTCGTGCGGCGGGGCGATCGCACGCGGGCCCTGGCCGCATATCGCCAGCTCTATGCGCCCGCCAACCCCGCACCGATCCGCGCCGGCGCGCTGCGCGGCCTCGCCGCCTCGGATAACAATGCTCTCCCCACGCTCCGCGCTGCGCTATTGGGTAGCGAGCCCGCGCTTCAGACCGCCGCCATCAGCCTGCTGGCTCCCATGCCGGGCGCGAACATGACCGCCCTGCTGCTCGAAGCTCTGCCTAGACTGCCCCCGGCGGCGCGCGCGCCGATGCTCACCGCCCTGGCCGATCGCGGCGACGCCTCCGCTCGCCCCGCTCTGGTCTCCGCCACCAAGTCGGATACACCCGCCGAGCGCATCGCCGCCCTGGAGGGGCTGGCCCGCCTGGGCGACGCCTCCGTCGTCGGACTACTCGCCCAGACCGCCGCCTCTGCGACCGGCGCGGAGCAGGCCGCCGCGCGCAACGCGCTCGCCCGCCTGCCCGGCGCGCCGGTGGATGCGGCTATTGTGGCCGGCCTCACCGCTGGGAGCGCCGAGGTCCGAATCGAGTTGATGCGCGCCGCGGCCTCGCGCGGCTTGCGCGCCGCCGCGGAAACTCTGGTCAAGACCGCTCGCGACTCCGACGCCCAGATCCGCCGCGAATCCCTGCGCGCCCTCCGCGAAACCGCCGGCGGCGCTCAGGTCCCGGCGCTGCTCGAGCTGCTGAACGCCGCCTCCTCGGCCGCCGACCGCCGCGAAACCGAGCGCGCGCTGTCTTCGGCCCTGCGTGCGGGCGAGCCACCCGGCGTCGCCGCGGTGGTCGCCGCTTGCGAATCCGCGTCCCAGACCGAGACGCGCATCTCGCTGTTCGGTGTCCTCGGCCGCACCGGAGATCCCCAGGCGTTGCCCCCGCTGCGCCGCGCCCTCGGCGACTCAAGCGCCGAGATCCAGCGCGCCGCCATACTTGCCCTGGGTGAATGGCCCGGCGCCGCCGCCCTGCCGGATCTCATCAAGATCGCCAGCTCCGATCCCAATGCCGCCTTCCGCGTGCTCGCCCTGCGCGGCTACATCAAGCTGGCGGCGCTGCCCTCCGAACGCCCGCCGCGGGAAACCGTGAAGCTGCTGGCCGAGGGCCTCGGCGCGGCCCAGCGCCCCGACGAGAAGAAACTGGTGCTGGCCGCTCTGCCCGGCGCCGTTTGCCCGGAGGCGCTGGCGCTGGCCGAGTCCTTGCGGTCCGATCCCGCCGTCGCCGCAGAAGCCAAGGCTGCCGCCGACCGCCTGCGCCGCTCGCTAGGTTCCCGCCGGTGAAGACGATGGTTTTCGATCTGCTCTTCGCCGTGCTCCTGGCCGTACCGCTTGCTGACGGGGCTGTGAAGGAATCGCCAGCGCAAGCTGAAGCTCACCCCACTGGCGCTATGCAAGTGCTTGCGCTGCGATGTGGGACCAGCTTCAGCTTGTCGGCGCTTCCGAGCCGCGACCGTCAGGGAGCGGTCGCGAGCGGTTCGCTCCAGCCCCTTCCCATCGCTCTTCCGAAGCCGATGTTCGAAGGCACTCCGCAGAACATCAAGGCGCCCAATCTCGAGAAGCCCCTGGGAAAGCCGCGTCCGCCGTTTCTCGCGCCCGCGGGCGCCGTCAACGTGGCTCGCGGCAAGCTCGTCACCGCCACCGGCCCGGATCCCGCGGTCGGCGACCTCGAGCAGATCACCGACGGCGACAAGGCCGGCACGGACGCCAGCTACGTTGAACTGGCCTCCGGCGTTCAGAGCGTCACCATCGGCCTCGGCGCTCCCCACACCATCTACGCCGTGCTCTGCTGGCACTACCACAAGCAGGCCCGCGTCTACTTCGACGTCGTCGTCCAGGTGTCCGACGATCCCGACTTCCTCACCAACGTCCGCACCCTGTTCAACAACGACGACGATAGCTCCGCCGGCCTGGGCATCGGCAAGGATCAGCACTACGTCGAGACCGCCGAAGGCAAGCTGGTGGACGCCCGCGGCGTCGAGGCTCGCTACGTGCGCCTCACCAGCAACGGCAGCACCGCCGCCAGGACCAACCACTACGTCGAGGTGGAGGTCTTCGGCAAGCCGCTAAGATGACCCAGGCGAGCGGGGACCGACTACCGCGTCCCAAGCGCAGCGCGTGGACGCTGCTGCCTGTCCCCATCCTGCTGCTCCTCGCCGCCGCGCTGCGCCTGCCCGATCTCGCCGCCCGCCCCATGCACGCCGACGAAGCCATCCTGGCCGACAGGTTCGGTACGCTGCTCGAGCAGGGCGCCTGCGCCTACGACCCCGCCCACCACCATGGCCCCGCGCTGCTCTACCTGACGCTGCCCGCGGCCTGGCTCTCCGGTGCACGGCGCTACGTCGAGCTTTCTGAAATCACGCTGCGCCTGGCGCCCGCGCTATGCGGTCTGGCGCTGGTGGCTCTGCCGCTGGCGCTGGCGCGCGCTCTGACACGCCGCACGGCCCTGGCCGCCGCACTGCTCACCGCCGCCTCTCCGGCCATGGTCTACTACAGCCGCTACTACATCCCCGAGATGTTGCTGGTGACGCTCTCGTTTGCGGCCATCGTGTGCGGCTGGCGCTGCCTCGAAAGCCAGCGCCCGAGCTGGGCGCTGCTCGCCGGCGCTTGCCTGGGCCTCATGTACGCGACGAAAGAAACCGCGCTCATCGCCTTCGTCGCCCTGGCCGCCGCCGCATTGCTGGCGCGCTGGCGGCTGCGCTGGCCGCACTTGGCCGCGGCCGCGGCCACGGCCTTGCTGGTCTGCCTGGCCCTCAACCCGCGGGGTCTGTTCGAGCTTCCGCATGCGCTGCGCATCTACGCCTCCCGCGCCATTGGCGACCCTTTCCACATCCACCCCTGGCACTTCTACTTCGGACTGCTCCGCGGCGAAGCCGCCATCGCCGTGCTGGCCCTCATCGGCGTGGCCACCTGGTGGAGGCGGCCCGACGCCTCGTTAGTCCGCTTCCTGGCTTTCTACGTCGCCGCGATGACCATCGCTTACGCGGCGATCCCCTACAAGACGCCCTGGTGCCTGCTGGGCCTCTGGCACGCCTGGATCCTGCTCGCGGCTCTCGGCGCCGCATGGCTGCTGGAGCGGCGCCCTCGCCCGCTCCTCGCCGCGCTGCTCTGGCTCGTGGTCGCGCACCTCGGCTGGCAGGCCTGGCAAGGCTCGCGGCGCTATGCCGCCGATCCCAGCAATCCATACGTCTACGCGCACACCACGCCCGAAGTCTTCATCATCCGTGACCACCTGGAGAAGCTCGGGCGGGACACGCCCATTCAGATCATCAGCCGCGCCAACCTGTGGCCTCTGCCCTGGTACTTGCGCTCCTTCACTCAAGTGCAGTGGTGGAACGCGGTGCCGCAGGACGCTCCCGCCGCCCCGGTCATCCTGATCACGCCGGACCTGGAGCCGGCCCTCACACGCAAGCTCTACGAGTTGCCCCCTCCCGGCGAACGGCCCCTTTACGCGCCCTTCCTCGACCCCGGCACGCAGCTCCGCCCGGGTGTGGAGCTCCGGGGCTACGCGCGGGGGCTGACTGCCTATTGACATGCAATCTGCATGCAGCTATCGTGAAAGCATGTCGAGCCTGCTTCAAATCCGCAACGTCCCCGAGCCCCTCCACCGCAAGCTCAAGGCTCGGGCCGCGCTCGAAGGAATGTCGTTGTCCGACTACCTGCTTCAGGAAATCCTCCGCTTCGCCGAGCGGCCCACCTTGGCCGAGCTTAGGGAGCGCCTGGCGCAGCGCGCCCCCGTCGCCCCCCGCGTCGCCCCCGCCCAAGCCGTCAGACGGGAGCGAGATCGCCGATGATCGTCGCTGACGCTTCGGCCATACTCGAGGTTCTACTGGGGACTCCCGCCGCCCCGCGCATCTGTGCGCGACTGTTCGCCCCTCGCGAAACGCTCCACGCTCCCCACCTGCTCGACCTGGAGGTGGCTCAAGTCCTGCGCCGCTACTGCGCCTCAGGAGAGATGAGCCCGGAACGCGCTTTGCAGGCGCTCGAAGACCTGGCGGACTTACCCCTCACCCGCTACCCTCACAGCCCGTTCCTGAAGCGGATCTGGCAACTGCGGCACAACCTCACGGCCTACGATGCCGCATACATCGCGCTGGCCGAAGGCCTCGCCGCACCGCTCCTGACCCGCGACAAAGGCCTGGCCGCCTCCCGCGGGCACACCGCAGACGTGGAACTGGTTTGAGGACACCGGGGGTTGCGCAGGTGGCCCGCTACGACGCCTGGCCCAGCAGCCGCCGCACCAGCTCGCAGTTCTCCTGCACCTGGTCGCTGTAGCGTGGGTACATTCCCACGATCACCGCGTCCTGCGGCTTGATGCTGGTGTAGGCCAGCCGGAAGGCCGCCTCCAGCTCCTTGGGCGAATCAGTCACCCGTCCCGCCGCCAGCACCTTGAACGCCAGGCAGGTCTTCTTGGACTGGCGCACGGCCTGGTACATACGCGGCGGATCATCCGGGAGGAACACTTCGCCGTAGGGCGGGCGCTGGCCCAGCATCTTCTGAAGCTCCTCCCGCGTGCGGGTCACCTGGTAAACGCAGGTCATGTAGAAGTCGATATCCCAGCCCTGCTCCTCGGTGGCCTCGATGATCATCGGGTTGTGGCTCGACAGTCCCACCAGCACGCCGCTGTCACGCACCGCCTTGAGGAAATCGCGGATCTTCTGCTGCTCGCCCGCCCGCCAGCGCCGGTCCGTGGTGCCTCCATGGTGCACGATCCCGACCAGCCCCAGCCTGGCCAGCTTGGGGATCTGCGTGAGGTCTTCTTCCATGGGCCGACCCGATAGCAGGATGGCGTGCAGCTTGCCGCCCTCGGCCCGGAAGCGCTGCAAATCCTCGACGCCCCGCCCGCCCTGCGAGAACTGCCAGGTGTTGATACCGCACCCTTCGCACTGGCGCAGCGTCTGGCACACCCGCTCCGGGGTGAACCACTCCAGCATGTGCTGGCTGTACAGCCGGTTGAAGTGCGAGTAGCCGTAGAAAGTGTTGGCTCCCACTACCAGCCGCGTGATCTCGTACTTGCCCAGCCGCACCGTGGGCAGCCGCGGCGCCTGGGCTGCCGCCCCGGACGCCACCGCCAGGGCAGTCGAGGATTTTAGAAACTGCCGGCGCGATTCGCTCATATGTACTCAGGTTACTACGTCTTCGCCTTTGGAACGGGGACAGGCCGGGGCGTCCACGGAGGGACACCCAAGCCGGTCCCCGTTCCGGCGCTACTTTCGCTCGTACTTCCCCATGTAGCGCGCCTCCCCGATCACGTGCCCGTGGAGCGCTTGATCCAGCTCCGCCCGGCGCGCGCCCGCCTTCAGGCCCAGGCTCGGAACATCCAGCGCGTACAGCTTGAAGAAGTAACGGTGCGTCCCGTGGCGCGCCGGCGGGCACGGGCCGCCGTAGCCCGGCTTGCCGAAATCGTTCAATCCGCTCACTCCCGCGTCGCCCGGCCGGAATCCCTCCGGCAGCTCGTGCACCTCCGCCGGAAGGTCATACAGCAGCCAGTGATTCCACGTGCCCACCGGCGCGTCCGGGTCGTCCATGATCAGAGCGAAGCTCCGCGTTCCCGCCGGTCCCCCGCTCCAGGCCAGCCCCGGCGACCGGTCCGCGCCGTCACAGGTATATTGCTTCGGAATGACCGCGCCTTCCACGAAGGCCTCGATCGTCAGTTGGAGCGCCATGCTCCCCTCCCTCTACCAGCCACAGGCTACCAGTTGCCATCTACAGCCCGCTCGCCCCCAAAGCCCGGTCCAGCGCTTCCACAAAGAAGTGCTCTCCCCACATCACCGACTCGGCCACCCCCAGCTTCTTGTGAATGTGGTACACCCCGCCCCTGAGGATGCCTTCCCAGGCGGGATCGTCCTTCCCCAGATACCTGGTGCAGAGCGTGCGCAGAATGTGCCGCGCGGTCTGCCCGTAGAACCGCCCCTTCACCAGATCTCCGCTCAGCCCCTCCAGTTGCAGCAGGCCGCAGGCGGCGATGGCCGCGGCCGAGGTGTCCACCAGCGCGCGGCTGTCCTCGGGGGCGTCGTAGTCCCAGGGCGGCACGCCGTCGGCGGGCGTGTGCGCGATGTAGAAATCCGCGCACGCCTCCGCCGTCGCCAGGAACCGCGGATCGCGGGTGAAGCCGTACACCGTGCCGAAACCGTATAGCGCCCAGGTCAGCCCGCGCGACCAGCAGGAATCCGGGCGGTAGCCCTGGTGCGTGCTCTGCCGCAGGAACTCGCCCGTCTCCAGGTTGAACAGCCCCTCGTGCGCGGTCGAGCCGTCCCCGCGCACCAGCACCCGCCGCGTGGTCAGGCAGTGCCGGAACGCGATCTCGCGCAGCTTCTCGTCGTGGGTGTGGGCCGCCGCATGGAAGATGATCCCCACGTTCATCATGATGTCGATGAAAAGGGAATCCTCCGACACAAACGAGCGCAGGTACTCGCCCTTGCTCTTGAAGCGCAGCCCCATGGTGCGCCCGGCCTGAATCAGCACGTCGTTGAGCGCCGCTTCGCCGGTCATGCGGTGCCAGCGCAGGTAGGTGGACACGAAGATGAAACCCAGGTCGTGCACCTCCCGGTCGAACTGGCGCGGCTCCAGCGGCTTCGAGTAGCGGATGGCCTGCTGGCGCCACCAGTCTCCTTCCTCCGTGCCCGCGCCGCGCCGCGCGAAGATCCACATCATGCCCGGCAGGAAGCCGTCGCACCAGTGCGTCCAAGCCGGCAGGTCGTGCTTCCACCGTCCCTCCTTGGTGTACATGGGGTAGAAGTCCGGATACTTCTCGATGATTCCGCGCACCTGCCCCCGGGCAAAGCTCAGGACGTCCTCAAAGAGGGCGCGGTCAGTTTCTTGAGTCAGCTCGATCAACGTGTCACCTCGTCCTCACCATTTTGCTACCATCCGGGCATGGCTGCCACTGAGATCACCATCCTCAGTAACGGACCGGTCCAGGTGGAGGGGGATTTCGAGCTGCGCGATCCCAACGGGAAGACCTTCGAGCTGGGCGGGAAAACCACCGTTTACCTGTGCCGCAGCGGGCTGTCGCAGAACAAGCCCCGCTGCGACGGGGCACACCAGAAAGGCGGCTTCACCGACGACGGCGCCGCCCGCTCCCTGTGAGCCGCGAGGCGGGGGCTCAGCCCTCCTCCAGCACGCAGATGTTGGTCAGGTTGCGGTAGTTCTCCGCGTAGTCCAGGCCGTAGCCGACCACGAACTGGTCGGGAATCTGGAAGCCGGTGTACGCTACCTGAATGGGCCGCAGGCGCCGGCTGGGCTTGTCCAGCAGCGCCGCGATCCGAATCGAGCGCGGCTTGCGCTGCTCGAGCACGTGGATCAGGTAGGTGAGCGTGATCCCCGTGTCCACGATGTCCTCGACCACCAGCACGTCCGCCCCCTCTATCGAGGCGTCCAGGTCCTTGGTCAGCTTGACCTCGCCCGAAGTGGTCTTGCCCTTGCCGTAGCTGGAGATGCCGATGAAGTCGATATGCGTGAGACGCTGGATGGTGCGTGCCAGGTCCACCAGGAAGAAACACGCCCCCTTGAGTATGGCGATCAGGTACAGCGGATCGTTAGGGTAGTCCCGCTCGATCTGCGTGCCCAGTTCCTTGATGCGGGCCTGGATCTGCTCGGCGGGAATCAGTACGCGCAGCTTGGGTTCCGGTTGCGCCATCTTCTCAGCCTCCGCCGCCGCGCACCGCGCCGCTGGGCGGTCCGATGTGAATGTGCGGGCCGGTGGATCTGCCCGCCACAGAACCGCGGAACGCGAAGAAGGGGATGCGCAGGCCGCGCAGGTGGTCGCGCAACCAGACGCCCTCGGGATGGTCCGGGTCCACCGCCACGTCCACCCGCCCGCGGTGATCGTACCCCAGCGCGCGGTGCACCGCCGTGTCCCCCCGCGCGCTGACCGGCAGCGCCTTCGAGAAGCGCAGCTCGAAGGCCTGCGCGATGTCTTTCAGTTGCGCCATTCGGAACTGCCCGCTGCCATCGTGGCGCTCGGCCAGCGCCGGCAGGTACACCGACATCACCACCGCCGGAGGCGCCTGTTCCAGCTTGGCCAGCAACTCCTGCTCGGCGCGCGCCATGGCCGCCAGTTCTTGGAGCACACGCGCGCGCGAGGCCGCCAGGCTCATCTCCCGCCGGCAGCGGTCCAGTTCCTCCAGGTAGGGCGTCAGCGCCAGCCGCGCCAGCGCCCCTTCCTCCACCAGCCGCTTGGCCTGATCCACCCGCGCCTGGCGCCGCTCCACCCGGCGCGTGGCCGCCGCCAGCATCTCCTCGGCCTGCTGTTCGGTCAGTTCCTCGATTGGCAGGTCGCCGTAGAGCGTGCGCTCCAGGACGCGCAGGTCCTCGGCGTCTTCGCGCTCCCGCCGCGCCTGCTCGAGGCTGGCCCGCGGCAGCGCTCCCGCCTCCACCAGCGCCCCCACCCGCGCCGCGTCCTCCCGCCCGCGCAGCATCTCCGCCGGGGTGGGCGGCGGAGTCTGGGCCAGCAGACCACCGGCCAGCACCGCCACGAGCGCGAGCAGGATCATCTCCTCGATTGTAGTACGATGGGGGCGAGGAGCTTAGTGCCCAGGAAGAAGGACCAACCCCAGGATCCCGCCACCCCCGCCTGGCAGATCGCGGCCCAGGCCGCCGAATCCAAGAAAGCCCTTGACCTGGTGGTGCTCGATCTGCGCGAGGTTTCCGGCTTCACCGACCATTTCGTGATCTGCTCGGGCGCCAGCAACCGCCAGATCCAGGCCATCGCGGACGAGGTCGAGATGCAACTGAAGCGCCGCGGCCGCTATCCGCTGGGCGTGGAGGGCTACGAGCACGCCGAGTGGGTCCTGGCCGACTACGGCGAATTCATCATGCACATCTTCTCGCCCGCCGCGCGCTCCTTCTACGATCTGGAGCGGCTGTGGCGCCACGCCCCGCGATCGGACGGGGCGGCCGGGATCGCGCCCGGCCACTCTTCCGCACCACCGGACGTGCGGTCTTCCGCGTCCGGCGGTTGAACCCGGCGGCCCGGGCTGCTGGCCGCAGGATCCGATGGCAGCAGCGGCCCGTGCCGCCGCAGGGCGCTGGACAGGCCGGCGTTTACGGCGTCCGAGGAGCTGGCCCGGCGGTCGGCGCGCACCCCCACGAAGAACTGGCTGCCTTGCCCTGAGGAGCCGCGGGAACATTTTCAGCCGGCTTTGATCCGCCCCATCGCGCCATTGACAAGCACGGCCAATGGGCTTACCATGGGGTCAGCACTGAGAAAGGAGGTGGTCCAGCAAATGTTATCTGGCAGTACTATGACCCGTGAGGTGGTTGACTCCTGAAGCGACTGCTCTAACGTAGCCGGCTTCGTGTCAGTGTCGAGGCCACCGTTCCGGCGGACCGGCCGCCTCACTGGGTGCGGATGAGCCGCAGGCTCACCCCACGGCTACCGACCCCCGCGCCGTCTCACCCGCGGCGCGGGGGTCTTCATTTGGACCGCCCGGCGGGCGCCGCCCCGGCTCTGCTATACTGACGGTCTAGACCCGAGAAAGGCTGATTGCGTCTCATGAAGGCCGGGATTCACCCCGCGTACAACGAAGTAAACATCACCTGCGCCTGCGGGCACAGCTTCCGCACCCGCTCCACTCACAAGGGCGACATCCGCGTGGAGATCTGTTCCCGGTGCCATCCCTTCTTCACCGGACGGCAGAAGCTGGTGGACAGCGAAGGCCGCATCGACCGCTTCCAGCGGAAATACGGCCGGGGCAAGGCGCCGAGCCCGGCCGCGGCTACACCGGCCTAGTCCGGTGCCCGCCTGATTCGGCGACTCCCCGAGCGCTTAGGCAGTCAACCCACACGGGCATACGCCGAAACGGGCGCGAACTTCAGCCGGCGGTCACGGGACTAGCGCGGCGGACCCGGCTTGGGTCCAGGTCCGGGTCCAGGCTTGGGGCCAAACCCTCGTTCCGGCCCGCCCCGGCGGCGGCGCTGATCCCGTTCCTGGCGCATCTTCTCGTACTCAGCGCGCTGTGCTTCGTTCAGGAGGGCTCGAACTCTCTCGGTCTGCTCTTCCTGGATGGCCCGGGTTTCCGGTCCCCACTTCTTGCGCAGCTCGTGATAGCGCTTGCCGGTAGCCTCGAGGATCTCCTCAAGCTGGCCTAGCTGAACGTCGCTCAGCTTCAGCCGGGTCTGCAAATCCTCGACGTACTGCCGCCGCATCTGTTCCGAGCTGGGCGGGGCCGGGCGCGCCTTCACCGCCTGCACCGTGTAGAAGCGGTGCGCCAGCGCGCCTACCAAGGCTCCGCTCAGGAATACCAGTGTCAGGTAGACGAACACCGGCAGCCGGAAGGTTCTCATTGCGCTCTCTCGTAGGAAATGGCCTCGACGGGCACCATCTCGAGATCGACTGGCACGCCCTGGCTCTGGTCCGCGTCCGCCGCCAGGATCTCCAGGTAAGTGTTGCTGTAGAAAGCGGAGACGCGCCCCTGCGGCAGCGTCAGGAAAATCCCGATGAGCAGTGAGAGTAGCGCGGCCGCGGTCACGAAGCCCTGGGCCAGGCGGCGCAGATCCCCCGTCGAGGACCGGCGCGAATCGATGCGACGCCACAAACCGGGCATAAAGCCCGGTGTGGGCTCCGGATCCGGCAAAGCCTCCCTGTAGTTAACGAACAACCGGGACAACTCCGTCTCGAGCCGCCCGTTCGGCGCCTCCGGTTCTGGCCTCAACATCTAACCCCCACTCGATTCTACGCCTGGGCCGGCCCGCCTGCGGGGGCCAATCCGGCGTATGCCTTCAATACCCTTTGCCTGGCGCGGAAGAGCCGCACCTTTAGAGCATTCTCGTTCACCCGGTAGATCTTTTCAATCTCCTTCAACGAAAGACCTTCAATCTCCTTCAGCGTCAGCAGGATACGGTCCTGCTCCGAGAGCGTCCCCAGCAGGCCCGCCACCATGTCCCGCAACCTCCGCTTGTCCTGCTCGCTTCGCGCCTCCTGTCTGCTGGCTCTCGCGTCCGCCATCTGCACCTGCTGCTCGCTGAGGTCCGCCATTCGCGCTTCAGGCCGCCGACGCTGCCTCCTCAGATAGTCATAAGCCGCGTTCACCGTGAGCCGGTATAGCCACGGTTCAAACATCGCCGGGCTCCGCAACTGATCCAGCGAGAAGTACAGCCTTAAGAACACCTCCTGTCCCACATCCTCAACATCTTCCGGGCGCCCGATCAACCGGGCGATCGTTCCGAAGATCCGCTTGCGGTAGACCCGTACCACCTCGCCGAAAGCAGCATCATCACCCTCGCGAGCAAGATTGATGAGCTCGAAGTCAACCAGCATGCTACGGCCTTAGCCGGCATCCGCAAGGGCCTCGGCGTCCCTCATCCAGAATGGCGAACCGGCAATACAATAGGTTACAGGCACTGCGGGGCGCTAGCCAAGGTGGGATAGGAGCCCGGGGGCAGGAGTCAGAAGTCAGAAGGGTGGGACGCTGGTCTCGGGCTGGGGCGCGGCGCCGTGCTAGAATCTACCCTTAGCTCCGGTTTTTCATGGACTTCCTGGCAGGCCTGAATCCCCAGCAACGTCAAGCGGTTACGCACGTTGATGGGCCCTTGCTGATTCTGGCAGGGGCGGGCAGCGGCAAGACCCGGGTCATCACACACCGCATCGCCCACCTGATCCGCCACCACCGGGTTCACCCCGCGGCCATCGCGGCGGTCACTTTCACCAACAAGGCCGCCGATGAGATGCGGGAGCGCGTGCACCACCTGCTGGGCGACTCCCCACCCCCGGCCGGGCTGACCGTCTCGACCTTCCACTCCTTCTGCGTGCGCCTGCTCCGCCGGGACGGCCAGCGGCTGGCCGAGTTGCGTCCGGGCTTCACCCGCAACTTCACCATCTACGACGAGGGCGAGCAACTGGCCGTGGTCAAGGCCGCCTGCCGCCGCCTGGGACTGGAAGAGAAGCGGTTCATGACTTACCGCGGCGTTCAGTCCCGCCTGAGCCACGCCAAGAACCACCAGGAGTCCCCCAGGGACCTGGCCGCCTCACGGGACGAAAAAACCCGCAAGCTGGCCGAGGTCTTCGAGCTTTACGAGGCCCTGCTGCGCCAGTCCAACGCGCTGGATTTCGATGACCTGCTGCTGGAGACCGTGCGGCTTCTCCGCCACGACGAGGCCGCCCGCGCGGCCTACAACCGGCGCATCGTCCAACTGCTCATCGACGAGTACCAGGACACCAACCGCAGCCAGTACGAGCTGGTGCGCCTGCTGACGGACACCCACCGCAACCTGTGCGTGGTGGGCGACGAGGACCAGTCCATCTACGGCTGGCGCGGCGCCGACATCCGGAACATCCTGGACTTCGAGCGCGACTTCCCCGATGCCCTTACCATCCGCCTGGAGGAGAACTACCGCTCGACCAAGAACATCCTGGAGTGCGCCAGCCAGTTGGTGGCCAACAACCGCCAGCGGCTGGGCAAGTGGCTGTGGACCGCCGCGCCGGAGGGCGAGCGCATCGGCATCTACGAGGCCCGCGACGCCGAGGACGAGGCCCTCTTCATCGCCGAGCGCATCGACCGGCTCGTCCAGCAGCCATCCGACCGGGTGGCGGTGCTCTACCGCACCAACGCCCAATCCCGGCAGATCGAAGAGGCCCTGCGGCGCTCCGGCCGGCCCTACCACGTGGTGGGCGGCTTCAGCTTCTACCAGCGCGCCGAGATCAAGAACGCGCTGGCCTACCTGAAGCTCATCCACTCGCCCCAGGACTCGGTCTCGCTGCTGCGCATCGTCAACACCCCGGCGCGGGGCATCGGCAAGACCACCCTCGAGCAACTGGAAAGCTACGCGCTGGACCACAACCTGGACCTGGACTCCGCACTGGCCCGGATGCTCGCCGAGCAGCGCTTCCCCCCGCGCGCCCAGGCCGCCCTGGAGGCCTTCCGCAAGCTCATCCAGGACCTCCGCGGCGCGGCCGCCTCCGAGCCTCTCGACGAGCTGCTCCACCAAGTCCTCAAGCGCAGCGGCTACTGGGGCATGCTCGAGCGGGACGATTCGCCCGAGGCGGAAGCGCGCCTGGAGAACCTCAAGGAGCTGCTCAACGCGGCGGCGGAAGCAACCGAGCGCGAAGAGGGCATTCCCGAGTTCCTGGACCACGCCGCGCTGGTCTCGGAGGCCGATTCGCTGGACGAGCGCGCCCAGGTCTCACTGCTGACGCTCCACAACGCCAAGGGCCTGGAGTTCCCCATCGTCTTCATCGCCGGCCTGGAGCAGGGCCTGTTTCCGCACTCGCGCTCGATGGAGCGGCCCGAGGCCCTGGAGGAGGAGCGCCGGCTGTGCTACGTCGGCATGACCCGCGCGCGCCAGCGGCTCTTCCTGAGCTGGGCCCGCGTCCGCCGCCGCTGGGCCGGCGACGACTGGGAGCCCAGCAATCCGTCGCAGTTCCTCCGGGAGCTGCCCGCGGCCGTGACCGAGCCGCTGGGCGAGCGGCCCTCCACCGTCCAGGTGGACCTGTTCGCCGAGCAGCACCAGGTGCGCGAGAGCGTCCGCAAGAGCGTCCTCCCCGGCAAGACGTATAATTCTCTGGAGAACATCGCGGAGTTCTTCGCCGCGCGCGGGCTGAAAGCCCCGTCCCAGGTGGCGGCCGCGGCGGGCCAGCCCAAGGTGGTGGCGATGCCGCGCAAGCCGGGCAAAGGGCTGGTCCTCGGCGCCGAGGTCGTGCATCCGCGCTACGGGCGCGGGACCATCGTCCGGCGCGAAGGCGAAGGCGACGCCACGAAGCTCACGGTGAGCTTTCACAAGCACGGTTTGGTCAAACTTATCGAACGCTACGCATCGTTGAAAACACCGGAATGAATACCAAGAACATCACCGACAAGCAGGAACGCAAGAAGATCAAGCGGGCGGCCCGCAAGAAGGCCCCGCCCAAGCAGAAGCGCGCCTCCGGCGTGGCACGGGGTTCACAGAAGCGCAAGGTCAAGAAGATGGTCAAGGGCCAGCGCAAACGCTAACCGCCCGGCGCACCCGTGGGCCAACTGCTGCGCACCAAGAGCATCGACGCGCTCCTGGCGGCCGCCGACGAACCCGGCAAACGCCTGCGCAAGACGCTGGGGCCGTGGAGTCTCACGGCCCTGGGCGTCGGCGCGGTTATCGGCTCGGGCATCTTCACCGTGATCGGCACGGCGGCGGCCGGGGAGACGCTTAGTTTCCGTTCGCTTCTTCACGCCCCGGTGCTGGACCTGATCCTGCACGGCCCCGGGGCGCTCTCCACCATCGGGCGTCCCGGAGCTGGGCCGGGGATTGCCCTATCCTTCGTGCTGACCGCCATCGCCTGCGGCTTCGCCGCGCTGTGCTACGCCGAGTTGTCCTCGATGATCCCGGTGGCGGGCAGCGCCTACACCTACACCTACGCCACGCTGGGGGAGATCTGCGCCTGGATCATCGGCTGGAACCTGATCCTGGAGTACGCGGTCTCGAACATGGCCGTGGCGGTAGGTTTCTCGGCCTACCTCAACGACCTGCTGGAGAGCGTGTTCGGGTTCCACCTGCCGCCGCGGCTTTCCGGGCCGATCATCGCCGGCGGGCAGTTCACCGGCAACTGGTACAACCTGCCGGCCCTGATCGTGCTGCTGTTGCTCACCTGGATCCTGGTGCGCGGAGTGCGCGAGAGCTCGGGGACCAACAACGTAATGGTGGTGGTGAAGGTGGCCGCCATCCTGATCTTCGTTTTCGGCGCGGCGCGCGCGGTGCAGGCAGAGAACTGGCAGCCCTTCATGCCCAACGGGTTCCCCGGCGTGCTGACCGGTGCGGCCATCGTGTTCTTCACCTACATCGGCTTCGACTCGGTCTCGACGGCGGCCGAGGAGTGCCGCCACCCGCAGCGGGACCTGCCCATCGGCATCGTGGCCAGCCTGGTGGTCTGCACCGTCCTGTACGTATCCGTCGCGGTGGTGCTGACCGGCATCGCGGACTGGAAGACCCTGGGCAACGCGGCGCCGGTGGCCAACGCTCTCAAGGCGCTGGGCTACGACTCGATTCGCCGCTTCGTGGGTGTGGGCGCGCTGGTGGGCATGGTTTCCTCGCTGCTGGTCTTCCAGTACGGACAGGCGCGTGTGTGGTTTGCCATGTCGCGCGACGGGCTGCTGCCGGCGGCCTTCGCGAAGGTGCATGCGCGCCACCGCACGCCGCACATCTCCACCTGGGTGGCTGGCCTGCTGGTGGGCCTGCCGGCCGGGATCTGGGACATCGGCGCTTTCGCCGACCTGTCCAACATCGGCACCCTGTTCGCCTTCATCGGCGTATCGGCGGCGGTCATCGTCCTGCGCCGCACGCAGCCGGAGCGCCCGCGCGGTTTTCGGGTGCCCGCCTCACCCTGGCTTCCGGCGCTGTCGATTCTGTTCTGCCTGATCCTGATGCTCAGCCTGCCGCTTCAGACCTGGGTGCGCTTCGCGGTCTGGCTGCTGATCGGCCTGGGCGTATACTACATGTTCGGAAGAAAGCACAGCCAGTTGGCTGGCAAGGAGTAGCCATGTCACCCTTCGAGGTGGTTTCCGCTTCGCGCCGCCGCTTCCTCATCACGGCGAGCGGCGCCGCTTTCAGCCGCGCCTTGTTCGCCCAGCAGGCCACCGGAACGGCGCGGCGCATCGCGCCGGCCGGCCCGGCGTCCCGCTACGTGCCCTCCGTCAAGGCCGCCTTCGTGCGGCGCAAGGAGGACTACGGCATGCTGTGGCCCGGCGCCATCTACGACGGCGAGGCCGCCCGCAAGAAATACACTGCCGAAACCCTGGCCGCGGCCAAGCGCCTGGGGGTGAAGCTCGACCTGCGTCCCGCGCCCATCTACAGCCTCGCCGAGGCCGACGAGTGGATCGCCCAGGCCGCCGCTGAAAAGGCCGACGGCCTCTTTCTGCTGCTGCTCGACCGCCAGCAGCACGCCTGGCCCGCCGCCGTCAAGGCCGCCGACAGCAGGATCCCCACGGTGATCTTCGCCCCCATCGGCGCGGCTTTCACCACCAACACCGAGACGCTGGCCGCGCGCGAAGGCGTTTTCATCGCCTCGACCGACGATTTCCGCCAGGCCGCCTACGGCCTGAAGATGCTCAAGGCCGGCGCCAAGCTGCGCGAGATGCGCTTCGTGGTGCTACAGGGCAAGGAGCGCAAGGACGTCGAGCTGAAGCCCTTCGGCACGAAGCTGCGGTATGTGCCTGCGAGCGAGTTCCTCGCGGAGTACAACCGCACGCCGGTCAGCGAGGAGGTCAAGCAGCTCGGCCAGCAGCTCATCCAGGGCGCCACCAAGGTGGTGGGCGCCACCGAGCAGGATGTGCTGAACGGGATCAAGAGCTACGTGGTGGCGCGGAACTTCCTGGAGCGCGAGCAGGCCGACGGCATCACCATGGACTGCCTGGGCGCGCTGGGAAAGACCCCGGTCAGCCTGCCCTGCATCGCCTGGTCCGCCATGCTGGACCACGGCATTCCAGCGGCCTGCGAGGCGGACCTGGGTGCATGCGTCACGCATGCACTGGTGCAACTGCTCTTCGACCGCCCGGGCTTCGAGCAGGACCCCGTGCCCGAGACCGTCAAGGAGTGCCTGATCGGCGCGCACTGCACTTGCCCGACCCGGCTGGCGGGTTTCTCGAAGCCCCCCGAGCCTTACTACCTTTCGCACCACCACGGCATGCGCGACGCCGTGCCGGTGCCGCAGTGGCGGGTGGGCCAGCGGGTGACGGTGGCCGACGTCGAGTTCGGCGGGAAACTGCCGCGCCCGCGCATGGTCATCTCGGCGGGCAAGGTGGTGGCCAACGTGGCAGTGCCCCCGGCGGGCGGCTGCGTGGTGTCGGTGATGGTCGAGCTGGACGGAGTCCGGGACCTGCTGGCCTACCCGGGCTTCCATCAGATCTTCTTCTACGGCGACTACAAGAAGGAGCTGGCCGCTTACTGCCGGCTGCACGGCGTCGAGCCGCTGGTGGTGTAGGCCTTGACTTTCCCTTTTTCTTCGCCCACAATCGAGGTATGGCACTCACCCGCCGGCAGAAAGAGGTTCTGGACCTGATCGCCGCCTTCGTGGCCGACCACGGCTATTGCCCCAGCTACGAGGAGATCGCCCGCGGATTGGGACTGGGCTCGCTGGCCACCGTGCACAAGCACATCTCGGCGCTGGAAAGGAAGCACTACCTGCGGCGCGGCTTCAACCAGAGCCGCTCTCTGGAGGTCACGCCGAAGTACGTCCAGGAGCAGCGCAAACACCGCCCCGCCGCCGCGGCCCTGGAGATTCCGCTGATGGGCCGCATCGCCGCGGGCGTCCCGGTGGAAGCGGTGGCCGGCCGTGAGCGGCTGGACCTGGGCAGCTTCGCCGGTCAGGAGAACCTGTTCGCGCTGGAAGTGCGCGGGGATTCGATGATCGACGAGCACATCCTGAGCGGCGATCTGGTGCTGGTCCAGAGCGCGCCGGAAGTGCGCGACGGAGAGCTGGTGGTGGCCCTGGTGCGCGGCTCTGAGACAACCTTGAAGCGGTTCTATCGAGAACCGGGGGACATGGCGCGGCTGCAACCGGCCAATGCCCAGATGCCCCCCCTGCGCGTGCCTCTGGCCGAAGTGCAGATTCAGGGACGAGTTCTGGCCGTGCTGCGCAAGTACAAGTAGGCCCGCCGACCGTTTACCCGGCTGTCTATCCAGCCTGGGCGCGGAGGCGGAGGATTTCCGCCTCGGCGCGCAGCCAGTCTTCCTCGGCGGAGCCGCCATGACAGCCGCGCTCCTGCCAGTACGAATACGCCAGGCGCTCGATGGCCTCACGCTCGCTCGCGGTGAACTCCTCCGAGAGCGCCGCCAGCGCCCGTGGCACGGCGTCCAGTGAGGCGGCGACAGCGGCCGCCTTGGGAGCTCGCTTGCGCTTCAGCGCGGGCGCGGCGCCCGTGCCCGGACCGGGATTCTCCTTCTTCGTGGTTCGCTTCGTAGGCATTCCGCTACCCTCCCTCCAGCCGGACTTCTAACATCTTACCAAATCGGCGGGGGCGATGCGTGGCTGTAGGATGAAATCCCAGTCAACTCCTCGTTATTTCCTCTACCGGCAGGGGTAGTACGGGCTATGCGTCGGGGACGCACTCGCGAGCATGAAAGCCCTGAGAAAGGACGGGGTGTCCAGCTACTGGGTTAGTCGCAGGATCTCGGAGGCGATCTTCAGGAAGGCGTCCCCCAACTGCTGCGTGGTGGGCGAATAGACATACATTCCCACGGGCTGGCTGGGGTCGTGGATGGGGCTGGCGGGATCGTTGGCGATACGCCGTAGCAGCGTGTGATCGATTGTCTCCGCCGAAGTCCCGCCCAGACCGATGGCGTAGATCAAGGGCCTCAGGCCATTGTCGTTGCGAATGCGGGTGGCGATGTTGTCCGCCAGGTTGTTGGCCGCATAACGAACGCCCAGTGGGCCATCCGGGCGGATGCGCCCGGCGTAGGGATGGCCGGTGGGGAACCTCCCCCCGTTGGATGAGCTTAGCGGCATATAACCCAACATCGAGTTCCCGTTTGGATCGGTGTCCGGGATGTAGGCGATGTCGCGCCGCATTCGAGTGCGATATGACTGGGTTGTGCCGGGAGCGAAGGCGCAGTTGGAGCAGTTTGGCGCCACCGTCCACTCGTTGTGCGTCGGGGAGGCAGCCTGCGTCAGCATAGCGCCCCAGGTGGTTCCGCGCGTGCTGTAGGTGTTGATGGGCGCGGATATGAAACCGAGCTTGGCAGTCGACGAACTGCAACTGCTGGCGGGCATCGTATACGTGGTAGAGGTGCTGGAATAAGGGCTGTTACCGTCGCCATACCGCTGATCGGAAACGGTCTTGACCGGGAAGTTCGCTGTCAGCGCGGTGGGACGGCCATCCGTGAAGAACACTATGACGTTGAGAGCGCCCACCTCATTGATGCTCACCAATTGCTGATAGCCCTGCCAGAGGGCCTGGGCGGTGCCGGTATTCCCGGCGAAAACCATGGCATCGATGGCGCCGTGAATGTTCTGGGGCGAGCGCGACTTGAAATCAAAGCCATAGGGGAAGCTCACGTGGTACGGGCCGCTGAAACTGACCATCCCCACCCGGTCGCGGCCCTCCGAGAACTTGTCCACGAACAGGTGGGCGGCAGCCCGCACCTCGTCATCGGCGCCCGCGCTGAGGATCGACCCGGAGCGGTCCATCAGCAGGATCAGGTTCACGTCGCGCCGCGAGGCCTGCGCCGAGACCCTGACCTGGGCCCAGTCATGGCGCAGGATGCGCAGGAAATACAGCGGCGAGTCGGTACTCGCCACCATAGTCACCCGGCGCGTCCGGTTGCCTGTTTCGGTCACCTGGACGCTCAATTGGGTGTTGGCGGTGGCTAGAACGCCGCTCGGGAAATTGGCATGGAAATACTCCGTGGCGGTGGCGCCGGCGCTGGCCACCTGCGAGCTCAGGTCCATGCCGCGGTCCAGCGAGCGGGCGCCCGCCAGCACGGCGGCGTCCACGGCCGCCGACAGCTTGGTCCGGATCATGTAGAGCATGCCGCAGTCGAAGGCCAACCCCACCAGCGGCAGAATCATGATCAGGCTGACCGTGAGCAGGACGAAGATCACCCCCCGCTCAGCCCAGCGCGGGCACTTGCTTCGAGTCCTCATAGCGACCTCGCCTGGCCTCCTAGAAAATCGACCGGCTGTAAACGCCGGTGGTTCCGCCGCCGTCCAGGCTCAGCCCGGTGGAGCGGAAGTACACTTCCACCATGTAGGCATCCATGCCCGGCCCCATGCTAGGCATCAGCGCGATGAAGCCGTTGGCCCGCGCGGTGGTGTCCCGGAGGTAGTTGTTCACGGTTCCGTCGGATTGGACGCTGGCGGGCGTGCCATGGGCGCTGACCGCCAGGGTGCGATTTCCCACCACGATCCGCTTGGTGAACACCGGCCAGTTGATGTTAGTGCACTGGTCGTCACTCAATCCCGCGGCGGCGCACTGATCGTGCCCGATGAAGTACACCTTCGAGAAGATGACCGTTCCCTCGCCGCCGTCGCGGGTCATTCCAAGCCCGCCGGCCAGCCGCACCAGGATGTCCTGGTTGGCCGTCACCGCGAAGTCCACTCCCCGGGCGAACATATGCCCGGCGTCCCGCCCCACCTGGACCACCTGGATGCCCCTGGTCAGACTGAAGCCCAGCACATACACTCCGACAGTCAGCGGGATGAGCAGCAACATCGAGAAGGCAAACTCCACTATGGTGCTGCCACCGCATCGAGCGCGCTTTTCCCTACGCATAAGCTCCCTCTCTACCGCGCCGGGCAACCCGCGGGAGGACATGGCTCCATGAGGTCCGAGGACCGCGCCGCGATGGTGACTGCGTCGCCGCTCTTCCACAGCCCGGCGAAGGGCCGCCAGGGGAAGCCCTGGATGGAGATCTCGACAATGTTGCCCCCGGCGTTGCTGGTGGTCTCGACCAGGGTGTCCGGCCGGAAATAGCGGATTCTGATCCTGGACGCCGCATCCGCCTCCGGGATGAAATTCAGGGCGTGGTAGCGGACCACCGAACGGATGGAGGCATCGTGCCCCAGCCCGGTCTCGGTCTGGCCGGTGATGGCATAGCGCACTCCCTCTCGCACGGCACTCTGGAAGGTCGCCTTCAGGAAGATGACCAGGCACAAGTCGATGAGCAGGAACATGATCGCCAATAGGGGGAGGATGGTCAGCCCCAGCTCGACGACTTGGGCGCCGCGCTGAGCCTGTCTGCGGTCTGAGCGTGCTGTCATCGGCGAAACCCTCCGTTGTGGGTTCTGGATGAAGATTTCTACTGATTGCAGTATTAGATGCTCTTATACTAAAGAGCGCGGAAGCGCGGGTTTTCTTTACTGCCCTGGTGGGTGATTTCACCCTCCCGCGCCAAGACCATGGAGCCTTCGGAGCCTCCCAAGCCCTCCGCGGCCTCCGGCAACGGCTCGTGCGAAGCAGTTGTCGCGGCTTCAGCCGGGGATGGGCACGGCCTGGAGATCGAGCGGCAGCTCGTGGAGGCGTATAGCGCCCACGCTCCAGGTCTGCTCCGCTACGCCTGCTTGCTCACCGGGGAAACCTCGCTGGCCGAGGATCTTCTCCAGGAGTGCTTCCTGCGCTACTTCCGGGTGCTCAGCGCCGGGGAGCAACTCCGCAATCTCGCGGCCTGGTTGTACCGGGTCACCCGCAACTGCCACTTCGCGCGGCAACGGGCCGGTCCGGCCGCCCGGGAAGTGGCTCTGGATTCCGAAAGCTGCGTCCTGCACCGCGGCCCCAATCCGGAGAGCCTCTACCAGAAGCGTGAGCTGGCGCGGCAGGCGCTCGGACGCCTGGCCCCACGTGAACTGGAATGCGTGCGATTGCGGGCCGAGGGTTTGAGCTATGCTGAGATAGCGGAGGTGCTCAACATCCGCAGCGGCACCGTGGGCGCCTTGCTGAGTCGCGCGTTCCAGAAATGCCGGAGCTTGCCCGGCGCGGAGGAACACCATGTTTAGCTGGATGCGAAGGCGGCTGTGGGGGCGCCCCTCCGACGCCGAGCTGCTCGACCTCGCCCTGGGAGAGACTCCCGCCATGGAGGCGCCTTCCGGCCTCCAGCCGGAGCTGGAGCGCCTGCGCGAGGAGTGGAGCCGGCTGGTGGAGTTGGAGACTCTGGCCCGGCCCCAGGAGTCGCCGGACTTGGACGGGCTGCTCACCCGGATCTGACCGCTACCCGTGCCGCAGCCGCGGCTCCCGAGAGGGTGCGGGAGCGCGGGCGCCTATCGCGCTGGCTGGCCACCGAGCTGGAAGCCTACTTTGGCGCGCACGGCCGGCAGATGGCCCCCATTCCGGGCGGCGAGGCTCACCATCTGTGGTGGGATCTGGCTGGAGAGGCCAGCCTGCTGAGCACGTTCCTTGGGCGTCGCACGGCGGCTCGTATCACCGACGCGGTGCTGGCGCGGCTGGGCCCGGCTACCGGATGAGGGACAAGGCTGGAACGGCGACGTGCGCCTGAGAGGTTATCTCGATGCCGAGCCCCGGCTGGCGGGGTGGATACTGCTGGCTGGCGGGGTCCAGCTTGCGGCCGGGCTGGCGGTGGGGCTGATCTGGCTCCTCACTGGTGAGCCCGCCTGGATACGGCTCTACGTCCTCTACCCGGGTCCGGTCTTTCTGACCGGTTTGGCCGCCTTGGAACTGACGCTCGGCTTGACCGCGTGGTCGTACTTCGCGGCCGGGGACCCGTTGCGCCCGGCGTGGCTGCTGGCCAGCCTGGCGGCGGCCAGCCGTCTGGCCGGCCTGCTGGCATCGCAGTGGCTGACTTCCGAACCCGGCCTGCTGGCCCACCGGCTCTGGCTCAGCACCTGGGATCCGCAAGCCGTGCTTTCCTTCCCGCGGCTGGGACTGACGGCGGGCGGCCAAGTGGCCATGGCGGTGCTGTGCTGCGGGCTGCTGGTGGTCATACACGCTTACCGGCGTCACCGTCTGAGAGCCGAGCCGGGCCCGCTGGAGTGGACCGTAGTGGGCGGCGCCGCCCTGTTCCCGCTGCTCGAGTTGCGCGACGCCGCCTCCTGGCTCGCGGGTCCGGTGAACACGCTGGCCCCCTTCAAGATCCTCAGCCTGGTGGCCGCGCCGCTGTCGGCGCTGTCCCTGTACGTGGCCCTGCTGCTGCGGCGCTCCTCCCTGAACATGCACGGCGGGCTGATCGCGCGGTGCTGGGGTTCTTACAGCCTCGGCATCTTCGCCACGGTGTGCGGTTACCTGGGCGTGTGGGCCATCACCCACGGATACCTGCCGTGGCAGGCGCGGGTGCTGGTGGCGCTGATCTGGTGCGTGTCCGCCATGGCGTACGCCCTGGGACCGGCCTATCAGGTGACCGCCATCCGGAGGGCGCGGCGGGCGGCGCTGGAACTGTCCGGTGCGGAGGCTGGCACGGAGTAGCCGGACGCCTCAGGCGCCCACCGGCGCCAGCTCGCGCCGGTACTTGCACTTGCGGTCGGGGCACTGCACGGCGGCGCCCGCTTTCCCCCGCCGTTCCACCAGGTAGGGACTGCCGCACTGCGGGCACTTCGCCGCCAGCGGCTTGGCCCAGGCCACGAACTCACACTCCGGATAGCGGTTGCACCCGTAGAAGGTGCGGCCCCGGCGTGAGCGGCGCTCGATAATCTCCCCTTGCCCGCAGGTGGGGCAGGCCACTCCGATGGTCTTCTGCTTGACGTACTTGCAGGTGGGGTAGTTGCTGCACGCGGTGAACTCCCCATAGCGCCCGTGCTTGAGCACCAGTTGGCTGCCGCACTGCGGGCAGTTCTCTTCCAGCGGCACGTCGGGCTTCTTCTCCTCGCTGCCGATGCGCCTGGTGGTCTTGCAGTCAGGGTAGCCCGAGCAGGCCTGGAACGTGCCGAAGCGCCCCCGCTTGAGCACCATGGTCCGCCCGCAGTTCTCGCAGTAGTCGGCGTCCTCCTGCTCGGTCAGGTCCGCGTTGTCCACGTCCGGCAAGTCCACCGCCAGCTCCCGCGTGTTGGTGCAATCGGGGTATCCGCTGCACCCGATGAAACTGCCATGACGGCCCCAACGGATCACCATGGGCTGCCCGCACTTATCGCACACCAGCTCGGTGGGTTTCTCCAGCCGCTTGATGTCGGTCATGTGCTTCTCGGCCCGGCGGAGGTCCTTGGCGAAATCCTTGTAGAAGTCCGCCAGGGCGGAGCGCCAGTCCAGCTTGCCCTCTTCGATCTCGTCCAGCTCTTCTTCCATGCGGGCCGTGTAGCGTACGTCGAAGATGTCGTCGAAGCTCTCGATGAGCAGATCGGTGACCACCATGCCCAGCTCGGTGGGATTGAGCCGCCCGCCCTCCTTCTTCACGTAGCCGCGCTCCTGGACCGTCGAGAGGATGGAGGCGTAAGTGGAAGGACGGCCCACCCCGTCGGACTCCAGCTTCTTGACCAGCGAGGCCTCGGTGTAGCGCGGCGGCGGCTCGGTGAAGTGCTGTTCCGGATGGAGCGAGCGCAGCTTCAGCCGCTGGCCCTCCATCACCGCGGGCAGCTTGTGCTTAAGCTCTTCGTCCTCCTCGTCCTTCTGATCCTTGCCCTCCTCGTAGACCGCCAGGAAACCGTCGAAGCGCGGCGTCGAGCCGGTGGCGCGGAAGAGGTAGTGGCAGCCGTCCTTGCCCGCGGCCGAGACTTCGATGGTGGTTTGGTCGAAGAGTGCGGGCATCATCTGCGAAGCCACGAATCGCTTCCAGATGAGCTGGTAGAGCCGCAGCTCATCCTCGCCCAGGTGGCGGGCGACGGATTCCGGTGTGTGAAACACCGAGGTGGGGCGGATGGCCTCGTGCGCGTCCTGGGCGTCCCTCTGGTTGCGGTAGAAGTTGGGCGTCTCGGGCAGGTATGGCGCGCCGTAGCGCTCGGCGATGAAGTCGCGGGCCTCGCGCAACGCCTCCTCGGACACGCGCACCGAGTCGGTGCGCATGTAGCTGATCAGACCCACCGGCCCTTCCTTGCCCAGCGCGATGCCTTCGTACAGCCGCTGGGCCAGCATCATGGTGCGCTTGACGCTGAAGCGCAGCTTGCGCGCCGCCTCTTGCTGCAAGGTCGAGGTGATGAAGGGCGGCACGGGATTGCGCCGCTTTTCCCGGGTGCTGACCGAGCGGACCGCGTAAGCGGCGCCTTCCAGTTGCGCCACCAGGCCGTCGGCGGCGGCCTGGTCCGGGATCTCCAGGGATTCCTCGTCGCGCTTGACCAGTTGCGCCGCCAGCACGGGCGGCTTGGCGGCCGCCAGGTGCGCCTGGATAGTCCAGTACTCGCGCTTCTGGAAGGCGCGGATCTCGCGCTCGCGTTCGACGATCAGCCGCACCGCGACGGTCTGCACACGTCCCGCCGACAGCCCGCGCCGCACCTTCTCCCACAGCAGGGGGGAAATCTTGTAGCCCACCAGGCGGTCCAGGATGCGCCGCGCCTGCTGCGCGTCCACCAGCCGCCGGTCCACCTTCGCCGGGTGCTCAAACGCCTTGCGGATGGCCCGCGAGGTGATCTCGTGGAACATCACCCGGTAGACCTGGGGGCCGCCGTCGGACTTGCCCCGCAGCTCTTCCTCGAGGTGGAAGCAGATGGCCTCGCCTTCGCGGTCCGGGTCGGCCGCCAGGTACACGGCTTCGGACCTCTTGGCCGCCTGCCGCAGCTCCTGGATCAGCTTCTTCTTGCCCTCGATGACCGCGTAGGTAGGTTCGAAGCCCTGCTCCACGTCCACCGCCAGGTCGCGTTTGGGAAGGTCCTTGATGTGGCCCAGGGAGGCCTTCACCACGTACTGCTTGCCCAGGTAGCGGCCGATAGTCCGGGCCTTGGCCGGCGATTCGACGATGACCAGCGATTTCGACATGCGGCTTCGGTTCAACCTGGCTGGGAGGCTGCCATCCGGCTATGCCGGGCGGATCAGGTGCGCCCGCGGCCAGCCGTCAGAAGAGGCTCTTCCCACACTTTAACAAAATTCTTGCCCGCAAGCTGGCGGATGGCGCCGCTCATTTCGAGTTCGAAGAGAGCGGCGATGATCTCCGAGGAGCTGAACTCCTCGAGGGACAGGAGGAGTTGGTCGATGTGGAGGGCGGAATCGACCCTAAGCCGGTCTAAGATCCGCGCACTCACTACTCCCGCCGGACCTTCCGGCAGGCCCGGCCGCGCCGTCCGCTCCCCCGCTTCCTCGAACAACTCCGGCTGCCGCCGCGCCGCCAGCCACCGCCGGTCCTCTGGCGACAGCTCCTCCAGCACGTCGTCAAGACCCTGCACCAGTTTGGCCCCCTGCTTGATCAGCAGGTTGGGGCCCCAACTCGTCCGCGAAGTGATGTTGCCCGGAATCGCGAACACCTCCCGCCCCTGGTCGAGCGCCAGCCGCGCCGTAATGGCCGAACCGCTGTACTGCGCGCCCTCGACCACCATCACCCCCGCGCTCAGCCCGCTGATGATGCGGTTGCGGATGGGGAAGTTCTGCGGATAGGCCGGCGCGCCCATGGGGAACTCCGAGATGAGCAGGCCCTTCTCGATGATGTCCTCGGACAGCTTGCGGTTCTCGGTGGGGTAGACCACATCCGCGCCGCAGCCCAGCACGGCGACGGTGGCGGCGCCGGCGGTTAGCGCGCCACGGTGCGCCGCCGTATCGATGCCGCGCGCCATCCCGCTGACGATGACCAGACCGGCCCGGCCCAGATCCGCAGCCAGCCGTTCGGTGACGGCGATACCGTAGGGCGAGGGCCGGCGCGTTCCGACGATCGCCAGCATCAGGTCCTCCAGCAGTTCCACGCGGCCCCGCGCAAACAGAACAATGGGCGGGTCGAAGATCTCCCGCAGCCGGGCAGGGTAGCGTGGCTCCACCAGAGGGATGGCCACCGCCCCGCAGGCCCCCATCTTCTGCCACTGCGTGGCGGCGTCCTCGAAGGCGCAGCCGCTGGTGATGGTCTGCGCCAGGCTGCCGCTGGCGCCCGCGGCCTCCAGCTCGCTGCGCGAGGCGCGAAAAATGCCGAACGGCGAGCGGAACCGCTCGAGCAGTTTCGCCGCGGTGCGCGCCCCCAGCCCCGGCACCATCCGCAGCGCCAGCCAGTTCAGTTGTTCGTCCGCCTGCATTTGTGCCGCCTGCATCGACACTGCTCCCTACTGTTGTTGGTGCCTCCAGCGTAGCAGGGTTCTCACGGAAACCTTCTCGGTGTGCCAGTCGAGCCGCCACCCCATGCTATTCTTAAGTTCTACCTCCTCTCGTCAGCGGGCGCACCTTGAAGGTCGGATTCGTCAGCCTGGGCTGTCCCAAGAACCTGGTGGACACCGAAGTCATGATGGGCCAGCTCGCCGCGCGCGGCCACCTGCTCACCCCGCGCCCCGAGGATGCGGATGTGATCGTGGTCAACACCTGCGGCTTCATTGGCTCCGCCCAGCAGGAATCCGTGGACGCCATCCTGGAGATGGGGCGGCACAAGGTTTCCGGACGGGCGCGAAAACTCGTCGTGGCGGGCTGCCTGGTGGAGCGGTTCCGCGAGCAGATCCGGAGAGAGCTGCCGGAAGTGGACGCGCTGGTGGGCGTCAACGACATCGACCGGGTGGTCGAGATCTGCGAAGGAGGCGAGGCTTCCAGCGATGCCCGCGGTCCCTATCTCTACACCCACCTCACCCCGCGCCGCCTGGCTACGCCGCCGCATTATGCCTACGTAAAGATCGCCGAGGGGTGCGATCACTCCTGCGCCTTCTGCATCATCCCGCAGTTACGCGGGGCGTTCCGCAGCCGGCCCTTGGATTCCGTCATCGCCGAAGCGGAGCAGCTCTTCGCGCAAGGGGTTCGTGAGATCAACCTGGTAGCGCAGGACACGACGGCGTACGGCGAGGACCTGGGTCTGAAAGACGGCCTGGCCGTGCTGCTGGACCGGCTGGCGCGCCTGAGAACGCCGCGCCCGGTCTGGATCCGCTCGCTGTACGCGCATCCCAACAAGATCACGGCCCGGCTGCTGGAGACGCTCGCGGCGCACCCGGCGCTGGTTCGTTACCTGGATCTCCCGCTACAGCACTCCAGCGCGCGCGTGCTGCGCCGCATGCGCCGCGGGGGCTCGGGCAGGATCTACCTGCGGCTCATCGAGAAGATCCGCCGCGCCGTACCCGGCATCGCGCTCCGCACCAGCCTGCTGGCGGGCTTTCCCGGCGAGACCCGCGAGGACTTCGAGGATCTGCGCCGGTTCGTCCAGGCGGCCCGTTTCGACCACTTGGGAGTGTTCGCCTACTCCGACGAGGAAACCAGCGCCAGCTTCCTCCTGGAAAGCAAGCTGAGCGGACGCGCCATTCAGAGCCGCGAGCGCCGGCTGATGGGGCTTCAGCGGCGCATCTCAAGGGCGCTCAACCGCCGCTGGGTAGGCCGCGAGGTTCCGGTGCTGATTGAAGGGCCGTCGCGGGAAACAGACCTGCTGTGGGAGGCGCGCGCGCCCTGGCAGGCGCCCGAGATCGACGGCGTCTGCCTGATCAACGACGTGGAGGGAGCGCCGCCCCGCCCGGGCGACATGCGCCCCTTGCGCGTGACCGCCGCCCACGACTACGACCTGGTGGGCACGCTGCTGGAGGAGGAGACGGATGGCGCGCCAGCCCGGTAGGATCTCGCAGGCCGCGGCGCGCGCGCTGGCGAGCTGGTTCGGCTGCGGCTACTTCCCCGCCGCGCGCGGCACCTGGGCCTCGGCGGCCGCCGTTCTCATCGCCCTGCTGCTGGCGCGCTTCGCCGGGTGGCAGCCGTGGCATTTCGGCGCGCTGACCGCTGTGCTGCTAGGCCCCGGCGTCTGGGCCGCGCACCGGGAAGCGCAACGCCTCCAGCGCAAGGATCCGCCCTTTGTGGTGATCGACGAAGTCCTGGGACAGTGGCTGGCGCTGGCCGGAGCCACCGCGCTCAACTGGAAGAGCTACTTGGCCGCCTTCCTGCTGTTCCGCATACTGGACATCTGGAAACCCGCTCCGGCGCGCCAACTGGAGTCACTGCCCGGTGGCATCGGCATCGTGGCCGACGACCTGGCGGCGGGCGCCTATGGCGCGCTTGTGTTATTCGCGGCGGGGTGCTTCAATCTTTATTAAGTATGGCGTTTCGCAAGAATTCCAACGGCAAGCCCCGCATCGCGGAGATTGTCCCGCCCGCGGCCATTGCCGGAGGCGAAGTGGAGATCCGCGGCTGGGGCTTCGGCAAGGAGCAGCGGCCTCGCGTGACGGTGGGTGACGTCGAGGCGCACGTGGTGGTGGGTTCGGATTCCCTCCTCATCGCCCGCGTGCCCGAAGGGGCGGCGGTGGGCGAGCTGGTGGTCGAGCGCGCCGGCCAGGCCAGCCCGGCCGCCAGTTGCGACATCGGTGTGCCCATGGCCGTGAACATGCACCCCGTGGCGAACCCCGCCGTGGACAGCGACGATTGCGTGTACACCACGCTGAGCGGCTCGCGAGGGCAGAAGACCCCGGTGTCGGTGTACCGCATCGACGCCGGTTTCCACCTCAAGCCGTTCCTGGCCGACGTGATGAACGCCACCGGGCTGGCTTTCGACCGCCAGGGCCTGCTGTACGTCTCCAGCCGGTACGAAGGCGTCGTCTACCAAGTCACCTCGCTCGGCAGCATGTCCGTGTACGCCGAGGGCATGGGCATCGCCACGGGCCTGGCCTTCGACCACGAGGACAACCTGTACGTAGGCGACCGCAGCGGCACCGTTTTCAAGATCAGCCGCGGGCGGCAGATCTATGTCTTCGCCACGCTGGAGCCTTCCATCTCGGCCTACCACCTGGCGTTCGGCCCGGAAGGCTACCTCTACGTGACCGGACCCACCACCTCCAGCTTCGACTCCATCTACCGGATTTCGCCGGCCGGCGAGGTCGAGCCGTACTACCGCGGGCTGGGACGTCCGCAGGGCATGGCCTTCGACGCGGACGACCGGCTGTACGTGGCCGCCTCGCTGGGCGGGCGCAAGGGCGTGATCCGGATGGACGCGGAGCGGCGGCCGGAGCTGTTCCTGTCGGGCCCACAAGTGGTGGGCCTGGCCTTCACCCCCACGCGCGCCCTGGCCGTGGCCACCAACACCGGCGTATACCGAGTGGACGTGGGCATCGCCGGCCGCCCGCTGCCCTAGTGTCCTTTGACCGCGATGCCGTTACCAGGCCAGCCGGACCACTTGCTTACGCGCGTGGCTCGGAATCGGCTTCCGAGCCGCGACCGTCAGGGAGCGGTTTGTCAGCAGACGTGTGCCAGATGAACGCGGAGATCATCGCGGTTGGCAGCGAGCTGCTGACTGCCGCGCGTCTGGACACTAACTCGCTGTTCCTCGCCGCGCACCTGAATCAGCTCGGCGTGGAAGTGGTCGCCAAGGCCGTCATCGGCGACCACCGCGCCCGGCTCGCCCAGGCCGTGCGCGCCGCCTGCTCCCGCTCGGAGATC
>Ga0194125_10002515_pt1 | contig 30250 bp, 24 predicted proteins | sample TA2KigC250mmetaG_FD_148626 | JGI IMG/M metagenome (GOLD analysis project Ga0194125, IMG submission 148626) | Freshwater microbial communities from Lake Tanganyika, Tanzania - TA2015034 Kigoma Deep Cast 250m | ecosystem: Environmental > Aquatic > Freshwater > Lake | place: Tanzania: Lake...
TCACCCGCCCCGGACGCATCCCGCCGGTCCGCCTCCGACGGTTGGCAGGAAGCAATCCTGGCGCCGGGTAAGATACCAGACGATCGATCACCGCAGAACGCTGGCCGCGAACGCCACCGGGTTGGATGATTAAGGTGCTCACCCGTCACAGGCGGAAGTTATGAAACAAACTGTCCTTCGTAAGTAAGCAGGGGCTGCCGAGCGTAACGCAGCGCAGCGTCGCCCCCAGGATGGGTCGCAGGTCGGTGATCTTCAGACCGTACCCCCGATTCATCGGCCGGGCCGCCAGCCAGTTGCCGAACCGCATCTGCGCCGCGGTGACGGCCGGCGCGTCGTGACCAGCTGCGGTGCGGAATTGCATACGTGACTCCCTCAAGGCTGATAGACTCGCGTCTCGGGCTTGAAGGCCGCCCACGAGAACCAGAAATGGTTCACGCTGACCACGGGCGTCAGGTGGCGACCGGCCAATTCACCTGCCACGGCGCGGCCAAGCAGGTTCCACTCGCTGCCGGTTTCGGTGTCCACGATGCGCTCGCCTTCGCCGCGGAAGGTCAGGCGCCGGCCATCCAACTCCGGCGAGTACACGGCCGCGGCGCCCACATCGCGGCCCTGGGCGAGCGTGCCGGCGTCCAGGGCCGACGCGACGCCGGCCGACCAGAAGACCACCACCGGCCGGCCGCCGACCACATCGTTGACGGCCCCCACGCTCTCCAGCACTGCATAGGGATAAGCCGCTGCCTCGCCGTTCAGATCCACGGTCAGCACGCGCGCCATGGGCGGAAGCGTCCCCGGGGTGTCAGGTCCCTGGTACAGGAACGGCGACCTGTTGATATCGTCGTAGCCGGCGTACGGATTGCGGCCGTAGTCGCGGCGGGAGCCCGTCTCGCGAGAGAGCACCTGGCCCGTAGGGTGCGCGTCCCGGAACTCGGCCCACGAGATGATCGTCGCGAGGTAGAGCTGCAGTTGCCGGCCCGCCAGTTCGCCCGCGATGGCGTCGCCCACGGCCTGCTGCCACCACGTCTCGGTCTGTCGGTCGTACATGATCAGGTTGCTGAAGCGCAGCCGGCCGGTCGTGCCGAAGTCGAGCACGCGGCCGTCCAGCGTGCGTTCGAACGCAATGGCCGTGTTGCACAAGGGACAGAAAGTTACCATCAGCGGCAGCCCGCCCACCGTGTCGTTGACGATCTCGTGCCAGGTCAGGATCTGCAGCGGATAGGCGCGGGTATCATTTCCAACCTGCACCAACACCACCGGCTCCAGGTCCTTTAACCACTCGTTTGCTGCAGCCACAGCCACGAACTTGGGGTTATCTATGGCCGGGATGCCATCCTTGGGCGGCCCGCCGGAGAAGATTTCCGCGTAGGTGACGGTGTGGCGCGTGAAATCGGTCTTGAACTCGCGCTCGGCGCCGCTGGGCGGGGCTTCGGCGGGCAGCAGGGCCGGCGTCGTGACAGCCGCCGGGCTCGGCGCCGGTGTGAGGTCTGCCGGCGCCCGCGCCGCGGGCTGAGCGGCCGTGCAGGCGCTCAACAGCAGTATGCAGAGGACGAGACTGGCCCAAGCGATCGGGCGCATGATGAATCTCCGTACCTGACGGTTACGCGGGACATGAATCTCAAAGCAGCACCGATCATGGTCGAGCGTAACGCAGCGTCACACCCAAGATGTACCGAGCGGCCAGCAACGTGCCGCGCAATGTGCCGCTGACCTTCGAGCGACCGGCCCGCCGGCTGTGGTAGCTCACCGGAACTTCGACGATACGAGCGCCGTCGCGAGCGGCTTTGACCATCATTTCCGCGGGCCAGCCATACGTCATTTCCTGCATCTGCAGCCTGAAAAGCAGATCGGTCCGCACCGCCCGGTAGGGTCCCAGATCGGTGATCTTCAGGCCGTACAACCGATTCATCAGCCGGGCTGTGAGCCAATTGCCAAAACGCTGCTGCGGCGGCATGGCGCCCGGCGCGATGTGACCGAGCCAGCGCGACCCCAGACACAGGTCGGCGCGGCCCTCCAACACCGGCCCCAGCACCGCCGGCAGTTCGGCCGGCAGGAAGCTGTAGTCGCCGTCCAGGAACGCCACGATCTCAGCTCCCAGCTCGACCGCGGCGCGGAACCCGGCGGCGCAGGCATAGCCGTAGCCGCGGCGCGGCTCGCCCACGACCTGCGCGCGCCCTGCCCGCGCCTCGTCTCCGGTGGCGTCGGTCGAGCCGTTGTCCACGACAACCACCTGAGCCGCGACGGTGGCTGCCACCTCTTCCACCAGCAGGCGGATGTTGCCGGCTTCGTTCAGCGCGGGGATGATCACAGCGCACGGGCAGGCTGGCAGCAGCGGCTGTGGCATAGGCTAACACTCGTCGCGGAGGAGATCCAGGTCCCCCGCGTAGTGTGCGAGGAAGGCACGCGAGCGCGGCGCCACTTGCGGCGGAGCGTCCGCCAGCTCACGCGCCAGCCGCGCCAGATCGGCGGCTTCATCCACATCGTACCACGCCGGCAGGAGCTCGACCTGCAGCCCTTCCTCGGCGGCCAACGCCAGCGTATCAGCCAGCACGTTGGGTGTGCTCATGCGCACCTCGCGCAGGAGACGCGGCGCAGGCTGCTTGAGGCCGATGAGGTAGTAGCCGCCGTCGTCGCTTGGCCCCAGGACGACCTCCGCGCCATCACGCAGCGCAGCGAACGCGCGTGCCAGGTGCGTCACCGGCAGCGTCGGGCCGTCGCTGTTCATGATGACGGCCCGCTCGTACCCGCGGTGCAGACAGGCAGTCAGCGCATGATCGAGACGCTCGCCCAATCCCGCGCCTTCCTGCAGCACCAGCTCAAAATCCGGGGCCAGGGCCGCGAAGTAGGCGCGCGCCTCAGCCGGCAAAAACGCGATCAGATGATCGGTCTCCGGCACGCCGCGGACAAGGTCCAGTGTGTCAGCCAGAAAACACTCATACAGCGCCGCCGCCGCGTCTGCAGTCAGCGGCGGGGTCAGCCGCGTCTTGGTCCGGCCCGGGGTCGGCTGCTTGGCGATCACCAGGAGCGCGTTTGGGCTCTTCACACCACCACCGTTGTACACACGTTGCTGCTGCGCATCAGGTCCTTGGCCGGGGCAGGTCGCCAATCGAGCTGGAGCTCCTCCCCGCGGACCCACGGGCAGGTGTCGTCGTGGCTGTCCAGCCGGCCGTTCAGCGCGCGGCGCGCGGCGCAACCGCCGCGACAGCGGCAATCCGATGCGCTGAGCGGCACAGAGCGCGCAGCCTGGAACGCCGGGATCTCGAACACGCTCGCACCCAACCGTCCCAGGTCCGCGATGGTGGGCGGCGCGACGCCATCCAGCGGCCAGTAGACGCACGGGATCACTTGGCCGCGCGGGTTGAAGCGGATGCTGCGGTGTCCACAAGGTGACACGACATCTCCCAGCCCCATCGCTGCGCGGACCACCGGCTCGCTGCACGAGACGACCAGCCCCTCAGTGAAAAGGCGCCGATAGCCCTCCCAGAACTGCTCGTAGCTCAAGCGATAGGCATCGCTCTTGACTGCCTGGTATGCGTTGACGCGCAGGTTGGCCCGATTTTGCCGCGCCAGGGCCACCAGCCGATCCATCTGATCGTAGTTCGTCCGCATCAGCGTCGCGAGAATCGAGACCTCGATCCCGAGATCGTGACACCGCGCCATGGCCCGATGCACCAGCGCCCAATTGCCCGGCCCGCGCAGCGTGTCCTGCGCGGCCTCGGACGCAAAGTCAATCGAGACTTCGACATCGTGGAAGGCGCGCAGCAGGCTTTCCGGGATAGTGGTCAGGCTGTAACCGTTGGAGGCGATGCTCAGCTTGACCCCGCGGCCAGCCAGATACTCGACGATAGCCGCGAATTCTGGGTGCAGCGCGTTCTCCCCGGTGCCCATGCCCAGCGCGTCCACCGGGATGGCCTCACAGATCTGTTTGACCTGGGCCAGGCTGATCCGGTCCACGCGCGCCGTATCGCGGTAGCAGTGCGCGCAGTTCAGATTGCAGTCGTTGGTCAGGCCGATGCCGACAGAATAGCCCATGGTTCCCCCAGGAATCAGCGAATCAGCGAATCACGAAACGGCGAATCTCCGGACCGTAATTCGCTCGGTTGCCGTTCGCTCGCTCTCCCCGTACAATGAAGTAAGTGATGCTAGCAAGGAATCGCCCTTCGGCGAGCTGCTGCCGCAACTCGCCGGTCCAGGCGTCGTGTTCTACGGGCGTGATGGCGCCGCCGTCGCGCGCCACCTCGGCCGCGCGGAACATGGAGCCGGTCAGGGCCGCGGCCTCATCCAGGGCCACGCTGGTTACCGGGATCACGGTCAGGTCGCGCAGTCCGGCGGCCAGCGCGTAGCCCAGCAAACGCCGGCCGCTCCAGTTGTTGCCGCCGTGATGGTCGCAGCGCCAGTGCAGCAGGCGCCGCGTCAGCTCCCGATCGGGGTGCGTCACAACGACGGTCTCCCAATCCCAATCCATTAGCACGACCCGGCCGCCGGGCTTGACGACGCGGGCCATCTCGCCCACGACGCGGAGCGGGTCAGCCACGTGTAAGAGCAACCGCGCAGCAAAGAACGCGTCGCACGTCGCGTCCTCCGCCGGCAGCGCTTCGCCGGCGCCGACCTCGAACCGCAGGCCTGCCTGCCTTCCGGCCAACGCGCGCGCAGCCGCGATCATATCCGGCGCCACATCCAGCCCCAGGATCTCCCCGTCCGGCAGAAGATGGGGGACCACCAGGCGACAGAGCGCGCCGCTGCCACACCCCACCTCTACGATGCGCTCGCCGGGTCGCGGCGCCAACGCGTCGCGCAGCGCCGTATTGACCAGGATCTGGTCCGGGCAGGCCGCGCGATCTTCCAGGAACGCAGCCATGCGGGCCGCGTCCTCGGCGCTGACGGCGGAGGGGTTGGACCAGGCATCGCGCGGCATCGTCTCAGATTTTCCTTTCAGGAGGCGCCATCTACAGGCTCCAGGCTACGCCGCAGTTCGCGCACGCGGCGTTCGGATGGGTGCTCAACAGCCGTGTGCGGAAGGCGCCGTAGGCGGCGTCGTTCCAGATTTCGCCGAAGGGCCGCTCGAACAGGTTGCCCAGGATCAGGCTCTCGTAGTCGGCCGTGGAGAACGGCGAGATGCAGCACGGCAGGCAGTTGCCGTTGGCTGTGATGTAGGCCGTCGTCCACGGCCGCATGCAGGCGCGCCACGGCGCTTCCCCGGCCGGCCGCTGCGCCGCCAGGCTGCCCCGCAGATCGCGGCCGCCGGACGCGTGGAAGGCGATGCTCAGCTCCGCGCTGAGCGCCTCGCATTCGGCGATGACCGCCTCCTGCTGGCTCAGGGCCGAGTCGAAGATGGCCAGGTCATGCCTTGCCATGCCGTACTGCTCGGCTGCGTCCCCCGCGAAGAAGACCATCCGCTGCAAATAGACCTCAGGCACGCCGACGCGGGCCGCCAGCCGCACCAGCTCCGGCAGCTCGGCGATGTTCTCCCGCGTCGCCACACACCAGATCGAAACCCGCGGCGTCGCCGTGCCCAGCCGCGCTTTCGTCTGCGCCAGGGCGGTCAACCCGGCGACAACCTTGTGCAGCAGGTCGGCCCCGCGGATGGCCGCGTACGTCTCCGGCCGCGCGCCGTCAACGGAGCAGCGGAACTGGTCCAGCCCGCTGCGCACCAGCGCCTCCTGCCAGGCCGGCGTCAGGAGCGTGCCGTTGGAGTTGAACAGCACCTCGACCCCGCGCCGCTTGAGATACGCGATCATCTCCGGCAGCTCCCGGTTGAGGAGCGGCTCGCCGATGCCGTGCAGGGCGCAACGCTGCATCTCGGGGAACTGATCCGCGATGGCACAGAACTCCGCGAAGGTGAGCGTTTTGAGCGGTTCGCGTGTAAAGTAGGTGCGCGGGCACGTCTCGCAGAGGAGGTTGCAGCGGTTTGTGACCTCGATGAAGACCATGCGCGGCAGCGCGTCCACCCGAGGGCCGCGCACGGCGCCGTCGGGCAGACGGTAGGCGTCCGGCAAGAAGACCTGCTCAGGCATGGTCGGCAATGGCTCCCCGGCAGGCGCCGCCACCGGAAGCACGAGCGCCTCACTCACACTCCCATCCAATCGTGATCGTCCCTCCTCGGTTGTTGCCGATCATAAGCGCCGGGCACTTGCTTTGCCGGCCGCCGGACTCTGCGGCATTCTATCATGTTTCGTTGGCTCGTGCATTACGAATATCTTACGCAAGCACGGCAGGCTTGCCTGGCCCCTGCCTGTGTCCGGCAGCCTGAGCTGACCAAGGCTGCGGCTCGGCGCTCAAGGAAAGGCAAAGAGTTTCAGCAGCGTCTCGTCCTGCAGGATCGCCATCGGCTTGACCACCTGACCGCTGATGGGGCCGACGCGGCCGGCCGGCGACCCAGGATCTCCCCACGGCATCACTGCGGCCACCAGCACGCCGCGGCCGCGACCTACCTCGAGAACGGGCGTCTCGACACGTAACGTTTCGTCCGGCCGCCACGCCCAACTCGGATACCAGGCCGTCACTGCCACCGGGCCACTATACTGGCCAACCACGGCGCCATCATCCCGGGTAAAGTAGAACGCGAACTCGTAGCCATCGCGCAGCTTCTGCAGTGGCCGCCAGTAGGTGATGACCGTCGCAGGCGGCTGGCCGGCTGTCACGACGTTGTGGACATCGAAATCGTAACCGACCAGCTCCAGCGCGTCGCCGAACCGGAAGGACACGGGACGGGCGGCAGACGGGACAGGGCTGCGCGCAAAAGAGAGAAAAGCATCACTCTCCAGGTATTCCCACCCCGGCGGCAGCCCTCGCCGCAGGAGCAGATAACCGTCCTGCGCCCGCAGCACGCCGAAGCCACCCAGATCGAGCAGGCCATGCACTTCGTTGCGCAGCCCTTGCACGTCAATCGGATAGGTGGAGCTGGTGACATCCAGGAAGATGTACTCCGCATCATTCACCGCCGGGAACAGATAGGCTTTGCGCCGGAGCGCCACATGCGGGTACAGGTTCGCCTGGGCCGACAGCGCCGCGTCGGGCGGGATCATGGCGATGAAGTCGGCCGCCAGGCGCTGGTGCGCGGTGAGCTGCGGCCAATGGAAGTTGCGGCCCAATGGGGTCATGCCAAGCTGCCAGTGATGAACAAGGCTAACGGCCAACATCGCGCCGCTGAACAGGAAGACCGCAGTCCGACGTTGCAGCAGTCCCCACCGCTCGGCCCGCCCGGCCAGGAACGCGGCGCCGTAGATCGCTGAAACGATGATGAAAGGAATCAGCGAGGCCGAGTAATGGGCGCCCTCGGAATAGGTCCAGGGCCACTGGCTGAAGACGTTCAGCGCCAGCACCGGCGCAGACAAGAGCAGCACCAGCGGGCTGAAGAGCGAGAGGAAGCCGCCTGTCGCCAGCAAGCCGCCCAGGTAAGTGCGGATTTCGGGCTGCCAGAGCCAGCGCGTCACCAGGGACGGTTGCGCCAGCGCCGCCGCCAGCGTCCCGCGCAGACCAGGCCCGAACACCGCCATGCGCTCGATAAACGGCGACCGGGATAAGCCGCTGAAGTGCGGCATGATCAGCCGCGTCGCCACGATGAACCAGGCGAGCCCCAGCGCCGCGGTGACAGCGCCCAGTCGCCGCTCCCGTCGCCAGAAGAAGATGTACAGGCCCAGCATAAAAACCAGCGCGGCGATCTCCTCTTTGGCTGCCAACGCCAGCACGATGGCGACGAGAAACGCGCTGCGTTTCCCGACCTCCAGAAAGTAGAAGGCGAACAGCAGGAGGCTGGCCGTCAGCGCCACCGGGTGGAAATCGGAGAGCACCGCACCGTTCAGCGCCGGCGCCAGCAGATAAGCGCACGCGAAGGCCACGCCGGCGAAGTCGCTGCCCGTTTTTCGGCGCGCCAGCCAGAACGCCGGCAGCGCGCCCAGCCCGACGGCCGCCGCCTGGAAGATCAACAGGCTCGTGGGGTCGCTGCGGATCAGCAGCAGCAGCGCAAGCGGAATCAGCAACAGCTCGACGTGGTAGCCGAGGAGGCTGTCGGTGCGGCTGAATCGGTCGAGCGGCAAATCAACCTGCGCATTCTGATAGGTTGAGAATTCCATGACGCGGCCGTGCAGCGTGTTCCAGGCGGCCTGGGCCATGTAGCCCAGGTCCAACGCACTGGAGCGGAACATGGCGTGGCGCATCACTGCCGACCAGGCAAAGAACGCGATCCAAAGGGTGATCAGCAGATAGACGAAAAGCGCGGCCGGCGCGAAAGGGCTATGCGCCTTGACCCAGGAGGACTTCATCGGCTGCACGTCCGGGTTAGCTTTCCGCAAGTTCAAAGCTGCAACCGCCTTATCCCTTCACTGATCGGCAACAAACGCCAGTGCATACGGCTTCGATATCGGATCGGGCCGGCCTTCGGCCCGCGCAAACACCTTAACGAAGAAAAGGTAGCTTGCTCCCAGGTCGGAGAACTGGAGATCATACGGGTTGGCGTTGACCAGCGGCCGGCTCCAGGCGATGGCCCAATGGCTATCCGCCCAACCTCCCGCGGCCGGCAGCGCGTCCTCGCCCCCTTGCGGAATCGTCTCCGAGTTCATGTACGCCACCCGGCCCTGACCGTCCACATGAGCCGTGTGACAGGCCACGGCGCAGGCTGGCGCGGGTGCGCCGGCAGGCAGGGGCACGGTCCAGTGGACCGTGAGCTGGTTGAACGTCGTATCCACAGCGCCGGACGGCGGCTCCCCATCCCAGCGCGCCAGGAAGAAGAGTGCGTCGGAGGTGTACACCGCGCGCAGCACCAACTCCGGCAGAACGGCTGCGGCGCTCGGCTCGCGCGCCCCGTCCAGCGGGATGTGGACCGGGGTGCTGCTGGCCCAGACGGCGTCCAAGGTCCCGTCGAGGCGCGGCGCCGCGGCAACGCGGCGAGCCTCAAGCACACCCACCGGCATCTGGTTCAGCGCTGCCGGTTCAATGGTCATCTGCTGGGCGGCCGTGGCAGCGCCGGAGGGCGGAAGCGCCGCCGGCAGCGGCACGCACCCACCGACGCACACCAGGGCCAACAGGACTACCAGCGGACGGGCGTAGCGCATCTTCAAACCGGTCATGGCGCCGGGGATTGCCGGACGATCACATTGCTGGTGTTGCACGCATGATCTACTGCGAAGAAATACCATGTCTGCGGCCCCGTGGCCCAGGACGGGAGCTGCACCTGCGTCGCATATTGCCCGCCTCCAACAGCCTGCAGGACAAAAGCCGTGCCCAGGGCCGGATTCAGGGCAAAAAGCTGGTCCTGGGCCAGATCGGCCGCGCCCTGCGGGTCGGCCGCGGTCATGCGCAGGCTGACCGCGCCGGCTCCCGATCCGGCCGCCGCCATCGCTGCCGAGACCGCCGGCGCCTGGCCGGCCGCGTTGGCCCCGGGCAGCGCGATGACAGCGTCGGCCGTTGCTCCAGGCGCCAGGTTCACGTGCACCTCATGGTATACCAGCCCGGCGGCATACGCCTTCACCTGAAGTGCCGGCACGGCCGCCGCGTTCAGGATCGTGGCGCGGCCGCTGGCATCCGTGAGCGCCGCGGCCGGATCGCGCGCGGTCAGCACGGTCACGAACGCGTTGGCGATGGGCTGCCCAGCGCGATTTGTCACGCGCACGCGCACAGTGCCGGTCAAGCCGGCGTCGCGCACGGCCTGCGAGGCCCACGGCCAGGCCTCGATCCGGGAAAGCCGCGCCATTGCGCTGGCGCTTTGATAGGCTTCACTGTAATTGTCGCGTCCCAACGCCTGGTTGGCTTGATCCACGATCTGCTGGACGGCGGCCAACGCCTGCTGCAGGTCGGCCTGGACCGCCGCGCGCGGGATCTCGGCCAGCGCCTGGTTGCCCTGCGCCAACGCCTGCTTCCCCAGTCCGACCGCCTCGCCGGCGTAGCCCTTCAGAATGCTCAGCCGGCCGGCCTCATCCTGGGCCTGCCGCGCCGGCAAATCCTTGGTGAAATCAGACTTCACCTTCAGGTCGTTGACCGAGGCCCAGAACGCGTTCAGCGCGCCGGTCGGAAAATCGGGCGGCGGGATCGGCGTCGGTCGCGGCGCAACGGGGCCCACCGAGGTTGCGGTCGGCGCAGCCGTGGCCGCGGTTGGGGCCGCGGTCGGCGTGGCTTCCGGGGTGGGCGGCGGCAGGCTGCGCAGCCAGGCGTAGATCTGCTGCACCTCCAGGTCGCTGATCTCCTCAACCGTGAAGTCGGGCATACGCCCCTTGCCGGTGCGCACCCGCAACAGCACGGCGTCGTAGGTCAGGCCGGTGCCCGCCAGCGTTGGCCCACGATCGCCCTCGGCGTTCTCGCCGTGGCAATCAATGCACTCCTGACGCAACCATACCTGGCGTCCCGTGTCTGCATCAATCTTGCCAGCCGTAGGTTCAGGGGTCGGCGCAGGCGTCTCTGTTGGGGAAGCCGTCAGCGTGACCGTTGGGGATGGCGTAGCGGTCGGGGCCGTCGTTTGGGATGGTGTGGCGCTTGCCGGCACGGTCGGCGCTACGGTTGCAGGCACGGGAGATGGCACGGCGGTAGGCTGTGCTGCAGGCGTCGACGCGCCGCACGCAGCGAGCCACACGCCCGCACCAACCAGCAAGAAGGCGATCAGGAAACCTTTCATATGACGTTCTCCAGTGTTTGAAGTGACCGCGATTGTGTCACTGCCATGGCAGTCGCCGCAACGACGGTCTGAACAATTGCGATAGTTTACCACATCTCATCTGTCGTGGCGTAGCGTTGCGCCAGGTCGGATTCATGCTACAATAGCAGCCGCGCATTACGAATCTATTACGCGGCCACGGAATCGTCCTTGCCGTAAGGATTCTGTAAGACCTGCAGGTTATGCTCAGTCGGAATGATCGCACCCCACTGAACACGGAGTGACACTTGGATGGAACGACGATCCTCGTAGTGGAGGATGAACCGAGCATCGGCGAGGTGGTGACCCTCTACCTGAAGCGTGCCGGCTACCAGGTGACGGCGGTGCGTGACGGTGAAGCGGCCCTTGCCGCCCTCGCGCGCCGGCTGCCCGATCTGGTCGTGCTCGACTTGATGTTGCCCAAGGTTGACGGCCACGAGATCACCCGTTGGGTGCGCCAGCACGGTGACACCCCTATCATCATGTTGACCGCGCGCCGCGACGAAGCCGATCGCATCGCTGGGCTCGAGATGGGTGCGGATGACTATGTCGTCAAGCCGTTCAGCCCCCAGGAATTGGTAAGCCGCGTGCGGGCTGTGCTGCGCCGGACACGGGGAGGGGTCGGTGGGCGCGGTGAGAGTCCGCTTGTCTATGCCAACCTCCACATCGATCCGGGGACGCGCCTGGTAGTGGCGGCCGGCAAGGAGTGCGATCTGACCGCAAAGGAGTTTGACCTGCTCTATCTGCTGGCTCGTCACCCCCGACAGGTGTTCACGCGCGACCAACTCCTGGACCGCGTCTGGGGCCTGACGGAGTATATTGACCCCAGCACCGTCACGGTGCATATCCGCCGTCTGCGCGAAAAAATCGAGCCCGACCCGGCCAACCCGCTCCACATCCTTACCGTGTGGGGCGTGGGGTATCGGTTTGAGCCGTGAAAGCACCAGCACATACGTGAGGCATGACGCTCTCGTGTCTTGCTCATCACGCACCACATGATTGCCAGGATTACCTCACCATGAGCATATTGACTTACTCTGCCCGCCCCCGCATCTCATTACCGCTGCGCTTCCTGGCCGGCGTGTTGGCCGTGCTGCTGGCTGCGCTGGCTTTGTTCTACGTGGTCATGCGTCCGCCCTTCGGCGACTTGCGCGCGATGGCAACCTTCCTGACGATCACGGCAACTCTCTCTCTGGTCGCCGGTTATGCTGCCTATCGCGGCGGCTGGCTGGCGCGCGCCCCGCGACTGAGCTGGGCGCTGCTGGGCATCTGCGCGCTTTCCAGCATCCTGACCTTCGTCAACGTGTGGGTCACCGCGCGGCTGATGTTCGCCAGCCAACACGACCTCGCGCTGGCGACGGTCTTGCTGATGTTCGCCGGCGGTATCGCCATGGTGTTGGGTTATTTCCTGTCGGTCGGAATCACCGACCGTATTCGCGTGCTGTGCCTGGCGGCGGAAGCTGTGGCGGCAGGTCGCCTGGGCACACGCGTGCCGGTGACCGGCCGCGACGAAATGGCGGAGCTGGGCCATGCGTTCAATGCTATGTCCGACCAGCTCGCTGCCGCGGCTGAAAAGCAACGTGAGTTCGAAACCCTGCGGCGCGATCTGATCGCTTGGGCCGGCCACGATTTGCGCACCCCGCTGGCTTCGATACGCGCCATCGTCGAGGCCCTGGCGGATGGCGTGGTGGAAGATACGGCTGAACGGGAACGCTATCTGCGCACCGCCCAACGCGATATCCGCTCCCTGTCCAGCCTCATTGATGATCTATTCGAGCTGGCCGAGCTGGACGCGGGCGGGCTCAAGTTGGAGCGCTGGCCCGGCTCCCTCAGCGACTTGATTTCTGACACCCTGGAGAGCTTCTCCGCACGGGCGCAGCAACAGCAGGTGGCGCTTCATGGCAGTGCGGACCCACAGGTTGACCCGCTGCTGATTGACAGTGGCAAAATCGGCCGGGCGCTGGCTAACCTGGTCGGCAACGCGCTGCATTACACGCCGGCGGGCGGCGCCATTGAAGTAGCCGCTCGGCTGGAGGCCGGGGAGGCGTGGGTCTCGGTGCGCGACACGGGGATCGGTATTGCGCCAAACGACTTGCCGCACATCTTCGAACGCTTCTACCGCGGAGAAAAGTCGCGCAGCCGTGCCTCGGGCGGCTCAGGCCTGGGCCTGGCGATCGCCCAGGGCATCATCGAGGCGCATGGCGGCCGCATTTGGGCCGAGAGTGCGCTGGGCCAGGGTGCGGTCTTCACGTTTACTCTGCCGAAGTAAGCCTGCCGTGGATATCCGCGGTACAGGCAGGAGCACTACATGACTGCGTCGCGTCGCGCCAATTACCCCGCCACCTGGTATGGGGGATAAGTTCGAATCCCCTTGGGGGGACGAACCCCTGCGCCTGGATTGCTTGGCGAAACTAGATCGTCGGCAGCACTAGCCGTGTGCTCAGCACCAACCCTTGTTGTCTATTGCATCTCGTACCATGAGTGGGTCGAGATATTCAACCCCAGGTAGGTGTCTGCACAGTGCTGAAGTTGAATACCTCGACCCACTCGTGATCAGTATCCGAGACTGACGCCGATCAATCCTACCCCGCCGTCAAGTAACGGTCTGCCTTCTCCAGCCACTCAATGATAGCGATTCCTTGCGGGCACTTCGGCTCGCACTCGCCACACTCCAGGCAGCGATCGCCGCGCTCGGCTTCCGGCACCCACTGCATATAGGCATTGCGCGCGTGGCCCGGTGCGTTGAACATCATGGCCTGGTTGTGGAGGTCGAAGATGCGCGGAATCGCCACGTTGTTCGGACACGGCTGGCAATACTTACAATCGGTGCATGGGATAGGGCTGAGCGCACGATACTGGTCGCGAACTTTGCCGATCAGGGCCAGTTCCTCATCTGTGAGCAAGCCTGGCCGCGAACGATCCGCGCTGACGATGTTTTCCTCGACCTGCGCCAACGTGCTCATGCCGCTCAGGACGAATGAGATAGAGGGCTGATGCCATAGCCACTGGAATGCCCACTCGGCGGGGCTTCGGCGCACGTCAGCCGAGTCCCACAGAGCCTGGATGGTCGGTGGCAAGCCCTGGCCCTGCCGCTGTCCGGTGTTCCCAGCCAGCAAGCCTCCGCGCAGCGGCTCCATCACGACCGCGCCCAACCCCTTATCCGCTGCGTATTTCGCGCCGCGCGTGCCAGCCTGATACGCCTCATCCAGGTAGTTGTACTGGATCTGGCAGAGGGCCCAGCCATCGTAGGCGTCCACGATCTCCTGGAAAGTCTCATATGTGTCGTGGAAAGAGAAACCAAGATGGCCGATGCACCCCGTGGCAATGGCCTTCTCAGCCCAATCGAGCACACCGAGATCGCGCATGGCCGACCACCGCGTACTGTTCAACCCGTGCAGCAGGTAGAAATCCACTTTGTCCGTTTGTAGCCGCGCCAGTTGTTCGTCGAGATAGCGGTCGAAATCCTCCCGCTCTTTGATCAACCAACACGGCATCTTGGTCGCCAGCCTGACGCGTTCCCGGTAGCCGTGCTTCAGGACGCGGCCCAGGAACGATTCGCTGGTCCCGCGATGATACGGATAGGCCGTGTCAACATAGTTGACGCCTTGTTCGATGGCGTAGTGGATCATCTGCGTCGCTGCCGGCTCGTCAATCTGTGCGGGATCGCCGCCGATGGTGGGCAAACGCATCGCGCCGAACCCAAGCGCCGACGGCCGCCAGTCCAGCCTACCAAAGGTACGATACTGCACGAAATTCTCCCCTTTCCAGGTTCGACCGACGATGGAGCAATATTATACCACACTGAACAACCTACCGTGTCGTCAGCGGCAGATAGAGGCGTTGGATGGCTCGCCGCTGCGCCAGGATCGCGGCCGCAAGTTGGTCCGCATAGGCCCGGCGCTCGGCGGCCTGCTCGAAATCCCAGTTGTGCACGAAGGCATAGAGGGTCTGGCTCAGCGTCGGTGCGCCCGCGATGGCCGCCAAAGGCATGTCCAGGCCGATCGGCCAGTAGCGCCCCGCGCGTTGCTGGCTGCGGGCGACCAACTCGCGATAGATGTGCTGGATCGCAGCATCGGTGCGGAGCGCGTCGGTATAGGTGTAAAACTCGCGGCCGTGCACGTCGTTCGCGGCCGGCGTGCGGGGATGATAGTCGCACTCGGGCACGCTTTGATCCAACGGCGGCGTCGTGTGGGTCGCCCACGGCATCCCCAGGCCAGTCATGGCCGCATTGCACGCCAGGTGCGAATAGGAATCGGCCAGCGAGTGCAGATAGACGCCGAACGCCTCCAGCGAGCCGGCCGGGACTGAGGTGGTGATGACCGCGGTGCGGGTATAGCGGCACGCGGCCCGCAGCACGGTCATATCGGCCGGCGAGCCCCAGGCATACGCTTCGTAACCTACCAGTCTGTCCGTCAGCCCCCAGGCCCAGTCGTGCAACGCGCCCGTCTCCTGGGCATTCTGCCGCGGGAAGTGGAAGAACGGCGAGTAGGGGCCGAACCGCGAAGTCACGCTGGTCGAAACGACCATGTCGGCCGGCCGAGGCCAGATGGCCGTCGAATGGATCTTGCCGCGGCAGACGACGTCGGGATCGGGCGGTGGATAGAACGCCGGACCAGCGCCTGTGTATGCGTTCGTGTAGGAGATGGCGGCGCCGGGTCCGAGCGCCTCCGAATCGGTGAGCTGATTCCAGATCAGCAGCAGGGCCGCGTCGTCGGTCGAGAAGCCCGCAGCCAACGCCAGCACATAGGTCAGGTCGGCATGGATCGTGCTGATCTCCTCGTCAGTCGTTTGGCCGGTGTAGGGGTCGCGAAAGGTCAAGGGCTCCTCCGCAAAACCCCAGGCCAGCGCGACGCCGGCAAAGACCGCTACGGCCGCGGCGATGAGCAGCCGAACAAAGCGAATCGCAGCAACAGATTGCATCTTCGTCGTTGGCTTCACCGCGGCTGCTGGCCTGGCCGGCCGTGGCAATGCTTGTATTTCTTGCCGCTGCCGCAAGGGCAAGGCTCGTTGCGCCCCACTTTGGGCGCTGATCTCATCGTGGCAGCCACGGGCGGCGGGCTGGCAGGTGGGGCGACGGGCGGGCGAGCAGGCTGTCTGCGGGTTGCGCGCGGTGCGCCAGCGAGCGCCGCGCGCGCCGCGGCCCCGTGAACGAGGGGCGGCCCCATTACCTCTATCTTCCTGCCGTGCCGCAAGTCGTCGAGAGCCTCTCGCGCTGCTGCTGTCAGGAGCTCGCGCTGGTCAACTGGCAGTCGGCTGTCTAAACCGAGCGCCAACACCTTCTGCCATAGCTCGCGCGCTTCAGCCACGGCGCCCCGCTCCGCCGCCATCTGAGCCAGGTTGACCCACGCTTCGGGATTGACCGGATCAAGCTCGAGCGCCTTGCGCTGCTCAGCCTCGGCTTCATCGCCGCGTCCCAAAAAGCGCAGCACCTGGCCGAAGCCGACGTGCAGGGAGCTATCATTCGGATAACGGGCGATCTCTCGCTCGTAGCGCTCGATGGCGGCCAGCGGGTGCATGGAGCCCCAGCGCGTCGTGAACTCAGTGTACTGCACACGCTGATCCGGCCGGCGCAGCTTCTCCAGTTCCGGCTCGACTTTCATCAGCAGGTCAGCTAGTAGAGCCACCTGGCCCATCCCGCCGATCTCGTACTGGTCCACCGCGCCGCACTTCTGGCAGACGACGCGCTGCGGAATGATGATCGGGTTGTACTTGGGCGACTCCTCCTTCCGGCGGACTGTGCCAAGATCGCAATAGACCTTGGGGAAGAGATAGGAACGTTCACGGCCGCAAGCCTTACAGCGCAGCGATAGGCGCACGCCTGGCTCATCCGGCGGCTTCGGCGCGGCGTCGTAGTCTGGCGCGGGTCGCATACCCAGGTCTACCTCGACATCGTCCAGGCCGATGACCTGGGGATCCACGCGATTCTCTGCGTAGGCGCGCTTGATGGCGTCGTAAGCCGACCTGGCGCCCAAATGCGCCAGGTTGTAAATCGCGAACGTCGTGACAGCCTCTTCGACCTGATTGGCGTCTGCGGCAGAGCGGTCGAGGAACGCGGTGAGAAAGGCTACGATCTCGTCTTTGACATCGGCGTGCGCTTTCGCGATCGCGGCCAGACAATCCGCAGCGTAAATGCGCGCCCACTCGTTGCGGCTGGCGTCTGCCAGGTAGTCTTGCAGCAGGGGGACCGCGGGCGCGCCGATGCCGGCATAAACCTCTGGCAAGACTGTCCGGCCCCACTCATCATCCCAAGCCAGGCAAGCCAGCAAAGGCTCGGCTGCCTCTGCTGGTCCCAGAACCCCCAGCGTGCGCAGAGCATGGAGCGGCGCCCACACGGCCGGGTCTTTCTCTTTCCGCGCATTCAGGTCATCGTCCAGGACCATGCGAATCAGGTCCAGCGCATGATCCTTGAGACGGGCAGCCCAGCCATCGTATGTTGCATCTTCGGCCGGCTTGCCCAGCGTGAGCAGATCAGCCAGTGCTTCAGGGTAGCGTTTGGCGGCCCGATCGCTCGCCGGACCACGCTTGAAAAGATTCACCATAAAGTCACCCTCTTCTACTTGACCTCGACGCGATAGGACAGATCAACGATCTGAAACCAGGTGCGGCCCGGCCGCAGCGGTATCGGCGCGCCGGCCGCGTCGAAGAACTCCGGCGGTTGGTTAGGGTCGCCGCTGCGCCACACACCCTCGGTGATCTTGCCGTCACGCATCACTTTCACCGGCCCCGATCCCACCAGCAGGATGCGGATGCTGGTCGAGCCGAGCGAGTCTTCCACGATGTCGGTGGACTGGTGTTCAGCCCATTGGATCACGACGTTATCCGCGGTGATCTGCGCGGCGCTGCCCGCATCCAGATACGCCGCGCCGGTCGAGGTCAGCCGCGCCCATTGGCTGCCATTCCAGGCCCAGCCAGTGCGCGATGATCCCGGATAGGGGATAGCCACGCCATGCGCGGGGGTCCCGCCGCCATAGTCACCGAAGCGCAGGCCGCGGCTGGCCGGGATCGCATTGACGTTCCACGTCCGCACGTATTTTTCGAGCAGCGCGCTGCTCGTGTAGAGCCGCGTCCGGTAGTCGTTGCCCACGTTGAACGAATAGGTCGTGTTGCTGCCGTCGTCCAGGTCTACGTCCAGATAGGGGAAGTGAACCTGGTGTTTGAGCATGAAGCGCACTTCGGCGCTGGCGCCCGAGCAGAAAAGCGCCGCGGCGTAGAGCGGCGTCATCTGTGCGTTGATCAGCCGCGCCGAGCGCACAGGGCCGATGCGTCCCACTTCCTGGCTCCAGAAGAGCGCGGTGTAGCGGGTGATCCACGACCCCTCCATCAGGTATTCGTAGACCAGGTCGGCCTGGCCCAGACCATATTGCGGACGGGCGATGGGGTCGTTGTTGATGCAGACGAACACCGGCCGCCGGTTGAGATGGCCGCCCCCCAGCCCGGTGAACGGATTGACCGCGGGCGCAGCGCCGGCAGGCGGCGGGGGCGGCGCAGACAGAGGCGCCAGGCCGGCGGCCGCGGCCGGACGCGGGGCCGCGGGAGCGGCCGTCGGCGGCGGGGGCGGCGGCGTGGGTACAACCTGCGCCACCGCAATCGTCACGCCCGCCGGATCGAGCGCCAGCAAATCCCCACGCAGCCATCCCGCCTGGCCCCCTGCCAGACAGCAGATGTTGTACCACGGCAACGCATCCGCGGTGCGACCGCTGACCGCAAACGCCGCGCCTGCGGTCGCCTGCCCGATCACGGGATGAGTCAAGCCTGGGCCGGCGCGCACGTTGACCAGGGGGGCCGTCACGACCACGCGCGGGGGGGCCGTGGCCGATGGCGACGCGGTCGCCGATGGCATCGGATGAGCGGTGATGGTCGCCGGCAGTGCGGTCGGCGTAATCGCAGTGGCAGTGGCCGGCGCTGGCATCGCGGTCGCGGGCAGGGTGGCGGCCGGCTGCGGAGCGGCGGCGACTGTGGGCGAAGGCGCGCGCGTCGGGCTGGCGGTCGGCGTGGGTCGCGAGACGACGGCTGCGCGCCCCGAGGCAGCGGTAGGGGCTGACCACCGCGCATCCGACGCCGGCCGGCCGCAGGCAGCCAGGAGCGCGACCAGCCCCAGCGCCAGCCATACACGAGTGAACACCATGTAACCTCGCTTCACAAGGGGACGTTTCATGAGCTTGGCCGCGTCAGAAATGCCACTGCCAGCGCCTTCTCGCCGCTCATCACCACCTCCAACACCCGGCCGCCCGTGGCGGCCGGCACGTTGATCACCTTGACCAGCTCGTGATAGCGCGCATCGTCTGGCACCAACACAGGCAAAGCATTCAGCGCGTCGTCGAAGAAGCTCTTCTGGAACGGATTGCCCGGCTCGCCAGGGTAGATGGCGAGGGGATAGATATTGGCCTCGACCAGATCCTGGAAGAAGTGCGTGCCGTATGAAAGGGTGGGCCGGCCCTGCGCCTGCGGCCAACCGATCTCCACCAGGACCCGCGTGTTGTAGATGTCCTTGTACCCCACTTTCAGGCCCAGATCGGGATTCGAGCTGCCCCAGCGCCCCGGCCCCATCAAGATGAACTGCTGGCCCTCTAGCCGCTGATTCAGCCGGCCGACCAGTCGCGCCAGGTCGCGCTTCTGGACAGGATCGGCCGTGGCGTACCGCTCGGGGTCAACATAGACGATATAGGCGATATTACGCACGCGACCCGTGGGCGTCAGCTTCGCCGCGCCGAAGATGATGTCCTGCTCTGGCAGGCGGTCGGGGATGGTCACAGCCTCCGCGAGATCGGTCCCACTCTGCGGCCGGCATTGAAGGAGGTGCAGCGTCAGCTCTGATCGGGGATAGCCATCTTGCAGCGCGGCCGTGAACTCGATATCCACGGGCCGGCCATAGCCGAACTCCAGGGCCCTGAGCATGGCTTTCATCTGTTCCACGAACGGCGTCTTGCTCAGCAGCCCGTCGAACGTCATCACCAGGCTGCGCGGATCCAGCGCCGGGTCGTTGAAAATCATCGGGCTGATGTAATCGTCCTTGTGCAGCGAGGCCAGGAAACGCAGACCCGGGTAGTCGCCGGCCAACACTTCACTGATCGGCCGCGTGGCGAAGCAGTTGGCGGTCAGATCGAGCAAATCTATGCGATGCTGCGAGTAGTAGCGGACCTCCCGCACGTCGGCTTCGGGCCGGAGCTGCGGATGGCTCAGCGCCACCATGCGCGGATAGTCTTCGGCCACGCGATCCACCGCGCGCGTGCCCAGGCCCACCACCATGCGCAGAAAGCCATCTTCGCGCCGCAGCTTGGGATTCCAGATGAACGGATTGCGGCTGAAAGCCACGCCGGCCGCCTGCGGGAAAAAGCAGTCATGATAGCGATCGCCTTGCACGACCTGGATCAGAACGGCCATCCGCTCGTCATAATCCAACAACCCGATCTGTTTGCGGTATAGGATTGCGTTGGGATTGGCCACGCTGGCATACACGCGCGCCACGGCCTGCGTCAGCGCGGCCAGATTCTCATCGGCCGTGCCCTGGTTGGGGCAGAACACGCTCTCGTATTTGCCGGCAAAGGACGCATCGAAGTTATCCTCCAGGAGGCTGGATGAACGCACGATCAACGGCTGATTGGCGACCCGCTCCAGCATCTCGCGCAGCCGCGTTTCGATCTCAGGCCGGAACCGGCCGCGGCCATAGGCTGCTATCAGCTCGGGATACTCGCGTTCGATCATGTCGAGCGGCTTGTACTTCTGATTGACATAGTAGTTCAGATCGTTGTCGCCGAGATACTCATAGAACACATCGGTGCCGATAAAATACGATTCGGGGATCGCGACGCGCGGGGGCGGATTGGGACCGGATTGGTTGGCCGAAGTCTGCTGCAGAATCTTCCACGCCAACACCAGGCCGGCCGCCTTGCCGCCGATCTTGCCGTTGCCGATGCGCCGGGAGTAGATCCACTGCAAGTCCTGCGTCGTCAGATACTCCTTGGCCAGGCGCACGAACGCCAACTGGTCGCTGATGATCTGCTTGATCAAGACGACTTTGGTCTCTTGGAGATGGTGCCTGACGCGCTCCAGTTGCCCAGGCGCCATCGTCTCATACAGTTCCGCCTGCCGGATCAGCAAATCCCACGACGCCAATTCGGGGTTCCAGGCCAGGACATCTTGCTTCGACTTGCGCTGCTGGAGGATATTCTGCACGATCTCTTCGAAGACGCTGTGCGGCAAGTTGTAGGCGAAGTAGAAATCGGTCAGATAATCGCGCACCTGGCCCAGCCGGCGTTCCCAGATCGCGGCCGTTTCCTCCAGATAGGGATTGGTCACCCCTTCACGCTGTTGAGAGAGAATGGCCTTCTCCTTGGCCTCAGCCTCGAAGCGTGCGCGCGTCACGATGCCGCGGCGGAAGATCTCTTGCCGCATGCGTTCGCGGATCGTATCAGCCAGGATCGGATAGAGCGTGATCTGAAGATAGATGCGCAATACTTCAGGGACATCGTGCGACTCGGCCAGCATCAGCCTCTCCTCGTTGCGTTTGGCGTTTTGGCAGTATACTCGAATCCCTGGTCAATAGCAAGAGTATTGTTTTAGTAGTAGTAGTAGGCGCGGGGGAAATGTGGATAAGCGCGTCGTTTGTCGGGGCCTGCTCCCATATCTGGCCGCGACAGCCCGTAGAAGTCCCACCGCTTGCGCTGTCGCCGGCCGACGGGCTCACTGTGGGCCGTGGATGGTACGTGGATAACTGCAGCATCAGCCTGTTGGGCGCGGAATGGACGGCGGGAACCTCGTCGCCCCCAGGGCTAGGGCCTGGGATGCATTGTCCCCAGGATGTTGTGTGCCCGGCAGTGACTGCGCGGCGTCCGCTGGCGGCCAGCCGATTGGCGGCGACGGTGTGGCTGTGGGCAAGTCGCGGCTTATCCACGGCGGTATCCACGGCGTTGTCCACGGCTCTTACCAGCGCGGCGCCAGTGCAGAGAAGACATTCCGCGCTGCTCGGGCCGATCTCCTGACCGTGCCCGCTGTGGCATGGTACGCAGTGGCTTCCGCGCTGCTCGGGCCGGTCTCCTGACCGTGCCCGCTGTGGAAGACATTCCGCGCTGCTCGGGCCGGTCTCCTGACCGTGCCCGCTGTGGGTACGCAGTGGCTCGGTCGGAGACCGGCCACAACCTGGGGCGGCCATTTTGCAGGACAGTTGGTCATGCCGGGCGCGGCGCCAGTGCGCATGAAGACCGCCGCTGCTCTTGCCGGTTCCGTAAACCGCCGCCGGTTCACGGAACCGGCAAGAGCAAGGTCAGCCGTCGTCGGTCGGTCGGCGGGCGGCCGTTTTCATTGCAGGTCGTCTCAAGTCGCCGTCTTCCGAAACCGTTTTTGGCGAGAGGAGACAGGCATGTTATACTCAGTCGTTGTGCTTTTTGACCCTCAACGTACTGGGAGTAATCGCTTGCATAGTTCTCGGAAAACGGCGCCGCTTCGCGTGATGACTTACAATATCCATCGCTGGGCTGGCGAAGATGGACGGTTGGATGTGGGCCGGTTGGCCCAGGTGATTCAGATGGCTCGGTCTGATGTGATTGGCCTGAACGAAGTGCTGCATCCGGTGATGATCGGCTCGCGCAACTATGAGCCGCTGCGCGAGCTTGCGGATCGTTTGGGGATGGTATTCGCATTTGGGCCCAGCGGCTGGATAGACCGGAATGGGCCGGGATGGCGCGGACCCGCGGGCAATGCGCTCTTGAGCCGCTACCCGCTGGCGGGCGTCGTGAACACGCTCTTGCCGGGGTTGCCGGGCGCCAAACAACGTTCGATGTTGGGGGCGACTCTGTCCTCTGGCCCGATGGCCGGGCTTTCAGCGTTTGTGACGCATCTGGACCACGTCTTCGAGGGGACGCGGCTGCTGCAAATCCGCGCGGCGCTCGATCGGCTGGCACAGCATGGGCCACATTTTTTGTGCGGCGATTTCAACACGCCCGGTTTTCAGGGACCGCATTCGCGGCGGTTTTTGCCGCCCGTGCTGCGCTCGATGCGTCGCGCCGGCTACCTGGACGCGTTCGATGCGCTCGGCAAGGGTGCCGGTCACACCTTTCCGGCCCGCTCGCCCCTCTTTCGGATAGACTTTCTCTTCTTTCCCATGCGCTGGGCGCACGGTTTGCACCTGGCGCAGACGTTGGACGGGGCCGTGACGCGCCGCGCGTCCGACCATCGGCCGGTGGTGGCGGAATGGAGCTGGCCGGAAACAGCGGCGGCGTAACGTTGGACCAGGTCGTCGCACCCCGCCGCGGTTCGGCCGCCTGGTGGAATGCCCGGTATCTGAGCCGCGACGCGCCCTGGGACACCGGCATCGTGCCGCCAGAGGTCGCGGCGCTGGTCGCTTCAGCGAGGACGCCGCGCGGTTGGGCGCTGGATCTGGGTTGCGGCAGCGGGGTCAGCAGCAGGTATCTGGCGCAACACGGGTTCCGCGTGGTCGGCATTGACCTGGCGCACACCGCGTTGGCGCGTGCGCGGGCGGCCGCGATGGCCGAAAGCCCTGCCGCCTACTTCTGTCTCGCAGATGTCGGGGACCTGTCCTTCCTGCACGTGCGCGCCGCGTTGGCGCTAGACATCGGCTGCTTTCACTCGTTGCCTCCTGAGCGGCGACCACAGTACGTGCGCTCTCTTGCCGATCATCTGTTGCCCGGCGCCTGCTATCTTCTGTACGCCTTCGGGCTCGCGGCAGCCAGCGACGAGAGCGCGCCTGGCGTCGGCCCGCGCGATGTGGCGGGTTTCGTTCCCTACTTCGTCCTGTGCGGAGTGCAGCACGGCCGCGATCGCGAACGGGCATCCGCGTGGTATCTGCTGCGAAGGACCGTTACCCCGCTTAGAACCTATCCGAATAACCCCGCTCGGGCCGGTCTCTGACCGTGCCCGGCTCGGTCGGAGACCGGCCTCAGCAGAAATTCGGATAGGCTCTTACTTACCCGGCCTGGAATCACTGCTATAGTCAATCGTGATCTTCCCATGATCGTCCCCCAATCGAGATGGAGGTAGAATGCAAATCGAGAATCCCCTGAAGCGGGTCGAGCGGCTGAGGCGGGTGAAGAACATTCCCAAGCCAGACGATAGCGAGCGGGTTCCGCCTGGTCAGTTCATTACCGAGAAGTTCCCGGTCCTGCACTACGGCTCGACGCCGATCTACGAGAGTCTGGCCAACTGGGACTTCCGCGTCTTCGGCCTGGTGGCTGAGCCGCTGCGCTTCACGTGGGATGAGCTGATGGCGCTGCCGACTCGAACACAGACGGTGGATATCCACTGCGTGACGCGTTGGAGCAAGCTCGGCACGACCTGGACCGGCATCGCCTGGCGCGACCTGATGAAGCTGATCCAACCCGCGGCCGCGGCCACCCACGTGATGGCGCACTGCGAGTTCGGCTTCACGGCCAACGTGGCCCTGGATGTGCTGGATGACGATGACACGATGCTGGCTTTCCTGTACGACGGCAAGCCTTTGGAGCCAGATCACGGCTACCCGTTGCGCCTGTTGGTGCCCAAGAAGTATTTCTGGAAAAGCGCCAAATGGCTGCGCGGGGTGGAATTCATGACAGGGGATCGGCCAGGCTTTTGGGAGCGCAACGGGTATCACATGGAAGGCGATCCGTGGAAGGAACAGCGGTTCGGCTGGTGAATGCAATGGCTGGCCGCAGCGACGATGGGTCGCCATGAGGACAGCGGCAGGATGATCGCGGGAGGCGACGCGGCGAGCGTCGCCTCCCTTTTTGTGCTCGGCCTGCTGTCTGGTGTACACTTCCGCGCAACACGTAATACGGAGCGTACCCCTTGTCAACCAGCGAAGCGATCTGCGCTGTGCAGCCGCGCGTGGCTGCGCGGCCGATGCACGCCTATCTGGCGCTGCTCGTCGGCATGTTGGCCATCAGCTTTACCGCGATCTTCACCAAATGGGCGGCCGTGCCCGGTCCGGTCGCTGCGGCCTATCGGATGGCGATCTCGGCGTTGGCGCTCACGATCCCGTTTTTCTACCAACGCCGCGGCTGGACGCGGCTCGAACCGTGCCAGGCGCGTTGGGGCGTGCTGGGCGGCTTCTGGTTCGCTCTCAACCTGGGCCTGCTCAACTCAGCTTTGCTGCTGACTTCGGCCGCCAACGCCACGCTGCTCGATAACTCGGCGCCGATCTGGGTGGGTCTGGGCGCGATGGTTCTCTTTCGAGAGCGTCTGCAGCCCCGCTACTGGATCGGGTTGGGGTTGGCGCTGGTCGGGGCCGCGGTCGTCACCGGCTTCAGCTTCACCCTGGGCTTCCATCTCAACCAGGGGGATGCGCTCGCCCTGGTGGGCGCGACCTTCTACGCGGGCTATCTGCTGATCACCCAGCGCGGCCGCCGCGACCTGGACACCTTGACCTATCTGTGGCTGGTGGCTGTGACGGCCGCGCTGGTCCTGCTTGCGGGCAGTCTGGCGCTGGGTCTGCCGCTGCTCGGCTACAGCGGCCGCTCCTATCTGGCGCTGCTCGCCGTCGGCCTGATCTCGCAGACGGCCGGGTGGCTGCTGATCAATTATGCGCTGGGCTATCTGCCGGCTTCCACCGCAGTCGTGATCCTGCTCGGCCAACCGGCCGTCACCGGCCTGCTGGCCGCGGGGCTCTTGGGAGAGCCGCTGGCCCCGCGCCAGGTGTTGGGCGGCGCGCTGGAGCTCTCAGGCATCTATCTGTGTCTGCGCCGCGCTGTGCGGGGAACCAAATGAAGATGCTGCCCGACGTGCAATACGAGCTGCGCCCCGGCGTGATCGAGTTCCGTTGGGGCCATCCAGACCTGGCGCTGCTGCCCACGACGAGCATGGCGCAGGCCGCGGCGCGCGCCCTGACCCAGGGCGGGATCGCCGCGCTTTCCTATGGCGCGGAGCAGGGGCCGGGCACTCTGATTGCGCAGGTGTGCGCGTGGTTGGGACGACACGAGGGGACGGCGCCCGCGGCCGAGCAGGTGTATATCACCGCGGGCGTTTCGCAGGCGTTGGACCTGCTCTGCACCCTCTGGACGCAGCCCCGCGACATCGCGCTGGTCGAATCGCCGGTCTATCACCTGGCGCTGCGCATCTTCCGCGACCACGGATTGGACCTGCGGCCGGTAGCGGCCGACGAGCAGGGGGTGATCCCCGATGCGCTCGCGGCTGCGCTGGCGGATTTGCATCGGCAAGGCCGGCAGCCGCGCTTCTTCTACACGGTCCCCACCTTCGGCAACCCTACCGCCGCAGTGTTGCCGCTCGGCCGGCGGCAGGCGATCGCGGCCCTGGCGCAAAAGGCCGATTTGTTGATCCTGGAAGACGATGTCTATCGTCGCCTGTGGTATGATGCGCCCCCGCCTCCGCCGCTGGCGGCCCTGGCCCCGGCCAACGTGGTGCGTCTCGGCTCTTTCAGCAAGGTGCTGGCGCCGGGCCTGCGGCTGGGCTGGCTGGTCGCGCCGGCCGAGATCGTGCGGCGCTGCGCCGGCGCCGGTCTGAACGACAGCGGCGGCGGGGTCAGCCACTTCACCGCGCACGTCGTCGCGGCCTTCATGGAGTTGGGCTGGCTCGATCCGCACATCGAGGAGCTGCGCGCGGTCTATCGCCAGCGCCGCGATGCCTTGCTGGCGGCGCTGGCGGCCGAATTGCCCCCCGGCTGTCGCTGCCAGACCCCTGCCGGCGGCTTTTTCGCCTGGGTTCGCTTGCCAGAAGGCTGCGACAGCGCGGCCTTGCTGCCCGCGGCCGAGGCTGCGGGGCTTTCCTATGTGCCGGGCGCCCGCTTCTTCGCCGACGGGAGCGGCGCGCGCTATCTGCGGCTGGCGTTCAGCCTGCTGGCGCCGGAGGAATTGGCCGAGGGCGCACGCAGGCTGGGCAGAGTGTTGAGCTGAGGTCACGCTCGCGCTCAGCCTGCGACAACGTCGGCTGGCGTGAAGATGTGGACGTTGGGTTCCTGGTTCGCCAGCTCGGTCAGGCTGGGAGCGATGCCGCGGCCGAAGATGGCGTAGTGGACGTCCCAATGTGCGTCGCTGCCCAGCAGCCAGGCCTGTCCGCGGTCAGTTAGCTGTTTAAGGTCGGACGGGGTGAACGGCTCTTGTCGCCAGCGGGCCTCGCCGAAGACCACCGATCGGCTCTGCCGATCCAGGCCGATCACATCTATCTGCGCCCGCGCGCTCCACCAGGCGCCCACTTCGGCGACAGGGGGCAGGCCAGCGCGGCGGCCGGAACGGAGCAGACGCCAGCGGCCAAGCCTCTCCCACACCGGCGCGACGATTTGGGGCATCTGTTGGCGGATGATGTGCCACAGCGCCTCCTGCCCGTAGCCGATCTCCAGTTCAGCCTGGCGGGGGCCCACAAAGCGATGCCAGAAGCGCAAGAAGGGGTCCTCCAGGTGATAGCGCGCCCAATGCTGGCTCTCCTTGCTGCGGCCTAACGGCTGCTGCGCCGTCACCAGTCCCATCTCTTGCAGGGCTAACAGGTAGTGTGAGAGGTTCTTGTCCTGGAGGGCGGCGGCCTGGCTGATTTCGGCGCGCGTATGGCTGCCCTGCGCGATGGCCTGCAAGATGCGCATGTACAGCGGGATGTCCATTCCGCGCATTTCCAGGTGGAGTTGCAGCGGAATTTCGTTGAACAGGGGGCCAGTCGGCGACAGGATCGCCCGGCGGATGTTGGTCAGCAGGTCAACTGCGGGGTCCGCGGAGATCAGATAGTAGGGCAACCCACCCAACACCGCGTAGGTCTCTATCAATTCGTCGGCCGTGTAGGCCGGGAAGAAGGCAGGGAGGTCAGCCACGGTGAGCGGTTGCAGCTCGAATGGCCAGGTGTGGCGCAGGTAGAGCGGGGCGTCGGGCGCCATCACCTGCTGCCGCATCACACTGAGCAGCGAGCCGGTCAGGACGAAGAAGACCTGTGTGTGCTGCAGTTCCATGTCCCAAACCATCTGAAGATAGGATGCGATGGGGGGACACGCAGCAACCAGGCGGGGGAACTCGTCTATCACGACCACGAAGCGTCGCTCCCGCGCCAGGGGGATCAGGCTGCGCAGCGCCGCCTCCCAGTCGGGATAGGTGAAGTCCGGATCGTGGCTCTCTTCGCTTGCCCCTTTGACCTGTTGGGAGAAGCGGCGGAGCAGGGTCGCGTTGTCGTCCTGGGTGGCGAAGAAGAAGAGATGCGGCTTGTCCTGCGCCCAGTGATGGATCAACGTCGTCTTGCCCACCCGCCGGCGGCCATAAAGGATGACCAGTTCCGCGCGACTGCTGGCGTAGCGCGTATCCAGGTAGCCCAGTTCACGTTCGCGGTTGTGCAGCATCGTCTTCCCTGCAAGAGCATCATTCAGAATGATAGTCTGAGAATGGATCATTCAGAATGATCATATCTTAGCACGTTTCCGGCGGCGAGTCAATGGCCGCGGGCGAGTATACCAGCGGGCCTGGAGGTTTCCCATGAAATGTCGTCTCCCTCTCTGCGCCCTGGCGATCGGACTGGGGCTGAGCCTGACGTTGTTTCTGGCGGCCGGGGTGGCCGGATCGGGGATGGCGGCCGCCGTGCAGCCCGACGCCATGGTGCGCTATGTTGCGCCGGCCGGTGTGTGCGGCGGGGTCAGCCCCTGCTATCCCAGCGTTCAGGCTGCGGTGGACGCGGCCAGACCCGGCGACGAAATCCGCGTGGCCGCGGGAACGTACATCGGCGCCAGCGCACGCGCGGGCGTCACGCAGACCGTTTACATCAGCAAGACCGTGGCCCTGCGCGGCGGCTATACGACGGCCAACTGGACCACCGCGAATCCTGACGCCAACCCCACCATCCTCGACGCGGCCGGTCGGGGCCGGGTGCTCTACATCACCGGCGCATCTTCGGCAGCCGCCCTGGCCTGGCCGCCGGGGCAGGCAGGCCAGGCTATCAGTCCGACCGTCGAGGGGCTGCGCCTGACCAACGGCCGGGCGGAGACCGACGCCGGCTATGAGGGCGGCTGCGTCTACGTCCATACGGCCTCGGTCACTCTGCGCAACAACTGGATCTCCAACTGCTATGCGCTCTATGGCGGGGGCGTGCACCTGGAAAGCAACCGCCATAGCGTGCTGCGGGAAAACCGGATCTACGAGAACGAGGCTGGGGATGAGGGCGGCGGGATCGAGACCTGGGACAACATCGGCCTCACGCTGGCTGACAACCTGATCCACGACAACGTTGCTGCGTACACCGGAGGCGGCCTCAGCGTCATCGCCGGCGACGATATGACGGTGACGGGTAATCAGGTCTACAAGAACACATCCGGCGGCGACGCTGGCGGCCTGCGTCTGGCAGCCTTCTCCAACGTCACGCTGGCAAACAATCGAATCTATGGCAATCAGGCCGAAGGGAACGGCGGCGGCCTCGACATCGGCAACCTGGGAGTGCGGGGCGTCGGCGCTGCCAGGCGGGCCAATGAACGGGTTCCAAGTAGGGGCTTTTCGGCCGCGGGCCTGGTGGTGCGCGAAAATCAGATCAACAACAATCGGACGGCGGCGGGCAACGGCGGCGGCGCACACTTCGCGGCCGCCATCGCCGCGATGCTGACAGGCAACCAGGTCTACGGCAACCGCGCTGACGAGGGCAGCGGCGGCGGCATCGCATTCGACGGCGGCATGGATGTGACGCTCGCGGATAACGTGATCTATGACAACGCGGCCTACGAGGGAGGCGGTATTGCCCTTTGGGCCGGCGAAAACAGCCTGCTGACCGGCAACGTGATCTATGGGAATCGGGCCGCAGGGGACGGCGGCGGCGCCTACGTGTCCGACATCCGCACGGCGCTGGACGGCAATCGCTTCTACGGCAACACGGCCGCGGCCGCGGGCGGCGGGCTCTACCTTTTCTGGATCATGGACAGCGCGGCGTTGACCGCCAACCAGGTCTACAGCAACACGTCCGGCGCCGAGGGCGGCGGGATCGCCGCGGTCTCCAACGAGGGCGTCAACATGACGGCCAATCGCATCGGGGGCAACACGGCGGGCGCGGCCGGCGGCGGGGGCATCTATTTCGTCAACTGTCACGGCGTCAGGCTGGTCAACAACGCGTTCCTCCGCAACCGGATGGCCGCGGCCGGTCGCGCTGGCGCTCAGATCTACGCGGACTATGTTCAGGACATGCGGCTGCTGCACACCACGATCGCCGGCGACGGGACCGGCGGGGGCGCGATCTTCGTGGACGACAGCATCAGTCACGGCGGGCCGCCCGTCAGCAGTGTGTGGCTGACCAACACCATCATCGTCAGCCACACGCTGGGCATCAGCGTCACCACGGGCAACCGGGTCGCGGTGAACAGCATCCTCTGGTATCGGATCCCCATCACCGTGTCGCGAGGCGCGACTGCGACCGTGACCATCGCCAACCAGTTCACCGGCGATCCCGCGTTTGGGGCCGACGGCTATCACCTGACCGCGGCGTCGGCGGCGCGGGATCGGGGAGTCAACGCTGGGGTGACGGACGATATTGACGGCGATCGGCGGCCCCAGGGCGCGGGCTTCGACCTCGGCGCGGACGAGCTGGCTCTGCGTCGCTGCTTCTTACCGCTGGCGCTGAGACGTCAGGCACAACCTGGCACGGTCGGAGACCGGCCCGAGCAGGGGGCACGGTCGGAGACCGGCCCGAGCAGGGGGCACGGTCGGAGACCGGCCCGAGCAGGGGGCATGGTCGGAGACCGGCCCG